>Ga0182739_1004258_pt1 | contig 11934 bp, 14 predicted proteins | sample eDN5th30CBELigBY_FD_128873 | JGI IMG/M metagenome (GOLD analysis project Ga0182739, IMG submission 128873) | Enriched backyard soil microbial communities from Emeryville, California, USA - eDNA 5th pass 30_C BE-Lig BY (version 2) (version 2) | ecosystem: Environmental > Terrestrial > Soil >... | reverse complement strand
CTCGCCGATCCTGCTCGGCCAAGGAGAACCACTGTTCGCAGGAATTGACTTGCGGGCGCTCGGCTACAAGTGCGTTGAATTCGTCGCGTCGGACAAAGCCAGCCATATCGTTCTGCGGCGTTAATGAACTGAGGGCTGCGTACGGAGCAGCATCAGCGCCGCACAAGCGGCCAGTCCGATGCCCCCGGAGAGCCACAGCGCGTTGGCGCCCCAGGCATCCAGCGCTACCCCAAAAAGCAACGGTGCGAGCGCCTGCGCAACTCGCGCCGGCATCATCAGCCACCCTTGACGCGCGCCATAGCCGCTAGCCCCGAAAAGCGCCAGCGGCAACGTGCCCTTCGCGATGGTCAGAATGCCGTTGCCTGCTCCGTGCAGGACGGCGAACACGGAAGCCATCGCAGGCCCGGTCGCCAGCAGCAATACCACACCGATCGGATGAGTCAAGGCTGCGAGACGCGCGGACAACAGGGGATGGACACGCCGCAACAGGCCGAACTCGAGCAGACGGCCCGCGACCTGCGCAGGACCGATGAGCGCGCCTATGGCGACTGCTGCAGCAAGCGTAGCGCCGGCAGACTCGAGGATCTGCGGCAGATGCGTGGCCATCGCGGTGCTGATGAACCATGTCGCCGCAAAAACGAACGAAAGCAAAGCAGTGCTGAACGCCTGCCGGTGCCGGGCAGGATTCGAGCCGGAATCGACGTTTACCGGCTCCGCGACAGCCGTCTTCTCTGCCGCTGCCACCGAGGCGCCCTTCGGAAGCCAGGCGTTGAGCGGCAGGCCGATCAGCACATGGAGGGCAGCCCAACCAAAGCAGGCACCCCGCCAGCCGAAGTGCGATTCCATCCAGGCGGACAGCGGCCACCCGACGGTGCTGGCAAAACCGGCAATCAGCGTGATGCCGGTGATGGCGCTGCGTGCGTGAGGACCATACAGGCGGACCAGGCTGGAAAAGGCAGCGTCGTACAGCCCGGCTCCCATCGCCACGCCCAAAAGGAGCCATGCGGCGACCATGGTCCAGAGCCCTTGAGCCACGCCCAGCATTGCCAGCCCGAGCGCGAACAGGAGGCTTGTGCCCACCAGCACGATGCGACCGCCCTGGCGGTCAATCGCTTGCCCCGCCCAAGGTCCCACTACGGCCGATGCCACCATTGCACCGGAGAAGGCTGCATAAATCGCCGGCGTCGACACCCCCAGTTCACGAGCCATCGGCACTGCCAGGATCGCGGGGAGGTAGTAGGACGAAGCCCACGCCAAGGTTTGCGCCGTACCCAGGGTGCCGATGACGCGGACCTGCGCCCCCCTCACCGATTAACCCCGACTCGTACACATGTCGAATCGATGCCAATCTGGCTAACGAGACGTACGAACAGCAATATCAGCGGCAACGCGATGAGCACGCGCACGACAGTGGTCAAGCGCAAACTCAAGGTTTCGCGAACTCAGCAAAGCCCTGTACAAATTCGGCCAACCGAGTTCGTGTCGCTTCGTCCCTAAGGGCGCCATCCGCATCGAACATCTGAGGCGCCCGCGACACCAGCAGACGGCCGCCCGACCAGTGGCGCGTTCCCAGGGTGTGCAATACAGGCCACCATGCATTCTGGGACAGGATCGTGCCGAACCCTCCCGGGGACGCGCCAATGACAGCAAACGGACGCCCGCCAAAGACGCGGGCGATATCGCTGCTGGGACGTGACAACCAGTCGATGGCATTCTTGAATACACCAGGAATGCTGTTGTTGTACTCCGGCGTACACAGCAACACACCATCGCATGCAACGATGTGTTCCTTCAGCTCGACCACTGCAGCAGGCAGACCTTCGCGTTCCTCGACATCGCCGTCATAGAGCGGAATGCCATGCAGCGTAGCGATATCGAACTGGATGTCGGGGCCTGCCAACGATTGCGCGGCACGCACCAACGCAGTGTTGAGGGACTGAGCCCGCAGACTCCCGGATATGCCTAGGATGTTCACCATACACCTGCTCTCCCCGATTAAGCACTGTTATCCACGAACATGCCAAAGAAGTATCCTTCTCGCCCTGCATGCAGTCAATGCTTGTTTCCCGGCCGCGCCATGCCTGACAAGGCACATTACTCGTACCGGATCTGTACGCCCGCGAAGACTGCCCGGCCGGTACCTGGCTCGAACAGGGCCGAGCCGGCGTTGGCACGGTCGGTGATGCTTGCGCTGGCGATGTATCGACGATCCGTCAGATTTCGTCCGTCGATATAGAAAGAGTAAGGACCCTTTTCCCAGCCTGCCCGGAGCCCGAGCAAGGCATAGGAACTCGTCTCGACGCTGTTTGCATTGTCCACATAGTAGGCTTGGGGAACCCATTCAACATTTGGACCCACATAGAACCCGGCCGGGTGCTTATACAGCACTTCAGCGCGCAAGTAATGCCGCGGAACGCCTGGCATTTGGTTGTTGCCCCAATCGCGGTCACCATCAAACCTGAAGTCACTGAAGGTGTAGGTAGCGTTCACTTGCAGACTGTCGGCCTCATGGCCTGTTGCAAGCAGTCCTCGCGCTGCCGTCCAGCGCAAGCCCAGCTCAATCCCCTGATGCGTCGTGCGATCGGCGTTAACTGTCTGATCGCAGATATTCCACGGTGCGCTGATACATTGAAGCTCGTTCTTGATGCGAGCGTGGTACAGGGACAAATCCCAGGCCAGGTCACCAGCCTCGCCGCGCGTGCCGATCTCGTAGGTTGTGGCGCGTTGCGGCTGCAATCGATCCAGGTCATTGACCGTTGAGAAAGTCATATCATCAAAAGAGGGAGGCTCCGCACTGCGCGATATGTTCCCAAACACCTGCCATTCCGGAGTCGCTTGCCAGATCACGCCCAACTTGGGGTTGTAAAAGTCATAGCTCTTGTCACCCGAACGTATGGTCGGCTGTCCTCCGTTGTAGCGGTCGATGCGCTTGCGCTGGGCATGCAAGTACTGCAAACCTGTGACCAACGAGACGCCTGGCACGACATCGAATGAGTTCTCCGCATAAAGCGTGATGTTGTTCGCCCTATCATCGGTCGCTGACAGTTTTTCCAGCCGATTGCCTCCCATGTTTACCGAGTTCTGGGCATCCACTTGGCCGGCCGACCATGTCAGGCCCAGGGTGTATCGGTTGTCATGGCCGGCCAAAGGCGCAGTATTGACCAGACGCGTATAGGCACCGTATTCGGTGGAGTCCCTATCCACAAACTGGTAGATGGGATGACGCAGTGAACTTTTGCCAAACCAGCCCCCCACCTCATACGTCGTGTCACCCGCAACCAGTACAGTACGGTTTGCAATACGTCCACCATCAAGGTTGAGCTGCCAGTCGTTTTCTTTATTGACGTCGGCGGCACGCCGAGGGTCATTGAGTGCTTGATCGCGAGTTACGGAGCCCGGGATTTCCTGCCGAACCTGAAAGCTGCTGAGATAAAAGCGTGTTTCCACATCGTCCGATAGGCGCCACCCGATATTGCCGCTGGCGCGCAAGGAATTTCCCGCGCTTTGTTCCCGAAAGCCGTCTTGGCGCTGCGCCGAGGCAGTAATGAATCCGTCGACACTTTCATCGGCAAACCCACTGCCAAGCTGCATGCGCCGCCAGCCGAAACTGCCGACGTCCAGCCGCCCCTGAAATGGGCTGGCATCGTGCCCCGTAGGCGTGACGAAATTGATGGCGCCACCCAGCGATGCTGAACCGTAACGCAATGCATTAGCGCCCTTATAGACCTCGGCGTAGCGGTAGGCGGTGGGATCGATCCGCTGAAAATCGCTGCTGCCGTCTGGGGCATTCAACGGTATACCGTCTTGATACAGGTTGATGCCCCGTAGATGGTAGTACCGCGACAGGCCTGAGCCGCGTATGGATAAACGCGAGTCCTCGCCCCATTTTGGCTGAGTAAACACCCCAGGCGTGTAGTCCAGCATATCCTTGATAGTTGCCGCTTTCGTATCACGCCAGACGGTATCTGGCACCAATTCCACCCCTCCCGCCGTTTGTTCGATCAGCTCTTTCGCATGCTCGGAGTCCGGCACCGTCAGGCTAAGGCCTTCCCTGGCCTTCACCACGATAGGGGCCAAGGTTTGAGTCTGTGCGTGCGCGGGTGCGAACGTGTCTGGCAGACCGGATGCCAGCAGCAACGCTGCTGTCAGCAAGGTGGGGCGAGCCTGAACTATCGAAGACAGCGTTGTATTTCTTTGTAGACTGCTATTCATTTTTTTCTCCTTGGGGGCTATCTATAAGCATGTCGAATCGATGTGCCTTACATCGGTTTCATCTGGTTTTTGAATTCCAACGACGCCTGCAGACTGACGCGCTCGAAGTCGGAGATCAACGCATCGATCCGGACATGCCATCTCGGCAAGCTGGGTAATTCAATTCCTTTCACCTGCCATGTGACGTCATCTACCCGCTTAGCCGAAAAGATAATGGGCTCGATGCCGGCTTGGGCGTTGGAGAATGCGATATCGACCTCTTGAACCGCCAGAGGCGTCAGATCCGTCTTGGAGAGATAGAGCGTCAGCGTCGCGGGTCCGCCCGGAATCGGTCGTTCCAATAACAGGTCAGCCATGGCGTCGACGGCGTGAATATGGGCTGAGGCAGCGGCGGGAATCGCTGGTGTGCTGATCAGGGCGCGAGGCGGCGGGGTAAAGCGCCAGAGCGCCACCACAGCCAGGATGACTACAGCCACCATGCATTCCACGTAGATGACGCGCCGCATGGCGCGCCGCGCGAGAGGCTGCGCGCTGAGAACGGCGCGTGTCAGCCGATAGCGGTTATAGGCGCCTAATCCCATGAGTGCGGCCGCCAAGAAGAGCTTCAGTCCCAAGACCTGGCCATAAGCGGTCAGCCATAGCGATGAAGGCGTGTCAAACTGCACATAAATGAGAACGCCGCCACTGAACAATAGAATCAGCAAGACGACAGGAATCCACCTGGAAAAACGCCTCAACAACCTGACGTCGGCCGCCTCGCCCAGTGAATAGGCAAGGGGTAGAAGCAAGCCAATCCACAAGGTGACGGCGAGAACATGTAGCCAGATCGCGGGCCGGGCCAGCCACGTGGGAGGAGCGCTGCTCGCATGGCCGCTGGCAGCCAGCGATACACCAAACAGGATGAGCGCCGTGACCGCCAGCCGCCTGCGTGCTAATTCAGATGCCACACACCAGACGAACGCGGCGCACGTCAGGGCGGACAGCGCGAACGCAGCGGACAGTCCGAAAGATGTCGAGAATGCCGTGCGCCAGGGATCGGTACTGAACAAGGCCGACAGAGGTTTATCCAACGCATCGACACCCAACAGACCCACATTGAACAGCGTGGCAACTGCACCTGACGCCAGCAGCCCAAAGGCAAAGGGACGCCTATAGCCTTCCACGGCGGCCAACGCACGGCCCATCGCCAGGCCGATGCCTAAAAACAGGCCTATATAGCCGCACAAGCGGGAAAGCCAGATGAGACCGCTCCTGCTGCGATGCGCCGATGATTCCAAGCTCGGGCTGGCACCTTTGACTCCAACAAAAAATGTCACGGTGCCGCCTATGGGATGACCGTCCGCCGACACGACACGCCAGCTCAGGCCATAGGCGCCTTGCTGGTCCAGCGGTGGCAAAGGCACCTCGAGTTCGAGACCGTCCGGCAGCACCTTCGACCGCGCAATGTCCTGCACCGAGCCATCCGGCTGAATAATTTTCAGCACTAGAGGCGAAATCGGTTCGTTAAACGTCAGCCGCAGCGTAGCCGGAGCTTGTGACAAGACAGCACCCGCCGCAGGTGTACTGCCTGTGAGCGACGCATGGGCGAAAACGCCTGGCGCCCAGAACAGTATCGCCAGCGCGCCCGACAGTATGGCGATCGCTTGCAGCAGGCATGCCAAGGACGCGCGGGCGCCAACAAGGCGCATGGAATGCGTTTGCATGATTCTTCTCTCTCTTGCGGCTGATGCATCCGAAAGACGCATCAGCGCGGCGGTGTACTTACTGCTTGGGCAGCAGTTTCAGTCCCGGTGCGGGAGAGTCGGAATGATCGTCAGGTGCTTTCTTGCTGGCCGAAGGCACGTCTATCCAGCGCGCGACACCCTGTTCGCATTCCTGTACGACAGGAAAGTACAGCATGCTTTTGGGCTTCAGTTCGCTGCTCAGGTAGCTGATGAAAACGAACTCGTCGTAATATTCGTCAGGCAGCGGGCCGCCAGTCCACACCACCTCTTTGACGCCCGAAGAAACCTTGGCGCCATGTTGTGTATAGGATTTGGCGTAATTGCCCTTGATGGTCTCGAGCGACCACCCGGCCTTGGGCTGCGGTTTGACGCCAACGACTCCTTCCGGGATACGGATGCGAATCTTTGTAGTGGAAGAGCCTTTGCAGCCGTGAGGGACGGTAAAAACAGCTTTGTAGCTGCTGTCTATGGGCGCTTGCTTGACTTGAACTGAGACGTGCGAATAGGCAGAAGGAGCAAGAAATAACGCGGCCAACGTAACGATGGCGCGGGAGTGAACGCGAAATGTGGACATGAAAAAACCTCGGGATGAATATCGCTGAAAAGTGATCGATACAAGAGCGATCACACACGGGAAATCAACCGAGGTTCGAAGGGGGAGCGCGAGATCCCAGCGGCGGCCCCAGCGCGGGCAATGGAGGCTGGGCCTCGTTGCGCTGCGGCAGTGTAACGGGATGATGAGCAACATTGCCCACCAGCGCGGGCGCGTCCTGACCGGGCATCACCGCCTGCGAGACGACGATACCAAACGCACAGCTTTGATTATTGAAGTGGTCGTCGGAAGAAGGATGATGGTCGGGGCCGTCCAGGTCCACCAACAACGTGCTGACGCCACCACCAACGGTGCACAAGGTAATGGAAAATTTTCCATCACGTGCGCCGGAAAAATCCGGCATGTAACCCTGAGGGATCGCCGCACGGTACAAAAACGACAGGACAGTCAGGCAAAATAGAACTTGCCAGACTCCTATGCCTTTATACCGAGAAGATCGTCGAACGGCGAACATGCCACAGTATATTGCAAAGCAGGAGGGCCAAATCGAGTGACGCGAGGCTTACCTTGAAGAAAGTGTCGATTGGCCTTCAGTTTGGCAATCCTGCGCTCGAAATATCAAGAACTTAGCGAACCTTCGTTTTTCGAGTTTGGCAGCCGTTTATCATTTAGTTTGGCAATTTCCGTACGTTGAGTCGTTGAGTTTGGCAATCTCCAACAACAGTCCCGACCCGTCTCAAATGTCGCAAACCCACTATGTCGTTATCAAAACCGTGCGACTCCAAAGTAAGAATTAAGTTCATTCACTTTCTCTGTCTGTCCTTCCACTGTAGAGTGGCGATGCACTGACAAGGCGGCTATTAAGCGGCGCAGAAAATGGTTGGGTCTTTAACAATTAAAATCATCCCGGCTGAGGGTCGCCGATGGGACGTTCAGACGGGGAGATCGCCTTCAATCGGCCAACAGCGGCCGGCGGCAGCTGAAAGACATGTTCACTCAATTTAACACCCGCGGTAAGCGAAGCGAGGATGTAAAACGCGGATGGATGGCCAGTTAGGCCATGCCGTCCTCATGGTCGGTTGAAGTCCCGTCCTTCGAGTACAGATGCCGCAGCTGGGCGATCTCGGCATCCATCCTCCTAAAAGTCCCGTCAATGTCAGTATTCTCAGGTATCAAAATTTCAAAGTCGAGGCGTCCACCGTCTGGAAGCCAGAGTTCCATATGGCCATTGCCAATAACCTGTTTGCGCAAATCGACAACCGCAATCGCGTCTTCTACGGTACGCATGTCGCTTGTGAGTCGGTAACCCAGCTTGGAGATGTTAATGTGAGCGCGACCAGACGCAAAGTCGAAGGCAAATCCCACGCTCGCTGTAACGCGTACTTCACGCCCTTCGTCCGAGCATGCGCCTTGTTTGTCTCCTGCAGTTTGTTCCAACATGCACGACTCGAATGAAACATGGCTGGGGACAAAGGTGGGGCAAGTTTATGACTAAAAGAACGATCATGATCGGAGGCATTGTCGATCACCGGCGCGGCCTGATCGGCAAGTGCCTGATAGAACAAGCGGTCGCTTGGGGGCAGAATGCTGCCGGGACGCGAGTAGTTGGGACCTACAGGGTTCCTTGCGTGATCAGCAACGGGCATGCGAAACGTTTTGGGAACTTCAAGAGTGACGGGCTCGCCAGATCGATACGTTCCGGACTTCAATTCCCGACCCACCTGTTCAGCAAGTTCGTCACCCGCATGCGCGTAGATAACGCTAATGTGAGGTGCGTGGATGAAGTCTGTTCGGACATCCTGGGAAATCCGCTTTAACGCGAGGTTCCAATCGATATCCTTGATGAAACTCTGATCAAGTCCTTTACCGGATGCCATCTTGTAACTCCTCCGAGAGGCCGATGATCGAGTTTAAGGCAAGGAACACGAAGTGGTGGAAGTGAGCATTTTTCTACCTAACGTGAGTAGCAACAATGGCTCGACACGGGTCCGTCGAGAAAGGCGAGTCGATGTCAGAAACTGTCGGTTGTGGGAAACAGGGCCAAGTCTTTGCAAACGTTTTCCGTAGGCTTGCCCAACATACTTGACTTCGAACTTGATCACGTCTGTTTTAGCAGCTACGGTGCCCGACGCGTGATCGATCATGCCGAGCGTCTTCGCTCGCGGACGTCCATGTCCTTCAACGGGCGCGCTCCAGCTAGCACGGATGACGAGGGGAACAGGTCTAGTTGCGCCACAGCGAATTCGCTACCGGGCAACGCGAACCCGTCGCGGATAATGGACAGGTGTGGGTCGAGATGAATGAGAATGACGTGGTCCGCTGGAAGGGAAGCTTGATCGTCAAGTAGGGACAACTCGCCTTGCGACGTCAGCGCTAAGTACGAATATACGGCCGTTAAAGAGTCATCCATACTTCCCGTATGTGCGTTCCATAATGCTCACGTAATTTGCGACAGCTGCGCCGCCCATATTGAACACATCCTCCTAACTGTAATTTTCAGGAGGCAATCGCACAAGATTTAGAAGTGGACTGCACCGCAAATTGACATCGTGAGGTCATGATGTCATGATATGTTGATGGTCACCGAACTTGGAAACTCTCCCCTTTACACGAAAGTCGAGATAGCGCTCGCAGCAGACATTGCTACGGCTGTGCTGCCTCGTGGTAGCCAACTTCCCTCTGAAAAGAGCCTAATAGAGCGCTTTGACGTCAGTCGGACAACAGTGCGAAAAGCGATTGACAATTTAGTGGCTCGCGGCTTGGTCGAGATCCGACGCGGCAAGGGCACTTTCGTCACTGAGCCGAAGCTCAACCAAGAATTGAACAAGTTAAGCGGATTCGTGGAAGACATGGTAGCGCTTGGTCGCCACCCTACCGCTCGGCTCTTGGACAAACGACCTATGCCCGCCACAAAAGAGGTCGCGCAGCACTTAGGCGTCACACTCGGCGCACAGGTCTACCGCATCGAGCGCGTGCGCTTGGCTGATGGCGTGGCCATGTCATTCGATGAAACCTATTTGCCGCTCGATATTGGCGAGAAGATAGCCAGCAACGATCTAGAGGCAGAGCCGATCTTTGACCTGCTGGAAAACAAGTACGAGCTGCCTTTGTTCGAAGCCCAGTATCAACTCGAAGCGGCTACAGCAAATGAGCACGTCGCTCAAGCATTAGGGATTGAGGTTGGAAGTCCGATTTTCCTTATCGAGCGCACCTCCTACACCGAGGGGCATCGGCCAATCGATTACGAAAAGCTCTACTACCGTGGCGATCTGATCCGCTTTTCCACGCGATTGTCCCGGCGTACGCGCATGCGAACGTGACCGGGAATCGCTGCAATAGAAAACTCAATGATTCTTTGGCTATTCGTGGCCGCCTTCGGCGCGAGCGCCCTGGGTGGCGTGCTCGGCATGGCAAGCGGCATTTTTATTGTGCCGATTCTTACCCTGCTATTTGGCGTGGATATTCAGGTCGCCATTGGTGCGAGCATAGTCTCGGTCATCGCTTGCTCGTGTGGCAGCGCAGCGCCATTCTTGAAAGGGCGCTTGATCAACATTCGGCTTGCTATCGTTCTGGAAACGGCCACCACGCTTGGGGCGGTAACCGGAGTGTTCTTGATCGGTATTGCCTCAACGTCCTTTCTCTATGGCCTGTTTGCCGCCATTCTGGCCATCTCTGCAAAACAGATGCTTGCGCGTCGTCGTGAGGTGATTGATACCAGTGCGCCCAATGCGAAGAGCTGGGGCGCGGTGCTGCGCTTGCATTCGAGTTTTCCCGACCATGTCCTGGACCGAGACGTGCCGTATCAAGTCGGTCGCGTGCCGCTCGGCCTATCGTTGATGTACGGCGCGGGCCTGATCTCGGCGCTGCTCGGCATCGGCTCCGGCGTACTCAAAATCCCGGCGATGGATACTGCCTTGCGGCTGCCTATCAAGGTCTCATCCGCCACGTCAAATTTCATGATCGGCGTGACGGCTGCGGCGAGCGCTGGGGCCTACTTCGTGCGGGGAGACATTGATATCGGCATTGCTGGCCCCGTCGCCTTGGGCTCCGTTGTCGGGGCGCTACTGGGAGCGCGCCTGCTGATGGGGCTTCCCGCCGACAAGCTGCGTATCTTCTTTGTCATTGTCCTGGCCCTACTCGCCATTCAAATGCTTGTGAGCGCTTTGGGCGTGCAAATTCCAGGAGGCTCGGTATGAAGTCTAGAACCGACAATTTCAAATCCCGTGAACAGATCATCGCTGCATTGCTCTGGTATGGCACTTGGCTTGCCTCGGCCGTTATTGCTGCTGGCATGACTTTGGATACCCTCCAGCCGTTCGAGGGTCAGCTAAACCTAGGTTTTAGCGGCTACGACATCATGAAAGCCGGTGTGGCGCTATTTATTCTTTTGCCGGTGGCGCGCGTGGCACTGATGTTAGCTATCTTTCTGCGCGAGCGTGACTATGCTCACACGGCGATTTCCGCCCTCGTCCTAGCAATCATCGCGGCGGGAATCGTAATTGGACTGTAACGGAAACAGAGCAAAGCTCCTCCAGAGCAAGCTGCATATGCAGGCCACGCTGGAATTCATGTGGTTTCGTCCTGCCAGCTGACCGTTAGGCTTTGCCCGGTATGCGAAACAGCGCCGACTCATCTACCTGTTCACGTCCTTGCTGCCGCAATTTCGCCAGCGGCTGCCATTCAGCATGGGTGCGGGGATTGCCAAACTGAATGACGATCGACACCGATTGATTCCAACCAAATGTAACAAAGCTCGCTGCCCCCTTGAAGTCCGGAAGTTCGTCCCTATAATTAGCACTCAGAGGGGTCGAGTGCTAACAGCGTGACCCCCGCCTATCGATTAATTAATTATTGAACAGGAGTTCATCCATGGCATTGCGTCCTTTGCACGATCGCGTGATCGTCAAACGTCTGGACAACGAGCGCACGACTGCCTCGGGTATCGTTATCCCTGAAAGCGCCGCTGAAAAGCCCGATCAAGGCGAAGTGGTTGCTGTCGGCCCCGGCAAAAAAACTGAAGATGGCAAGGTGCTCCCCGTTGACCTGAAGGTTGGCGACAAAGTTCTGTTCGGCAAGTACGCCGGCCAATCGGTCAAAGTAGATGGCGAAGAACTGCTCGTCATCCGTGAGGAAGAAATCCTCGCCGTGATCCAGTAATCCGACTCGAACTCATTCAAGGAATTCTACAATGGCTGCTAAACAAGTTCATTTTGGCGATGACGCACGTGTGCGCATCGTCCGTGGCGTGAATGTCCTCGCCAATGCTGTTAAAACCACGTTGGGCCCCAAGGGTCGCAACGTCGTCCTCGACCGTTCGTTCGGCGCTCCCACTGTCACCAAGGACGGTGTGTCGGTCGCGAAAGAAATCGAACTGAAGGACAAATTCGAAAACATCGGCGCCCAGCTGGTCAAGGAAGTGGCTTCCAAGACCTCCGACGCCGCAGG
>Ga0182739_1004257_pt1 | contig 11935 bp, 7 predicted proteins | sample eDN5th30CBELigBY_FD_128873 | JGI IMG/M metagenome (GOLD analysis project Ga0182739, IMG submission 128873) | Enriched backyard soil microbial communities from Emeryville, California, USA - eDNA 5th pass 30_C BE-Lig BY (version 2) (version 2) | ecosystem: Environmental > Terrestrial > Soil >... | reverse complement strand
GCGCGGCGCGTTGAAGATCGACCAGACCGGGCGTCCTTCCTCGAGGTCGCAGGCCATGCTCAAGAGGTTATGCAGCTTGTCGGCCAGGATCACCGCAGCGACCGCGACCGAAGCCCCTTCCAGGGCCTGGAGGTGATCGCGTTTCCGATCGATCCAGGGGCGCTTTCGGCCCTCGTCATCGGTCTTGACCTCGGAGCAGGCCGCCACGATCGTGGCCACGTCGCTGCCGAACCGCTCGCGCACCTGGTCCAGCGTGACCTCGGTGTCCTCGACCACGTCGTGAAGGAGCCCCGCGATCACCACCGACTCCTCGAAGCCGAACCGCTCGAGAATCAGCGCCACCCCCGCGACATGCTCGAAATAAGGGGGCTTCGCCCCCTTGCGGACCTGCCCATCGTGTGCCACCGCCCCCCACCGCAGCGCCCGCTCCAACGCCAGTGAGACTCGCTCTCGAGACCTCTCCATGACGACCGATACTCCTCATTTCCTATCGAGTGGCTAACCGGCTGGACACGAACTTTGGGAAGCTTTTGCTCTTTCGGGTGGCTGGGGTCTCGTCTTCGAGACCCCAGTGCCCAGGCCCTCGACCCGGGGTCTCGAAGACGAGACCCCAGCCACCCTCACATGATCATCTGCAAAACAATCGTGCCCAGACACTTAGAGACCAAGCACCATCATAAAATCAAAGGAAGCACGCCGTCCTCAAGGCCGAGGAGGGCGTGCTTCTCTCGATTGGCTCGAATTCCGGGGCCGAGCGGACACAGATCGCGGCGATGGCAAAGTACCGCTCAGCAGTGGGAGTGGCTCACCGAGCGCAGGAACCGCCGGACCCGCTGGGCGACTTCCTCTCGATGAGAGAGAAATCCGATATGACCGGCGCCATCCAACGAGCCGAAGCGTGCGCCCGGGATCCCGGCCGCCAGGGCCCGTTGTCGCGTCGGCGGCACGATCGCGTCGCGCGAGCCCGCCAGCACCAGGGTCGGGACCTCGATCTGCCAGAGCCGCTCCGAGACGTCGAACGACTCCAGATGGCCGATCCGCCGCGCCATCACCCCCTGGTCGGTCTCCCAGCAGCGCTCGACCACGAAGTCGGCCAGAGGCCCCGCCTCAGGCTTACCTCCATGCAGGAGGTTGAAGAACTGGTTGACGAAGTGGTTGTCGGTAGGAAGCGGGAACCGCTCCAGAACGCGCCGGGCGATCGTGGCCCCCAGGGTCGTCCGGAACCGGGCCTCCACCCCTTGCACCACCAGGGCCCCGATCCGGTGCGGCAGCTCGGCCGCCAGTTCCAGGGCGATGGCCCCTCCAAACGAAACGCCGAACACCGCGGGGCGCTCCAGGCCCAACTGCTCGATCAAGAGGGCGAGGTCGGCCGCATGGTCAGCCAGGCCGTTCACGCAGGTCGTCCCCATCGGGAAGCGATCGCCGCGGAGCCCCGGAATCGTGACCTGATAGTGCTGCGCCAGCTCGGCCGCCAGAGGGGCGAGAAGCTTCCAGCCACCCGCCAAACCTGGCACCAAGAGCAACGGGTCGCCCTGACCCATCTGAACCACGTCGATCCATTCACCTCGGATCCGAACCTGGTGCTGGCTGGCCTCATGAATCGGCGCTGAGAACAACCACTCGCCACGACGCTTTGCTGCGATCCGCATCAGACCTCCCCGGCTCTGGCTCAAACTCAAAGGAGTCAATCAGAAGATCGTCCTCAAGCCCAGCCTCAACAGGCCCCTCCACATAGGCAGCTTCCGTACCAATCCCCCGTCGTCAGGGCGAATCGTCGCTCTTCTCTCGTCTTCTCCTCCATTCCACCCATCAAGCAGTGGACAAACACTCCGATCTTCGTCACCGACTGACGAAATCTCGGCGCCGACACCACCTGAAAGCCGTCAGAGACCCACATCAAAGATTCCCCAAACCACCCATAATTCGCCGTGCCTGGCCAACAGGCAAAGCCCTCTCATCTTCTCAAACGAATCGCGCTCAAGATCCGAAGCCAGGCTCTCCTGTTTACCAAAGTCACCCAGAATGTGACGAAATTCGCTAGCGACGGCGAAGTGACGAGATTTCGCCAGCGAAAGCCTTGAGTTTCAGCGCCGATCCGGTAGGGTTGAAGGACGACTTGCGTGACACCGACGAATCATTTGGGCCGCCCTGCATGGATCGACCTCCTTATCCGTCCCATCCCCTGGAGATCGATCCCGATTCGCCCGATTCGCCTCCGCTCCTGGAGGGCTCGGGCCGTGCCCGGCGGCCCTCGCGCGGGATCTTGATGGGGTTCGGCCTCATCGTGTTGCTCTACTCCGGCGCGGTGCTGTCGCTGGTGGCCTATATGGGCGACATCGGCGTCCGCTGCATCTTCAGTACGGAGCTGAAGGAGGACGTTCCGCCGACGTCGCGCTGGACGCCGGAGCGGCCCCGGAAGGGGGCGATCCTGCGGGAGGTGGACGGGGTCGCGATCGCCAACTACCCCGACTACACCAGGATGATCCGGGGGCTGGCCAACCGGGTGAACGACGAGGTCGAGGTGAAGTGGCGGGAACCCGACGGCCGGGTGGCGACGGCCAGGGCGGTCGTCGCCTATCGGCCGTTGAACACTTATCTCTGGTCCTGGATCTGGTTCCTCCAGGAGATGGTGATCTTCGCGGTCGGGGCGCGGGTCTTCTGGAAGCGGCCGCAAGGCGACTCGGCGCGGATCTTCTTCTGGCTCTGCATCGTCACGGTGGGAGCCTACATGGGGGGCTACCACTGGACCGAGATCGTGGTCGAGCCCGTGCTGATCTACTCGTTCGCGATGTTCGCCGTGTTCGTGCCGGTGGTGAACCTGCACTTCTACCTGGTCTTTCCCCGGCTCAACCCGGTGTTCGTCCGGTATCGGCGTGCCGTGCTGGGGGCGCTCTACGGGATCCCGACGGCCTACCTCGGCGCGCTGTGGGGGAGCATGCTCTGGGCGCGCTGGCTCGGCGCGCATGGCGGCGGCGAGCGCGTGGTCGCCGCCCTGGGCCTGGTCCGCGCTCTGGCTCTGGGATACATCGCCGTGGCGGTGGTGGCCTTCGGCCTCTGCATTCTCTGCCTGGCGACGAGCTTCCGCTCGGCCCGGACCCGCGCCGAGCGAAACCAGGTGCAGTGGATCTTGCTGGCCTCACTGATCTCGAGCCTGCTGATCGCCTATCTGCTCCGCCAGGCCTGGTTCGACCCGTCCACGCTGGGCCGCAACAGTGCGGCGTGGCCAATGTTCGGGGTCTCCCTGCTGTTCACCGTGGCGTACGCCCTCAGCATCACGCGCTACAAGCTGATGCAGGCCGAAGAGATCATCAACCGAAGCGTGGTCTACTTCGCGTTCAGCGTCTCGGCCGGGTTGCTCTACTCGGGGGTGCTGGTGGTGGGAGGGGCGATCATCGGGGATCACCTCCTCTCAGGCAACCAGACCTGGCGGGGGGCCATGGCGGCCGGACTGTCGGTGATCGTGGTCCTCATCCTCTCGGAGCTGGGGCGAGAGCGGTTCCAGAAGGCGATCGACCGCCGGTTCTATCGCGAGAAGTACAAGTTCGACCAGGCGATGCGGAAGATGCGGGTGGCGGTGGGGAGCCTGGTCGACCGCGCCACGCTGGGACGCCGGCTCCTGGAGGCTGCCTCGGAGGTCTTGCGGCTGGAGTGGGGGGCGATCTACCTGAGCGACACCCCGGGGCCCAACGTGACCTTTCGGCTCGTGGCCAGCCAGGGGGTAACCCCCGACGAGACGACCCTCGGCCCCGGCAACCCGCTGGTGGAACGGCTGCGGCGCACGGCCTCGATCCGGGTCCCCCACGCGATGTCACTCTCCAGCACGTCCGACCCCGCGACCGACGCGATGATCGCGTTGGGAGGGGAGGCAGCGCACTCGCTCGGCACCGACGGCAGTCTCGAGGGGGTGCTGATCCTCGGCCCCAAGCGAAGCGGGATGCCGTACGAGGACGAGGAGATCGCCTTCCTGGGGGCGCTGAGCTCCGTCGCCACGCTCACCTTGCACTCGGCCGGGATCCAGCAAACGCTGGAGTCGCTCAACCAGGAGCTGCGCGACAAGGTCGAGAAGATCACCGAGCAGCAGCGGCGGATCCTGATCCTGCAGGATCAGCTCCTGGACCAGGGGGAGGTGCCCTCGCCGTCGCCGCCGGCCGAACCGGCCGAGCCCCAGGTCTTCGAGAGCATCAAGGGGTCGGGGCCGGCCGTCAAGCGGATGATCGACCTCGCTCGCAAGGTGGCGGCCAGCCCGTCGGCCGTCTTGATCCGGGGCGAGAGCGGCACGGGCAAGGAGCGACTGGCCGAGGCGATCCACGCCTCGAGCCCGCGTGCCTCGCGGCCGTTCGTCAAAGTTCATTGCGCCGCGCTGTCGCAGAACCTGCTGGAAAGCGAGCTCTTCGGCCACGTCAAGGGGGCCTACACTGGCGCCGATCGGGACCGGGTGGGCCGGTTCGAGCAGGCCAATGGGGGGACTCTCTTCCTCGACGAGATCGGCGACATCAACCTCGAGGTCCAGACCAAGTTGCTCCGGGTGCTCCAGGAGATGTCGTTCGAGCGGGTGGGAAGCTCGCAGCCGGTGAAGGTCGACGTCCGGGTGCTGGCGGCCACCCACCAGGACCTTGAGGCCTTGATTCGCGCGGGCCGGTTCCGCGAGGACTTGTTCTATCGGCTCAACGTGATCCCACTGCGCACGCCCTCACTGCGCGAGCGCAAGGAGGATATCTTCGAGTTGGCCGTCTACTTCCTCGGCCAGCACGCCAAGCGGATCGGCAAGGGAGTGACCCGGATCGACGAGGAGGCCGTTGAAACCTTGGTGGCCTACGATTGGCCGGGCAACATTCGCGAGCTCGAGAACGTCATCGAGCATGCGGTCGTCCTGGCCGATGGCCCGGCCGTGACCCGCCACGATCTCCCGACCGAGCTCCTTCAGCCTCCGCGGCGCAAGGGCCGCCTGCGAGCTCCGGCGGCAACCGCAGCCGCGGCCGCCGCAACGGTCGGAGCCAGGCGGGCGCTTGCCAACGCTGACAGCGCCGCGTCTGCGCCTCCCTCGCCCCCGACCTGGGTTCCGGCTCCCGCCTCGGCGTCGGCGCCGGTTCCCAGCGAGGATGACTGGGACGCCGAAGTGGTCGCCTATGAGCGGCAACGCCTGCTCGATGCGCTCCACGAGGCCCACGGCAACAACAGCGAGGCCGCCCGACTCCTCGGCATGCCCCGCAGCACCTTCTGCAGCAAGCTCAAGAAGCACGGCCTGCTCAAGAAGCGGGGTTCCTCCTGATCCCGGGGCCACGTCCTTCTGCCCGCGGAAACACGCGTCCCGCCTCCGTCATGCCGCGTCCCGGTCAGGTCGGGCCAAAGCCGAGCGTCCCCTCCGCCCAGAGCGCCGGAGGGCACCTGACGACGAGCCGTCAGGGTCGGGAAGTCCGGTTCCCCCGTGCTTCCCTCACGGCTTCGGAGGGAAGTAGGGGACGGGCTCGGGGGACCGCATCTGGCGAACGACCGAAGCGAGGGCGGGAGAGACTCCATAGTCGCTGAGGTTGTACCGATACCGCGCCTGGATCGCCGGCCCCGCGTGGCGGAAGAAGGTGACGTTGAGGATCACCCGCCGTTGATCCGTCTCGCGGAGCAGGGGGGTCGCCACGAACTGCAATGCGCTCAGCAGGCCCAAGGCCGTCATGGCGACCAACGGCTTGCGTGAGCCGCCACCACCTCGACCGAGCCAGAGTTCCAGCCCCTGGGCTGCGCCCAGGTAGAGCAGGGGGAGGAGCGGAAAGATCAGGCCGGCGTTACCGGCGAAGATGAAGAACGAGAAGTACCAGGATGGCCCCAGCCAGAGCAACGCCAGGAGCGCCCCTCGCCAGCGCGTGGTGAGGTGCGCCAGCCGATGGATAACGGCCGCGAGGAACGGAAGGACGAAGAGCCCCGACGCCCAGATCAGAAACAGGCCATACTTCGTCCCGTTGCGCAGCAGTCCCTCGACGAGTCCCCGGCGCCGGAACGAGAACCCGTCCGCATCCCCCTCCGACTTGGCCCGCACTCGTTCCAGATAGGTCTCCACCCCGCCCAATACCCAGGCGGTGCCGAAGAACCAGACCGAGCACGCCAGCGCAAGGATCGCAATCGCGATCAGCCAGTCACGCCACCGCGCCCGTCCCAGCACCAGGCAGCCAAACCAGAGCGGAGAGCCAAAGGCGATCAAGTCGGGCCGGAGAATCATCCCCAGGCCCAGAGCCAAGGTGGTGCCCAGGAGGTCGCCAAAGCGCTGCTCTCGCACGAACCTCACCCCGAACCAGCCGATCGCGGGAAAGACCGCAAACCACACCGGGTAGCTCGCGATCAGCGCACCGTGCCACCACACCATCGGGTTGCACGCCAGCGCAAAGGCTGTGGCCGCGGCCAGGGGACGCGAGACGAAGAGGGTCATGAAGAGGTACGAGAATGCCACGCCCACGCAAGTCAAAGCGATGTTCACCGCCAGATAGGCATGGGTCGGATCGGAGAGGAACAGATGAGCCAGCTTTCCGAGCACCACATAACCGATGTTGCCGGGCATCGGCACGTCGAAGGTGCGATCCAGGGCCATCGCCTTGACGTAGTGAGGACCATCCTTGCCCATGAGCACGTCGTTGTGGAGGTAGGGGAGTCGTGACGCCACCACGGCGCCGCAGAGGAGCAGCATGGCGAGTCGGTCCCATGTTCTCCCCTCGGTCCTCTCGTCTCCTCGACTCGTTACCGAACCGACCCCCGCCGAATCCTCGAACGCCGACGTCGTCGTCGCAATCCTAACCGTCATACGACTCCTCCCTGGGGTGCCAATCTCCTTCGCTCGGTGTGCCCCGCCCGCGATGCGAGGCCACCGTAGCATCGAGGTCCATCATGTTGCGACGTTCTCCGTCGAAACCGGTCGGACTCTCAACCTCCAGGGAGAGCCCGGCCGGATCGGAGCAAGACCGTCCGGGAATGAACCGTTCCACCGACCTCATTTCTTCGAGGAATCGGCTTCGCCCCCGTCACCGGCAGGGCCGGGAACTAGCTTCATCGTCGTGCTCGTCTCATTGACCTGAACGACTTCCTTCTGCTGATCTCCCACCTTCAGCTTGAAGAGCATCTCGAGCTTCTCGCTGACGCTGGAGTCGGCGATCCGCCCGCTCTTGTTGTCGAAGAAGAAGCTCCCTTTCCCCTCCTGGGCCTGGATCTTGACCTCGATCGTGTCGCCGGGCGCCAGTTGGAAGTCGACCTTGGTATCCAGGTCGATCCGCTCCAAGGTCTTGCCGTCCTTGGGGGAGGCTCCCTGATAGCTGTAGGTTTTGTCAAGCGTCATGGCGCCGATCGGGGCCATGGGGATCTTGGTCTGCCGGGTCCAGCTCTTCCCCTTCTCGAGTTCCTCCTTGGGAAGGGCGAGGCTCGACTCGGTCACCATGTTCTTCAGGCCCTCTTCAGAAAACATCCCCGCAGCGCCGCCGAGGGTCCCGGTCTTCTTGAGCGAGTCGAGCACCTTCGAGGGCACCTTGACGTCGCTCAATTCCCCCTGGGAGTTCATCTTGAAGGCGAACTCGGCGCCGACCAGCGCCCGCAGCAGGGGGGCGATGCTCGTGCCGATCGGGCCTTCGGGATCCTTGGGGTCCTTCGAGTCGAACTCGAACGCGGCCCCCAGGCCCGACTCGATCTTGGTCCGCACCCGCGTGATGGTTTGGGTCAAGCTCGCCTGACCGTCGCCATCCACGTCCTTGACGGCCCACTCCATGTCGATCGTCTGCGACATCGTGGACTTGAGGTCTTGAGGCCCCCCCGCCTTGACCGCCGTCTTCGTTTTTTGGTCCATCACATAGTGGAGCGTCTCCCCCGGCTGGAACTTCCAGCGCAGGGTGGCAGCCCCGGCGGACGGCCCGCCAAAAACGACCAGCGCCGGCAGCAGTCCGATCGCCACCCAACGCCACGTCGAGAACGGCTTCCCTCGCATCAAAGTCCCCTTTCCGAGAACAGGCGGCTCCGTGGCCCGGTGAGAGCCTCCCAGCGGAGGGCCCAAACCCGTGCCCAATTCCGACAGCATATCCCGAAGGGGCCTCAAAATCATCCTGGGCGCGACCGGAGTGCCGCCACGGCCTCCCGCTCAACCGCCATCACCCCCGCTTCCGTTTCATCGCGGGAACAGTCGACGGGTCGTCCGAAGTCTCAATTCGACACCGAGAGACGCCTTCCCCGCCCCCCAGACGCTTACGAAGCGAAGGAAGGACGATCCGATCAACCCTGGCGGCATCGACCGTTGAAGGGCCTCCCTGACTTCAGCGGACGAGGAAAGGGCGAGGCCTTTTGAAAACGAACGTGGCCTCCTCCCCGGAGTCAGGGAGCAGGCCACTGTGATCATCCCACTTCAGAGCTTGGAGCCGAGACCGCCGAAGTCGAACGGAGGTGAGGGGAGCCTGGTTCGAGAAACGGGGCTCAAGCGGCAGGGATCACTTGATGTCGATACTGATGTTCGTATTGCCGTCCGCCGGAACGTCGACTTCGACGCCGGACGACGCATACTGCGAGAAGTTCTCGGGGATGAGGAACACAACGGTGGGCTCAGCCCCGTTCTTCGAGGGAATCTCCTTGGTCGCGGTGATCCCCACCTGGTGCTTGCCGGGCACAGCGCCGTCGTCAGCATCATTCGTGCTGAGCGAGAAACGGCCGTTGGTGATCGTCCCCGACGCCGGACGTCCCTTCGCGGGAACGAACTGAATGGTGCCGGATTCGACCGGCTTTCCCTTGTAGTTGACGGTCCCGGCCGCAGGAACGGGGCTTATATTATCCGGGTCGGCATTCGTACACCCGAGGGCGAGAACCGACGCTGCTGAAACGACGAGAACGAGACCTTGCAGAACCTTTCGCCGGCCGACTTGCATCAACGTGGACTCCTCAGAATGCGTCGCTGCTGACGACTTCGCCAAAGGCGCGAGTGCTCAGAGCCTGGTAGATCGGCAGGCTAATCGTGGTCTTCACAAAACGGACCGAGCCGTCGCCGAGCAGGAAATTACCACCGCCGGAATGGTTGCTCCCGAACGCTCCGTTCTGCCGACCGGCCAGCAGACCGCCGGTGCAGGGGACCGTATTCAGCGGGTTGGCCGTAGTCCGGAACGACGCGGTGAACCGACCACAGACCGACCAGGCATTCCAGATACCGGCCGAGTTCAGCGAAGTGGTGTTGAACGGCGGGGGGCAATTGGGCGACCCCTTGTAGGTGAGATCGTTGGCCACGGTCTCACCAACCGCGATGGTGTTACTCAACCCATCGGTGAAGTCGGTCATCTTGCGGGGATTCTGGTAGTGGGCGAACCCCGTGTTGTTGGCCTTGATGTCGAAGCCGTTCACCGTGGCGTTCGGGGGACCATAGTTCCCAGCGCTGAAGGCGTACGACGTGGTTCCAAGCCCGCTAACCCCAGCCACAGAGGCATTGATCCGAGGAGAACTGGTATCACTCGGGCACAAGTACGCAGCCATCGTCGAGGTCGCGACCGTCGTGAACTGAACGACCCCGAGCTGGTAGCCGGCGACGGTCTGATTGTCGAACAGAATCTGCATGTTCCACGCATTGTACATCGCCTGCTGCTCCATGAACGGCAGGATCGACACGAATCCGCTCATGTTGTCGACGTCGGGCGGAACCGGCTTGTGCCCCGGCTTGGCCGCCGGGAACGTCAAGTGAAGGTCGTGATAGCCGTGCAGAGCCAGGCCAATCTGCTTTAGGTTGTTGATGCACTGGGACCGCCGCGCGGCTTCGCGTGCAGCCTGGACCGCTGGCAAGAGCAGCGCGATTAAAACGGCGATGATGGCAATCACCACCAGGAGTTCGATCAGGGTAAAACCATGACGTTTCATTGCACCCCTCCTTCCGCTCAAGAATAAAAGACGTACAAATCCTCTCAGATGACATTTGTCATCTGTCCACTGGCATCGAAATCAAGGCTACAACGAGCAAAAATGAAGGAACGGACCTGAAAACGAGCCGTGTTCGAACGGATCTCAAGCTTGATGGCCTCGGGCCAACCAGCGGAAACCACACCGCCAGGCCCAGAATGAGGGGATCCGGTTCAGGATCTTGGACCTGGTTTGTCCTCAACGAATTCGTTCCGATCCAGAATGTCAACCGAATCCACACGACCCCGAGGTCAATACCCTGGGCGAGGATTGATTGAGCACCCTAATCGCATCTACAGAATCAGGGGAGTCTCTATACAACCTCTCTCTTCGGCAGAATGCAATAGCCAAGTCGATTTATCCTAATTTTGTCCACAGACATCACAAGGTTGTCTGTTCACGGAAAGCCGTCGATGCCCGCGATCGACGTCATCCCTCTGAGTGCATGTTCACGGGCGACCAGACCGTCTCCTTCCAGGGAGGCGGCAGGCCCCCTTTCATCCTGTGAATCTGGGAGCAATACAACAGTTTGTCTTTGCAGTGACTACGGTTCGAAGAGAGGGATGGGGATTGGTCTTCGACCCCCGGTGGGTGGGCGGGAAGATCACGGGGCCGAGGCCCGACCCCAGCCACCCGAAAGACCAGGAACACCAAGAGTCTGTGCTCAACCGCTCAGGTGAAAGTTTGTCCTGAATGTCAGTGTCCAGACCTCGGTGGCTCCTGGGGGATCGAGTCCCCCTCTTCGACTCGAGACGCGACCGAAGTCCGTGGCATGGCCGGCCCCCGCCGGGTTTGAGCAGGAGTTGGAAACACCACTGGAGAGCGCGCACCATCCGCGAAGGCGCAAGCTTCAATGGGAGAGGATGGCGTGGGCGAACCGAAGGCGAGTGGAGGTGGGGGTGGCGAGCGAACGCCCCGGGCGGGGGAGAAGACGACGATCCTTGTGGAGAAGAGCCAGCAGAATGGCGGCCGAGGTGTCCTGCTTCGAGCCGCGGACCGCAAACGCGAGATCCTGGGCCGCCTGAGCGCGGGCCTCGGGGTCGTCGGGACGACCCAGCCACCAGGCGCCCCGTTCGCGGTGTGTGGAAGGCAGATCGACCCCGGAACGAATGAATTCATCGAGCATCCGAAGGCTTTCGGAGCGCGATTCCGGGAACTGGCGCAACCAACGGGCGTGTCGAAGTTCCACGGTCGTTCCCGGATGGGCGGCCGGGGACTCCGCAGGCTCCTTGCTCCGTTCGGTCGCGATGAGTCGCTGCATGGCGGAGCGGAGCGGGCCTTGGGCCAGGAGTTGATTGACCCGTCCGGCCGGTCCGGCCCCAAAGGCCCGGGCATCGTCGAGCGCGTCGATGGCCGGTTCCAGGTGGTCGGCCCCAAGCTCGGCCACGGCGAGCACGATCAGCATGTGCCCCCAGCGTTCGGGGGCCGGGTCGGGCAAGGGACGCCAGGCCAGGAATGCCGCCGGAACCAGCAGCAGGGCGCGCCCGGCCAGTCCGCGCCAGGCACCGCGACGGACAAGTCCGATCGTATCGACGAGGCCAGCCGCCCCGAGCAGGAAGATCCCGGGCATCCAGGGAACCCGATACCGTCCCACGACGAAGAAGGCGGCCGTGGAGGCCAAGCCCGCGGCGCTGGTAAGGACCAGGAACCACCAGAACGGCGACCGGTCCGATCGCCCCAGCCCGACCGCGGCCCAGGGCGCGATCCAGCCAAAGCTCAGGAATCCCAGGCCGAGCGCCGGAGCGGCAATGAGCCGAACGAATTCGGCGTCTTGATTGTCGGGGATCTCAAAGTCATGGACGATCAGCCCGAACTTATGTAGGAGCAGGGAGATGGACGCCGCGGGTGCGTCACGCCACTGCGTCAGGCCCGCGTTGAACCAGAATTGAGACACCTGTCCCGGCGTCAAGGGACGCCCGGAACGGCGCCGCGCCTCGGCCATGAAATCTTTGGCCTCGCGGGAGGGGTTGGCCTCCACGAAGGGGGGGGCCTCGTAGGTGCCGGTGGCCCCGGGGCCATTGCCAATGTAAAAGTTGGCCCCCATTTG
>Ga0182739_1004256_pt1 | contig 11937 bp, 11 predicted proteins | sample eDN5th30CBELigBY_FD_128873 | JGI IMG/M metagenome (GOLD analysis project Ga0182739, IMG submission 128873) | Enriched backyard soil microbial communities from Emeryville, California, USA - eDNA 5th pass 30_C BE-Lig BY (version 2) (version 2) | ecosystem: Environmental > Terrestrial > Soil >... | reverse complement strand
TCACGAAGAAGTCGTTCGTGAGCACGCCCGGGCGGTCCGTGAACACGCCGTACGACGATCCGTCCCAGTTCGCGCCGAGCACGCGCAGGCCACCAACGAGCACCGTCATCTCGGGCGCGCTGAGGGTCAGCAGGTTCGCCTTGTCGATCAGCAGGTGCTCGGCGGGCAGGCCGGATGCGGTCGCCAGCGGCCCCTGGTAGTTGCGGAAGCCGTCGGCGACGGGCTCCAGGTACGCGAACGAGTCCGCATCCGTCTGCGCGTCCGTCGCGTCGGTGCGACCGGGGTGGAAGGTCACCTCGACGTCGACTCCGGCATCCTTCGCGGCCTTCTCCACGGCGGCGTTGCCCGCCAGCACGATGAGGTCGGCCAGCGACACCTTCTTGCCGTCGGCGGCGGTGGCGTCGAAGTCGGCCTTGATGCCGCCGAGCACGCCCAGCACCTTGTGCAGCTGGGCGGGGTTGTTGACCTCCCAGTCCTTCTGCGGCGCAAGGCGGATGCGGGCGCCGTTGACGCCGCCGCGCTTGTCGCTGCCGCGGAACGACGAGGCGGCCGCCCACGTGGCCGAGACGAGCTCGGACACGGTCAGTCCCGACTCCAGCACACGCGCCTTCAGCGACGCCGCGTCTGCCGCGTCGATGAGCGGGTGGTCGACGGCCGGCACGCGATCCTGCCAGATGAGCTCCTCTGCGGGAACCTCGGGACCGAGGTAGCGCTCGATGGGGCCCATGTCGCGGTGCGTCAGCTTGAACCAGGCGCGGGCGAACGCGTCGGCGAACGCCTCGGGGTCGTCCTTGAAGCGGCGCGAGATCCGGTCGTACTCGGGATCCGTCCGCAGGGCGACGTCACTCGTCAGCATGCGCGGCTCCCGGCGGCCGTTCGAGTGCGCCATCGGCACCATGTCGGCGCCGCCGCCGTTGACGGGACGCCACTGGTTGGCCCCTGCCGGGCTCTGGAACAGCTCCCACTCGTACGCGTACAGGATGTGGAAGAACTCGTTGTCCCAGCGCGTGGGGTGATAGGTCCAGGTGACCTCCAGGCCGGAGGTGATCTGGTCGTCACCCTTGCCGGTGCCGTGGTTGTTCTTCCAGCCCAGGCCCTGCATCTCCAGGCCCGCCGCTTCGGGGTTGTCCTCGAGGTTCGAGTCGGGCGCGGCACCGTGCGTCTTGCCGAAGGTGTGACCGCCCGCGATGAGGGCGACCGTCTCCTCGTCGTTCATCGCCATGCGGCCGAACGTCTCGCGGATGTCGCGGGCCGACGCGAGCGGGTCGGGGTTGCCGTTGGGCCCCTCGGGGTTGACGTAGATGAGGCCCATCTGCACCGCCGCGAGCGGCTTCTCGAGGTCGCGGTCACCGCTGTAGCGCTGGTCGCCGAGCCACGTGGTCTCCGGGCCCCAGTAGACGTCGTCGTCGGGCTCCCACACATCGGCGCGGCCGCCCGCGAAGCCGAACGTCTCGAATCCCATCGTCTCGAGCGCGACGTTGCCCGCGAGGATCATGAGGTCGGCCCACGACAGGTTCCGGCCGTACTTCTTCTTGACGGGCCACAGCACGCGGCGCGCCTTGTCGAGCCCGACGTTGTCGGGCCAGCTGTTGAGCGGGGCGAAGCGCTGCTGCCCCGCGCCGCCACCGCCGCGGCCGTCGGTTACGCGGTAGGTGCCGGCCGAGTGCCACGCCATGCGGACGATGAGCGGCCCGTAGTGACCGAAGTCGGCGGGCCACCAGTCCTGCGACGTCGTCAGGGTCTCGGCGATGTCGGCCTTCACCTGCGCCAGGTCGAGGGACTCGAACGCCGCGCGGTAGTCGAAGTCCTCGCCCAGCGGGTTGCCGACCGCGGGGTTCTTCTTGAGGATCCGGAGGTTGAGCTGGTTCGGCCACCACACGTTGTTGGCCGAGCCCGACGTCGGATGCGGCTGCGCGTGGATGACGGGGCACGCGCCGCCCTCCTCGACCCGCTCCTGCTCGGCGTACGCCTCGTCGGTGTCGGTCACGGTGACGGACTGGTCGATGTCGGTCGGGTTCTCCCCGATCGGCTGGACGCTGTCGTCGTGAACGCTCATGGTGTTCCTTCCTCGCGATGGTGTCTGGTGGTCTGTGGCTGATGGTCTGGGTTCGGGGGGGCTCGCCGGCTCAGGACGCCGCGGCCGCACAGTCGGGGCACGTGCCCCAGAAGGTGACCTCGGCGACCTGCACGGTGAACCCGTGCGTGTCGGCGGGGGCGAGGCACGGGGCGTGACCGACGACGCAGTCGACGTCGGCGACGACGCCGCAGCCGGTGCACACCATGTGGTGGTGGTTGTCTGCGACGCGCAGCTCGAACAGCATGGGGCGCCCGGCCGGCTCGATGCGGCGCACGAGGCCGGCGTCGGCGAAATCGCCCAGCGCGTTGTACACGGACTGGCGGCTCGTGCGCGGCATGCGCTCGCCGATCAGGGCGAACACGTCGTCGGCACTCGCGTGCGGCGAGGCGGCGAGCGCCTCGTACACGGCCGTCCGCGACTCGGTGACGCGCAGGCCCGCGGCGCGGAGCGCGTCCGCCGCCGGCAGCACGTGCGCCGGGGCGGGGAGAAGCGGGGCGGTGCGGGTCACAGCATCCAGTCTAGTCCTTGATTTGACTCAGTCAAAACAATCCGGCGCCTCTCCGCACCGTTCACAACTCAGGCCCGACGCCGCTGCGGCGGCCGGCTGGACATCGCGACCGGCGCGCAGCCTGAGTTGTGAACGGCGCGACGGCGTCAGCCGGCGACGAGCCGGGCGGTGCCGGCCTCGTACTCGGTCAGATCGCCCGTCTCCCCCGCCGCGGCTGCACGGCGCCCGACCACGAGCATGTACCCGAGGAACACGGCGAGGGCGAGCGTGCCGATGCCGATCTTCACGGGCCAGGGCCAGGGCTGCGCCGTGACGAACCCCTCGACGAGCCCCGCGAGGGCGAGTGCGAGGACCAGCCCGACCGCAACCGTCGCGAGCGACCTGCCCGCCGCCGCCACCGCCTCGCTCCGCGAGCGGGATCCGGGGGCGACCAGGGCCCAGAAGATATGGAGACCCGCCGCCGCGGCGACGAAGATGCAGGTCAGCTCGAGCTGTCCGTGCGGGGCGATGTACAGCAGGAAGACGTCACCGCGGTCGTGGGCGAACAGGACGGCGGCGGCGACGCCGACGCCCATCGCGTTCTGCATGACGACCATGACCGGCCAGAAGCCCGTGATGCCGAACAGGACGCACTGCGCGGCGATCCACGCGTTGTTCGTCCAGACGGTTCCGGCGAACACGGCGGCCGGATTGTCGCTGTAGTACTCGGTGAAGTCGTGCTGCGCGTACTGCTCCAGCTGCGCCGCGCTGCCGAGGGATGCCAGGGCCGCCGGGTCACGCGCGATCCACGACGCCGCGAGGGTGGCGACGGCGACGAACCCGATCGCGACCGCGAGCGTCGTCCATCGCAGCCGGTACAGGGCCGCAGGCAGCTGGTGCGCGAAGAACCGCGGGACCTGCCGGAGGACGTTGTCGGGCGTGCCCGTCAGCCGCCACCGTGCCCGTGCGAGGAGCGTCGACAGATGATCGCCCTCGACGCTGCGCCCCGCAGAGGTCTTGAGGTCGGCGAGGTCGGCGGACGCCGAGCGATAGCGCGCGACCAGCTCATCGACCTCCGCGCCCGTCAGCCGGCGCGTGCGGCCCAGCTCGTCCAGGCGCTCCCACTCGCCGCGACGGGCGGCCGTCAGGGCGTCGAGGTCCATGTGCTTCACTGTAGTCATGCCGACGCCCGGTCCCGCCGTGCACATCCGCCAGGACGAGGTCCTCACCGGCGAGGCCGTCGCCCTCGACGTGCAGCCGGTCGGATTCTTCCTCCGCGCACTCGGCGCCCTGATCGACGCGGTCGCCGCCCTCCTGCTGCTGACCGCCTTCTGGACCGTCGCGGGACTCGTCACCGGCACCGGATGGAGCGCCCTCGCACTGTCGCCGATCCTGACGGTCTCCTCGATCGTGGTCGTGCTCGTCGTGCTGCCGACGGCCGTCGAGACCGCCACCGGAGGCAGGAGCCTCGGCAAGCTCGCCGTCGGCGGACGGATCGTGCGGGTCGACGGAGGGGCAGCGGGCTTCCGGCACGCCTTCATCCGCGCGCTCACCGGCATCCTGGAGATCTGGTTCACGGCCGGCGCGATCGCCGGTCTCTTGGGCGTCTTCACGCCGCGCGCGCAGCGGCTGGGCGACGTGCTGGCAGGAACCTACAGCGAGCGGACGCGCGCGCCGCACCTTCCCGAGCCTGTCGGCGGGGTGCCGCCGGCGCTGGCCGGCTGGGCGCAGGTGGCCGACGTGGCGCGGCTCCCGTACCGCGTGTCACGGCGCGCCGCCCAGTTCGTGCGCGGTGCCGACGCGCTGGAGCCCGCCGCGCGGGCCCGTGCCGCGGCGATGCTGGCCGCCGAGGTGACCCCGTTCGTGGCGCCGGTGCCGGCATCCGACGCCGAGACCTTCGTCCGGGCCGTGGTGGCCCTTCGACGCGACCGCGAGTTCGCGGCCCTCTCCGGCGAGAGCGACCGCGTGTCAGCGCTCACGCGCGCGATCCCCGACGCACCGCGGGGCTTCCCCCGGCGCTGACGCGCCGACCGCGCCGGTTTCCTGTTCGCGCGCCACGAATCGGTGGCGCACCAAGAGGTTTGTGGCGCGGATGCGCGCGCGGGCGCCGGCCGCGCGCGCGTCAGTAGCGGTAGTGGTCGAGCTTGTAGGGGCCCTCGACGGGCACGCCGATGTAGGCGGCCTGCTCGTCGGTCAGCTCGGTGAGCTCGACGCCGAGCGCCGCGAGGTGCAGACGCGCGACCTTCTCGTCGAGCACCTTCGGGAGCGTGTACACGCCCGTCGGGTACTGGTCGCGGCGCTCCCACAGCTCCAGCTGCGCGAGCACCTGGTTCGTGAACGAGGCGCTCATGACGAACGACGGATGCCCTGTCGCGTTGCCGAGGTTCATGAGGCGCCCCTCGGACAGCACCAGGACCGAGCGACCGCTCGGCAGCCGCCACTCGTGCACCTGCGGCTTGATCTCGACGCGCTCGGCGCCGGCGAGGGACTCGAGCCCCGCGATGTCGATCTCGTCGTCGAAGTGCCCGACGTTCCCCACGATCGCGAGGTGCTTGAGGGCGAGCAGGTGCTCGACGGTCACGACGCGCGCGTTCCCCGTGCCGGTGATGAGGATGTCGACCTGATCGATCACCGACTCCAGACGTGCGACCTGGAACCCGTCCATCGCCGCCTGCAGCGCGCAGATGGGGTCGACCTCGCCGACGATGACGCGCGCACCCTGGCCGCGAAGCGCCTCCGCGGCACCCTTGCCGACGTCGCCGTAGCCGACGACGAAGGCGACCTTGCCGCCCATCAGCACGTCGGTGGCGCGGTTGATGCCGTCGGGCAGCGAGTGACGGATGCCGTACTTGTTGTCGAACTTCGACTTCGTCACCGAGTCGTTGACGTTGATGCCGGGGAACAGCAGCTGACCGGCCGCGTGCAGCTCGTAGAGACGGTGGACGCCCGTCGTCGTCTCCTCGGTCACGCCGAGGATGCCTTCCGCTATCCGCGTGAACCGCTGCGGGTCGCGCGCAAGGCTCGCGCGCAGCGTCTCAAGGATGATGCGGTACTCGGCCGAGTCCGAGTCCGTGGCCTCGGGAACCGCGCCCGCCGACTCGAACTCGACGCCCTTGTGGACGAGCAGCGTCGCGTCGCCGCCGTCGTCGAGGATCAGATTCGGACCGTCGAAGCCCTCGGCGGACCAGTCGAAGATGCGGTCGGCGAGCTGCCAGTACTCCTCCAGGGTCTCGCCCTTGAAGGCGAAGACGGGGATGCCTGCCGGGCGCTCGACGGTGCCGGACGGGCCGACGGCGACGGCGGCCGCGGCCTCGTCCTGCGTCGAGAAGATGTTGCAGCTGGCCCAGCGCACCTGCGCGCCGAGCGCGACGAGCGTCTCGATCAGGACGGCGGTCTGCACCGTCATATGCAGCGAGCCCGCGATCCGCGCACCGGCGAGCGGCTGGGTCGGCCCGAACTCCTCGCGCAGGGCCATGAGGCCCGGCATCTCGTTCTCGGCGAGACGGATCTGGTGGCGGCCCGCCTCGGCGAGGGCGAGGTCGGCGACGACGAAGTCGAGGGTGTTCACGGGAGTCGGCATCCGGCCATTCTCCCACCCTTGCGGCGGGCTGTCAGACGCGGAGCGTCTCGTGACGGACGACGACCCATCCCTTGGGGACCGAGAGGCGATCGGTGTGGATCGCGCAGAGGTCGTGCGCGTGCGGATCGTTGCCGCCGCCGAGGGGACCGAGGGCGGCCATCTGGTCGCCGTAGTCGTAGGTCAGGGTCGTCACGGCCTCGCGGGCGCAGCCCACCTTGGAGCAGAGTCTGTCACGCATCCCCTTCACGCTACCGAGGAGGGCGGACACCGACCGGCTGCCGCGCCGGGCCACGGGGTTTCGCGATCCTTCCGGAAGGCGGCTCCCGCTCTAGGATGGGGGCATGATGAGGCGTCGCCGTACGGCTGCCGTCGCCCGGCCGACACGTCACGGCCGGCACGGCCGTCTCGACCGCAGCCCCGTCGTGCGCCCGCCGCTGCCGGCGCTGGAGACGCGCGCCGAGAAGTTCGACCTCGCCGTGGGCACCGCCGCGGAGTTCCTGCGCAGCGCGTGGCCGGAGCTGCGCGACGTGCGCTTCGAGGTCGGCGCGATGCCCCCGGCATCCGACGACGACGGCATCCCCCGCTGGAGCGCCCTCACCGACGAGAAGCGCATCATCCTGTATCGCCTCCCCATCGAGCGGCTGAGCCACCTGCACCGCGACGACGAGCTCCACCGGCGCATGATGATCGAGAGCTGCGTCTTCCGCGCTGCCGCCGAATACCTCGACCGTGATCCGTGGGATCTCGGCCCCGAACGCTTCAGGTACTTCTGATCACTCGTCGAAGGACTGCTCTGAACGGTGCAGCCCGATGGATGCCAGAAGCGTGCCCGCGACGCCGAAGGCGATTCCGCCGATGAGGAGCGCGGTGGCCGGGTCGATGCCCGCGAGGGGCCACGCCCAGGGCTGCACGACTGAGCCGCTTCGCCCGACGAGGGCACAGACGAAGACGTACACCGCCGGCGCGAGCCCCTGGAAGCGGGCGCTGAGCATGACTCCCGCCGCGAGCTGCAGGGCCAGCAGCCAGAGAAGGATGCCGGCATACGACACGCCCGAAGATCCCGCGTTCATCCCGGACACCACGGCGATCGCGAGCGCCGGGCCCAGCTGTGTCAGCACGATCAGCAGTGCGATGACGCCCGAGCTTCGGGAGGGGACAGTGCGATCCTTCGGCCACGTGTAGACGATGCTCGGCGCGATCAGCAGCGTTGCCAGCAGCGCGACGAGGACGGCCAGCGGTGCCTCGCCGGCAGGCCCGGGAAGTCCGATGACGACCGCTCCGAACCCCGTCCCAACGAGAGCCAGTGCCACCTGGACGAGGGCACCCCACAGAGCGAGCGAGGCCTTGAGCGCGAGCCTCACGGGGCCTCCGGCGGGAGCACGTCGCAATCACCGAGTGAGGCGAGGGCGGCGGCGATCCACTCCGCCTGTTCGCCTGGCGACCGCTCCAGCAGCGCCGGAAGGTACGACTCGGAGTAGTCGGCGTACTCTCCCACCCCGGGAGTGCCGAGCATGGTCCCCTCCAGCCAGCTGTACGTCGTGTAGTAGGCCGAATCGCGCGCCAGAATGAGGTCTCCCTCGTCGCTCGCGCAGCTTCCGTCGGGGAGGGCACTGGCAAGCGAGTTGGCGATCTCCCTCTCGGTCATTCCGGGGACATACCCGAACGGAAGGACATGAGGGTCGCCCACCTCATGCGTGGCGACGACTCGGGGCGCCAGCGGCGCACCGGCATCGCGCGCGCGTTGCACCATGGTCTGCACGCTCGCGACGACGGTCGGATCGAACTGCTCAGGATAGAGGCAGACCGTGACGGCGCCCTCGGTGCAGACGAGTTCGCGCTCGTCACGCGGCTCCGAGCCGCTCGGCCCGAGCCCCTGCGCGATCAGGAGTCCTGCCACGGACCCCCCGCTCACCAGCATCACACCCGCCGCTGCGGCCGTGACGGGCGAGACCACGCGGATCCGCAGCGCGACCGATGCGATCAGCATCAGCCCGGCCCCTGCAAGCAGGGAGAAGATGCTGACAGAGGCGATGGAGGCGGCCGCGGGCTGTCGGTCGTAAAGGCAGCATGTCTCCAGCACCAGCCCCGCGAGGTGGCGGAGTTCGTACCAGTCCACGACGCCGGTGAACCCCAGCCACACGTAGCTCGCGACCATCGCGGCAGGGATGGCGAACACCGGGCGAAGAACGCTTCCGAACGCCAGTCCCAGCGCGGTGTGGAGCACGAGTATCGCGAGCATCGCTCCGATCAGGCCCCAGGGCGGTGCGCCTCGACCGCCGGAGGCGGCGAACGTCACCACGGCCACAGCCACGGCCTGAGCGAGGATGCCGCCCACGTAGTTCGGCCAGAATGCGTCCAGCAGAATCCAGGCCGGGGCTCGAACGGTCAGCGCGTTCTCCTGTCGCCGCACCCGGAGCCGAGACGCATCCAGCGCCGCCCCCGTGGAGGCGGCCGCCGCAGGAACCAGGATGAGCAGAATCGAGTGCGCGAAGATCCATGTCCACCAGTCCAGGTACAGCACGGGTTGAGAGAGCTGAGCGACGATGACGATCAGCGGGACAGCGGGGATCAGCATCCACCAGACCGCCCTCCGGCGAAGAGGAATCGGGAATCTCATCCCGTTCAGTCCTCGCGCACCATCGTCGCGTAGGCCTGTCGCAGCCGTACGCCGTCTGACACGCCCTCGACCCCCGACACGAAAGACGAATGCGATCCGACGAATCGTGTCCGCCCGCCGACCAGCACGTGGACGCGCGACTCCTGATCGATCAACGTGTCGGTGTCGTGAGTGGACACCAGGACAGCCCGGTCGGCCTCGATCGAACGGAGGACGTCCACCAACCGGTCACGCTCCCGGGGATCGAGACCCGCGGTCGGCTCGTCCAGCAGCAGGTACCGCGCGTCATGCACGAGCACGCCCGCGATGCCAAGGCGACGTGTCTGGCCGCCCGAGAGTGCTCCGGCTCGCGTGCTCCGCTCTGCGGTCAGACCGACCGTCGCGAGCGCCCGGTCGGCCTCGGTCCGAGCATCCGCGATCCGCATGCCCTTGAGCCATCCGACATATGCGACGTGTTCGAATGCGGTCAGACCCGGAAAGGGGATCACCCGCTGGGGCAGCCACCCGACGACCCCGCGATACGCCGCCGAGCGCCGTGCTCTCGGCGACATCGCCACGTCGTCCAGAGACAGCGAGCCGCGATACCCGACGGCACCGGCCAGCGCCTTCAGCAGCGTGGTCTTTCCCGCACCGTTGGGGCCGAGCAGCACCGTCCGACCGACACTCAGCTCCACGGCGACATCGACCAGACACGCGCGGCCTCGCCGGTATCCGAAGTCGGCGATCGTCGCTTCCAGCACGCCGGGCGTCACCACTCGGTGCGGAGCTTGGGCACGCTCAGCCTGTGCGCGTCTCTCCACGCGTGGTCGTTCTTCCCGCCGTAGGTTCTCCACACCTGCCCCACGGTCCACTTGTAACTACCGGCTTCCGTCATACGCCCCCAGCTCGCCCAGCCGTTCTTGCAGTCACTCTGGGCCCGGCCGTGCTTGTGATCCGGCAATATCCCGTTGTCACGCCACAGATGCACCCGCGCCTTCTCGAAGACGGCGCGCCAGTCGATCTCACTCACGTTGATGCATTGATCGAACCGCACCCTCGTGGCGGCGGATCCCGTGCCATCCTCGCTCCACCACCGCGAGGAGAACCCTGTTGATACCCCCGACAGCTTCGAATCGAACGAGCCGGCGAACGAAGGAGTAGTGGCGAGCCCCCATAAGAGCGCCGTGGATGCCAACAGCGCCGCGACCTTGCGGCGGCCTCCGAACCCCCCGCCCCGCACGATCGTTTCTCCGTGTTCTCCCGATTCACTCCAACGCATATAAACCCCCGTATGTATGCACAGTTCCCACACGCTACTTCGTTCAGTCATCACGGTCAAACACGCGTGGGCGGTACGAAGGCGGAGCCCGCACCGACGAGTTCTCCGGGCCCTCGGCCGGGACGCTTCCGGAGCTTCTGAGCGGAGCTCTCCGGAGCCGATGACTACTGCGTGTAGACGATGACCGGCTCGGCGGCGGCGTCTGCGGGGATGACGTCGTAGCCTGCGAGTGCACCGTCGCCGGAGAACGTGACGTTCGCGCGGATGCGACCGCCCTCCGTCTCCAGCCGGTACACCGACTCGTCCTGCACCGAGATGCGGATCACCTCGCCCGCGGGGACCGCATGATCGCCGGCGCCGGGGCCGCCCGTCAGCTTGACGACGGAATCCTCGTCGCCCTCGTTGGAGATCGTCAGCACGGGCGATGGGCCTGTGGCCACCGCGACCAGGCTCGGCACCGAGAGCACCGACGGAGCGGTGTGCCACGCGAAGTCGACGCCCGAGGCGAAGCCGGTCGTCGTCCACAGCGCGGTGACGACGGGCTCTGCAGCCGACACCCGCACACGGTACGAGCCGGGCTCCAGTCCGCCCAGTTCGACCTCGGCGGGCGTCCCTGAGGTGAGCGAGACCGACTCGGACGCCGCCGCTCCCCCCGCGATGGGGGTCAGCTCGACGGTCGCGTCGGTGTCGGACGACGGCGCGAGCAGTCGCAGCGTGGTCGCCGGCTCCGACGCCCCGTCCTCGCCCGGCTCGACGACGACCGTCACCGACGGGATCACCTGCGTCGTGGCCGGAGCCGCCGTCGTGCCGACCTGGTCGACGCCGCCGGGAAGCAGCGTGCGCGTGATGCTCGTCTGCAGGGAGGCCTGGATCGGCGCCCCCGTCGCGTTGATCCGGATCACGGGGCTCTCCTCGCCCAGGGCGAGGGCGGCCAGCGGCAGCACCCGCTGGGTGCGCGGGGGGACGACGATGCCCGCGGCTGCGGCGGGCTGGTACGGCCCTTCGGCGCCGTACACGGTGAGGTCGACCTGCGACGCGACGCCGGACGGATTGGCCAGCAGCACCAGGTCGGACGCTCCTGTGAGGCCGCTGCCGCCGACGAGCCAGGACTGCATGAGCGGCGGCGCGCACGCCGACGCCGCGAACCCGCGCAGGTCGTCGTCGTCGACGCTCGACGACCCCGCGGCGGCGAGGTCCGTCCGCACGCCATCGTGCGGCGCGGCGGAGAGTGCGTCGGGGCCGGCTCCGCCCGACACGTCGGGGGCGGCGAGGCGCGAGGCCGCGGCATCCAGGTCGTCGCTCGCCGTCGCGGCGGCGACGTCCTGCCCCTCCGCGTCGGTCAGCTGAGAGGCGTCGGTCGCATCACGCCCCACGGCCAGCACGGGACCCGCGCACGAGACGAGGGATGCCGTGGGCTCCGGCAGCGCCGTCACCGCGAGGGGCTCGCGCGCGGCCGTCGGCCACGGCACGAGCGCCGCCGCGGCCAGGGCCGACGCGGCGGCTGCCGTCACGACGATGCCGAGCGCCGTCCGTGCGGCGCGTCGCCCGCGCGAGGTCGCCTCAGGGGACCCGGTCATCTGGCACCTCCCACGACACGCGGCGCGCGGCGCGCCCGTCGGAGGCTCGACGCGGTGGGCACCGCGAGCAGCAGCGACACGACGACGACGCCGAGCTGCAGGGCGGCGTTGCGCCACGCCTGCGCCTGCTGGGCGGAGGTCGCCGCACGGGAGTCGACGTCGCCGGAGACGAACCACAGCTCGCCCTTGCCCGTGTCGCCGACGGCCTCCAGGTCGTCGCGGCGGTCGAGCGCCGCCTTCGCGACCAGGCGGACGGCACGGGCGGCGTCGCTCTCGGACTCGCCGGGCGCTTCGAGCAGCACGTAGCCGATGCCGTGACCGGCGAGGACGGCGACGACGTC
>Ga0182739_1004254_pt1 | contig 11939 bp, 10 predicted proteins | sample eDN5th30CBELigBY_FD_128873 | JGI IMG/M metagenome (GOLD analysis project Ga0182739, IMG submission 128873) | Enriched backyard soil microbial communities from Emeryville, California, USA - eDNA 5th pass 30_C BE-Lig BY (version 2) (version 2) | ecosystem: Environmental > Terrestrial > Soil >... | reverse complement strand
GTGGCTGAACCCCTCGGTGGCCGGCGTGGGCTCGTTCCACCTGGGCACGTCCGGCGAGCCGCTCCTGGACGGGTTCCGCGCCATCTTCGGCAGCGATATCGCCAAGATCCTGGCGCTCGTCGCGGTGATCGGCCTGATCGCGAGCTTCCACACGATCATCTTCGCCGAGGGGCGGCAGATCTACTCGCTGTCGCGGGCCGGCTACTTCCCGCGCGCCCTCTCGGTCACCCATGGCACCCGCAAGACCCCGCACGTCGCGATGATCACCGGCTCGATCGTGGCGCTGATCGTCATGATGTGCGTCTGGTATGGGGTCGGCCAGGAGCGCGGCGGTGCGATCATCGGCGGTACGCTGCTCAACATGGCGGTGTTCGGCGCCATGTTCTCCTACGTCATGCAGGCCCTGGCCTTCATCTATCTGCGGCGCAGACTGCCGGACATCGAGCGGCCGTTCCGCAGCCCGCTGGGCGTGCCGGGTGCCTGGCTTACCGTGATCATCGCCCTGGTGACCGTGTTCTTCCAGCTTTCCGACCCGGTCTACCGGGTGGGCGTGCTGGGCGTGGCGGCCTGGTTCGTGATCGGCATCCTCTACTTCCACTTCTATGCCCGCAACCGGATGGTCCTCTCGCCGGAGGAGAAGTTCGCGATGAGCCACCGCACGCGTGCGTGAACCGGCCGGTCCGGCCTCTTGCATCGATGGCCGGTCCGCCGGACAAGGGCGCCTCAAACCAGGAGGCTGGCGGTGATGGCGGACCCGATCGAACAGGCGGCAGGGCAGGTGGCGCAGGCGCGCCGGGCAAGGCAGGTGCTCACCAGCCTGCCCGGCATCGCCCCGGACGATGTCGAAGCCGGCTACCGCGTCATGCGCGCGGCCAACACGATGCTGGCGGCGGAGCTGGGGCCGGTGGTGGGCTTCAAGATCGGAGCGACCAGCGCGCACATGCGCGACTATCTGGGCGTGTCCGAGCCGGTGTTCGGCGAGATCTTCGCCCGCAGCGTGCAGTTCCTGAACGGGCAGGTGCCGTTCTCCGCCTACCGGCGCCTCGGCATCGAGACCGAGATCGCGGTGGTGCTCAAGGACGAGCTGCGCTTGGACCGGCCCCACGACCGGGATTCGGTCGCAAGTGCAATCGAGACGGTGCATGCCGCGGTCGAGCTGGTCGAGGACCGCTACGACGACTTCCGCACGATCGGCCCGGCCACGCTCGCCGCCGACAACTTCTTCGGCGTCGGCCTGGCGCTGGGCCGCTCCCGGCCACTCGCCTCCATCGATGCGCTGGCCCGGCTGAGCGCGGTCACCTTGCTGGAAGGCGAGGAGATCGGGCGCGGCACCAGCGATGCGCTACTGGGCCACCCGCTCGACGCGCTGGCCTGGTTCGCCAATTGCCGGGCGAGGCTGGGCCTGTCGGTGCCGGCGGGCAGCGTGGTGACGCTGGGCTCGATCACACCGGTGGTGTGGCTCGAGCGGCCGCACACCGCCAGCATCGAGATCGAGACGCTGGGCAAGGTGAACGTTCATGTCGAGGCTGGCTGACGGGGTAGTTCAACGGCTGGTCGATCTTGCCACAGTATTCGGGCGATGCGCCGTCTGAGTGCTTCCGGTTGTCATGATCCGCCGTTACCTCGATAGTCGCGCACGGTTCCGAAATGGGGAGGCTATTGCCCTTATGACCATCAAGTTCAGACGCCGTGGAGTCGTGGCCGGTGCCGGACTCGCGACCGCAGGCATCGCGGCCGCAGCATCGCTCCTGCCCAAACCGGCGATTGCCCAGGACGCCCCGCAGATCAAGTGGCGGCTGACCTCGAGCTTCCCCAAGTCGCTCGACACGATCTACGGCGCCGCGGAACTGTTCGCCGAGGCGGTCGCGGCCGCGACCGACGGCAAGTTCCAGATCCAGGTGTTCGCGGCCGGCGAGATCGTGCCCGGCCTGCAGGCGGCCGACGCGGTGACCAACGACACCGTCGAGATGTGCCACTCCTGCTCCTACTATTACTTCGGCAAGGACCCGACCTTCGCCTTCGGCACTGCCGTGCCGTTCGGCCTGAACGGCCGCCAGCAGAATGCCTGGATGTACGATGCCGGTGGCATCGACCTGATGAACGAGTTCTACGCGAACTACAATTTCATCGGCCTGCCCGGCGGCAATACCGGTTGCCAGATGGGTGGCTGGTTCAGCAAGGAAGTGAAGACGGTCGACGACCTGAAGGGCCTGAAGATGCGCATCGCCGGCATTGCCGGCCAAGTCATGTCGAAGCTGGGCGTGGTGCCGCAGCAGATCGCCGGCGGCGACATCTATCCGGCCCTGGAGAAGGGCACGATCGATGCCGCCGAGTGGGTCGGCCCCTATGACGACGAGAAGCTCGGCTTCTACAAGGTCGCCAAATATTATTATTATCCCGGCTGGTGGGAAGGCGGCGCCATGCTGCACTTCTTCATCAACCAGACGAAGTGGAACGAGCTGCCGCCCGCCTACCAGGAAGTGGTGCGCACTGCCGCTGCCTATGCCAACGTCGTGACCCAGGCCCGCTACGACGCGCGCAACCCACGGGCGCTGAAGGCGCTGGTCGCGAATGGCGCGCAGCTGCGCCCCTTCAGCCAGGAGGTCATGCAGGCCTGCTACCAGGCCTCGCAGGAGGTCTATGCCGAGATCGGCGAAACGAACCCGGCGTTCAAGAAGGTCCACGACCACATGATGGCCTTCAAGAGCGACGAGTATCTCTGGTTCCAGGTGGCCGAGTACTCGTTCGACACCTTCTCGATCCGGGCACGCTCGCAGAAGAGCTGAGCCGACGGCCGATTGCAGGACGGGCCCAGGTGGAGCCGCCATCCGGGCCCGTTCGCGTTGGTGGCTTCGTCCTCAGGCCTTCAAGGCTGCGCCGGCTGCAGCTCCGCGGGCGGGGCCAAGTCGGCCGGCGGGGCCAGGTCCGCTGGTGGTGCTAGGTCGTCGGGCGGAGCCAGATCCAGGGGCGGCCCATCCAGCCCTTCGGGCGTGCCGAAGTCGAACTCGCCGGGCGGTGCGATGTCGATTTCCGGGATGTCCAGCTGCTGGATCGACTCCGGATCCACCCCGGTACCCGCACCCCGATAGTGCATCACCATGCCCGGGAACAGGACCACCAGCGCCACCATCACCAGCTGGATGCCGACGAACGGCACCGAGCCCCAGTAGATCTGGCCGGTGGTGACCGGCTCCATCCGCCGCCCGGTGATCTTGTCGATATAGGCATTCCTCGGTGCCACCGAGCGCAGGAAGAACAGGGCGAAGCCGAACGGCGGGTGCATGAAGCTGGTCTGCATGTTCACGGCCAGGATCACGCCGAACCAGATCAGGTCGATGCCCAGCCGGTCTGCCGCCGGTCCCAGCAGGGGCACGATGATGAAGGCCAGCTCGAAGAAGTCGAGGAAGAAGGCCAGCAAGAACACCAGGATGTTCACGACGATCAGGAAGCCGACCTCGCCGCCCGGCAGCGAGACCAGCAGTTCCTCGACCCATTTGTGACCGTCCACGCCATAGAAGGTCAGCGAGAACACCCGGGCACCGACCAGGATGAACAGGACGAAGGCCGACAGCTTGGCGGTGGAATCGAGGGCCTGGCGGAGCAGGCCGAAGCTCAGGCGGCGCTTGAACAGGGCCAGGATCAGGGCACCCGACGCCCCCATCGCACCGCCCTCGGTGGGCGTGGCGATGCCCAGGAAGATCGTGCCGAGCACCAGGAACACCAGGGCCAGCGGCGGGATCAGCACGAACACGACCTGGCTGGCCAGGCGCGAGAGCAGACTGAGCCCCAGGCCCTGATTGAGGAGTGCCGCGAGATAGGCGAACAGCACGCCTGCGGCGATGCCGACGATCTCGGCCCCCTGCTCGACATGCGGCGCTACCAGGACGTCGGCCAGATAGCCCACGAGCGCGGCGACCACGACCAGCACCAGCAGCGAGCGGGTGCCGCGGCTGCCATCCGCCTCCCTGATGGTCATCGCCTCGTCGGGAAGGGCCGGCGCAGCATTGGGCGAGACCAGCGAGACCACGAGCACGTAGCCGGCATAGAGCATCGACAGCACTAGGCCCGGGATCAAGGCGCCGGCGTACATGTCGCCCACCGACCGGCCGAGCTGGTCGGCCATCACGATCAGGACGAGCGAGGGCGGGATGATCTGGGCGAGCGTGCCCGACGCCGCGATCACGCCGGTGGCGACCCGGCGGTCATAGCCATAGCGCAGCATGATCGGCAGCGAGATCAGGCCCATGGAGATCACGGACGCGGCGACCACGCCGGTGGTAGCGGCGAGCAGGGCGCCCACGAAGATCACGGCATAGGCAAGGCCGCCGCGGATCTTGCCGAACAGCTGGCCGATCGTGTCGAGCAGGTCCTCGGCCATGCCGGAGCGTTCGAGGATCAGCCCCATGAAGGTGAAGAACGGGATCGCCAGCAGCGTATCGTTGTAGATGATCCCGTAGACCCGCTCCGGCATCGCCTGGAGGAAGTTGGTCGGGAACAGGCCGAGCTCGATGCCGACCATCGCGAACAGGAGCCCGTTGGCCGCGAGCGCGAACGCGACCGGGTAGCCCAGCAGCAGGAACACCACCAGGGAGCCGAACATGATCGGCGCCATGTTGTGGATCAGGAAATCCATGGTTCAGCCCGTTCCCGTCGCTGGCGCTCAGATGATTTCTTGGCCGAGGGAGCCCTCGGGCACCTCGTCGTGACGCTCATGCGGATCGGGAATGCGTCCCCGCATCACGGCCACGCGCTTGATGATTTCCGAGATGCCCTGGAGGAACAGGAGGAAGAACCCAACCGGGACCAGCAGCTTGGCCGGCCATTGCGGCAGGCCGCCGGCGTTGAACGACTGCTCGTTGCCCAAATAGGAGCGCCAGAAGAACGGCCAACCGTCGACCATCATCAGGATGGTGAACGGCAGGAGGAACAGGCCGTGCCCGACCAGCTCGATCCAGTTGCGCAGCGCCTTGGGGAAACGGCTGTTCACGATGTCGATGCGGATATGCTCGTTGGCCAGCAGCGTGTAGCCGGAGGCCAGCATGAACACGCAGCCGAACAGCTGCCACTGCATCTCCAGCCACATGTTCGAGCTGACGTCGAAGGCCTTGCGGATGATCGCGTTGACCGTGGAGATCACGACCGCGACCAGGATCAGCCACATCACGGTCCGGCCGATCGCCGTGCTCAATCGGTCGATCGCACGGCTGATCGCGAGCAGGGTATCCAAGCCGATGCCTCCCCCGAACGTCTGGCCCGGCCGTTCCTCCCGAATTGTATCGAGACGATGACGACAGCGCGGCGCGACATTGGCGGGGCAGGCTGCCGGCATCAAGCCCGCAGGACGAACTCGGACGACATGGATCCGCCACCCGTGGCCCGGGGCTTCCCGACGGCAGGCCGGGCCATGGCTGCGCAGGGTGGTTCAGTCGAAGCGCCAGGGGGTGAGGAGCGGGCGCCCGGCATAATGGGCGTCCAGATTGTCGACCACCAGCTGGGCCATGGCGTCGCGCGTCTCTTCCGTGGCCGAGCCGATATGCGGCGTCAGCACGACGTTGGGCAGGTCGAGCAGTGGGGCCGGCACGTTGGGCTCGTCCGCGAACACGTCGAGTCCGGCCCCGGCGATCTTGCCCGCCACCAGGGCCTCGACCAGCGCCGGCTCGTCGATCACCGAGCCGCGGCTGATGTTGACCAGGAAGCTGGACGGCCGCAGCGCCGACAATACCTCCCTCGACACCAGGCCGCGCGTGGCAGGGCCGCCCGGGCAGGCCACCACCAGCAGGTCGACCTCGCGGGCCATGGCCACCAGGTCCGGGCGGCGCGGCCAGGACACGTCCGGCTGGTCATGCCGGCCATGCCAGACGACGTTGAGCCCATGGGCCTCGGCGCGCTTGGCGATCGCCTTGCCGATCCGGCCGAGCCCGATGATGCCCGCGGTCTTGCCGGCCAGCCGGGTGGCCAGCGGCAGCGGGCCGTTCTGCCACGAACCCGCCCGCACGAACCGGTCGGCGGCCACGATCCGGCGCATGGTCGCGATCGTGAGCCCTATCGCCAGGTCCGCCACGTCTTCGGTCAGCACGTCCGGCGTGTTGCTGACCGGAATGCCGCGCTGCTTGCAGTAGGCGAGGTCGATCCCGTCCACGCCCACGCCGAAGCAGGAGATCATCTCGAGCCTGGGCAGGCGGTCCATCAGCTCCGCCGAGCAGCCGAGTTCTCCTGAGGTGACGATCGCGGTGATCCGCGGTGCCACCTGGGCCAGGAGCGCCTCGCGGTCTTCGGCCAGATCCAGCCGATGCGCGGTGTAGCGCTCCTCGATCTGGGCGGTCTGGCGCGGCAAGAGCCCGCGCAGCATCAGGATCTCGGGCTTCAACGGATGTTCCTTGTCTGGCTGTCGCGCCGAGAACCTAGCGGCAGTGCGCCCCCGGCAGAAGCCCTGCGCGCGGCAGGTTGCCGCTGGCCTGCCGCTGCGGACGATGGCAGGGGTGAGGAGCCCTTCGGTGTCATGGCATAGGACGGGAATGAGCGAGCGGGACGAGACGGCCGAGGTGCTGGCCTTCCTGGAAGGGGGCGGGCTGGGCGAGCCGGTCCAGCGGGTCGACACCCATGGCGCCCACGTGTTTCTCGGCCGGGAGCTGGCCTGGAAGATGAAGCGGCCGGTGCGGTTCAGCTTCATGGACTTCTCGACCCTGGAACGCCGTGAGGTGGTGATCCGGCGGGAACTGGAGCTGAACCGGCGCACCGCGCCCGGGATCTACCGGCGCGTGCTGCCGGTAGTGCGCCGGAACGACGGCAGCCTGGCGCTGGACGGGGCAGGGCAGGCAGTCGAGTGGCTGCTGGAGATGGTGCGCTTTCCCCCGGATGCGCAACTCGACCGGATGGCCGAGGCGGACCGGCTGACGCCGGAGACCGTGGAGCGCCTGGCGCGCCGGGTCGCGGCCTTCCATGCAGAGGCGGCGGTGGTGCGCGATGGTGGCGGCCATGCAGCGCTGGCCGAGGTCGTGGCCGGCAACAGTGCGGACCTGCGGGGTCTGGCCGAAGGCACCGTCGATCCGGTGCAGATCGACCGGCTGGACCGGCTGAGCCGGGAGGCACTCGAGCAGCACCGCCACCTGCTCGACCGGCGCCGCGACGAGGGCCGGGTCCGCCACTGCCATGGCGACCTCCATCTGGGCAACGTGGTGCTGCTGGCGGGCGAGCCCACGCCGTTCGACTGCCTGGAGTTCGACCCGGCGCTCGCGACGATCGACGTGATCTACGACCTGGCCTTCCTGGTCATGGACCTGCTGCACCGCGGCCTCCGCCCCCATGCGCAGCGGGCGCTGCAGGGCTGGCTGGAGATCAGCGAGGACGACGAAGCCACGGCCCTCCTGCCGCTCTGCCTGGCGACCCGGGCGGCGGTGCGCGCCAAGATATCGGGCCTGCAGGGCGAGCCGGACGAGGCGCGGCGTTATCTCGATCTCGCGGTCGCGATGTTCGACACGAAAGCGCCCGCACTCGTGGCGCTGGGTGGGGTCAGCGGCACGGGCAAGACCACGGTCGCCCGCGGGCTGGCGCCGGATCTGGGCCGCCCGCCCGGGGCGGTGATCCTGCGTTCGGACGTGATCCGCAAGCGCCTGTTCGGGGCAGCACCGGAGGAGAAGCTCGGTGCCGATGCCTACCAGCCGGAGGTCAGCCGGCGCGTGTTCCAGCGCATGGCGGAGCGGGCGGCGCGGCTGCTCGGCAGCGGGCAGGCGGTGATTGCGGACGGCGTGTTCGGCGACGCTTGGCAGCGAGAGCTGATCGAGGCCGCGGCGGATGGGGAAGATGCGGTGTTCGGCGGCCTGTGGCTGGAGGCGCCCGAGGCGGTGCTGGCCGAGCGGATCACGCGGCGCCGCAACGACGCATCGGATGCCACCGTGGCCGTGCTGCAGGACCAGTTGCGCGCCATTGACCGGGCCCGGATCGACTGGCCGGCGGTCGATGCCGGCGGTAATGCGGAGGCGACGCTGGCCGCCGCCCGCAAGGCGCTCAGAAACGGCGGATGAAGTTGTCGGCGTAGGACTTCGGCCGCACGACCCGCTGGTGCGGCTCGTCGACCTGGACGCTCAGGCCGTGGCGCTCGGCATAGGCGAGCGCCGCCTCCTTGGTCGGGAACTTCAACGTGATCTGCTGCTCGGTGTCGTCCGAGCCGATCCAGCCGATCAGCCGGTCCGGCTCCTTGCGCGAGCGGGGCTCCATCTCCAGCAGCCAGTAGCGGGTCTTGGCGCGGCCGGATTGGACGGCGGTCTTGGCGGGCTGATAGATGCGGGCGTCGGGCATGGCGATCTTTGCGAAATGGCCGTGGCTGCGATTAATCCGCGGCCACCGGGGAAGGCAAGGCCGAAGCGGTCGGTCGGGCGGCCATGAGTGCCGGCCGGCGCAGGGCCAGCGCCTGCAGCCCGACCAGGGCGGTCACCCCCAGGATCCGGCCCTGTGCCAGGCCGGCCATCGCCGCCTCGAAGCCCATGACATGGGTGAGGATGTCCTCGCCTTCATGGGCCAGGCCGAACACCGCGCCCTGCTTGGGCAGCGTCGTCAGGCCCAGGAAGACACGGACCCGCTCGGTGGTGCAGCCGGGCGAGGACAGGAACTGTGCCACCTCTTCCAGATGGTCGAGGACCAGCCCGGCCTCCTCCAGCGATTCGCGCCGCGCGGTCTCCTCCGCACCGTCCTCGCCGTCGATCATCCCGGCGATCGCTTCCAGCACCCAGGGACCCTCGGGCGCATCGATGGCGCCGGCGCGGAACTGCTCGACCAGGAGCACCCGGTCGGTCGCGGGATCATAGGGCAGCACCGCCACCGCATCGCGCTGCCGCCAGAGCTCGCGCGCACACTCGACCTCGCCGCCGGAAAAGCGCTCGTGGCGGATGCGGAGGTCCTCGGCACTGAAGAAGCCGCGCCACACCTCCTGCCGCTCCAGCACCTGGAAGCGGCGTGGCTGCCGTGGCGTCATTCGGCCTCCGCCGCGCGGCTGCCGCGCGGCACGGCGATCCGCATGAAGGCGGGCACGGCATCACCGAAGCCCAGGACCGGCATCTCGCGCGATTCGCCGCGAGCCCGCTCATTGGGTACCGGGTCGCGGTTGGGTGCCGCCTTGGTCGCGCGAACGGCCGCCACCGGTTCAGGCTGCGGCACGTCCTTCACCACCGCCGGCCTGCTGGCCTCGACTCCGTTGGCCCCGGGTTGGCTGGCGTCGGTCGGGCGCGGCTCGGCCTTGCGGCGCCGCGTAGGCTTGGCCTGCTCGTCGCCGTCCACTGCCTCCTTGACGCGCTTGGCGGGACCGGCGGACTTGGCGCGGCTACGCTTGGGCTCTTCCGGCTCCAGCGGCGCATCGAATCCGCCGATGCCCTCCACGTCGAGGGCCGGGATCTCGCGGCCGACCAGGCCCGTGATCGCCGCCAGGTACTTCAGTTCCTCGGAGGTGACGAAGGTGAAGGCGCGGCCCTTGCGGCCGGCCCGGCCGGTGCGGCCGATCCGGTGCACATAGTCGTCCGGGTGGGTCGGCACGTCGAAATTGATGACGACCGGCATGTCGGAGATGTCGAGGCCGCGCGCCGCCACGTCGGTCGCGACCAGATAGTCGACATCGCCGCGCTTGAACGCGTCCAGGGTCGCCTGACGCTGTGCCTGGTCGAGATCGCCATGGATGTCGCTGGCATTCAGCTTGCGGCGCTTGAGGGTGCGGTTCAGCTCCGCGACCGACTTCTTGCGGTTGGAGAAGATGATCGCCTTGTCGATATCCTGGGAGCGGATCAGCTTCACTAGGCCGTCGACCTTGTCGCGCGGCGAGGTCATCACCACTACGTCGTCGATGTTCTGCGAGGTGGTGGCCGGGCGGGCCACCTCGATCACGGCCGGCTCGTGCATGAAGCGGTCGGCCAGGCTGCGCACCTCCTTGGGCATGGTCGCCGAGAACAGGAGGGTCTGCTGGCGGGCCGGCAGCAGCGAGATGATCCGCTCGACGTCCGGGATGAAACCCATGTCGAGCATTCGGTCGGCCTCGTCGATCACCATGATGTTGATGCCGCCCAGCAGGATCCGGCCGCGCTCGAACCAGTCGAGCATGCGGCCAGGGGTGGCGATCAGGACGTCGACGCCCTTTTCCAGCTGCTTTTCCTGATCGCCCATGCCCACGCCGCCGATCAGCAGGACGTGGGAGAGCTTCAGGTACTTGCCATAGGTCTCGAAGTTCTTGGCCGTCTGGGCCGCCAGCTCGCGGGTGGGCGAGAGAATCAGCGAGCGGGGCATGCGCGCGCGCGCCCGGCCGGATGCCAGCTTCTCGATCATCGGCAAGGTGAAGGACGCGGTCTTACCGGTACCGGTCTGGGCGATCCCCAGGACATCGCGTCCGGACAGCACCACCGGAATGGCGGCGGCCTGGATCGGAGTAGGGGTCGTGTAGCCGGATTCTTCGATCGAGCGGAGGATCTCTTCCCGGAGCCCCAATGCTGCGAAGGCGGGACTCGAAGGGGCGGTTTCGGTCAAGGTGGCAGGGCCGATCAGACGGTTGAATCTGCCCGGCTACTTAAGTGGTCGGCTGAAAAAGTCAACGATGGCACCCGATCCGGCGGCCTCAATCCCGCTGGAATCCGGCTCCGGATCGCTGCAGGAATGAGCAGGCGCCTGTGCGGGAGTTGACCGATGACGAAGATCATCCTTGTGCCTGGGCTGTTGTGCAGCCCGCGACTTTGGCAGTTCCAAGTCGATGCCCTCGATGGGGACCACGAGGTGCGCGTGTTCGACCATCGACGCGACGACGACTATGCGGCCATGGCCGAGCGGCTGCTGGACGAGGTGCCGGGCAGCTTCGCCCTGATCGGCCTGTCGATGGGCGGCTACCTCGCCCAGGAGGTGGTCGGGCGCGCACCCGACCGCGTGGAGCGGCTGGCGCTCACCTGCACACGGGCCGAACCGGATACGGAGGAGGTCCGCAGCTGGCGCATGCAGAAGGTGGCCGAGGCGGCGGACGGACGGTTCGAGGCAGTTGCGGCGGAGCTGGGTCAGGGCTGGTTCGCGGAGCGCAACCGTACCCCGGCGAACCGGGCGCTGCTGGCGGACATGGCGCGCCATACCGGCTACGAGGCGTTCTGCCGCCAGCAGAAGGCGATTGCCGGCCGGCGGGACATGCGCCCGCTGCTCGGGCAGATAAGCTGCCCGACCCTGGTGCTGTGCGGATCGGAGGACTCGCTGACCCTGCCGGAAGGCCACATCGCCATGGCCCGCGCGATCCCCGACGCGGACCTCGTCATCCTGGGCGGCTGCGGCCATCTCGCACCGCTGGAGCGGCCGGCCGCGGTGACCGATGCGTTTCGGGCGTGGCTGCGGCGCTAGACGTCCAGTTCGGCGACGTTCGCTGCGTTCTCCTGGATGAAGGCCAGGCGCAGCTCGGGCTTGCGGCCCATCAGCTGCTCGACCAGCTGCCCGGTCGTCCGCCCGGCCACGTCCTCCAGGCCTACCCGGATCATCCGCCGTTTGGCCGGGTCCATGGTGGTCTCCTTGAGCTGGCTGGGGTTCATCTCCCCCAGGCCCTTGAAGCGGCCGATCTCGACGTTCTTCTTGTTCTTGAACACCGTCGCCAGGATTCGCTCCTTGTCCTTGTCGTCGCGGGCATAGGCGATCGTGCTGCCGTGCGAGAGCCGGTAGAGCGGCGGCTGGGCCAGATAGAGATGGCCAGTCTCGATGAGCTTGCTCATCTCCCGATAGAAGAAGGTCATGAGCAGGGCCGCGATGTGCGCGCCATCGACATCGGCATCGGTCATGATGACCACCTTGTCGTAGCGCAGGTCATCGGAGCGGAACTGCTTGCCCGAGCCGCAGCCAAGGGCCGTGACCAGGTCGACCAGCTCCTTGTTCTGGGCGAGCTTGTCGGCGGTGGCCGAGGCGACGTTCAGGATCTTGCCGCGCAGCGGCAGGATCGCCTGGGT
>Ga0182739_1004253_pt1 | contig 11944 bp, 7 predicted proteins | sample eDN5th30CBELigBY_FD_128873 | JGI IMG/M metagenome (GOLD analysis project Ga0182739, IMG submission 128873) | Enriched backyard soil microbial communities from Emeryville, California, USA - eDNA 5th pass 30_C BE-Lig BY (version 2) (version 2) | ecosystem: Environmental > Terrestrial > Soil >... | reverse complement strand
GGTTTTCAGACCGACGACGAACCAGCCCAGGGCCACCAGGCCGGCCGCGAAGATCGTGTCGCCGACGACCCGCAGCCAGCGCAGGAGGTCCATGGTCGGCGTTTGCATGAATTCGGCGGACCGGGCGTACCAGGTGCCGTGTTCGACGCTCGCCCAGGTCTGCAACAGGCCCACCGGCAGCAAGCTGAGGAGGACCATCAAGGCAAGCCCGAGGTTGATGGACCAGAAGGCGAACGCCAGGACCCCGGTCTTCCAGGCGTGATGCGTCGCCAGGCCCTTCAGGCAGAAGAGCATCAGGCCGATGCCGAGCATGCCGTACACGCCGAACAGAGCGGTGTGGCCGTGGACGGCGGTGGTGTTCAGCCCTTGCATGTAGTAGAGGGCGATCGGCGGGTTGATCAGGAACCCGAACAGGCCTGCCCCCACGAGGTTCCAGAAGGCGACGGCGACGAAGAACAGGATCGGCCAGCGGTATGCCGTCACCCAGGGCCGGGCTCGGCTCATCGTCAGGTTCTCATACGCCTCGAAGCCGATGAGGACGAGCGGGACCACTTCCAGCGAGCTGAAGGTCGCCCCCAGCGCCAGGACGCTGGTCGGGGTGCCTGCGAAGTAGAGGTGGTGGAACGTGCCGATGATCCCGCCGGTCAGGAAGATCGTCGTCGAGAACAGGACCGCAGCCGTGGCTGTCGCCGTCCGGAGCAGGCCCATTCGGGTGAACAGGAAAGCGATCACGACGGTGGCGAAGACCTCGAAGAAGCCTTCCACCCAGAGGTGGACCACCCACCAGCGCCAGTATTCGGCGATCGCCAGGTTCGACTGCCGGTGCCAGGCCAGGCCCGGCACGTAGAAGATCGGGATCGCGGCCGAGGCCAGCAAGAACAGGGCCAGCAGGTGCCGGTTCTCCCCCGACCGGAACGCCGGCGCCATCGCCCGGACCATCAGCGTGAGCCAGAGGAACAGGCCCACGGTCAGGAAGAGCTGCCAGAATCGGCCCAGGTCGACGTATTCGTAGCCCTGGTGGCCGAACCAGAAGTTCGACACGTTCCCGAGCCGCTGCTGGATCGCCAGCCACTGGCCCGCCATCGAGCCCACGACGATGATCAACAGGCAGACGAACAGGAAGTTGACGCCCAGTCGCTGGAACTTCGGCTCGTACCCCGAGACGGCCGGTGCCATGAACAGGCCGGTGGCGAGCCAGGCGGTCGCGATCCAGAAGATGGCGAGCTGGGTGTGCCAGGTGCGCGTCACGCTGTAGGGGAGCCACTTGGCCAGCGGGATCCCGTAGAAGCCCGACCCCTCCACGCCGTAGTGTGCCGTCAGGACGCCGAAGCCGATCTGGGCGAGGATCAGGGCCGTGACGACCCAGAAGTACTTCAAGGTCGCCCGCATCGAGGGAGTCGGCCGGAGGGCCAGAAGCGGATCCTCGTCGGGAAGCTCGTGACTCTCGTCCCGCTTGCTCTGCTGCGCGGCGAAGTACCAGGCCAGCGCACCGATCCCGGCCAGCAACGCCACGAAGCTGATCAGCGACCAGACCACGATCTCGCCCGAGGGGCGATTGTCGATCAGCGACTCAGCCGGCCAGTTGTTGGTGTAGGTGATCTCGAGACCAGGGCGGTTGGTTGCACACGCCCATGAGCTCCAGAAGAAGAAGGCGTTGAGCTGCTCCAACCGCTGTGCGTCGGGGATGGCGTTGGCCGGGATGGCGTAGGCGTCGCGGAGCTTGTCGGCCTCGGGATCGTCCCCGAACAGGGCGGTGTAGTGCGCGGCGACGGCGCGGATGGCTTGGGCCCGCGACGGCTTGACTACCAGGTCGCCGGTCTCCGGGTCGTAGGTGTTCCGACGCATCTCATCCTTCAAACGTGCCTTCAGGGCCGCCTGGGCCTCGCCCGGGAGCGAGGTGAAGGGGCGGTTGTGCTCCGCCTGGGCCCAGTGGTCGAGCTGCCACTCGGCTTCGCGGTGGAGCCAGTCGGCCGACCAGTCGGGCGCGACGTAGGCGCCGTGGCCCCAGACGGAGCCGCATTCCTGACCGCCGATCGACTGCCAGACATTTTGACCGTCCCTTATGTCCTGGCCGGTGAAGAGGACCTGGCCGTCACTGGTGACGACCCGCCCCGGGATCGGCGGAGCCTTGCGGTAGACCTCGCGGCCGAAGCCGCCGAGCACCACGAACGACGCGGCAATCACGATCGCCAGGCCGGCCCAGAGCTTTGTGTAACGGATCGGTGCCGGGGCCAGCCCAGCCGATCGGTCCGCCGCGGTGTCTCGCGCTTCGTCGCTATCGACGCCCATCGTTCCGTGTCTCCCCACGATTGAAGAGGCGCGCGCCGGGAATCGGCCCGGCGCGCATGCCGATCGAGCCAAGTGTCATTGTTTCAGAGGCCAAGTCCAAGCACCTTGGTCATCCCGTCGCGCATGCGCTGGGCGCGGATGAGGAAGGCGTCGGCTTCGCTCGGGGTGCAGAGGTCGCGGACCGTTTCCTCGAACAGGGCAACCCAGCGGTCGAAATGCTCGAATCGCAAGTCGGCGATCGTGCGATGCCGCTCGACCGGTCGCCCGGCGTAACGGCCGGTTCGCAGCAGCGCCGCGGACCAGAAGTCGACCATGCGACCCAGGTGGGTTTCCCAGTCGTGCACCTGGCGCTCGAACACCGGCCCGAGCTGCTCGTCCTTCCGCGCCCGTCGGTAGAACTCGACGACCACGGCCTGGATCAACTCATCGGTGATCCCCGCCGCGTCGGGAAGGGGCGCCCCTGCCCCTTCCGTAAACGCCAAGCCGTACGAACGAGGTGGGGAGGGGTCGGCCCCGCCGTGAGAACTCGATCGAAGTTCCATCCGCCCGTTCCTTCCTCAACCGACCTGGCATGCCGCAAACCGCGGGCCGTGGGCGCCAACGGCGCCACTCTGGATTACAGCCCGGTCGGCCACGTCATGCGCCCACATCCTCATCCTCGCGCCGCGTGCCAGGTGATATCCCTCACCGGTCCCGCCCACGACCTCGAAGGCAGTCCAACCAGGGCGATATCACCCAACGGTGCCATTCAGATCCCCTTCCGGGATCCCGGACCATCGCGACCCGCGGTACAATGAAGAGGTCCGGGGTGCGACTTTTAATTTGCATTCTGAATCCATATTATTGAGAGGCGGTTGGTTGTCAACCGTTGGTGGGGAAATTTGAAGGCGCGTGTGGGGCGTTTCCATTGCACTTGACCCAGTTTTCCGACTATGGCTTGCGGCTGGTGATTTACCTCGCCTGTCATCCCGACCAGGTGGTGTCGGTGGATGAGATCAGCCGGGCGTTTGGGATCTCGCGGCATCATTTGGTGAAGGTGGTGCAGACGTTGACCGAGCTGGGAGTGGTCGAGGCCCAGCGCGGTCGTGGCGGTGGGATGCGGCTGACGATGGCGCCGGCGGCGATCAACATCGGCTGGTTGGTCCGCCAGACGGAGCCCCATTTCGAGCTGGTGGAATGCTTCGATCCCGAGACCAACACCTGCCCGATCGCCCCGGCCTGTGGGCTGAAGGGACTCCTCCAGCACGCCCAACAAGCGTTCCTGAGCGTCCTCGATCAGGCCACCCTGGAACAGCTCCTGACGCGCAGGTCTGACCTGATCACCCTCCTGGGCGACTCGCGCCGGGGCGAGGCCCCACCGAATCTTTCGCGGGATTTGGATTAATGACTGATGATGTAAAAGAGTGGTGTGGGTGACCCGGTGGGGGCTGCATAGGGAAAAGTGGTGCGCCCAATGCCGGTGGGCTCGTTGTTCTCAAGGGACGTTGTCATGGTGTCGATCGCATCTGGAAACGGATCTCGATAATATGAGGCGGGCTCGGCGGCCCGCGATTCTGATAGGTTCCGCCGAGCGATTCCACTCAGGGCCATCTTCCTCCTCGGAAGGCCCGCCGTGACGCGGTTCCGCGACCGGCGACCCGAATCGTCAGAGGTAAGCGTCACCGGTCGCGGAACCCAGGAATGCCCCGGATCGCCGAGAAAGGACCCGCGCCCATGTCGCAACCACCGATTCTCGTCACTGGTGCCGCAGGCCGCGTCGGAGGGGTGGGCGGAGAGGTCGTTAGCGTCAAGGAGTCGGGAGGGTCTTGGTCGAGGCGGCCGAAGCCTGGGCTCGGTCGAAGGGTTGCCGTCAGATGGCCTCGGACGCCGAGCTTTGGAACGACGTCAGCCACCTGGCCCACGGGGCGATCGGTTATCGTGAGGTCGCCAGGTTGGTGCTGTACAAGAAGGACCTCACCTGAAGTAGACCAGCCCCCTCTCGTGCCTCGACTTGGACGGATATCTCGCCGAACCCGCATTGGTCGTGCCGTGTCCGACCAAGTATGACGGCCTCGCACTACCTGATCTTCGGCGACCTCCACGGCCGCATCTTGCCCGCCTTCCGTCTGGCCATGGCCTGGGAGCGGGAGCACGGCCTCCGGCTCGACGGTCTGCTCCAGGTCGGCGACCTCGGCTACTTCCCCGACCCGGCCCGGCTCGACAAGGCCACCGCACGCCACGCCGCCGACGACCCCCTGGAGTTGGGGACCTGCCTGGTGGTCCATCCCAACCGGGAAGCTGACGAGATCCTCCAGGGCAACGACGGCCCGCCCCCGCCGCTGTGGTTCACGGCGGGCAACCACGAGGACTTCGACGCCCTGGCCGGGATGGAGAGCGGAGGGGGCCGCAGGTCGTCCAGCTTCGCCGTGGACGCCTATCTGCTCGTCCGCTGCATCCGTGACGGGCAGGTCGAGATGCTGCCCGGCACGCTGAGGGTGGGTGCCGTCTGGGGTATCGACGACAAGGCACCGAACGCCCGCCGCAGGACACCCGAGCGGGGCCGCATCAAGCACAGGAGCCTGACAGCCCTGGCCGCCTCGACGTTTGACGTACTGCTCTCGCACGACGGGCCGAGGGATGCCGTCCTGGTCGGCAGCGGCAGTGAGGGCCTGGGTACTCTGATCGACCTGGCCCGCCCTGCGTTCGCTTTCTTCGGCCACTACGGCAGCCGCTACGGCCGGGTCGGGGCGACAACCGGCGGCACCCAGGTCTATCACCTGGCCGGGTTCGAGATGCGGCGGGGCGGGTCGTGCGCCGAGGAAGGGTCCGTCGGGCTGTTGACCTGGGAAAGCGAGTCGGGGACCTTCGAGTACCTGGACGAGGGATGGCTGCGGGGCTTCACCCGCCACAACTGGCAGCACATGGCGGGGTGACCGGACGATGAGATGACCCCGATCACCGAACCCTACCTCGCTCAGAAGGCCCGCTGGCCCAGGCTCGGTCGCCATATCCTGGCCCAGTTCGACGACGAATCGGTCGTCGTCTATCAGGCATACAACCGAGCCATCGGCCACTTCGCCGCCGCTCCCGGTCACTTCGGTGGCGGCTTCAGCATGAGCTGGATGACCTGGATTAAGTCATGGGAATTCGGCTATATTGAGCTGTTGGGCGAGGCCGGGGATTCTACCAGGGCCGCAGGCGAAGCCGGTCCCCTGAGAGGCTGGGAAGGTACGCGCAACACCCGATCAGAACAAACGGTGTGCGAACCGTTCGGACGAATGACCGCAACTCGCGGAAGACGAAGAGGATCATCGAGGCGTCGCCTCGCACGCCGAACCCGGCGGGCATGGGACGTGCCGTGTCCTGGGTCGGATTGGGCTCGGTGACTGCCACGGTTTGTAGACTGCTCGCCCCCCAAATTCCCTGGTGGTCGTCACCCGGCACGTACACGCGCTGGTCGAGCGTGATTGGGGTCTCCAGCACGCGGGCCGAGGCGCCGAGGACGCACAGGGTCGTCAGGGGGAACTGCCCAAGGTTCCTCCAATCTCCGATTTTCACCGGCTCAGAGAGGGGCAGTCCTGCGGAGCGGAATGCTTTCTCCACCAGCTCGATGCAGTAGAGTCGCTTGTCGTCGAGCTGGAACTCCCGGTCGAACGGAATCTGCGTCTCGAACACGCGCCGGCAGTAGGTGAGGACAGCTGGGATGCGGTTTCGTTGCTCGGGCTTCAGCCGCTTGACGCCGAAGGATCCGACGTTGTCCCGCGCCCAGACAGCGAAGGGCTGCCGTTGAACGCCGGGCGAAGCAGACTGGTAGACGACGGGCTCGCCGTTCTCGACGGCCACGACGCCCGCATGCGAGAAGCGGCTGCCCGTGGCCCGCGCGATGAACCAGCTCAGGGGAAACAAACCCCACAGGACCCGGGTGTTACCGAGACGGAAGACCACATCGCCGTCGCGGAGTTGCTGACGTCCCCAACGATCCCACTCCGCCATCGCGGGGTCGGCTAACACCATGGAGTTACCGGCCCAGGCATTTGCGGCCGCCGGACCCCAAGGGTTGGCTCGCGACCTCGATCGCAACCACTCGTCCAGACTGCCAGCGTCCAGGAGAGCGAGTGCCGCCATGACGCAGCAAAGGGGCCAACTCATCGGAAGGCTCTTCACACGCATGCGGCCCCAGAGTTTCGGTCTGGGGTCAAGTCGAAGAGGAGGAGAGGGCGACGATGAACACCCGGAACGCACCGTTTGCACCATCCAGTGTACTAGATGTTGAGGCGCGTGGTAAACCAATTGATGTATTGATTGCCTCGGCTAGGGTGGTTGCCTCCGAGTCCTCTGACGCTCGCGTAGGAAGGCATTCAAGCCGTTGCCGGACGATAGGAAAGCGCGAATCGAGGCGGGCCGACCTCCTCGTTTACCGCCGCAGGCCGTTCATCACCAACCCGACCTCAGGGAGCGATTCCGGCTCGATGCCCCGCTTGAACGCGGGGACGTGCGGACGTTCTACTGCGGCGGCGATCGTGGGTATATGGCCGACCTCACCTTGGCGGAACAAGGGTGGTCACGGCATCTCTGCGATCGACTCACGCCTCAAACGGCGGAATGGCGCCAGGCACTTCACAGGGGGACTTGGGAAAGTTAGGGGATAACGGCCGCGACGCTGTTGCCCCCGATGCGTGACCAAGGCCCTCGGCTATACTCAGTCGAGGCGGCTGGCCCCGAGTCGAGCCGAAGGTCGAGGCATATCTCGCAGAGGCCCGCGCTCCGCGGCGATCGCCAAGTATGATCGGAAGCGGCCTTCCGGCGAGTCGTGAGGCTGCGATCGAACTTCCTCGGTGGTGACGAAACCGAGGCCCTGGACATAGCTCCCCTCGATCTGGCCGCTGTCGATGGCCGGGTTGGGTGAGCGGCCTGAATCATAATAGAGGTCGGCGCGGAGTGGGGGCGGCGAAGGACAGGCACGCTGACCAACCCCCCGCCGACCTTCGCCATGGCGAGCCTCAGACGCATCCTCGAGAACGTCGACTCGCCGGCGCCGCCCGTCCGGACATGGTGCCGTTGGCCCGCGAGGTGCGGGCCAGATGTGGGCGTGATCTTCCCGGCCGAGGGAGGGTCGTCAGTTCCTCGCGGCGTCGACCGGCTCGACGGGCGACTCGTTCCGGACTCGGGTGCCCGCGTCGAACGGCCGGTCCACGGGCCGGACGAGGCTGTTGTCGTGTACGAGGGCGCCGAGCCTCCCGACGAAGAAACTCTGGCCTTCCGCGACCTCCAGGTTGAAGACGGGCTCGACCGGCCCCGCCTCCACCGAGCCGACCGTCGCCATGCTCCCGAGCGTGCGGAGCACGTCGCCCGACTTGAGGTCGCGGGCCATCGTCCAGCCCTGACCCGCCTTCCAGAACCGGTGGATACCCGTGGCCCAGATCGTCTCGTCGCCGAGTTCGACCCGGTAGAGTTGGGCGGGCCGGTTGTGGAAGACCGCCAGCGTCGCCTGGTAGCTCAGCGCCCCCGTCGCCGTGTCCTCGACCAGTACGCGATCTCCCACCGCGATCGACTCGATCGGCCGCGACCCGGTGAGGGTTCGGACCGGCGTCCCCGCGCGGAAGCAACTGTGGTTCGTCCCCGTCACTGTGGTCGAAATCGTGGCCGGCCCGGTCTGGGCGACCTGGGTGTTGGTCGGAACGGGTTGCGGCACGTAGGCGAGTGGAACGTTCTCGACGATCGTCGGCTTCGGATCTGACGTGGGCGGCTTGTAGACGTAGCCCTGCTGATCGGTCCACCACGCCGCCCACGCCTGGGGGTCGGCCCCTTCATCGTGCCCGGTGATGTCGGTGAGCACCCCGAGGACCCGCTCGTTCGAGCGGCCGACCGCAGCGTTGAATCCCTCGAGGGCCTGGACGTCCGCGATCTCCTGCTGCCGGGACGCCGCGGCCGCCGTCTGGTACTGGAGCAAGATCTGGCCGATCGGGACCTGGACCGTGGTCTCATACGGGGTGGAGGAGATGAGCCGCTCCGCGATGACCATGGTTGGCCTGCGTCCTGGAAAGAATTCACTCTGGGGATTCCGACGTGCCTCCGCGATCAATCGGGTGGTCGCCGGGTCGGCCGGCGCATGGCCGAAGTATTGAGCGGCCGTGACCATGGTCCCCCGCGATCGAATAACGACATCCTTCCGTGAGGGGCCCAGGAAACGCGAGACGACCGGCAGCCCGGCCGCGTCATAGGTGATCGGTTCGCCGGGGAAGAGCGGGATGTTGGGCAAGGGGGGCGGAGCGTACACCCGCTGGACATTGAATCGCTCCCCTTCGACGAACAGCACGCCCGGGGACCCCGGCCCGTCCACCGGCCTGACCTCGTATCGCATCGGCTTGCGGATCAGGGCGATCAGCCAGCCCACGACTTCGCGCAGGTCGCGGCGGCGGAGCGTTTCGGTGGCCACCCGACGCACCTCGGCGGATGGGCTGAACACGCCCAGGACCGCCAGGGCCCGCGTCGCCTCCGCCCCGTCGATTTGGCCGAGGATCGGCACCGCCAGGGCCTGCCCGCGCCCGCCCCCGGCGACGAAGACCGCCCAGACCGCCGGCACGGCGCGGGGGTCGGTGACCTGGGCGAGGGCCGCCTCGGCCTGCAGCCGCTTCGCCTCGTCGTGGCCTCCAAGCCAGCCGCGATACTTCGAGAGGAGGCTCTTCCAGCGAGCATCGGCCTCCTTCTGCGCTGCGGCATCGGCCTTCTCGGCCGCGAGTTGCTCGGCGCTCACCCATCGTCCGCCGACCTTCTTGCACCCGAGCCGCTTCCAGGCTGCCGCGTGTCCGGGGTCGAGCCGCACGACCGAGGTGAGGTGCGCCTTCGCCTCGGCGTCGAGCCCATGCTCCTGGCACCAGAGGGCCAACCGCCACTGGGCGTCGGCCGTCATCGCCGCGCGGCCACGCCGGGCATTGTACTCGGCCAGCGCCGCCGACAGGTCGGCGTCGGCGAGGACGCGATCGGGGACCGCCTCGGGCCGCTGCCATTGCCCCTGGTAGATGACCTGGCCCAGGAGGCCACGCGCCGTGTGGTTCTTTGGGTCGTTCAGCACGGCGATCGCCAGGTGCGTCGTCCGCTCGGCCTTCAGGCCGTGGGACTCGCACCAGAGCGCGAGCTTGACGTGAGCCTCGGAGTCGCGACCGGCGCGAGTCCGAGCGGCCTGGTACTCCGCGAGCAACGCGGGCGACCTCGACTCATCGGAGGCGAGCGGCAGGAGCGCGGCGACGACCAGGATGGTGGCGAACATGGTTCACGGCTCCGGAGCATCGGTCACCCCGCCGGCCCCCCAGGGCACGGCCGAGATGCAGCGGGGTTCACCTCGGTCAGTGGACGACCCGGCTCGGGCTTCTTCGGGCTGGTTGCGCAGGGCATCCCCAGGATAGTCGGCGTGGAAGCGTCAAACCTAACGCCGAAAGCCCGGATCTGCATCAAATCAAGCCGAACGCCGCCCCCGACTCGAGCCATCGGCCCGCGAGGCCCTGGTCGGCTCCGGGAGTATCGCGATCTCCGGCCCCGTCCGGCCCACCTCGAGGTATGACCGCGTGCTGCGCCCCAGATCCTGTGACCCGAAGCCCGCGGGTCTCGAGGCGCTTCCGCGCCGACCGAGGATGTGAAGACACCGGAGAGGGCGGGCCGGGGCCAGGGACTTAACCTGGGCCGTTCCTGTCATGAGGACAGGCATCCGAAGGATCCCAGGAACGGGTGATTGATTGGGCTGCCTTGCACAATTGTCAGAGTGGTGGTAATTTCAAAACGTGAGGATCGACCGAATGCACGGAGGCCCGGCCGGAGCGGTGTGGCTTCTCGAGGTGGGTGCATTCCGGTGATCGGGTCGGGCCCCTTGAAATGTCCAGCGAGGGACGATCGTGGTCGTGGGGCTCACCAACGAGAGGGAGGGACGATGGGCGTCTTCGTGGTCGTGCTCGGATGCCTGGGGGCGTCCCAGGCGGAATATCATCGAGACTTTATCAAGGAGGGATTCGACGATGTTGAACTCCGCCTGGTAGGTCCCACGCGTGCGGTGGTGACGAAGTCCGAACCGAGGGGGTTCCGAATCACGATCCCGGCCCAGAAGAGCGACCTCGCTCCTGTTGGTTTCGTCCCCCAGTTCAAGGTGCGAGGAGATTTCGAGATCACGCTGGCCTACGAGATCCTGGATCGGGAGAAGCCCAAGTCCGGCGGCGGCGTGGGGGTGAGCCTCTACCTGACCTCGGACACGCCGACCAAGGAGGCCGTGCATCTGATCCGAGTCCTCTCGGCCCGGGGGAACGAGCGCGTTTGGGTCACTCGGATGTCGACCGACGAGGAGGGGAAACGGATCAAGCTCAATGATGAGGGCATCCCCTTCAGTTCTCTCAAGGGCCGACTACGGTGTACGAGGGTCGGTTCGACGCTCACTTACGCGTGCGCGGAAGCCGAGGGGCCGTTTCAAGAATTCCATTCCGGCGAATTTGGCACCGAAGACTTGAATATGGTCCGTGTCGGGGTCGAGAACGGGAATTCCAAGCTCGCGATCGGTGCTCGGTTCACCGACCTCTCGATCCGCGCGGATGAGTTGCCGGGCCCCGCCACGGCCAAACCGCCGAGGCCCCGGCGCCGGGTCCCCTGGGTCGTCTGGGCAATCATGGCATCTGTCGCGTTCGGCGGGCTCGGCTACTACTGGCACTCGCGACGTGCAGTTTGAGTCTTGCGGTTTTGACGTATGTGAATGTTGAATGAAAATGCGTTGCGAAGGGCCGTGGTGGCGATAGCCATGCCGTTTCAGACGCGAGGGAGGACGACCATGCGGACTCGGGACTCGCGACCTCGAGCGTTCACACTGATCGAACTGCTGCTTGTCATTGCGGTGGTGGGAATCGTGGCGGGCCTGCTCTTTTCGGCCGTCCAGGCGGCCCGCGAGGCCGCGCGCCGGGCCCGGTGTACGAACAACCTCCGGCAGATCGGACTGGCGCTGCACAACTACCATTCGGCGATGCAGACCTTCCCGATCGGAGTGACCGCGGCCCCCTTCGACTTCCCCGGGGACTACCGAGGTTGGAACGGCTGGAGCATCCATGCGCAGCTCTTGCCCTACCTTGAGCAAACGCCCCTCTTCAACGCCGCGAACTTCTCCTGGAATCCCGACCAACAAGGTGTCAAGCAGACGGGGTTGGGGCCTACGTTGAATCAAACGGTGGTTCAAACCGAGTTGGGACTTTTCCTTTGTCCGTCCGATCCCAACGTCGGCAGGACCCGCCTGAACAGCTACCACGGTAGTATGGGCACGACCACGCTCGGCACCGTGGATCAGACGACGGGCTTTTTTGCCAAGTACAGGTCGTATGGCGTGAATAGTTGCTCCGACGGCCTGAGCAATACCATCGTGTTCTCTGAGGCCCTCGTCGGGCTGGAGCAGGGAGGCAACCTCTACCGGGGGAACGTGGTGGTCTCGGTCTCGGACACGAAACCGACCATGAAGATGCTCGACATCTCGAAGAGCCCGGACCTTGCACGCGAGGCCATGAAGAATTGCACGCAAGCTTTCTGGTTCGGTGCGAACATCCGCGACGACCGGGGCGCGAACTGGGCTGCGGGACGAATCGGCTATACCTTGTTCCATACGGTGGCGACCCCCAACGACCCCAACTTCCCCTTGAACGGCTGTCGGATCGGCGGG
>Ga0182739_1004252_pt1 | contig 11944 bp, 10 predicted proteins | sample eDN5th30CBELigBY_FD_128873 | JGI IMG/M metagenome (GOLD analysis project Ga0182739, IMG submission 128873) | Enriched backyard soil microbial communities from Emeryville, California, USA - eDNA 5th pass 30_C BE-Lig BY (version 2) (version 2) | ecosystem: Environmental > Terrestrial > Soil >... | reverse complement strand
GCCGGCCACCACGCCGATGGCCACCGTCTCGGGGTCGGCGCGGCGCTGGATGCGCTTGGCGTCGCCCGGCCGCAGCACCAGGTCGTCGGATTCGGCCAGATCGCCGCCCAGTACCTGGCGCGGCTTGCCCTGCAGCGAAAAGAAGTCGGCTTCCTCGAAGACCGACCGGGACTTCAGCTCGAAGACGCGGACCTGGATCGGCGCCGGGCGGCCCTGCGCATCGGCGTTCACGCGCGCGTCCGCCTCGATCAGGATATCCAGGCTGACCGTCTTTTCGGGCGCATCGCCCTGGCTCGCGCACGCCGACAGCGACATCGCGAGCAGCACCGACGCCAGCACGCCCCATGGCCGCGCACGACCGGCCAAACAGCGGAAAATCTCGGTAGTGTTCATAAGCTCAGCAAGCCGGCGAACCGGCGCGCCTTCGCGGGACGACCCGCAAAGGCGCAATGATCGGTACAAAAAAGGACGGATAACCGCACGCCCAGGAAGCGCCGTCCGTCCCGTAATCAAGCGTCGCGCCGGCCTCAGGCCGCGTTCTTCTTGATGTCGAAGGTTGCGGTGACGGCGCCGCCGCTGCCGCCCTGGGCGTTTTGCAGGATGTATTCCTGCTTCATGCTGGAGAACGACAGGCTGACGCGTTCACGCGGACGCGACTCGTCGGTGGCCACGCCCTCGGGGTTGACGCGCGTGACCATCACATCGTTCATGGTCAGCTTCAGGTATTCAAGCGGGTTGCCGCCCGACTTGCGCACCACCAGCTGCGCCTGCTTGATGTGCTTGCCCAGCAGGCAGTACTGGACCAGGTTCGGCGTGGCGCGGTCGATGTAGTGCTCGAATGCCAGATCGTCGACCGTGGCCTTGCCCGCGCCGCCGCCCGACCCCATGTGCATGTTGGACTGTTGCGACACGCCCCAGGACCAGCTCAGCACTTCGATTTCATTCTTGTGCGTTGCGTCCTCGGCCTCGCCTTCGATGCCATCGATCTTCAGGAAAATATCGTGTGCCATTGAAAATCCTTTACATCATTTGTTGTTGCGAAAATGGCCGGACGGTTTTGAAGAGCATTCCGGCCGCCTGCTCCGGCGGAAGATCCGCCACACTCAACCTTTATTCGCCTACGCCGCCGCCTTGACGGTAGGCAGCTTGGCGACCAGGCGCAGCGATACGGTCAGGCCTTCAAGCTGGAAGTGCGGCCGAAGGAAGAACTTGGCCTGGTAATAGCCCGGGTTGCCCTCCACGTCCTCGACCACGACTTCCGCCGCCGCCAGCGGGCGGCGCGCCTTGGTCTCCTGCGAGCTGTTGGCCGGATCGGCGTCGACGTAGTTCATGACCCACTCGTTCAGCCACGACTGCATCTCGTCGCGTTCCTTGAACGAGCCGATCTTGTCGCGCACGATGCACTTCAGGTAATGCGCGAAGCGCGAGCAGGCGAACAGGTACGGAAGCCGGGCCGACAGATTGGCGTTCGCGGTGGCGTCGGCGTCGTAGTATTCGGCGGGCTTCTGCAGCGACTGGGCGCCGATGAAGGCCGCGTAGTTGGTGCTCTTGCGATGAATCAGCGGGATGAAGCCGTTCTTGGAGAGCTCGGCCTCGCGGCGATCGGAAATGGCGATCTCGGTGGGGCACTTCATATCCACGCCGCCGTCGTCCGTGGGGAACGTATGGCAAGGCAGGTTGTCGACGACGCCGCCGCTTTCGACGCCGCGGATCAGCGTGCACCAGCCGTATTCCTTGAACGAGCGGTTGATGTTCACCGCCATCGCGTAGGCCGCGTTGGACCACACATACTTGCGGTGATCGGCGCCGTCGGTCGCCTCCTCGAAGTCGAACTCGTCGACCGGGTTGGTCTTGGCGCCATAAGGCAGGCGCGAGAGAAAGCGCGGCATCGCCAGGCCGATGTAGCGCGCGTCCTCGGAATTGCGCAGCGCATTCCACGGCGCGTATTCGAGGTTCTGCGTGAAGATCTTGGTCAGGTCGCGCGGATTGGCCAGCTCTTGCCACGAGTCCATCTGCAGCACCGAGGGCGCCGCCCCGGTGATGAACGGCGCATGCGACGCGGCCGCCACCTTGGCGATCGACCCCAGCAGATCGACGTCGTGCGGCGTGTGGTCGAAGTAGTAGTCGGCCACCAGGCAACCGTAAGGCTCGCCGCCCAGCTGCCCGTATTCTTCTTCATACACCTGCTTGAAGATCGGGCTTTGATCCCACGCCAGACCCTTGTAGCGCTTCATGGTGCGGCGCAGGTCTTCCTTGGACAGATCCATGAACCGGATCTTCAGCTTTTCGTCGGTCTCGGTGTTGTTGACCAGGTGATGCAGTCCGCGCCAGGCGCTTTCCAGCTGCTGGAACTCCGGATGATGCAGGACCAGGTTGATCTGCTCGGACAGCTTCCTGTCGATTTCACCGATGATGGCCGCGATGCTCTTGTAGGCATCGTCGGACACGCGTACGACATTCTGCAGCGCCTGCTCGGCCAGCGTCTGTACGGCGCGCTCGACGGCGGCGCGCGCCTGATCGGTCTTGGGCTTGAACTCGCGCGCCAACAGGTTGGTGAAGTCAGAATGCCCGGCTTCGGGTTGGGGAGCGACGTTGTCGGCGATTTTTTGCTTGACTGCCATTTCTTGATTTCCCAGTTGCTTACATGCGTTGCGGCGAGCCGTTAATCGGCTTCGGCCTCTTCGGGCGCTTCGGTCCTGGCTTGCGGCTTGGGCGTTTTGGCCAGCGTCTGCAGCAGCGCGGGATCGCTCAGGACTTGATTGATGAGGGTCTCGGCGCCCGCCTTGCCGTCCATGTAGGTCTGCAGGTTGGCCAACTGCGTGCGCGCTTCCAGCAGCTTGGACAGCGGCTCGACCTTGCGCGCAATGGCGGCGGGCGAGAAGTCATCCATGCTTTCAAAGGTGATGTCGACCATGATCTGGCCGTCGCCCGTCAGGGTGTTGGGCGCGGCAAACGCCACGCGCGGCTGGATCGCCTTCATGCGCTCATCGAAGTTGTCGATGTCGATGCTGAGGAACTTGCGTTCGCCAACGGCGGGCAGTGCCTCGATCGGCTTGCCCGACAGGTCCGCCAGGACGCCCATCACGAAAGGCAGCTCGACCTTGCGCTCGGATCCGTAGATCTCGACGTCGTATTCGATCTGGACCCGGGGTGCGCGATTGCGCGAAATGAACTTCTGTGAACTATTGGAAACCGCCATGTTTTCTCCGACGCAGGCTGAGGGGGTACGAATGCGCACAGCTTATGCAAGGCTTTCTGTGCGAGGAATCAGACTTGTCCTAGTCCGACAGGTTTGTTTGCGCGGACCGCTCCCGCCGCGCCGGCGAATGCCACGTCGACGCATGCCCGTCATCCCGCCGGCGGGGCGTCGCCCCCCATTGCGCCGCACGCGAAATGCGCGGAGGGAAGCGGCGTGAGCGTGATATCCACCCGCCGGTTGCGGGCTCTGCCCGCCGCCGTTGCGTTGTCGTCGACCGGCTGCGACGCGCCGCGCCCCGCCGTCTCGAACTGGGCCAGGGGCGTGCCGCTCATGGCGACGAGCTGGTCGCGCACGGCTTGCGCGCGGGCCAGGGACAATGCGAGGTTTCTCTCGGGGCTGCCCGTCCCGTCGGTATGGCCGACGATCCGCACGTGCAGATCGGGATTCGCGCGCAGCAGCTGCGATGCGGGGTCCAGCAGGCGGGCGGCGCTGGCGCGGATCAAGGTGGCGCTGCCGCTCTCGAACACCGCCATGCTGTCCAGCCGCAATGCCGTCTGCGGCGGCGTGTAGGCCGCGATCGCTTCCGACATCGCCGCCTGGACCCGCTGTGCGCCCGCCTGGCGATAGATCCAGGATCCGACGCCGTCATCGGCGAGCTTTTTGCCCAGTTGATCGTGCTGGGCGCGCAACTGCAGCAGCGCCGCGCACTTGTCGAACATGCGCGCCGGGGCGATGGCCCCGTAGGCGCGCAGGCCCTCTGCGTAGCGGTCCAGTTCGTCCTTGGCGCGCAGGTACGGCACGCACGCCAGCAGGGCCGGGATCAGCGCCAGCGCGCCCAACATTGCGGCGACGCGCAGACCGCGGGCCCGCGGCGAGCGCGGCGGCGGGACGCTGTCGTTCCAGCCGGGTCCCTGGCGCTGCGCATCGAAGGCCAACGGCGGCAGAGGCAAGGCGCCGTGCCGGGGCGGCGGCAGCGACGGGCTCAGGCCCGTGCGTCCGATGAGCCACCGCATCCACCCGGCCATGTCCGGCAGCGTGGTGCCCGCGTCCACCAGGAATACGCCCCCCAGGAACAGCGGCGGCGTGTTCGCGATGTCTTCCATCAGGGCCAGCAGCGCGGCTTCCGCCGCCCAGTCCACGAAGGACAGGGCCAGCCGTTCGTGCAAGGTTCCCGCCCCGGGCGGGCGCCGCATCGCACCTTCGCGCAGCGCGTTGAGCGCGTGGCGCAAGCTGACCCGGCCCTGCCCCTGCGGATCGACGGACAGCCCGCTGCTCAGCGTGACGGGGTCGCCGTGCGCCGGCCCGAGGCACGCATAGACGGCCGCGTAGACCGGAATGGGCCGCTGTCCCAGCACGGCGCAGCCGGCGACGGCGCGCTGCCATTCCCGCCATTCCCGGCGCATCGCCAGTTCGTCGCCGCCCGCGGGCACCAGCGGCAACAGCAGCGCGCACGGCGCGCCGTCGCGTGGCGCGTCCTTCAGGATGCGCAGCAGGTCGTCGGGACTGGCCGCGAGCAACCATGCCGCATTTCCTCCCCAGCGCTTGCGCGCGGTATCGCGCACCGCGCCGTCGTCCTGCCTGTCGAACAGATGGCTGGCGTTCGGTCCGGCCACGATGACGGTCGCGACGGTGTTGCGCTGCATGGCATCAGTCACTTCCCTGCTCCTCGCCGCAAGCCCACGGCCATGCTTCGCGCAGCCGTTCGTTCACCTGGCGGCAGCGCTGGATCGCGTCTGGACGCCGCCGCAACAGCCCCGCGGCGAAGAGCCGCGCGTACCAGTTCAGCCAGGCCCCGCCGCGGTCCGGATGGCGCGCCAGGGCGTCCAGGTGCGCCAGCACCACGTCCGCCGCATCGGGTTCGCCCAGTTCGATCCGGCACAGGGTGGCGTCTTGCCATTCCTTGCGCATCGGCTCGGGACAGGAGGCCAGCGTGGCATCGTCCAGCAGCAGCGCATGCGACAGGCGCAGGCGGTGCGCCTGCTCCGGCGTCACGCTGCGCGCCAGCAGCGCGCTATCGACCTCGGCCATCAGGGCGACGCAGCGCGCGCGCCAGGCGTGCAGGGGACCGAGGCGGGCATGCCGGTCCAGCACCGCCAGGTGCAGCAAGGTCTCGTCCAGCATCGGCGTATGCAGGAACAGGTCCGGATCCGCGCCGGCACGCACGGCCTGCGTCATGGAATATCGAGCACGTAGTTCACGTAGGTGCTGACCTGGCCCGCCGTGGCGCCGCCCGTGCCGTAATAGCGCGCGTAGTAGACGAGCAGCAGCGGACCGCTGACGCCGTCGGCCTCGATGGGCGTCACGCTGTCGCGGTCGCCCACCCGGATCACGCTGCCCGATTCGTTCAGCAGCTCGACTTGCACACCCTGCGCCGCGACGCCGGGCGACACGGCCTGCGGGTTCAGGCGTCCGGTCATGTCCGAAGTCGGTCCCGACTGGAAGTACGCGCGCACGGTGGCGGGCGTGCCCACACACTCGATGGGTATCTCGAACCGCGTCGATCCGGCGGTGTTGCCGGGCGCGGACAGGGACTGGACCGACACCGTGGGCAGGGTCACCGTCATGGTCTCGGCGCCGGCCTGCACGGTGCAGCTCAAGGGCACGTAGCGTCCCGTGAACTTGATCTGCACGTCTTCCGTGGCGGCGCGCGCCGCGTCCGACGCCAGCGCGGCCGTCAACGCCGCTGCGGCCAGCGCGAGCCAGGAACGCATTCCTAACGTTTTCAGTTTCATGGATCACCCTTTCTTGCCTGGCGCCGCGGACACCGCGGCCCCCGATACGCGGCACGCCGCCTGTACGCGCACGATGCTGGCGATGCCCGCCTTGGGCTGCCCCGCGACGGCGGGCGCTTGCGGCGGCAGCGTGTATTCGGCCCGGCATTGCTGGTCTGGCGCCTGGCCCCAACGAATCTGCACCGCGCCCTGCTCCGCCAGCCCGCGCACCAGCGCGGCGCCGCCTTGGCCCACCGTACCCAGGGCGGTGCCGTCCGCCTCCTGGAACACGTCGGCGCCCAGCGGCACGGCTTCGCCGTCCTCGCGGCGCAGCCGCAGCAGCACCGGCCGGCCCTGGGTCGTGCGCATTTCCACCAGCACGATGGCATCCAGCGTGGGCACGATCTCTTCGGAGGTGTTGTCCAGCTCGACGTCCATGCCGAGGCTGGAGGGGTCCAGCATCACGTTGTTGACCCGGTACGGTGTCAGGGACGGCACGAGCGCGTAGCCGTTCGCATCGATTTCCGCTCCCTGGCCGTTGATCAGCCGCGCGCCGGTGGCGCCCTTGGCCTGCACCAGCGCGCCGGCGCGGCCCAGCGAGGGCCCCGCCGTCAGGCCGCCGCTGTGCGCGACCACGGCGCCGCGCGCACCCAGCCCCACCTGCTTGGACCGGTTGCCGATCGACGCGTTGGCCGTGTAGGTGCCGAACGGCGCGCGGTAGGTGCCGTAGCCGCCCAGGGTGTTGACGCTGGCGCTCGATTCGCTGTTCTGCGCGGTGGTGGCGGTCAGGCCGAACGACACGGGCAGTTCCGTGCCCCCGCTGCCGCTGGCCGACGCCTGGACCAGGTGGTCGCCCCGGGAGCTGCGGCTGATGCTGGTGCTCAGGCTGTTAAAGCCCGGGCCGGCGTCGATCGCGTTGCGGCCCAGGGGAATCGACAGCGTCAGCATGACTTGGTTGCTCATCGTCGCCGACTCGCCGCTGCGGCTGCGCTGCGCGTAGACCGCATAGGTGAGCTGGCGATACCCGCCGCTGTAACCGATCTGGAACTGCAGGTCATGGCCGGAATCCTCGCGCCAGTAGTTCTGGCTGCTGCCGGTGACGAACAGGTTGCCCCGGTCGCCCACGGGCTGCGACACGTTCACCTGGAACCGCTCCTTCACGCGGAAATTACGCCAGGCGTAGCCCGGATCGTCCTCGCTGCCGCCACCGCCTTCGCGCGCGTAGATGGCATCGCGCAGGGAATAGAAGTTGGAGGTGGAATAGCGGTAGCCGGCCATGGAGAAGCGTGTGCCGGTGTCCTGCAGGATGTTCGAATAGTTCAGCCGGGTGCTCAGGCCCTTGTGCGACGCGCCGCCGATCTGCGTGCGCGCCCCGGTCACGTCCAGCGAGAACGCGCCGATGGGCGTATTCAGGGCGGACCCCAGCATGAGCGAGGCATAGCCCTCGGACGCCTGCGTGCCCGCGTAGGCGGTCAGCCCGTCGGTCACGCCGTACTGGTAGGTGCCTTCGGCCATCCAGGGTTCGCCGTCGGACTCGGCGTTGCGATACTTCCCCACGCCGGCGCTGTAGCGGTGCACGCCCTGGCGCAGCAGCAGGGGCACGGTCGAGAACGGCACGCTGAACGTGCTTTGGCGCCCATCCGCTTCCTGGACGGTCACTTCGAGGTCGCCGCCATAGCCGGCCGCCGGCATGTCGGCCAGCTCGAACGGCCCTGCCGGCACGTTCTGTTCGTGGATGACCCGTCCGCCCTGGCGCACCGTGACGACGGCGTTGGTGTCGGCGATGCCGCGCACGATGGGCGCGTAGCTGCGCAGCGAATCGGGCAGCATCCGGTCATCGCTGAAGAGCCGCACGCCGCGCAGGCTGGACGTGTCGAAGAGTTCTCCGCTGGTGTTGCTGTCGCCCAGCACGAGCTGGCCGCGCCAGGGCGCGATGTCCCGCTGGGCATAGGTCTCGATGCTGTCCCAGCTGGAATTGCCGCGACTGGACCAGCTTTTGCTCGACCGCTGGCGCAGGCGCCACGCGCCGAGATTCACGCCGGACGTCAGGCCAAGGTACAGATTGCTGAAATTCGTGCCTATGGTGTTGGTGCGGCTGGAGTACGCGTTCAGGCTGTAGTCCAGCAGGCCGACGGTGGCGCCCTCGTTCCAGCGCGACGAATCGACCCATCCGCGGATCCGCGTGTGCATGTAGGCCTGCGGCACGCTCAGGTCCAGCAGCAGGTCGCCCAGGTTCATGTCGGCGCGCGAACCGGGCACCGCCACGCTCAGGGGCTCGCAGCCGGCGGCCTCCCCAAGGGAGGCGTCCCGCGTCTGCGGCGCCTCGCCCGTTCGGGCGGCCAGCAGCCGCGCGGTGTCGACGCCCAGTTGCTCAAGCTCCATCAGGCTGAAGCAGGGTTCGGTGAAGCCCGCGGCGTCGACCGCCTGGAAACGCACGTCGAACGTGCCCACCCGCTGGCCGTTGACCCTGACGTCGGTCGCGTAGAGGCCCGGCAGCACCGCGTTGCCGCGGCTGAATCTTGCCAGGTCCATCGACGTCCCGAACAGAAAGCGGGGATCGAAATCGACCTGCGCGTAACGCGGCGCCTCGGCCGGCGGCGCCGCGCCGGCCGCGCAAGGCAGCATGAGCGCCGTAATGGCCGCCTGCCGCCATCGGCCGCGTCCCGCATTCGCGGCTGTGCCCGAGAGTCCGGCCGCCCATGACTTGTGCATCTTCACGCAACCTCGCAGCATCATTTTTTCCTTTGCACCTAGGGACGCGGCCTGATTTCCGCCTGCGTCTGGACTTCCGCGCCGTAGTCATTGATGACCCCGAAGCGCACCTGATTGGCGGCAACCGGCTGCCTGTCGGCTGCCTTGCCCGCCGCGCGCTTCAAGACCAGCGTGCCGAACGGCGCGACCATGTCCTGCGCGAAGACGACCTGCGATCCGGCGATGTTGGCCTGCACGCGGCTGAAGGTGACGTAGTACGGGGTGGGATTGCTGACCTGCAGCGCGCCTTTGTCGCCCAACTGCCAGGTCAGGGCCTGAGGCGCCTCCTCGACCAGCGCCGTCAGGCCGCCCGGACGCATGAACAGCTTGAGCCGCGTGCGCACCGCGAGCTGCATGTAGTTCTCGTTTTCCTTGCGCTCGGCTTTGGGCGGGACTTCCAGCACATTCAGGAAGTAGAGGGATTCGCGGTCGCGCGGCAGGTCGGCGCCCACGTAAACGATGCGCAGCGTCTGCCCCTTGCCGGGCTCGACCCGCGACACCGGCGGCGTGACCAGGAAAGGCACATCCAGCGCGCCAGGGGTGGAATTGATGTTGCCGTCATCGATCCATGACTGGACCAGCAGCGGCTTTTCATCGGCGTTGCGCATCCGCAGGCTGACCTCGCGGCTGCCCTCGGGATACACGACGCGGGTTCCGGTGATGACCACACCGGCATTCACACTTGCGGCAATGCATGCCAGAAGCGCGGCAAGCGCCGCGCGCAGGTAGACGAAGAACACGGTAGTCCTTGATCGGGAAACGCGGATATCGATCCGCCGGGGCGGCACGCCCCGGCGGAAGTTCAAGCTAGGCCAGCCGATGCTTACGGATAGGCCAGCGTGAACTCGGCGAACGTCTTCACGACACCCGAGGTGGCCCCGCCCAGCGAGAAGTACTGGCCGCCGTAGACCAGGGTTGCGCCGCGCGTGGCGCCGGCGCCGGTGACCGGGAACGCAGTGCCCGCCGAGCCCGCCTGGATGGGAGTCCCGTCCGCCTCGAGGAGCTGGACCGTGACGTTCTGGGCGCCAGTGGATTCCAGGTTCTTCAGCGTGCGGTACTTCGGTTCCATGTTGGTGATCTCGAAGTGCGCCTGGACCTCGTCGATGGTGTCGGGGCACTCGATGACGTCGATTTCGAACGCCCTGGAACCCGCCGTATCGCCCTCGGTGATCAGCGATTGGGTCGACACCGTCGGCAGCAGGACGGTCTGGTCCTCCGAAGCCGGAGCGACCTTGCAGGTGTCGGGAATCAGGGTGCCTTCGAAGTTGACCTTGCCCGTGCCGACCTGCTGGGCGCTGGCCGGCAACGCGGCGGCAGCGGCCAGCGCGGCGGCGATGGAGATGCCGAGAATGCGGAGTTTCATCTTAAGTTCCTCTGTTTGGATATCGAAGTGAGAACGCGTGGCCAGAACTCAAAACACGGAAGCGGGATCCGCTGGTCCATCTTCTGACACGACCACGGTCAGTCTAGGTAGCGCCCGCGGGTTCGCACATCAGCGCTGTCCGATACGGAGGAAATAAGCCCGGTGTGATTGCAGTGCGCGGCGACAATAAGACGAAATCCGGCCTTTGCTGCCCGAGCCGGATGTCGCTTGTCAGGTCAGGCCGTTGCGCACGCCATACCTGACCAGTTCGCTGTCTGAATGCACGTCCAGTTTGCGCATCGCGGCGCGCTTCTGCGCGCTGACCGTCTGCTTCGAGCGCGAGAACTTCTCGGCGATTTCGCCGACCGTCAGGCCGGCGAGAAACAGGCGCACGACCTCGACTTCGCACGGCGTCAGTTTGCTGGCGCGTTCCGCGCCCGCGCCGCCGGTCCCCGCCTCGAGCGCCCCGCGTATCCGCGGCGAGCGATACCGGTCGCCGCGCCAGGTGGCCTGTATCGCATGCCGCAGGTGTTCGGTCATGTCGGACTTGCTGACGATGCCCTGCACCCCCAGCCGTTCCACCGCCTGCAGCACCAGCGGACTGTCGATCGACGTCAGCACGATGAGCTTGAGCGCCGGATGCCGCTGCTGGATCAGCGTCAGCATGCCCAGGCCGTCGCCGAAGCTCTCGCCCGACATGACGTAGTCGCTCACGAGCACATCGCACGGCTGGCTCAGCAGCACGCTGAAGAGCTGCGTCGAGTTCTGGGCGCTTGCGACGACCCGGGCATGGCTCATCTCCGCGACTTCGACCTGCACGCCTCTGACGCAGACGGGATGACCGTCGGCCACGATGACTCGGATCGGATTGGACATTGGGCGGCCCCTTCAGTTTGCGTCCACCAGATGCGGTTGAAACGAAAAAGCGGCTTCCGGCGCCGCGTCCTTGTCCTGGACCAGGATGTCCACGCGCGCCAGCGTCTTGCGGTCGGCCATGGCATCCATCCAGAGGGACGCCAGGCGCGGCAGGATGTGCTGTTCGAGATGGCCGATCAGCGCGCGGGCGCCTGTCTGGTCGACCCGGCAAGCGGCCACCACATAATCGACCACGTCCTGCTCGTAGGAAAGCCGCGACTTCAATGTTTCGGACATACGGCGCACTACGCGGTCCAGGTGCAACCGCACGATGCTGGCCAGCGCATCGCTGCGCAACGGCGCGTAGGGGATGACGGTCAGGCGGCCCAGCAGCGCCGCCGGAAAGCGCGCCAGCAGGTCGGGCTCGATCGCCTGGCGCAGGCCGTCGAACGCGGGCGGCGCGTCCTCGTCCGCGCAGAGCGTGGCGATCAGCTCGCTGGCCACGTTGGTCGTCAGCAGGATGACCGTGTTGCGAAAGTCGATGTAGCGTCCGTCGCCGTCTTCCATGTAGCCCTTGTCGAACACCTGGAAGAACAGTTCGTGCACGTCGCTGTGCGCCTTCTCGACCTCATCGAGCAGGATCACGGAATAAGGCCGGCGGCGCACCGCTTCGGTCAGCACCCCGCCTTCGCCGTAGCCCACGTACCCGGGCGGCGCGCCGCGCAGGCCCGACACCGTGTGCGCTTCCTGGTATTCGCTGAGGTTGATGGAGATGAGATTCTGTTCGCCGCCATACAGCGCTTCGGCCAGCGCGAGCGCGGTTTCGGTCTTGCCCACGCCCGAGGGGCCGGCCAGCAGGAATACGCCTTGGGGCTTTTGCGGATCGGACAGGCCCGCGCGGGCGGTGCGCACCCGCTGCACGATGCGCTCGATGGGCTGCTCCTGCCCGATCACCCGCGCGCGCAGCGCGCCCTGGAGATTGCGCACGGCCGTGATCTCGTCGGTGAGCATGCGCCCCACGGGAATGCCCGTCCAGTCGGCGACGATCTCCGCCACCGCGCTGTC
>Ga0182739_1004251_pt1 | contig 11945 bp, 15 predicted proteins | sample eDN5th30CBELigBY_FD_128873 | JGI IMG/M metagenome (GOLD analysis project Ga0182739, IMG submission 128873) | Enriched backyard soil microbial communities from Emeryville, California, USA - eDNA 5th pass 30_C BE-Lig BY (version 2) (version 2) | ecosystem: Environmental > Terrestrial > Soil >... | reverse complement strand
GGCCAGGCCGGCGAGACCGAGGGCGGCGACACCGACGATGTCGAGGCAACCAGGGACTCGAACCGGACCTTCGCGGTCTACGTCGCCAGCTTCGCCGTGTTCGCGCTGGGCGCGATGTACGCGGGCTTCGTCGCCACCACCATCGCGGTGACGGTCGTCATCATGCGCTTCGCCGAGCGCCGCTCTTGGTTCGCCTCGATCGGCTATGGCATCGCCTGTGCCGCCGTCGGCATGGTCTGCTTCGGCTGGCTGCTGCGCGTGGATCTGCCGGAAGGCCCGATCGAGCGCACCTTCTACACCTACGTTCGCTGAGGCCGACGCATGGAAGCGCTGCTGGGTGGCTTCGCCACCACGCTGACCCTCGACAACCTGTTCTATTGCTTCGTCGGCGCGTTCCTCGGCACCGTCGTCGGCATCCTGCCGGGGCTGGGGCCGCTCACCACCATCGCCATCCTGCTGCCGATCACGTTCAAGATGGACGTGACCTCGGCCATCATCATGCTGTCGGGCATCTATTACGGCGTGGCCTATGGCGGCACCGTGACGTCGGTGCTGATGCGCATCCCGGGCGAGGCTTCGTCGGTCGTGACCTGTCTCGACGGCTACGAGATGGCGCGCAAGGGCCGCGCCGGCGCGGCGCTGGGTATCGCCGGACTGGGCTCGTTCTTCGCGGGCACCGTCGGCGTCATCGGCATCTCCTTCCTGTCGCCGCCGCTCGCCGAGCTGGTCATCAAGTTCGGTCCGGCGGAATACGCGATGCTGATGCTCGCCGGCCTTACCATGGTCACCTACATGTCGAGCGGCTCGCTGCCGCGGGCGCTGCTGATGGCGGCCTTCGGCCTGCTGCTCGGCACGATCGGCAGCGATCCCCTCAACATGACGCCGCGTCTCACCTTCGGCATCCTGGCGCTGGGCGACGGCGTCAATCTCGTGCCGCTGGCGATCGGCCTGTTCGGCCTGTCCGAAGTGCTGTTCATGGCGCGCCAGAAACCCGACGACATGAAGGTCCTGCCGCCGCCCTCGCACCTGTTGGGCTTCATGCCCTCGCGCGAGGAGGCGAGACGGTCGGTCGGTCCCGTCGTGCGCGGCACCTTCATGGGCTTCCTGGTCGGGCTGCTGCCCGGCGGCGGCGCGGTGCTCGCCTCGTTCCTGTCCTACGGCATCGAGCGCAAGCTCTCGAAGCACCCCGAGGAATTCGGCAAAGGCGCCGTCGAGGGTTTGGCCGGCCCCGAATCGGCCAACAATGCCGGCACCGCCGGCGCCTTCGTGCCGCTGCTCTGCATGGGCATTCCCGCCAATGCGGTGACGGCGCTGCTGCTGGGTGCCTTCATCATCCACGGCGTCACGCCGGGCCCGACCATCCTCGAGCGCCAGCCGGAGATTTTCTGGGGCGTCGTGGCCAGCATGTATATCGGCAACGTCATGCTGCTGATCCTGAACCTGCCGCTGATCGGCCTGTTCGTGCGCATCCTCGACATCCCGCGCGCCTATCTCACGCCCATGATCCTCGCGGTCTGCCTGATCGGCGTCTATTCGTCGAACGGCAATCCCGCCGACGTGGTCATTGCGGTCGTCTTCGGCTTCGTGGGCTACGGCCTGCGCCGCCACGGCTTCGATCTCGGCATCGTCATCCTGGCCTACGTGCTGGGCCCGATCTTCGAGCGCTCGGTGCGCCAGTCGCTGGCGATCTCCGACGGCGATCCGACGATCTTCTTCCACAGCACCCTGTCGACCGGCTTCGCGATCGTCGCGGTTGTGCTTCTGCTGGCGGGACTGTGGCCGAAAAAGAAGAAGGCGGCCGGGTAGGGCCGCCTTCGGAAAGAGTTCATATCCATTCTGCACGGCGCGGGCTCTCGCGCTTGATTACAAACGCTGCCGCCCGCTCATCCTCACAAGCTAGTGCTTGTGAGGATGAGGATGCGTCGGATCCACCCAGTAGACTTCCTCGACCTTCTCGGCCGGGGTGATGTCGATGTTGACCGCGACCGCCTCGTTGTCGGAACGGACCAGCACGCATTCCAGCGGCTCGGTGTCCGAGGCGTTGATCTCCTGGTGCGGCACGTAGGGCGGCACGTAGATGAAGTCGCCGGGACCGGCTTCGGCCACGAACTGGAGCTGGTCGCCCCAGCGCATGCGGGCGCGGCCCTTCACGACGTAGATCACGCTTTCCAGATGCCCGTGATGATGGGCGCCGGTCTTGGCGTGCGCGTGGATGGTCACCGTGCCGGCCCACAGCTTCTGGGCGCCGACGCGGGCGAAATTGATCGCCGCGGCCCGGTTCATGCCTGGGGTCTGGGCGGTGTTGGTGTCGAGCGATCCGGCGGGAATCACCCGCACGCCGTCATGCTTCCAGTCGGTGGGATCGGTCATGATGTCTCCGAGCGTTGAGAGTCGGCTTCCCTGCGTGTGTCGGAAGCAATGAAAGGATTGTGCTGGTGTTTTCCAGAGGGGAGATCACTAAATCCCGAGGGTGGAGAGTCAATGGAAAGTCCTGATGGCTTTCCGGTCTCGAAAGGAAAAATCCTTCGGCGGCCTTCTCCAGCAGCGCCTCCCGGGCGAACATCGAAGTTGCCGACTCTCGAGGTATAGTGAGCCCATGAACCGCATCGACGAAACCAAGCCATTCAAGCCGGTGAACATTGCCGTTCTCACGGTTTCCGACACGCGCACGCTCGAGACCGACAAGTCGGGCGACACGCTGGTCGAGCGCATCGCGCGCGACGGCCATGTCCTGGCCGACCGCGCCATCGTCACTGACGACATCGCGCTGATCCGCGCGCAGGTGCAGAAGTGGATCGACGATCCGCGCATCGAGGTCGTGATCTCGACCGGCGGTACCGGTGTCACCGGCCGCGACGTCACGCCCGAGGCGCTGGAGGCGCTGTTCGAAAAGAAGATCGACGGGTTCGGCGAGACCTTCCGCTGGATCAGTTTCCAGAAGATCGGCACCTCGACCATGCAGAGCCGCGCCACGGCAGGCGTTGCCAATGCGACCTACATCTTCGCGCTGCCGGGCTCGACCGGCGCCTGCAAGGACGGCTGGGACGACATCCTGCGCCAGCAGCTCGACATCCGCTTCCGCCCCTGCAACTTCGCCGAACTGATGCCGCGCCTCAACGAAGGCAAGCTGCCACGCAGTGGCTGACCTCCGAATTTCCCTCATCCTGAGGAGCGTGCCGCAGGCGCGCGTCTCGAAGGATGGGCCACACACACGGTGCTTGTTACTCCCCTTCGAGACGGGCGCTTCGCGCCCTCCTCAGAGTGAGGGCTGTCATGGCTGACCTCCCCGCCGCGATCGGCGAGGGCGAGGCGCTGCCGGCGACCGGGACGGCGCACGGCCATGTGCGATTGAAGGACGGGCGGCTCGCGCGCATCGCCTATGCCTACGAGGACGATCCGACGGCGGCGGCGCGATTGCACCTGCAGGCCGAAGCTTTCCGGCATCTCGCGCCCGCCGGGCGCACGCCGCGATTACATGAAATCGTCGAGCCGGGGCCTGGTCTGGCCGGTGGGGCGCTGATCGTCGATTTCATCGACGGACGGGCGCCGCATCTTCCGGACGAATTGGGGGGCATGGCCGAGACGCTGGCGCGGCTTCATTCGCTCCCGTTGCCCGGGATGGGATCGCCGATTCCGCGCCAGGACAATCCGGTCCGCACCACGCTCGACGTCGTGGAGGAGGGCGCCCGACGTTTCCTCGACAAGGCCGTCGCGGACACCGGCGCTCGTGCCGAGATCGTCGAAGAACTCGAACTCATGCGCGGGATGGCGAAGACGCTGGCGCATCGCCCGCAACCGCTGTCGATCGCACTCGCCGACACGCATCCCGGCAACTTCATCGTCGATCGCGACGGGATCGCCTGGTTCGTCGACCTTGAGAAAGTGCATGTCGGCTCGCCGGCGATCGACCTTGCGCACGCGACGCTGCCGACGTCGACCGTCTGGCATCCCGATGTCGGCAAGGTTCTCTCCCTCGCCGAGGTCGCGCACTTCGACGAAACCTATCTCGCGCGGATCGGCGAGAGTCGTGCCGCCGAACTGCGCCCCTGGCTGCAGCCGATGCGCCGCCTCACCTGGCTGCGCACGACGATGTTCATGGCGCGTTGGAAAGTTCAGACGGAAGCGCCGCGCGATCCGTCCGATCCGTCGCAATGGAGCGACGCGGGTCTGGAGCCTGCCATGAAGGGCCATCTGCGGACCCGCATCGACCAGTGCTTCGACGGCGACTTCATCCGCGCTCTTCGCGCCGAGTGGCTATGATCGCCTCGGAGGGGTGACGGTTCCCGCCTCAAACACGGCGCCACTTTCGTCCTCGGCGAGTATTTCGATGAAAACCAGCCAACCGCGATGCTCTTCCAGCCAGGCCTCGGCCTCGCCGAAGAGGCTGCTGAAGACGTCGCTCTCCGCCTGATATGCCCTGGCGACTCGGACAATATAATGGCGAGGCTCTTCTCCCGAGTCCTCTCTCTCCGGGTATAGATGGAGGTAGCCCCGGCGCCGTCCATCGCCGTTCACGGCTATGAAGATCGCCGAATTCTCGGCCGACGAGGCCTCTTCAGCGGTGAGAAGGGCTTGCGAGGCGAGCCGCTCATCGCCCGGCGGCGAGAGCCTGGCGATGAAATCGATGTCATCGTGACTCGCAGTCCTGACCTCAATATCTACCATCTGCTGTCTCCCAAAAAGATGGCGTCAGCACTCACAATAGATTGTATTAAATGATATGGGTACAACCCAGGGTGTAAATGTGCCGAGTGGCTATAGCGGCTTCACCATGCGCAGCGTCTCGGTCTGGAAGCCGCGGCGCTCGTAAAACTCGACGGCGTGGCGATTGTCGGCGAACACGTCGAGGCAGAGGAAGCGGTAGCCCTGCGCCCGGGCCCAGGTCTCGGCTGCCTGCATCATCAGGTGCGCGATGCCCTGGCCCTCGGCCTCCTCGGTGAGCGCCAGCAGCGAAACGTAGCCGCAGGGCTCGTCGGTCACCCCGTCCTTGAACGGGCGCATGTGGATGTAGCCGAGGCGCTCTCCGTCGGCCGAGCAGGCGACGAGCGTTTGTGCCGCCGGGTCAACGGTGGCGAAGGTCGCTTTCATATAGCGGTCCTGGAAGCCTTCCATGGCGGCGAGGTCGTGCCAGGCGGGACCGGGCACGCCCGACAGGCGCGGCGACAGGCTGTGCAGGAAGTCCCGGTCGTCGGGACGGGCGGGGCGTAACTCGATGGCGGTCATGGTCCCTCTCTAGGGGTGGTCCTATCCCGAGACAATGAACCCCCAGAGACAGTGGCTTGACTCGTTCTCTTTTTGTTCTAAGACTCGCCGCATGAAAGAGCCCGCCCCGCCGCTCTACCCGGACGACCAGATCGCCGAGCCGCAGCACAACGGGCGGGGCGCGCTCAGCAACGCGACCAGCCGCTACGACGACGAGAAGCGCATCCGTACCAACGACGGCTGGGACATCGAGGACGAGCTGCCGCCGTTGCGCACGACGCTGACGAAGGATGCCACCCGCACCATCATCGCGCGCAACAGCTCGCCCGACATTCCGTTCGATCGGTCGATCAATCCCTATCGCGGCTGCGAGCATGGCTGCATCTACTGCTTCGCGCGACCGACCCATGCCTATCTCGGCCTGTCGCCCGGCCTCGATTTCGAGACCAGGATCCTGTTCAAGCCCGAGGCGGCGGCGCTGCTGACGGCCGAGCTCGCCTCGCCGAAATATCGCTGCGACGTGGTGGCGATGGGCACCAATACCGATCCCTACCAGCCGGTCGAGCGCGACCTCAAGATCACGCGGCAGATTCTGCGCGTGCTCAGCGACTTCAACAATCCGGTCGGCATCGTCACCAAGAACCACCTGATCACGCGCGACATCGACATTCTGGGCGACATGGCCAAACGCAACCTGGCCGAAGTGTTCCTGTCGGTGACCACGCTCGATCGCGACCTCGCGCGCACGATGGAGCCGCGCGCCTCGGCGCCGCATCGACGGCTGGACGCGATCCGCGAACTCGCAGCGGCCGGCATCCCGGTGGGCGTGATGACGGCACCGATGATCCCCGGCCTCAACGATCACGAGATGGAAGCGATCCTCGATGCTGCGGCGGCGGCCGGCGCCACGCGCGCGGGCTACACGGCCCTGCGCCTGCCGCTCGAGATCAAGGAGCTGTTCGAGGAATGGCTGCGCGCCAACCGGCCCGACCGCGCCGACCGCGTCCTGTCGCTGATCCGCCAGATCCGCGGTGGCGAACTCTATAAGGCCGAGTTCGGCACGCGCATGAAGGGCGAGGGCCCGATCGCGCAGCTCTTGAGCAAGCGCTTCGCTGCGGCGGTAAAGCGCCTCGATCTCAACCGCGTGCGCTACCGCCTCGACACGATGCGCTTCGCCGTCCCCGCCGCCGCCCGCACCGCCCTGGTCGATGCCAGGCGCGACGCAAGGCAGATGAGATTGTTTTAGAGGAGTGAAGTCATGGCCGACGAACTGATCCTGTTTACCCATCCGCAGTCGCGTGGCGCGATGATCCACTGGATGCTGGAGGAGATCGGCTGCCCCTACCGGCTCGAAGTGAAGCAGTTCGGGCCCGACATGAAGTCGCCCGAGTATCTCGCCATCAACCCGATGGGCAAGGTGCCGGCGCTGCGCCACGGCAACACGGTCGTCACGGAGAGTGGCGCCATCCTCTGCTACCTCGCCGACCTCTTCCCCGAGGCGAAGCTCGCGCCGCCGCCGGCCGAACGCGGCGCCTACTATCGCTGGCTGTTCTTCACCGCCGGTTGCGGCGAGCCGGCCCTGGCCAACCACGCCGCCGGCTGGAGTCCCGACACCAAGCTGCAGGTGATGTTCGGCTATGGCTCCTATGAACGCACCCTGGAGACCGTGGCCCAGGCGGTTGCGGAGCGGCCCACCATCGCCGCCGACCATTTCACCGCGGCCGACCTCTACATGGCGTCGTTCCTGCACTGGGGCATGATGTTCGGCGGCATCGAGAAGCGGCCGGTGTTTGAGGATTATGCCGAGCGCCATGTCGGACGACCGGCAGCCCTGCGCGCGCAGGAACAGGGGGCCAAGATCATGGCCTCTTTGGCCCCGTCGAGCTGACGGGGCGGCGCGACGCACGGAGATGAAGCTTTTCCAGGCAAGAAGCGTTCAGGCGCCGAGTTAGCAAGCGGCCTCAACGGAGCGCGCAACTCCAGTTGCGCTCATGTCTTGCGTGTCGACAGAGCTTGAGCGCAACTGGAGTTGCGCGCTCCAATGATTCAGGCCGTCACGACAGCAGCAGCGTTCGCACCAGCGGCAGGGTCACGAAGGCCAGCACCGTGTCGACCATGATGACGAAGGCCAGCGTTTCCTCATCGAGCTTGAACTTGCCGGCGATGATGAAGGACAGGAGCTGGCTGGGCATCGCCGCCTCCAGGATGGCGGCGTTGCTGTAGACGCCCGTGAGCCCGAGTGGGCCCACGGCGCTGAACACGACCAGCGGGGCGAACACGAGCTTTATGGCGGCGACCGGCAGCGCCAGCGCCATCAGCCTGGTGGCCGAGAAGCGCAGCGCCATGCCGAGCGACAGCATCATGATGCCGCTCACCGCCACGGCGAGGATCGACGCCGCATCCATGACCATCGCCGGGCAGGGGACGCCCGAGAGCTTCCAGAGGATGGCTGCGACCAGCGCCCAGATCGGCGGCAGCTTCAGCGCCTCCAGCGCGGTCCGCCGGAAGGTGATCGACTCCTGGCTGCCATAGGCGATGGCGATCATGGCGCCGAGTGTGAGGTTGAGCGACGACTTGGTGACCTCGAACAGGACCGAGACCTCGGAAACCTGATCGGCCTGGCCGGGAAAGACGCCCAGCAGCACCGGCAGGCCGAGATAGGTGACGTTGCCGAACGCCGCGCCCAGCATCATCGCGCCCTTGGTCGGGCCGGGGATCGGCAGGAAGTGGAACACCAGGAAACCCACGGCGAGGCACGACAGCGTGCCGATCGCGGCCAAAGCGGGGATTTCGAGGAACAGGCGGCTGAGCGTGCCGTCCATGACCGTGCGGAACACCAGCGCCGGCAGGAAGACATAGAGGACCAGCCTGTTCATCGACTGGCGGGTCTGCTCCATGCCGGGAATGAAGTGGCGGAGCAGGGCGCCCAGCAGGGCGATGGCGGCCAGAGGCAGGAACGCAGCGATCATCGGAGCCGGAGTCTAGTCGAGGAACGCGACCCGGGGCCAGAGTTCGCGCCAGCGCTTGGCCTCGACGCGGGCATCGTATTCATGACGGCGGGTGCGGCCGTAGGGCGTGGGGCGGCAGCGCAGGTTCAGGAGATCGTCGGTGCCGAGCGGCGCGATGACGGTGAGCGTGTCGTCGGCCTCGAGACGCACGCCGATCCCCGTCACCGACTCGAGCCAGTGGACCATCGAGTCCGCCGTGTCGCGATGCGGCGGCAGCTCCTTCCAGACATGCATGCGCGCCTGGTTGCGCACCTGCCAGGGCAGGCCGGGCAGCAGCGCGTCGAGCCGTCGCTCGAATTCCGCCTCGCTCTCCCGCGAAACGTCGCCTGCGTCGAAATAGATGACGTCGATATCCACAGGCTGCCGCGCCGGTGCGATGCCGTGCAGATGGTCCCAGACGCGATTGCGCACGAATCCCGCGGCAATACACCAGTCCGGCAAATCGAGTTTGCGCACCGCACGAAGCTGTTCCATCGCGATGGCGTCTTCTGCGATGATGCGGGCGATGAGGGGCATGGCCCAGTCTAGCCGGCCTCGATGGGGATAATGCCAAGCTTTCGATTCGAACTGCGTTGCGAAGGGCGTGTTGCCGGCATCGACGAGGCCGGGCGCGGCCCGCTGGCCGGGCCGGTCTATGCGGCGGCGGCCGTCATCGACCGCACGCGGGCGGCGCGCAAGCTGCTGCGCATGATCGACGATTCCAAGAAGCTGACGCTCGAACAGCGCGAGGAGGCCTACGAGGCCATGATCGCCTCCGGCGTCGTGCAGTTTGCCGTCGCCGAGGCGAGCGTCGAGGAGATCGACCGGGTCAACATCCTGCAGGCGACCTATCTCGCCATGCGCCGTGCCGTGCAGGCACTGGTCGACCGGCCGGAAGTCGTCCTCGTCGATGGCAACCGTGCGCCGCCGCAACTGGGCTGCCGGGCCGAGACCATCGTCGGCGGCGATGCCCATTCCTATTCGATCGCCGCCGCCTCGATCTTCGCCAAGGTGACGCGCGACCGCTATATGCACGCGCTCGCGCTGACCTATCCGGGCTATGGCTGGGAGACCAATCGCGGTTACGGCAGCCAGCAGCATCTCGAGGCGCTGTCGCTGCTGGGCCCGACCCCGCACCACCGGCGCAGCTTCGCGCCCGTCACGCGCCTGGTGTGAGCGCTGGTGTGTGCCATGGGCCTCGGCTCGATCCGCAACCTAGACTATGTCGTCCTGCTCTGCGACGACCTCGACCGCGCGCGACGGTTCTATCGCGACGTGATGAAGTTCCGCCTCGAGCGCGAGACGCCGCGCTGGGTGAGCTTCCATGTCGGGTCCGGCCTGCTTTGCCTGCGGCCGCGCAGCCTCGACGGTGTCTTCCAGGACGGGCCGGGCGCCCCGCCGGGCTCGGCCTCGGTGCAACTCGCCTTCAGGGTCGCGCCGGCCGAAATCAACGAGATCCTGGCCGAGCTGGCGGCCGCTGGTGTCGACCTGATGGGACCGCCGCGCGACATCCCGGCCTGGGGCCATCGAGCGCTCTTCTTCCGCGACCCCGAAGCCAACGTCATCGAAATCTACGCCGAAGTCTGACGGCAGGAGAAACCCGCATGCTCAAGCTCTACTACACCGCCAGTTCCTGCTCGCTTGCCACGCACATCGTGCTGGAGGAGGTTGGTGCCGACTATTCGACGGTGCGCATCGACTTCGCGACGGAACAGCAGAAGTCGCCCGAATACCTGAAGATCAATCCCAAGGGCCGCGTGCCGGCGCTGGTGACCGACGGGGGCATCCTTACCGAGACGCCGGCGATGCTGGTCTATGTCGCGCAGCGCTTCCCGCAGGCGCGGCTCGCGCCGTTGGAGGATCCGTTCTTCTTTGCGCAGATCCAGTCGTTCAATTCCTATCTCTGCTCGCACGTGCACGTGGCGCATGCCCATCGCATGCGCGGCCATCGCTGGGTCGATGCCGACGACGCGCATTCAATCGCCGCCATGAAGCGCAAGGTGCCGGAATCGGTCGGCGCCGGCTTCGAGCTGATCGAGCGCGAGTTGCTGAAGGGCCCGTGGGTGATGGGCGACCAGTACACGATCTGCGACCCCTATCTTTTCACGCTCGCCCAGTGGCTGGAGAAGGACGGCGTCGACCCCGCGCGCATTCCCCGCGTGGTCGATCACCGCCGCCGTATGTCGGAGCGGCCGGGCGTGAAGAAGGCGATTGCCGAAGAAACCGCCTGACCTCCGCGCGGCCCGGGTGCTGACTGTCATAAGGACCGCGCACACGATCGTCTGGCTGTTCTTCGTGGTGTGCATCCTCGCGATCTGGATCTTCGCGGCACGGTCCGACTACTCCAACGCCTCGCTGTCGATCGGCCTCGTCTTCGTCGAGGTCGTGGTGCTCGCCGTCAACGACTGGAAGTGTCCCCTTACGGCCATCGCCGCGCGTCACACGGACGATCGCCGCATCAACTTCGACATCTATCTTCCGGAGTGGCTGGCGCGGCACAACAAGTCGATCTTCGGTCCTCTGTATCTGGCCGGCATCGCCTTCACCCTCGCGCGCTGGACTCGTCTGCTGCCGTAGAACCGTCATCGCTGGCTTTGCCTTGCAGGATGCCTCCCGGCCTGCGTTGATACCGGACCCACTCGATGAGGCCGTGCATGTCCAAACTGCTCTCTTCCCTGATCCTCGTTCTCGGCCTCATGGCGGCGGCGACCACGTCGGTGGTCGCTCAGCAGCAGACGCCGCCCCCTGCGCGAGAGGCGATCGAGAAGGGCAAGGAGTCCGCTGCGGAGCGGGCCCGCGCGATGGGGCCCGAACTGAAGGCCCTGCGGGACGAGATGAAGGCGCAGGTCGGTGAGATGCGGTCGCTCATCGACAAGAAGGTCGACGAAGCCGGCCACAAGGCGAAGACCTACGCGATCTGGGCGGCCGTGGGCTTCTTCGCGCTGATGGTCCTCGCCTCGGTGCTGGGCGGGGTGATCGTGGCGCTGCTGTTCCGGCGCAACCGCGCCTAACCCGCCAGCACCAGGCCGCTGGCCTTTTCCGCGACTGCCGTTACGGCGGCATTGCACATCGCAGCGGGCAGGCCGGGCAGGACCGAGGCGTCGATGACGCGCAGTCCCGCGACGCCCTTCACGCGCAAGCTTTCGTCGACGACGGCGCCGATGCGGCAGGTGCCGACGGGATGGTGGAACGAGTCCGTCGCGCGGCGGATGAAGTCGTGGCGGCCGGCGTCGCTGGTCCAGGCCGGTCCGGGATAGACCTCCTTCGCGCGCCAGTCGTCGAAGGCTTTCGCCCCGCCGATCTCGCGCGCGATCTCGACGCCCTTGGCCAGCACCGCGAGATCGTCGGGATCGCCCAGATAGTTCGGATCGATGATCGCCGCGGTTCGCGGATCGCTGGAGGCCAGCCTGACGCTGCCCTGGCTGCGCGGCTGCAGGTGGCAGGGCACCAAGACATAGGCCGGCGCCGCGAGGGGACCGACGGTCGGCCGGACGAACGGCACCGACAGGCACATGACGAGAATGTCGGGGCTCTCGCCTGGCGTCGCGTGCTGCACGTAGAGGAGCGAATCGCAGTGATTGTAGTGCGAGGCCGGGACCGGGCGGCGCGCCTGGTAGGCCACGCCGGCCAGCAGCGGGTGATCCTCCAGATGGCGCCCGACATCGGGCAGGTCGGCGGCGCTGGCGATCCCCAGCGCGCGCAGCTCGTCGGCTGGGCCGATGCCCGACAGCATCAGCAGGCGCGGCGAATCGATGG
>Ga0182739_1004250_pt1 | contig 11949 bp, 9 predicted proteins | sample eDN5th30CBELigBY_FD_128873 | JGI IMG/M metagenome (GOLD analysis project Ga0182739, IMG submission 128873) | Enriched backyard soil microbial communities from Emeryville, California, USA - eDNA 5th pass 30_C BE-Lig BY (version 2) (version 2) | ecosystem: Environmental > Terrestrial > Soil >... | reverse complement strand
GGGTCGAGCACGTTGCCTTTCGACTTGGACATCTTCTGGCCTTCGCCGTCGCGGATCAGGCCGTGGATGTACACGGTCTTGAACGGAATCTGCCCGGTGAACTTCAGCGTCATCATGATCATGCGCGCCACCCAGAAGAAGATGATGTCGAACGCGGTGACCAATACGTCGGTGGGGTGGAAGCGCGCCAGTTCCGGCGTTGCTTCCGGCCAGCCGAGCGTGCCGAAGGTCCACAGCGCCGAGCTGAACCAGGTGTCGAGCACGTCGTCGTCGCGGCGCAGCGGCAAGTCATCCGCCAATTGGTATTTGCTGCGCACCTCGGCTTCGCTGCGGCCCACGTAGATGCGCTCGTCCGCGTCGTACCAGGCGGGAATGCGATGGCCCCACCAGAGCTGGCGGCTGATGCACCAGTCCTGGATGTCGCGCATCCAGGAATAGTAGGTGTTTTCCCAGTTCTTCGGCACGAACTGGATGCGGCCGTCCTCCACCGCCTTGATGGCGGGTTCGGCCAGGCTCTTGGTGGCCACGTACCACTGGTTGGTGAGGAACGGTTCGATGACCACGCCGCTGCGGTCGCCGCGCGGCACCTTGAGCTTGTGCGGCTCGATCTTTTCCACCAGGCCGGCATTTTCCAGGTCGCGCACCAGTTGCTTGCGGCAGTCGAAGCGGTCGAGGCCCTGGTAGGCGGCGGGCGCGTTGGCGTTGATGGCGCCGTCCTGGGTGAGGATGTTGAGCAGCGGCAGGTTGTGGCGCTGGCCCACCTCGTAGTCGTTGAAGTCGTGCGCGGGCGTGATCTTCACGCAACCGGTGCCGAAGGCCGGGTCCACGTAGGTGTCGGCGATGATCACAATGGTGCGGTTGCACAGCGGCAGTTCCACCTGCTTGCCGATCAGGTGCTTGAAGCGCTCATCATCCGGGTGCACCGCCACCGCGGTGTCGCCGAGCAGCGTTTCCGGGCGCGTGGTGGCGATGGTGATGTAGGGCTTGCCGTCGCTGGTCACTGCGCCGTCCAGCAGGGGATAGCGGAAGTACCAGAAATGGCCGTGCTCTTCCTCCGATACCACTTCCAGGTCGGAAATCGCGGTGTGCAGCTTGCAGTCCCAGTTCACCAGGCGGTTGCCGCGGTAGATCAGACCTTCGTCGTACAGACGCACGAACACTTCCTCGACTGCCTTCGACAGGCCGGGATCCATGGTGAAGCGTTCGCGCGTCCAGTCGATGGAAGAGCCGAGGCGGCGCAGCTGACGGGTGATGGTGCTGCCCGATTCCTGCTTCCATTCCCAGACTTTGTCGATGAATTGGTCGCGGCCGAGTTCGGCGCGGCTTTGCCCCTGCGCCTGCAGCTGGCGTTCCACCACCATCTGGGTGGCGATGCCGGCGTGGTCGGTGCCCGCCTGCCACAGCGTGGGGCTGCCCTGCATGCGGTGGTAGCGGATCAGCGCATCCATGATGGCGTTGTTGAAGCCGTGGCCCATGTGCAGGCTGCCGGTGACGTTCGGCGGCGGAATCATGATGCAGTAGGGCGTGCCTTCGCCCTGTGGGGTGAAGTAGCCGCGGGATTCCCACTGGCGATACAGCGCGCTTTCGATGGCGTGGGGGTCGTAGGTCTTGTCCATGGTGTCGGGTCGGTATTGAGCGTGGGCGGCGAAAGGCGGAGATTATAGCGGGTGGGCGGCACAGGCGCACTTATTGCCGGGTTTGCTGCTGCCAAAGCCGGGCGGTTGGGGCATCATGACGCTTTTGCGGAAGAAGGTTCGGATGACGACGGCACTGTATTTCAAACCGACGTGGGAACGGCTGCGGGAGCAGGTGGAGGCGGTGGCGCCCGCCCTGCGGGTGGGGCTGTATGACGAGGACGGCGGCATTACGCTGGATGGCCGCGCGGTGACGTTGGCGGAACTGGCGCCCGCGTATTGCTGGATTCACAGCGAGCTGTTCTTTTCATCGCGCCTGGATGATTACTTTCGGCTGATGCTCGACTGTCCCACCCTGCGCTGGTTGCATACGGTCAACACCGGACTCGATAAATTGCCCTATCTGGAGCTGGTCGAGCGTGGCGTCATGGTGACGAACAACCATGCCCAGGCCATCGCGATCGCCGAGTTCGTGTTCGGGCAGGTGCTGGCGCATTGGCAGGACGTGGCCGGCTATCGCGCCATGCAGCGGGAGGCACAGTGGCGCCATCGTGGCTTTCGCGAGATCAGCGGCAGCCGCTGGCTGATCGTGGGCTTCGGCGCCATCGGGCGCGAACTGGCGCTGCGGCTCAAGGCCTTCGGCGCCGAGGTGAACGTGGTGCGGCGGCGCCGCGAGGGAGCCGACTGCGTCGACACGCTGTTCACGCCGGAGGCGCTGCACCAGGCGCTGCCGCTGGCGGACGTGGTGGTGCTGGCCTGCGCCTCCAATGCCTCCACCCGCAACCTGGTGGACGCCGCCTTTCTCGACGCCATGCGTGACAACAGCACGCTGGTGAACATCGCCCGCGGCGATCTGGTGGTGGAAGACGACCTACGCGCCGCACTGGATGCCGGCCGCCCGGGCTTTGCCGTGCTCGACGTGTTCAACCAGGAACCGCCCGCGCCCGCAAGCTGGGTGTGGCAGCACCCGCGCGTGTCGCTTACGCCGCACACGTCCAACGCCGGCAGCGGCATGCGCCGCCGTGCCGAAGCCCTCTATTTCGAAAACCTGCGCCGGATCCAGGCCGGGGAACCGCTGGTGAACCTGGTCAGCCGCCGCGACATTGTCTGATAGATAGTCTGATAGATAGATTGTGTGACAGGAATCCAAGATGTCTCCTCAAGAACAGTACCGTTACGAATTGCACACGCTCACCGTGCTTGGCACGCCGATGGAAACCCTGCTGTTCCGACCCGAAGGCCCCGGCCCGTTTCCGGGCCTGTTGCAATGCCAGCACATTCCCATGGGACACGCGGGCCTCGAGCACGACACGTTCACGCTGACCACGGCGCGGCGGCTGAGCGACGCCGGCTTCGTGGTGGTGGTGCCGTTCCTGTTCCACTGGTGGCCCAAGGACGATCCGCTGGAACGCAAGCGTGAAGGCAGCCGCGACGATTGGATGCTGGAGGATCTGCGCAGCGCGCTTGCCCTGCTGCGCGACGATGCGCAGGTGGATGCTTCGCGCCTCGGCGTGGTGGGGCACTGCTGGGGTGGGCGCGTGGCCTGGCTGGCGGCTTGTCATTTGACCGAGTTGCGCGTGCTGGCCACCTTCTACGGCGGCAACATCGGTAAGGCGCTCGGCGCGGGCAACCAGCCGCCGCTGGCGCTGACACCGCACATGCGCTGCCGCGTGATCGGCTTCTACGGCAATGAAGACACCAACCCCTCGCCGGACGATGTGGAAGCGTACGCGCAGGCGCTTGGCGCCGCCGGCATTCCCTTTGAATTCCATCAATACGATGGCGCGGGGCACGCCTTCCAGAACTTTCCCATGCCCGAGCGCTACCACGAAGCGTCAAGCGAGGACGCCTGGCGCAAGCTGCTGGAGTTCCTGCGCGACGAGCTTGCCGAGCGGCTTTGAGCCGAATCAATCCGCATCACGCCTGGCAGGTCACAACGTTGACCCGCCAGTCAGTGCTTCCTATCATCCAGGTTCACATCAGCGGCCCATAGGCATGAGCAAAGTCGTCAACATTCCCGCCACGGGAAAACGCGAGCAGCAGAAAGAGGCGCGGCGCAACGCCATCATCGACGCCGCCCTGGTGGAATTCGCCACGCAGGGTTTCACCGCCACCAAGCTCGACGACGTCGCGGTGCGCGCCGGCATCGGCAAGGGCACGATCTACCTGTATTTCGACAGCAAGGAACGCCTGTTCGAAGCCGTGGTGCGGCGCACGCTGTTTCCGGGGCGCGACCAGGCCGTCTCCTTCGTCGAGGGATTTTCCGGCAGCGCGGCCGAGCTGCTCACCGCCCATTTCAAGCGCATGCACGACTTCATGCAGGCCGACAAGCTACCCTCGATGCTGATCATGGTGATGGGCGAGGCCATGCGCTTTCCGCAGCTTTCGCAGTTCTTCTACGAGGAAATCATCCAGCCTTCGCAGAACCTCGTGCTCAAGATCATCCGCCGCGGCATCGCCAGCGGCGAGTTCCGCGAGGGCGCCGATGAAATGCTGGTGCAGTTCATGATGGCGCCGGTGATGCACGGCGCCACCTGGAACCTGCGCTTCCAGCATGTGGCGCCGCTGGACATGGCCCGCTATGCTGAACGGCACATCGAATTCATTCTGCGGGCCCTGCGGGTCGCCTGACCCTTGCACATGAACATCCTGGAAGTCATCGCGCGCACGTATGCCGAACAAGAAGAGGCGTGGCAGCGCCATTTGCAGACGCTGAGCGGCGAGGTGGAAGCGTTGCTGCGCCGCCAGCACCTGCACGCCACGCTCAAGCGGCGGGTCAAGACACTGGAAAGCCTCAGCGAAAAACGCAGCTATCTCGGGCGCAACCTTGAGGGCGAGGTGGAGATCAAGGATCTGCTGGGCCTGCGCATCGTGGTGCCGTTCCAGGAAGAAGTGGAGCAGGCGGTGGCGCTGCTGCACCGGCATTACAGCACCAGCGAAATCGAGCGCAAATCGGAAAAGCTGAGCTTTCGCGAGTTTGCCTACGACTCGGTGCACGTGGAACTGCCCCTGCAGCACCTGCAACCGGCGCTGACCCTGCCGCCGGGCTGCCGCCAGGTGGTGGAGGTGCAGGTGCGCACCATCCTGCAGGATGCCTGGGCGGAAGTGGAGCACGAACTGATCTACAAGAACCACTTTCGCTTTCCCAACAACGATGCCATCCGCAAGAAGCTGGCGGCGGTCAATGCCAGCCTCAGCCTGGCGGACATGATTTTCCAGGAAATCCGCGATACCCAGAAAGCGCTGGCGCGCTGGGGGCGCGAGCGCTTCCAGGCGATGCTGGATCAATCCAGCACGCTGCTGAACAAGGAAGAGCTGGAGCAGCTGGCTCTGGAGCCGCCGCTGCGCGAGCCGGGTGCCGCGGTGCTGTCGATGGGTGCGCGCAGCGAACTCGAACGCCATCTGATGGCGGGGCTGAAGGCGCACAACGACCAGGATTACCGCACGGCGGTGCACCACTACAGCCAGGTGCTCGCGCTCAATCCCGATATCGCGGTGCGCTCCATCGTGTTCAATCATCGCGGCATGGCCTACTTCATGCTCAGCCGCGAGACCAAGGCACTGAGCGATTTCGACCGCAGCTACCAGTGCGACAAGCGCAATTACCGCGCGCTCAACAATCGCGCCATGGTGCTGCGCCGCATGGGCTATGTGGACATGGCGCTGGATTGTTTCGCACAATCGCTGGAAATCGTGCCCAGCCAGGCGGAAGTGTATTTTCTGCGCGCGCAGACTTTAGGCGAGGTGGAGCGGCTGGAGGAGGCACGCGCCGATCTGGCCCGGGCGCTGGCGATCGACCCCACCCACACAGAGGCGCTGGCGCTACAGGCCAGGCTCGCGGCCAAGGCGTCCCCCACGCCAGATCCGGGCAGCAAAAACTTTTGAAAACAGCATTTTGCATCATCCCGCCCCGGTGATATGATGCGCCGCTTTCCTGTCAGCAGCGCTGTTTTTCCGGCATGAAAGCCTTCTATCGAGACTTCAGACTGGGCATTCTCGGCGGCGGCCAATTGGGCCGCATGCTCATCAATGCCTGCACCAATTTCGACGTTTTCAGCGCGGTGCTGGACCCAAGCCCGACCGCGTCCTGCCGCGATGTGGCCGCGGCGTTCACGGCCGGCTCCATCACCGATTTCGACACCGTCTACCGCTTCGGCAAGACGGTGGATCTGTTGACCATCGAAATCGAGAACGTCAACGTCGAGGCGCTGCACCAGCTCGAACGCGAAGGTCTGCCGGTATATCCGCAGCCGCGCGTGATCGAGATCATCCAGGACAAGCGCCGGCAAAAGCAGTTCTATCGCGAGCACGGCATTCCCACGGCGGATTTCGTACTGGTGGACGGGCGCGCGGACGTAGAGGCGCAGGCCGCGTTCCTGCCGGCCTTCAACAAACTGGGGCGCGGCGGCTACGATGGCGGCGGCGTGCGGCGGCTCAACAGCGCGGCCGATTTCGACAAGGCCTTCGATGCGCCGGGCCTGTTGGAACGCTACGTCGATTTCGAACGCGAACTGTCGGTGATCGCCGCCCGCAACGCACAGGGCGAAGTGGCGGTGTATCCGCCGGTCGAATGCGTGTTCCATCCCGAACACAACCTGGTGGATTACCTGCTGGCGCCGAGCACGGCTTCCGCACAGGTGCTGGCGCGCGCCGAAGCGGTGGCGCGGCAGGTGGTGCAGCGCCTGGAAATCGTTGGTCTGCTGGCTGTGGAACTGTTCGTCACACGCGACGGCGAGGTGCTGGTGAACGAAGTGGCGCCGCGTCCGCACAACAGCGGCCACCAGACCATCAGCGCCAACCAGACCTCACAATACGAACAGCACCTGCGCGCCATCCTGGGCCTGCCGCTTGGCGGCACCGCCATCCTGCAGCCCTCGGCCATGGTGAACCTGCTCGGTGCCGCAGGATACAGCGGCCCGGTACGCTATGAAGGCATCGAGGCGCTGCTTGCCATCGAAGGCGCGAACCTGGTGCTGTACGGCAAGAAGGAAACCCGGCCGCAGCGCAAGATGGGCCATGTCACCATCGTGGATTCCGATACCGAACGATTGGTGCAAAAAGTCGAACAAGTGAAACGAACGCTCAGGGTCGTTACCTGAGGCGGAGGCAGCATGACCAAGGCAGTGGTAGGCATCATCATGGGCAGCAACTCGGACCTGACCGTCATGCAGGAAGCGGCTGATGTGTTGCAGCAGTTCGGCATCGCGCACGAGATGGCGGTGGTGTCCGCGCACCGCACGCCGCAGGTGATGATGGACTATGCCGCCAGCGCGCGTGAACGCGGCCTGAAGGTGATCATTGCCGGCGCCGGTGGTGCCGCCCATCTGCCCGGCATGGTGGCTTCCGTTACCACGCTGCCGGTGATCGGCGTGCCGATCCGTTCCACGCATTCCATCGACGGCTGGGATTCGGTGCTGTCCATCCTGCAGATGCCGGCCGGCATTCCGGTGGCCACCATGGCGCTCAACGGCGCGCGCAATGCCGGCATCATGGCGGCGGCCATTCTCGGCACCAGCGATCCCCAGGTGGCCGCGCGGCTGGACGCCTACAAGGAAGAGCTGAAGGACAAGGTGCGCGAGATGAATGGGCGTTTTGCGTAAACATAAACGGGTTAATTCCGCACGCAGACGCTGCTATAATCGCCTGCCCGCCCATTGGTGGGGGCCTTAGTACGGTCCCAGCCCTGACGGGCACAACTCTCCCTTCCTTCTGCCATTCACGGATATCGCAATGTTCCAATCGATCGAGCGACGCCCGCCTGATCCAATCCTGGGTCTGTCCGCGGCCTACAAAAATGATCCCAACCCAAGCAAAGTCGACCTGGGCGTGGGAGTGTACAAGGACGAAGCCGGCAATTGCCCGGTCATGAAGGCCATCAAGACCGCGGAACAGAAGCTGTGGGAAACCGAGGATTCCAAGTCCTACATCGCGCAGGCCGGCCCCGAGCTGTACCTGCAGCACACCGCTGGATTGCTGTTCGGCAACACGCATCCCGTGCTCAAGGACAAACGTGCCTCGGTGGTGCTGGCGCCCGGCGGTTCCGGCTCGCTGCGCGTAGCCGCGGAGTTCGTTACCCGCAATGCTCCGAACACGCGCATCTTCGTCAGCGATCCCACCTGGAACAACCACATTCCGCTGCTGGGCTCGGCCGGCCTCAAGCTGGAGCTGTACCCGTATTACGACTACGCCAGCCACCGCATCGATTTCGACAGAATGCTGGCCAAGCTGGGCGAAGCCAAGAAGGGCGACCTGGTATTGCTGCACGGCTGTTGCCACAATCCCTGCGGCGCCGACCTCAACCGCGAACAGTGGCAGGCCGTGGCGGATGCCGCGCAGCGCCAGGGTTTCACCCCATTCGTCGACCTGGCTTATCAAGGGCTTGGCGATGGCCTGGAAGAAGATGTGTGGGGCCTGCGCCATCTGGCAGAGAAGTTGCCGGAAGTGATCGTTGCCAGTTCCTATTCCAAGAACTTTGGCCTCTATCGCGAACGCACCGGCGCCGTCACCATCGTGGCCGGCAACGCCAGCGCCGCGGAAGCCGCCGGCACCCAGGTGGTGGGCACCGCGCGTGAAATGTACTCCGTGCCTCCCGCACACGGCGCCGCGTTGGTGGCCCTGGTGCTCGACGACGCCGCACTGCGTCAGGAATGGGATGCCGAGCTGACCGAGATGCGCGACCGCATCAACGGCTTGCGCGCGGCATTGGTGGCGAAGTTGCAGGACAAAGGCGTGGAACGTGACTTCAGTTTCATCCAGAACGAAAAAGGCATGTTCTCATTCCTGGGTTTGACGCCCGAACAAGTCAAGAAACTGGTCAACGACTACAGCATCTACCTGGTAGGCTCCAGCCGCATCAACGTGGCCGGCATCAACCAGAGCAATCTCGACTATCTGGCGGACAGCATCGTCGCCGTTCTGTAAGTCTCTTGAGCGCCGGCCCTGCTGTTGGTATGGGCCGGCGCTTTCTTGTTGGCCCGCATCGATTCTGTGCAGCGGCGTGGCCGGATTTGCTTTCGAGTACGCTGCAAGCCCCGAGCATCGCGTCACGCACCACCGCCCTATTCGCTGATCAAAAGTCCAGATTCAAGGTCACCCCGAACCGCCGCGGTTCACCGAGCTGCACGTAGGTATGTTCCTGGTACCCATCGCGCGGATCGTTGCCGAAATAGTAGCCCCGTACCGCGTAATCCTGATTGGTCAGGTTGCGCCCCCAGAAGGTCAAACGCCAATCATCATGCTGCCAGCGCAGGCTCGCATTGAGCAGGTCGTAGGCTTTTGAGCGCGACGGGTGGCTGTCGGAAAAATAGAACGCCGCGCGTCCCTGCACGTTCACGTCCAGGCTCAGCGCCGGCTGCAGTTGCCAGGAAACGCCGGTGGTGTACTGGTAGCGTGGCGCATGCGCCTGGTCGCGTCCCGACAGATCATCGCCCACCGAATTGATGAAATCCTGGTACTCGGTATCCAGCAGGCCCAGGTTGGCATAGAACTGCAGCGCTTCCGTGGGGAAATACTGCAGGTTCAATTCCAGGCCGCGGTTGTAGCCGTCGGCCGCGTTGCCCACGTAGTCGATGAATTCGGCGCTGCCGTCCTCGCGCATGCGCACGGTGGAACTGCTGATCTGCACGTCGCGCCGGTCCATCCAGAACAGTGCGGCGCGCACCTGCAATGCATTGTCGAGCAGCGAACCCTTGATGCCGAACTCATAGTTCCACAACGTTTCGGTGGCGTACTCGCGCAGGTCGGCGTCCAGGCTGCCTTCCATGTTGAAGCCGCCGGTCTTGTAGCCGCGCGCCAGACTGGCGTAGAGCAGCACGTCGTCGTCCAGGTGGTAGTTGAGCGCCAGGCGCCCGCCGCCGAGATCGTCGGCGGGCGCGAATTGCAGTGCGGCATTGTCGTGGTAGTCGGCTTCATAGTGTTCGTAGCGCAGGCCGAGGTCCAGGCTCAGGCGTGCGGTGAGCTCGGTGCTGGTATCGGCATAGAGCGCGGTGCGGCGTGTTGCATAAGCACTGGTGAAGGGCGCGGGCAGGTAGGTGTATTCGCGTACCAGGTCGGTGTCCTGGCGCAGTCCGTAGAGGCCGACCACCCAGCTGGTGCGGCCGTCGAACAGCCGGCTGGTGTCGGTGGAGAGCAGGCGCAGTTCCGCGCTGGCGCTGTCGTGGTTGCGCGTGAAGGCGTCGCTGGAACTGTATTCGTCGGGGTGGAAGCCCTGATACACCCAGTCTTCGTCGTAGGAATAGCCGGTGTCGCTGCGCGCCAGGCCCAGATAGCCTTCCAGCGTCACGCCGGAAAAGCCCTCGTGGCGCAGGCGCAGGCTCATCAGGCGCGCGTCCTGGGTGTCCTGGCCGGGCTGGTCGGACCAGGTATCGCGGGTGTTGTCGAGCGAAAAGGCATCGTAGCCGTTGTCGCTCTTGAGCTGCGCCAGCGTCAGATCCAACGTGGTGGCCGCGCCGGCCTGCCAGTGCGCGCCGAGACGCAGCGTGTCTTCGTCGCGGTTATTGGTGGGGCGGTCCAGAAAGCGGTTTTTCATATAACCGTCGCCTTCCTGATGCTGGCCGCTCAGGCGCAGGGAGAGCGTGTCGGTGACCGCGCCGGACACGTAGGCGCCCACGCCGAGGCCGTCGTAGTTTTCCGCGCCGAGTTCCAGGCCGTAGCTGAACTCCTGGGTCGGGCGGCGGCTCTGCACGTTGATCAGCCCCGCCAGCGCGTTGGAGCCGTAGCGCGTGCCCTGCGGCCCCATGAGAATTTCCACCTGCTCGGTGTCGTAGAGCAGGGCGGAGGTGCTGATGCCGGAAAAATCCACGCCGTCTATCAGCATGCCCACGGACGGATTGAGCGGTTCGGTGAACTGGCCGGTTTCGCCGATGCCGCGCAGTTGGTAGAAGCGCGCGCGCGAGGCGCCGCCGGCCAGGTTGACGTTGGGCGCGTTGAGCAGCAGGTCTTCCAGATGGCGGGCGTTGCGCTTTTCGATCAGGTCGGCATCCAGCACGGTGATACTGCCGGGGATGTCGTCAAGCGCGCCCTGGCGGAAATCCGCGGTAACGATGATTTCCTCGACGGGCTGCGCCAATGCGATGGATGTGGCAAGCGCAAGCGGGCTCAACGACAAAAGGCGGGGAAGGTGCCGGTGCATGGGTTTCTCCATTGACTGCGTGCATGGACCTGGCCCAGCAGTCGACGGCGGAGAAACATGCGATCCGGTGCGCAATGCGCTTGGAAGGCGGAGCCTATTCCTACGCCAGTATTAGCTGGGTCAGGTTCAAGGGTGTGATCTCAGGCTCGGCAAGATCGTTGCAAAGCCACCCCTTAGGACGGGCGGCACTTTACCATGTCGGGGCGGGATTGCAAACGCGGGGGGAACGCTCCAGCCGTGGCGGGCAACGGCTGGAGCGGCGGGGATCAGGATTTGGCCTTGTACACGCGCAGTTCGCGATTGAAGCGGTCGGCCACTTTCTCCACGTCGTCCTGCACGCGTTTTTCCTCGGAATTGCTGACGCCGCAGGCGACGTACTTCTGCACGTCCTCGATGTAGGTTTCCACGGCTTTCTTGGCCTTCATCATGTCGGCGCCCGACGCGGTATCGCCGCTTGGAATTTCGGGGTCGGCGGGGCGCGAACAGGCGGCGAACAGCGAGGGGCTGGCGCACAGGCCCAGCACCAGGGCAAGAGCGGTGAGTTGGTGTTTCATGGTGTTCCTCCTAGGAATGGTTTGGGTGAGTGGTGGGAATGCTCGGCGCGGCGATTCAGCCGGCGATGCGGCGCAGGGAAGCGGATCCCGCGGCGCGCTCGACGGTGAAGAAGCGGATCATCTCGTTCAGGTTCTGCACTTCGTCGCTCATGGTGTTGATGGACAGCGTGACCTTTTCCACCATGGCGGCGTTCTGCTGCGTGCCTTCGTCCATGTTGGAAATCGAGGCGTTGACCTGTTCGATGCCTTCCGCCTGTTCCTGACTGGCGGCGGAAATCTCGGCGATGATGGTGTTGACGCGTTTGATGGCATTGACGATGGCGTTGAGCGCGTCGCCCGATTTGTTGACCAGCGAGGTGCCGCGCTCCACCTGGCGGTTGCTGTGGTCGATCAGTTCCTTGATCTCCTTGGCGGCGCCGGCGCTGTGGGCCGCGAGCTTGCGTACTTCGTCGGCCACCACGGCGAAGCCGCGGCCCTGTTCGCCGGCGCGCGCGGCTTCGACGGCGGCGTTGAGCGCCAGGAGGTTGGTCTGGAACGAGATCTCGTCGATCACGCCGATGATGTTGGAAATCTGCTTGCTGGAATTGTTGATGTCGCTCATTGCCGCGATGGCCTGGCCGACGATGTCGCC
>Ga0182739_1004249_pt1 | contig 11950 bp, 7 predicted proteins | sample eDN5th30CBELigBY_FD_128873 | JGI IMG/M metagenome (GOLD analysis project Ga0182739, IMG submission 128873) | Enriched backyard soil microbial communities from Emeryville, California, USA - eDNA 5th pass 30_C BE-Lig BY (version 2) (version 2) | ecosystem: Environmental > Terrestrial > Soil >... | reverse complement strand
TCGTTGGTACGCGACCAGATGTCGACCACCTTGTTGTAACGCTCGCCCGCCGTGACCAGGCCGCTCTGGTATTGCTCCTGGATCTCCAGCACTTCTTGCTCGGCCTCGCCCAGGATGTCCTTCTTTTCGGCCGGGATCAGCATATCGTCGATGCCGATCGATACGCCGGCGCGGGTGGCGTAGGCGAAGCCGGTGTACATCAACTGGTCAGCGAACACCACGGTGTCCTTGAGACCCAGCATGCGGTAGCTGGAGTTGATCAGCCGGCTGATGGCCTTCTTGTTGAGCTCGGTATTGGCGAGCGCGAACGGCAGGCCGTCTGGCAGGATTTCCGCCAGCAGGGCGCGACCCACGGTCGTATCGACGATCGAGGCGCGGCGGACCTTGTTGCCGGCCTCGTCACGTGTGGATTCGGTGATGCGGACCTTGACCTTGGCGTGCAATTCGACCACGCGGTTGTCGTAGGCGCGCTTCACCTCGGCGACGTTGGCAAACACCATGCCCTCGCCTTTCTTGTTCGCCAGCTCGCGGGTCATGTAGTACAGACCCAGCACCACGTCCTGCGACGGCACGATGATCGGTTCGCCGTTGGCCGGAGACAGGATGTTGTTGGAGGACATCATCAGCGCACGGGCTTCCAACTGCGCCTCCAGCGACAGCGGCACGTGCACGGCCATCTGATCGCCGTCGAAGTCGGCGTTGAACGCGGTGCAGACCAGGGGATGCAACTGAATGGCCTTGCCTTCGATCAGCACCGGCTCGAACGCCTGAATACCCAGGCGGTGCAGGGTCGGCGCGCGGTTCAGCAACACCGGATGCTCGCGGATGACCTCTTCCAGGATGTCCCAGACTTCAGCCTCTTCACGCTCGACCAGCTTCTTGGCGGCCTTGATGGTGGTGGCCAGTCCGCGGCGCTGCAGCTTGGCGAACACGAAGGGCTTGAACAGCTCCAGGGCCATCTTCTTCGGCAGGCCGCACTCGTGCAGGCGCAGGGTCGGGCCGACCACGATGACCGAACGACCGGAGTAGTCCACGCGCTTGCCGAGCAGGTTCTGTCGGAACCGGCCCTGCTTGCCCTTGATCATGTCGGCCAGCGACTTGAGCGGACGCTTGTTGGTACCGGTGATGGCGCGACCACGACGGCCGTTGTCCATCAGCGCATCCACCGACTCCTGCAGCATGCGCTTTTCGTTGCGCACGATGATGTCGGGCGCATTGAGTTCCAACAAGCGGCGCAGACGGTTGTTGCGGTTGATGACGCGGCGATACAGGTCGTTGAGATCGGAGGTGGCGAAACGACCACCATCCAGCGGCACCAGCGGACGCAGGTCCGGCGGCAGCACCGGCAGCACGGTCATGACCATCCATTCCGGACGGTTGCCGGACTCCAGGAACGCCTCGATCAGCTTGATGCGCTTGGTCAGGCGCTTGAGCTTGGTCTCCGAACCGGTGCTGGCGATCTCCTCACGCAGGTGGACCATTTCCGACTGTAGGTCGATGGTGCGCAGCAGCTCGTACACCGCTTCGGCGCCCATGGCCGCTTCGAAGTCGTCTCCATGCTCCTGGCGGGCCTGCATGTACTGCTCTTCGGTGAGCAGTTGGCGCCGCTCGAGCGGAGTCAGGCCAGGCTCGGTGACCACGAAGGCCTCGAAGTACAGCACGCGCTCGATGTCGCGCAGGGTCATGTCCAGCATCAGGCCGATGCGCGACGGCAGCGACTTGAGGAACCAGATGTGGGCGACCGGCGAGGCCAGGTCGATGTGGCCCATGCGCTCGCGGCGCACCTTGGCCAGGGTCACTTCGGTGCCGCACTTCTCGCAGACCACGCCGCGGTGCTTCATGCGCTTGTACTTGCCGCACAGGCACTCGTAGTCCTTGATCGGCCCGAAGATGGCGGCGCAGAACAGGCCGTCGCGCTCGGGCTTGAAGGTGCGGTAGTTGATGGTCTCGGGCTTCTTCACTTCGCCGTAGGACCACGAGCGGATCAGGTCCGGCGACGCCAGCGCGATCTTGATCGCGTCGAAGTCGAGCGCCGGGCGCTGCTGGTTGAACAGGTTCAGAAGGTCTTTCATTTGGATTCTCCGGGAGCGGAAAGAGGGGAACAGGGGGCCGGAATCCGGGGTCTGGGGGCTGAAAAGCGCGAATCGCTGCTCTTAGCCCCTGGTCCCCGGTTCCCAGACCCTCAGTGCTCTTCCAACTCCATGTTGATGGCCAGCGAGCGGATTTCCTTGACCAGCACGTTGAACGATTCGGGCATGCCCGCGACCATTTCGTGTTCGCCGTCGACGATGTTCTTGTACATCTGGTTGCGGCCCTGCACGTCGTCGGACTTCACCGTCAGCATTTCCTGCAGGGTGTAGGCCGCGCCGTAGGCTTCCAGCGCCCAGACTTCCATCTCGCCGAAGCGCTGGCCGCCGAACTGCGCCTTGCCGCCCAGCGGCTGCTGGGTGACCAGCGAGTACGGGCCGGTGGAACGCGCGTGCATCTTGTCGTCGACCAGGTGGTTGAGCTTGAGCATGTGCATGTAGCCCACCGTGACCTTGCGCTCGAACGGCTCGCCGGTGCGGCCGTCGTAGAGCTGGGTCTGGCCGCTGGTCGGCAGATCGGCGAGTTCGAGCATCTTCTTGATCTCGAGCTCGGTCGCGCCGTCGAACACCGGGGTGGCCATCGGCACGCCGTCGGTCAGGTTGTGCGCGAGCGTCAGCAGTTCCTCGTCGGAGAACTGCTTCAGGTCGACGCGCTGGCCGTGCAGCTTGTTGTCGTGGTTGTAGATCTGGTCGAGGAAGCTGCGCAGCTCGGCCACCTTGGCCTGCGCCTGCAGCATGCGGTCGATCTTCTGGCCCAGGCCCTTCGCGGCCCAGCCCAGGTGCACCTCGAGGATCTGGCCGATGTTCATTCGGCTCGGCACGCCCAGCGGGTTGAGCACGATGTCCACGGTCTCGCCGTTGGCCATGTGCGGCATGTCCTGCACCGGCACGATGGTCGACACCACGCCCTTGTTGCCGTGGCGGCCGGCCATCTTGTCGCCCGGCTGGATGCGGCGCTTCACCGCCAGGTACACCTTGACCATCTTCAGCACGCCCGGGGCGAGGTCGTCGCCCTGGGTGATCTTGCCGCGCTTGTCCTGGAAGCGGCGCTCGAACTCCTTCTGGTGCGCCTCGATCTGCATCTGCGCGCGCTCGATCGCGTCGGACGCGTCCTCGTCCTTCATCCGAAGGTTGAACCATTCCTTCTTCGGCAGGCCGTCGAGCACGAGGCTGCTGACCGTCTCGCCCTTCTTGAGGCCGGCGCCGCCATTGGCCACCTTGCCCAGCAGCTGCGAGCGCAGGCGCGCGTAGATCGCGCTTTCGAGGATGCGGAACTGGTCGTCGAAGTCCTTCTTGACGTGCTTGATCTCGCTCTCTTCGATCTGCTTGGCGCGCTTGTCCTTCTCGATGCCGTCGCGGGTGAACACCTGCACGTCGATGACCACGCCATCCATGCCCGGGGGCACGCGCAGCGAGCTGTCCTTCACGTCGGACGCCTTCTCGCCGAAGATCGCGCGCAGCAGCTTCTCTTCCGGGGTCAGCTGGCTCTCGCCCTTCGGCGTGACCTTGCCGACCAGGATGTCGCCGGCGCGTACTTCGGCGCCGATGTAGACCACGCCCGACTCGTCGAGGCGGTTCAATGCCTGCTCCGAGACGTTCGGGATGTCGGCCGAGATCTCCTCCGGCCCGAGCTTGGTGTCACGCGCCTGGACGGTGAGTTCCTCGATGTGGATCGTGGTGTAGCGATCCTCCATCACCACCCGCTCGGAGAGCAGGATCGAGTCCTCGAAGTTGTAGCCGTTCCACGGCATGAACGCGACCAGCATGTTCTGGCCCAGCGCCAGCTCGCCGATGTCGGTCGACGGGCCGTCGGCCAGCACGTCGCCGCGCGCGACCACGTCGCCCACGTTGACCAGCGGGGTCTGGTTGATGCAGGTGTTCTGGTTGGAGCGCGTGTACTTGATCAGGTTGTAGATGTCGACGCCGGCATCGTGCTCGCCGGAGATCTCGTCTTCATTGGCCTTGACCACGATGCGGCCGGCGTCGATCTGCTCGATCACGCCGCCGCGGCGCGCGTTCACCGTCACGCCCGAGTCGCGCGCCACGGCGCGCTCGATGCCGGTGCCCACCAGCGGCTTCTGCGAACGCAGCGTCGGCACGGCCTGGCGCTGCATGTTGGCGCCCATCAGCGCGCGGTTGGCGTCGTCGTGCTCCAGGAACGGGACCAGCGCCGCGGCGACCGACACGGTCTGCATCGGCGAGACGTCCATGAAGTCCACCTCAGACGGCGGCTTGAGCAGCGACTCGCCCTGGTAGCGGCAGTCGACGAACTGGGCGTTCATGACGCCCTTGTCGTCCTGCGGCGCATTGGCCTGGGCGATGACGTACTCGTTCTCCTCGATCGCCGACAGGTACTCGATCTCGTCGGTGACCTTGCTGTCCACGACCTTGCGGTACGGGGTCTCGAGGAAGCCGTACTTGTTGGTGCGCGCGAACACGGCGAGCGAGTTGATCAGGCCGATGTTCGGGCCTTCCGGCGTCTCGATGGTGCATACGCGGCCGTAGTGGGTCGGATGCACGTCGCGCACTTCGAAGCCGGCGCGCTCGCGGGTCAGGCCGCCCGGCCCGAGCGCGGAAACGCGGCGCTTGTGGGTGACTTCCGACAGCGGGTTGTTCTGGTCCATGAACTGCGACAGCTGCGACGAACCGAAGAACTCCTTCACCGCCGCCGCGACCGGCTTGGCGTTGATCAGCTCCTGCGGGGTCAGGCCATCGGCCTCGGCCATGGTCAGGCGCTCGCGCACCGCGCGCTCGACGCGCACCAGGCCCACGCGGAACACGTTCTCGGCCATCTCGCCGACCGAACGCACGCGGCGGTTGCCGAGGTGGTCGATGTCGTCCACGGTGCCGCGGCCGTTGCGGATCTCGGTCAGCACCTTGATCACGTCGAGGATGTCGGACATGTCGCCGTACTCCTCGCGCATCCGCACCGAATCCTCGTCCTTGCGCTCGGAGAAGTAGCGTGCGTCGTACAGGATCGGGGCGCCAAGGACTTCCTTGCGGCCGATGCGGCGGTTGAACTTCATCCGGCCGACCGTCGACAGGTCGTAGCGCTCGAAGGTGAAGAACAGGTTGTGGAACAGGTTTTGCGCGGCGTCCTTGGTCGGCGGCTCGCCGGGACGCATCATGCGGTAGATCTCGACCAGCGCCTCGAGCTGGGTCTTGGTGCTGTCGATGCGCAGGGTGTTGGACAGGTAGGCGCCGCGATCGAGGTCGTTGACCCAGATCGTGCCGATGCCGTCGATGCCGGCCTTGCGGAACTTCTCCAGCGTCTCTTCGGTGATCTCGTCGTTGGCGGTGGCCAGCAGTTCGCCGGTCTCGGCCTCGATCACGTCGTGCGACAGGATGCGGCCGACCAGATAGCTGTCCGGGACCGCCAGCGCGGCGATGCCCGAATCGGCGAGCTGCTTCACGTGGCGCGCGGTGACGCGCTTGCCGGCCTCGACGATGACGTGGTCGCCATCGGCCAGGTCGAAGTCCAGGGTCTCGCCGCGCAGGCGCTCGGGCACCAGCGCCAGCTGCACGCCCTCTTCCGGGTCGATGTGGAAGGTGTTGATCTCGAAGAACTCGTTCAACATCTCTTCGTTGCTGTAGCCCAGCGCGCGCAGCAGCACGCTGACCGGCAGCTTTCGGCGGCGGTCGATGCGGGTGAACAGCGCGTCCTTCGGGTCGAACTCGAAGTCCAGCCACGAGCCGCGATACGGGATCACGCGGGCCGAGAACAGCAGCTTGCCGGACGAATGGGTCTTGCCGCGGTCGTGGTCAAAGAACACGCCCGGCGAGCGGTGCAGCTGGGAAACGATGACGCGCTCGGTGCCGTTGACGATGAAGGTGCCGTTGTCGGTCATGAGCGGGATCTCGCCCATGTAGACCTCCTGCTCCTTCACGTACTTGATGGCCTTGCTCGACGATTCGCGGTCGTAGATCACCAGGCGCACGGTGACGCGCAGCGGCGCGCCGTAGCTCATGCCGCGCTGGCGGCATTCGCGCTCGTCGAACGCCGGCTCGCCGAGCTTGTAGCCGACGTATTCGAGGGCCGCGTAGCCGTTGTAGCTGACGATCGGGAACACCGACTTGAGGGCGGCGTGCAGGCCGCGGTCGGCGCGCTTGGCCGGATCGGCGTCGGCCTGCAGGAACTCGCGGTACGAGTCGACCTGGATGGCGAGAAGGAACGGCACTTCAAGGATGGAACCGCGCTTGCCGAAGTCCTTGCGGATGCGCTTCTTCTCGGTGAACGAATAGTTCGACTGGTGCGAGGATGTCGTCATGGGGAGCAACCACCTGTGGTCATCTGCGGGGCGCGCGTCCGCGGCCCTGGTTGAACCGGCAATGCCGGTCCGGGGGAAAATCGCCAGTGGGAAGTCGCTGGTATTGCCGGCACCAGCACGCCTTCTCCCGCTACTTCCGACTGTCGACTCGATGTAGCCGGGATCGGGGATTCAGGATTTGGGATTGGTAGAAGCGAGTACTGCCCTTGCTTTTACGAATCCCGGATCCCTACTCCCGGATCACGGCCTTTGTAGGAACGGCCAAAGGCCGGGGGCTTTCGCCCCCAGCCTTGGTGGTCGCCTCGAAACGCAGGCGACGCGACAACGCTTACTTGACTTCGACCGTGGCGCCGGCCGCTTCCAGGTCCTTCTTGAACTTGGCGGCGTCGTCCTTCGACACGCCTTCCTTGATCGTGCCACCGGCTTCGGTCAGGTCCTTGGCTTCCTTCAGGCCCAGGCCGGTGATCGCGCGGACCACCTTGATGACCTCGACCTTCTTGTCGCCGGCGGACTTCAGGGAGACCGTGAACTCGGTCTGCTCTTCAGCCGGGGCGGCAGCGCCAGCTGCCGGGCCAGCGGCAACGGCCACCGGGGCGGCGGCGGAAACGCCGAACTTTTCTTCCATCGCCTTGACCAGCTCCATCACCTCGACGAGGGTCTTGCTGCTGATCGCTTCGATGATCTGCTCGTTGGAAAGGGACATCGTCATTACCTCTGTTATCTAAAGTTGGAAACAGCTATCGATTTTGGAAACTCGTAAACCGAACTGATCGCGGATCGCGCCCGAAGGCGCTGCTCCTGCCTGGACTCAGGCCGCCTTCTGCTGGCCGACCGCGTTGGTGACGCGGGCAACCTGTACTGCCGGCTCGGAGAGCAGGCGCACCAGCATGGTGGCGGGCTGGACCATGACGCTGAGCAGCATCGACAACGCCTGGTCGCGGGTCGGCAGCGACGCCAGGACATCCACATGGGAGCCCGGGTACATCTGCCCGCCCAGCGAAACAAGGCGCGGCTTCAGCTTGTCGTTCGTCTTGGCGAACTCCTTGATCAGGCGTCCGGCGGCACCGGGGTCTTCCTGCGAGAAGGCGTACAGCAGAGGGCCGGTCAGCGCGTCCTTGACGACGGCGTAATCGGTGTTCTCCACTGCGCGCGAGACGAGCGTGTTCTTGGCAACTTTCAAGAACACGCCTTCCTGGCGCGCCTTCTTGCGCATGTCGGTCAGCTGGGCGACCGTCAAACCCACGTACTCCGCGGCGACCAGCGAGTGCGCGGAACCCGCGACCTGCGCCAGTTCGGCAACGACTTCCTGCTTCTGGGTCAGATTGAGAGCCATTGCATTACCTCAAGAGCCGGGATTCGTGACCGGGCATTCGGGATTCGGCCTGGAAAACAACCGATCTCGAAGCCGGCACGCGGGTCCCGGCGGTTTCATCACCGCCCCCAACCTGCAGGGGCGGACCAGGCGGCATCGTTGGCGCGATGCCGGGAAGCCTCGCGGCTTCCGGTCGGTGGCCGTTTCCAGAACTTCCGGAGGGTCGGCAACCATCTACGCAGGCCCTTTCATGCTTTCGCACTCCGGGATTAAGCGGTCTTCGCGGACAGCGACGGCGACTCCATGCCATGACAAGCTTCCCTGCCCGTCGTCGCTGCTGCTCGGACCGCGCCTGCGGTCTTTGACGGCTTCGCGTTCGGCTTGCGCCCTGGCGATGCCCTCAAAATCCAACTGGATGCCGGACTCGAGCCCGGCACCTTCAAACGTCATCCCCGCGGCGGCGGGGACCCGGTGATCCTCGCTTTCGAGGCCACTGGCAATGAATCAATGCCAACATCGCTGGTTTCCCGCCTTCGCGGGGACGATGCACCGGCAAGGGCGCTCACGCGTTGCGCGAGCGCCGATGCCTCACTTCAGCGACAGCGACGACTGGTCGACGGCAACGCCAGGGCCCATCGTCGAGCTGATCGAGATCTTCTGCAGGTAGGCACCCTTGGCGGTGGCCGGCTTGGCCTTGACCAGGTCGATCAGCAGCGCCTGCAGGTTCTCCTTCAGCTTTTCGGCTTCGAAGTCGGCCTTGCCGATCGTGCAGTGGATGATGCCGGCCTTGTCGGTGCGGTAGCGGACCTGGCCACCCTTGGCGTTCTTGACCGCCTCGCCCGGGTTCGGCGACACGGTGCCGACCTTCGGGTTGGGCATCAGGCCGCGCGGGCCGAGCAGCGTGCCGAGCTTGCCGACGACGCGCATGGCATCCGGGGTGGCGATCACGACGTCATAGCTCAAGTCGCCGCCCTGCATCTTCTCGGCCAGATCGTCCATGCCGACCGCGTCGGCGCCGGCAGCCAGGGCCTCGTCGGCCTTGGCGCCCGCCGGGGCGAACACCGCCACGCGCACGCTCTTGCCGGTGCCGGCCGGCAGCACGGTGGAACCGCGCACCTGCTGGTCCGACTTCTTGGCGTCCACGCCGAGGCGCACGGCCACGTCGACGGCTTCGACGAACTTGGCCTTGCTGTTGTCCCGGACGATCTTCAGCGCTTCATCGATCGGGTAGCTCTTGCCCGGGATGACGGCGGCCAGGATGGCCTTCTGTCGCTTGGTCTGTGCCATGGTCTCAGCCCTCCACCGTCAGGCCCATCGAACGGGCCGAGCCCGCGATGGTGCGCACTGCTGCATCGAGATCCGCCGCGGTCAGGTCGGGTTCCTTCGCCTTGGCGATCTCCTCGAGCTGCTTGCGGGTGACCTTGCCCACCTTCTCGGTGTTGGGGCGCTTGGAACCGGACTGCACGCCCGACGCCTTCTTCAGCAGGATCGTCGCGGGCGGCGTCTTGGTGATGAAGGTGAAGGTACGGTCCGAGTACGCGGTGATCACGCAGGGAATCGGCAGGCCCGGCTCCAGCTTCTGCGTGGCGGCGTTGAACGCCTTGCAGAACTCCATGATGTTCAGGCCGCGCTGGCCCAGCGCAGGACCGACCGGCGGCGACGGGTTCGCCTGGCCTGCCTTGACCTGCAGTTTGATGTAACCGACGACTTTCTTTGCCACTGTCTTGACTCCTCGGGTTCAGACGCCTGCACGCCTTGCGGCTGCGGGGCTCCCCGTTTGGTTGTGAACAAGGGATTGGGGACTCGGGATCGGGGATTCGCGAAAGCCCGAGTGCTTTTCCGAATCCCCGATCCCGAATCCCGAATCCCGCCTCCTCAGGCCTTCTCCACCTGGCCGAACTCCAGCTCGACCGGCGTCGAACGCCCGAAAATCAGCACCGCCACGCGCAGGCGGCTCTTCTCGTAATTGACTTCCTCGACCACGCCGTTGAAGTCGTTGAACGGACCATCGGTGACGCGGACCATCTGGCCGGATTCGAACAGCACCTTCGGGCGCGGCTTCTCGACGCCTTCCTGCACGCGGTCGAGGATCGCGGCGGCCTCTTCATCGCGGATCGGCAGCGGCTTGTCGGCGGTGCCGCCGATGAAGCCCATCACCTTGGGCGTTTCCTTGATCAGGTGCCAGCTCTCGCTGTCGATGCGCGGGATGCCGCTGTCGTCGGTGGTCGCGATCTGCACCAGCACGTAACCGGGGAAGAACTTGCGCTCGGAACGGCGCTTCTGGCCGGAGCGCATCTCAACGACTTCCTCGGTCGGCACCAGGACGTCGCCGAAACGGTCTTCCATGCCGGTGCGCACGATGCGGTCACGCAGCGCCTGGGCCACGGTCTTCTCGAAACCCGAGTAGGCGTGCACCACGTACCAGCGCTTGTTCACGTCCGGCTTGTTCACGTCCGGCTTGCTGTCTTCCGGCTTGTTGTCTTGCATTTCCATCGAACTGGCGACTCCTAGTGCCCGAGCAGGAGCTTGATGCCCCATTGAACGATCGCGTCGAAGCCCGCCATGATCAGGCTGATCACGACCACCACGGCGGCCACGACCCAGGTCAGGCGGGTGGCTTCCTGCCGTGTCGGCCAGACCACCTTGCGCAGCTCGAAACGCGACTCCGCCAGGAACTCGCGGGTCTCGCGCCCCTTGGCGCTGAACATGAACAGCACCAGCGCTGCCACCAGGCCACCCACGACCGCGGTGATGCGCAGCGTGGTCGACCACTGGCCGTCGAACCAGTAGAAGGCGAACACGCCGCCCACCACGAGCAGCACGGCAACCGCGTACATCGCGACATCGGCCGTGGACGCTGCCTTGGATTGTTCGACTCGACTGTTCACGAAATTCCTGATTGCCCTGTGGATGGGACCCGCACGCGGCAGGCGCTGCTTCCCGCGAACGAGTCCGCAGATGGCGCGCCAGGTAGGACTCGAACCTACAACCTGCGGTTTTGGAGACCGCTGCTCTGCCAGTTGAGCTACTGACGCGTGGAGTGTGCGCGACTGCTGCGACGCACGTTCTTGAACACTTTTGAAACGGCGAAGGCGGGACGAGGATCAGACAACAATCCGCGGCCCGCCGTTCGCGTTTCCGGCGGACGGGCCGCCAGGCTTGCTTACTTGATGATCTTGGCCACCACGCCGGCGCCGACCGTGCGGCCGCCTTCGCGGATCGCGAAACGCAGGCCTTCGTCCATCGCCACCGGGTTGATCAGCGCCACCACCATCTTCACGTTGTCGCCCGGCATCACCATCTCCACGCCCTCGGGCAGGGTGACCGCACCGGTGATGTCCGTGGTCCGGAAGTAGAACTGCGGGCGGTAGCCCTTGAAGAACGGCGTGTGGCGGCCGCCCTCGTCCTTGCTCAGGACATACACCTCGGCTTCGAACTCGGTGTGCGGGGTGATGCTGCCCGGCTTGGCCAGCACCTGGCCGCGCTCGACGTCGTCACGCTTCGTGCCGCGCAGCAGCAGGCCCGCGTTGTCGCCCGCCTGGCCCTGGTCCAGCAGCTTGCGGAACATTTCCACGCCCGTGACCGTGGTCTTCTGGGTCGGGCGGATACCGACGATCTCGATTTCCTCGCCCACCTTGATCACGCCGCGCTCGATGCGGCCGGTCACCACCGTGCCGCGACCCGAAATCGAGAACACGTCCTCGACCGGCATCAGGAACGGCTTGTCGATGTCACGCTCCGGCTCCGGAATCCAGGTGTCCAGCGCGTCCACCAGCTGCAGGATCGACGGCACGCCGATCTCCGACTGGTCGCCTTCCAGCGCCTTGAGCGCCGAACCCTTGATGATCGGGGTGTCGTCGCCCGGGAACTCGTACTTGGAGAGCAGCTCGCGGACTTCCATCTCCACCAGCTCCATCAGCTCGGCGTCGTCCACCATGTCCGCCTTGTTCAGGTAGACCACGATGTACGGCACGCCCACCTGGCGCGCCAGCAGGATGTGCTCGCGGGTCTGCGGCATCGGGCCGTCCGCGGCCGAGCACACCAGGATCGCGCCGTCCATCTGCGCCGCACCGGTGATCATGTTCTTCACGTAGTCGGCGTGGCCCGGGCAGTCGACGTGGGCGTAGTGGCGCGTCGGGGACTCGTATTCCACGTGCGAGGTCGAAATCGTGATGCCGCGCGCCTTCTCTTCCGGCGCCATGTCGATCTGGTCGTAGGCCTTGAACTCGCCGCCGAAACGCTCCGCGCCGATCTTCGTCAGCGCCGCCGTCAGCGTCGTCTTC
>Ga0182739_1004247_pt1 | contig 11962 bp, 10 predicted proteins | sample eDN5th30CBELigBY_FD_128873 | JGI IMG/M metagenome (GOLD analysis project Ga0182739, IMG submission 128873) | Enriched backyard soil microbial communities from Emeryville, California, USA - eDNA 5th pass 30_C BE-Lig BY (version 2) (version 2) | ecosystem: Environmental > Terrestrial > Soil >... | reverse complement strand
GAAACGCTGCTGCTGCCAGCTGATTATAATACTCGGGCGTTTCTTCTGGCAGATTCGATAATGTCCTGGCAGATTCGTCCCCCGTGCCGCCAGCAGCGGCACACCCCGGGCGGCATTGCCGGCAGCAGGTCCTTTCGTGATGCGACAGACGCATCACGTGTTGTTCAATCCGCAGCGCGCACTGCAGGAGTCGTTCTTCGTGTTTCATGGCAGATGTAATGGTTAGTGGGAAGCGACGAATGCAGACTATTTCAAGGAAACCGTTGTTTATGTTGTATCGATATGCATCGCCAAGTCCAGTAGCAAGCGCTTAACACGCTGTTTGGTAGCAGGCTCCACGCGGCTGTACTTTTTCTGCAGGCTTGCAAAAGACAGTTTACGCCCCTGCCGGGTCTGTACATGGTCGCTAAAAAATTCAAAAATAGGTCGTAATGCATCCGTTCGGACGATGCCCTTATCAATAAGTAACCGAAGCAAGTATAGGAGTTCTGCCACCGTAAGCGAAAAGGTGACCACACTTGACTGTTCATCGCCCATACACCGGCATATTTCGTCAATCAGCTGCGGATAAAAGCCATACTGCTCCCGCCAGATCTCTCGCGCCACAGCCGGTTCGATATCATCTACGCGGTTGTAAAGGGCTTGCAGCCCCTTGCGTACCTCCAGCCGATCGCGAAAGCCTCCTAACCGGTCGGCCGCCCCGTCCAAAATGGTCATCAGGCGTTTATTGAATCGGTCAAATGTGCTGGCATCCCATGTTGTCGATTCAGCGGGCGGGTCCAGCCTGCCGATCTCTTCCAGTAGCTGCTCCAGGTTATCGCGTAGCATCGGCAGAGAAATGTTCCACCCCAGCCTTATACTTCCGCCCTATGGGCAATTGGTTACCCTCACAGCCGGGCAATTTAACCTCCGGCGCCGCGTCCAGTGCCAATTTAGGCTTTTTGGTGCGGTGAAACACCATCGCGTATTCCATATTGGCCAGGTACGCCCGGTGTATCCGCAGAAAACCATGTATGGCAAGCATGAGTTCCAGCCGCTGCATACTTTTACCGGCCGGCCGTGTGGCTCCATTCCGCAGCACGAGCGTTGCCTTTTCATTGTCGACATAAAAATACAAGATATCGTCCACCGGAATCCGCTCCGCGCCCGAGGACCCGATGAGCGGCACAATGAGGTGTGGCGGTACAGGGTTATCGCGCCAATATTGTTTGGCTTGCCCGCGGTTTTCCTTGAAACGCGCCAGCGAAAAATAAAAGCGGTCCGGTTCAAACGGCTTTGTAAAAAAATCCATCGCCCCGGCATAGAGCGACGGGTCGCCCAGGTCATGGTGGCCGGTGCACACCATGGAATACGTTTCTGCACTGAAATTACGCACCAGGTCCAACCCGTTATGCGGCCCCATTTCGATGTCTACAATGGCCAGGTCTATCGGGTGCTCCGCTTCATAAACGATGGCCTCGTCGGGGTTGGTGGTTGCCAATACCACGTTGCACTCCGGATCGGCCGCGACCAGTTCACTCAGGAAGTTCACCACGCGGGGTTCGTCGTCAACAATCATTACGTCAAAGTTTTGCATTTGCTTGTTTAGTTATGGTTATCGATGTTTCATATTCATTCGTTACCGTCGTACCCGCGTTATACCTTACCTGGTTGGGATAGGCCATTTCGAGCAGCCTTTTCAGCATTTTATTCCCCAGGCCAATGCCCCTTTCCCCATTTTTCCGATGGCCTATCCCATTGCGGCAGGTGATTTGCAGTTTGTCTGCCGTGGCATCAATGCGCAGCTTGACGGGCCGGGCCCGGTCGGTCGTCTCGCCGAACCTGAATACATCGCCCAGTAGCGTATTGAGCGTCACTGGCGGAACGGTCCAGGCATCTACACATCCTGTTGCCTGCACGTACACGGGCAACTGCTGGCTAAGCCGGAAGCACTGTGCGTCGATATACCGTTTCGCCTGCTGCAATTCTTTCTTTAGCGGCGCATCTAACTTCGCGTCTTTGGCATACGAAAGCCCGTAGGCCATCATCTTGGCAAACGACCGCACCACGGTTGCCAACTTATCGGCCGCTTTTGTTTTCATCAGGTTAAGTTCAAGTTCCACATTGGTCAGCATGCTGTTGAGCAGGTGCGGATCAATGGCCGTGGTAAGAAATCGGAGCTCATAACGATGTCTCTGCTTTATCGCTTCCCTCTTCAGCACCTCTTGCGAAACGCTGTAATAACGGTACACGAACAAGCCCGCCAACGATCCCAGATGGAAATATTGCTGCACAATTTTAAAAACGATCCGCTCCAGTGCGGACACCTTCTCCGCCCGGTAAACCCACAGGTCAAACCATTGGGGCAGCGCATGGTAGAATAAGAATAACAGCGCGGGCAGCAGCAGCGACAGTATTGCCGCCGTGGTACCGATCCATCGGCCCTTCCGTTTGGCGTAAGCTATTTTAAAAATAAGGAATAGGAGGCCGTAAAAGGTCAGCACCTGTATCCCGGTAATGAAGGCCACTTCGGCCAGCGTAAACTTATCTTCCTCCGGCGGAATAAAGGCATTGCCCCAATAAGACATCAACAGGTATACCGGCCAGAAAAAAAGTTGCACGAGATTCATAAGCCGGTCGGCCCAAAGCATTTTCCAATAATTCATGGATTTATTTGTTGGTTTGGCCTAAAGCTAGTTATTTTTTGGCAAACCGGAGTGGAATCACCTTGTAGTCCCTTTTTCCCAGCACGAAATAGCTATTGTTTTGCCCGAACACCCCGAAGTAGTCCGGAGTTGCAACGTGTTGGCCGGACTGGCCAGGAAAGCTCGGCACAATGTGGCGTTTATCCGTATCGATGTTTTCATGCAGGGTAAACCAATTTTCCCATTGCATGGGGTAATGGAGCAACAGGGAAGCGAAGGTATGGTAGATCAGCGAGAGTGCCTGTTCCTCAAAAAGCTGCTGCGCCTGCCGGTCTGCGGGCGCTATGGCCCCCGGGGCGTACACGTTTATCGCGGTGTCGCTTTCGCGGAAGTTGAAAATGGGGTAAATAGGTACCTGCTGCCGAAGGGCGATGCGCGCCACGCCGCGCCGTACATGGATGTGCTGGGCCAGGAAAGGAAATCGCAACAATTTATCGCGTTCTTTTACGGGCACACCCACATCGCCATCCACATACACCACGATGCTGACCCCGCGATCCAGCAAGCGCATCATGGTAAGCGGCGTTGTCGGCTTATCGGCATCCAGCACCGGTACGGCTGAGGGGTCGAGGCCGATGCGTGGGTACAGGCGTGCGATGTCTTTTTCCTGATCGCGCTTAAATTTGCCCGACACCAATAGGGCATGCGGCACGCCATCCCTGGCCAGCAGGAAGTTGAGCAGCCGATAAGAACCGGCATGCATGGTACAGATAATGCCCGGGTGGGCACGCAGCTGCGCCGTTAATTGTTCATCCCAACCATTAACCCCAACCGGAAAATCCGGCCCGAAGAACTGCTGGTCGAGCAAACTCAGTTTGCGGTAGCCGCAGCATGCCTGGAAATGCCGCAAATGATCGGCATAGGGAATCAAGGGCATGTAATGCAGTAAATTGGCACTGAAAAACGTAAATAATGTCTGTACCCGCGGAGAATTAGCCGGGTTGATTTGCCCGGCATCCGCCATTGCCTTTTCATAGGCCTGTGAATAAGTAAAAACCATGTGTTTGACGTGTTTGTTTGTAACTGATTTTAAAAGCAGGCCGGCGCGTTTCCGCGCCGGCCACTGATGCTAGAACGGATCGTAGCACTTGTCGAATACGCCGATGATCCATCGGCGGCCCAAGGACCAGGTGGCGTACGCCCGGCCTGTGTGTGCAGCCTGTTCCAACTGCCCGGCTGCTGCCATGGCATGAAAAACACGTAAGGATTGATTAAATTTCATCGTATTAAATTTTAGTAAAACATACCACAAGCATAGTACACCCGTTTCACCTACGCCTAAAAAAATACCATACACCACCCGGGGCCGGGGTGAACGACGCCCGGGGCACCGTAAAAAAAACGAAAGGTTCGTTTTTTTACCAGCTTCACCCTGTACCCCCGCTCCAAAAGCCCGCTTTGCGGTACTATTTTCGACTCCTTGCTTCCGGTAGGCTTGCCATCGGGCAACGATCGAGCTACGCATTGGTTTTTTTCCGCGAATTTTCACCCAATCACCGCACCGGCCACACACCAAAAGGCCATATCCAGGGCGGACGTCCTACCCCACTTCCCCCACTTCACTTGTTGCGCGTTGGTTTTTTACGTATTCATTGCGCCATGCAACCTTCACTGCGTGTAGCTGTTACCGATTATCACCCCACGGCGCGGGCGTCCCACCGGCTCCCATCGGGGGCGAGTTACCGTGTACCCTATTCAAAAAAACAAAGCTGGCATGGCGACCACTGGTGGGTGAGCATGCAGACGTACGATGCCCGGCACGCGTATGTATATCTTATTGAGGTCTTCACCAGGCAACCGTTGCAATTCGGCGTGGAATGCCTGCGGCGCGACCTCCGCTGGCTTTACCCGCTATCGGGGGCGTTTTCAATCCATAGCCGGGATGGACGAAAGACGCTGCAACTCACTGCCGATGAACATATCCGTGTATTATCGGGGGCGGGAAGCCATAAGGTAGCTGTGCAATCCGGGCGGCACCTGCTTTTTGCCTTTGTGTTGGATTGGGGGTGGACGCGCCGATATGCGCGGGGCGTATTGGGGTACCTTAGGCATCCCTTTACCGTACCGATCACGCCTGCCATCCGCGGGCACCTGCTCACGCTGGCCAACCTCACCCAGCGGGAGGGGCTACTGATGGATGCTGAAATCTATTGGCCCATTGCCCGGATTACCCATCATACCCGGCAGCTCTATGAGGAGCGCGAAGCCAACGCACAGCCCATTTCGGCCAGCCTCCAGCTGGCGCGGGCCACCCGCAACTACATCCATGATACGGTACGGCTGGGCTCGGCCCCTTTCATCGTTGCGGAGATCGCTGCTCATTTCCGGGTAACCACCGATTACCTTAGTCGAGTGTATAAGAAACATTACGGGCAATCTGTTCAGTCCTACCTGATGCGGCAGCGGCTTAACGAAGCCTTCAGGCTGTTGGCAGAAGAAGGGCTTCCGGTAACCACCGTGGCCTATCGGATGGAATTTACAGATTTATCGGCATTTGGAAAGCTGTTCCGCAAGCATTTCAAGCAGACCCCCAGTGCGGTGCGGAAAACCCATCAGGTTTAACTAGCGTATCCGGTCCCTGCGATCTTTGAGATACACGTGCAGGTAGACGAAGTGAAGGTATGCCGCCGGATCGATCAACAGTTTATCCAGGGCTTCCTTATACGTTGGCGCGTATTGTAGCAGCGAGCGGTCGAACAGGTTATTGCTTAGCGGTACGCCAATGTGATCGCGCAGCCATACCAGTACCTGGTGTTTGAGGTGGTTGTCGGTATGTATGGGCAACTGCGGTTCAAACGGATCACTTCGTAGCCTCGCGAAAAGGATCCATGGCACTTTTGACTTGGATGACGTATGAAACCCCCGGCAGCGCGTACAGTAATATACACGCCGTTCCTGGCGCTCCGGGTTGTCGGTGAATATGCGGTTTGCCGCCACAATCTCAAAAGCTTTGTTGATGGAGAGTATACGCTTTCCACAGGGCAGCGCACAGATTTCCTCACGCGGGAGGTCGGCTTTTTCAAGCAGGCGCATGGTGATGGTTTCGTGGTAGGGCTGCAGTTGCCTGCGCGATTTGAAAAGCGGGCGCACTACCGCCACATGCTTGCGCACGGCCAAAACAAGCCCCAGCCGCCTATCGTTGCGGATACGTATCCATACCCAATCATTTTTCTGGAGTGCCATGGCACGGTTCTTTTCATAACTGCTATAAAAGTACGAAAAATCGACCGCTGCCTTGGCCTTGGTCGGATATTGACCACTCCGGTGGTCGGAGATCTACCAACGGCCGGGGTGGTTATGGGGTATTTTTGTTGCTATAGTAAAGGTTATACTATGGTTTTAAATTATTTATTCACAGGCTTAATAGCCGCCCTGCTGTCCGTACCAGGTACAGGACAAAAGGAAGTCGCCACGGTTGGGGAAGAACCGGTGGTGAAGGAAATCAAAACTGAACAAGCAGATCTTGGCGTTCAATCGCTAGCATCCCTGTATTGGTACAACGTGGATGCAAACGGAAAGACAACCGGCGGCCATGCACATACTGGCACGAAAGATCAAGTACTCCAAATGCAAGGGTGTAATGATCAAAGCGCAGAAATCTGCCTGTTTGGTTCGGACAACCCCAGTCTTCCTAATGGTACCGATGCAACCGGTGCCGACGACGACCATAGAATCAATAAGACACCTTAAGTCAAAATTGTTCTTTTGATCGCACCTTACAAGGTCTTCCGCAATTTAACGGAAGACCTTTTTACGTATTTCCTGTTCCCGAAGGACCAATACTTCTAACCGTTTACGATCCCTCCTTAGCGTTATGCCATAGTTTTTTAGTTCTGCCTGCAATTTCTTCATCGAAGGCGCATCGAGCGATGAGCCTTTAAAACTGATATCGATATTGCCACCGAACCCGGTCTCATCAAAGCATGGCATATTGGTTAATTGTTCTACCGTACTTGTTATGTATGACGAAAAATGACTGTAGGGAAAGTTAACTAGGCGCCTTATACTATCCAGGGCAAGTTGGCGCGGGTCCTGAGCAATGAAGCTATTTTCTTGTGAGCCGCCGCTAGTTTTTATCGGATTTTCAGCACCATCAAACCCTAACACCCACGTATCGACTATTTTGAGTTCTACAGTTGCGTTCAACCCGAAATACCGCTCGAAATCGGCATTAATCCAATCGAAAAGTCTAGAAGAGTCAGTTAGAGGAGTCCGAGCTTGGTAAAAAAAGGCATGCCGGTTCATCCAATCTACGTATTCCTCCCCCTTTAAACTTTTCGGTATATCATACAACTCCGGGTGGGTGGCAATAATCTGTGTTCGATTTGGTTGCCGCGCGTTAAATGCGATAGCATCAAATTGCTGGAACAATTTCTGGTAGAGGTCCTTAACTGTTCCCCATACGGTGTATTCATTCGGCGCTCGTCGTTTTTCTATTCGGTACCCCTTATGAAAGTTAACATGCATCAGTGTCGACGTATACGCAACTTCCTCAACTAATGTGGTGTCAATCGGCGTCTCATAATATCGCGTCCTTTTCGCTCGGGTCGGAATTCCGGCGTTGCCTTCAGCTAATGCAAGATCCAGACGTTCTCGCGTCAGAAAATAACCGGCTGTCAAATGAATCACCTTACCTTGCGGGTTTACCCAAACCAGGTAAGGGTCACCACTATGGGGGAATAATTCTGCAAGTAGGGTGTCTCCGGTAATAAAAGGGATATCCGGCCGAAACACGTTCTCATGTGTGTCAAAAAATGTTTCGGTTTCCTGGCGATTCGTACTACTGACGGCAATAACCTGTACCTCGTCGTTATACTCTCGCTGCAAACTATCTAATTTTGGAAAAGACTTTAAACACGAGATGCAATACGTATTCCAAAAATCGAGAATCACCCATTTCCCACGGTAATCAGCGAGCCGGAGTGTATCAGCATGATGATTGTAGACATCATTAAAAACGATGTCGGGCACCTTTTCACCAACCGTTATTGGTTGTGCGTGCGCTTTGCATACGATAACAAAGGCAAAAAACATGGAAATGATCAGTCGTTTCATTAATAACCAGGGTTTTGAATAAGTGTATAATTATACTCCAACTGCCTCTCGGGAATTGGAAATAGTGCATATTCGGGTTGCCAATCGGTGTTGGCTGCTTTCATCACCTCATCGATAATGCCCCAGCGGCGCATATCAAACCAACGATGGCCCCATTCGGCAAACAACTCCTGGCGGCGCTCCTTTACAATGGCAGACCAAAGAAGTTCCACGGTTTCGAAATCCGTTATTAACGTGGCACCTGCTCGCTCTCGAATAATGTTTAGGTCCGCCACGGCGTTCGCATAATCCCCATCCATAAACCGGGCCTCTGCCCGGAGCAGGTACAGCTCAGCTAGCCGGAGCACAACAAGGTATTCAAATGTCTGCCCGAATTGGGGCTGCCTGTATTTCCTTGGATAATATTCTTTCTCACCAGCTACTTCCGAATAACCTATCCATTGGATTAACCGCTCGTCTTTGGATTCGAAGCTTTCAATAAGACCTGGCGTCAACAGGATCGGCGAGAGCGAATTGGGCGACGCAGGGAGGAACGCACTTCCCTGGGGCGTGTTTCCCGTCCCGTTTGGTGGAGCAATTTCCCAGATTGTTTCATCGCCTCCTTTGCTAAAAACCTCTGCTAATTCATTCGAGAGCCGGTACCATCCGGCATCAATGACTTCGCTTGCTAAAGTTGCTGCATCGTCATAATGACCGAGGTATAGGCTAATGCGGGCCAGTAATGCAGTGGCCGCCCAATAGGTTGGTCTTGTTTTGGTAACCGCCATTTCCGGCTTTCCAAATCGCATACGTGCTTCTCGCAAGTCGTCGGCCACCTGCTGCATTACTTCTTGGAATTCGCTTTGCGGTAGGGTGGCTGTTACCGTGTAGTCGGCCGATAAAACTAAGGGGATGTTTTCAAAAAAGCCTGCGAGATAGGTATACAAAAATGCGCGTGACGTCAATAGCTCACCCAGCAGCCGATTTTGTACTTCTTCATCGAGCGGATTATTTTGACGCAACCCCGCGAGTAAGGTATTGCATCGGAATATGGTCTGGTATCCTGGACTCCATAAGCTGGAACCGATTGTGCTGTTATCCGCTGACAATACATTACGATAAAATGGGAGATATATTGCATTCTCTGCCGATGGATGGAGTTCATCGGCGGCCAAGCCGCCGTAAATCGCCGCTGCGCCGTTAGCAATCCAGGGGTTGCCGGTACGCATGTGGGTATAAACACCATTCACTGCCGATTGGGCCGTTTCTTCATTAATCAACAGATTTTCAGATTCAATCAATTGCGGAGACAGGTCGATATCTAAAAATGGACTACACGCCATAAATGGAATAACCGACAAAGCCAATACAAATAAAAACAAACAGATACGATGAAACATGTCTATATTCTTTACGGTTTAGAAACTTAATTCGATAGAGAAAACTACAGACCTCAGGGGCGGTAGTACATAATAATCCTGATTTTCGGGGTCAGTGCCTTCGTACCCGGTAAATGTAAATAGGTTCTGTCCCTGAAGGGACAGCTGACACGATGCCGCGCCTAATCGAGCGACCACCTTGGTTGGCAAAGCGTACATCAAAGCCACGTTTCGTAGACGAGCATATGAAGCATCGGAGATAACTCCTGCAGAACTATTCAAACGCTGGGCGCGTTGATAAGCTTCACCTAAGCTAGCAGTAAAGCGTTGCACTGTTGTCTGATCACCTGGTTTTTGCCATCTGTTCAATACGTATACCGGATGGTTGGAGTAGCCGTATCCTGGCGCCCTCGTACTATATAAATAATTATAGCCATCCTGCAGCTTGAAATCTAATGTGCTTGAAAGCGACCACTGCTTGAACGTTATCGTATTTGTCCATCCGCCATAAAGCTGGAGATCATTTCTGATCGGGAAAATAGCGTCAGCTGTATTGAAGATGCCGTTGCCATCCACATCTACATAATCGTAAAGCCCCGTTTCGGGGTTTACGCCGAGGTATTTATAACCACGCTTGGTGGTGATTGCTTCACCGATGATATACCGATTCCGGTAGCTAGAGGTTTCCAAACCGGGAAAATCCAGCAGTTTGTTTTTAGGAAGCGTCACGTTTACTGTAGTCTGCCAATGCAGCGGCCTGGACACTGCCGTTTGGTAACCGAAAGACATTTCCCATCCCGCATTGAGAATCTCCGCCTGATGGTTTCGGAGAATGTAGGCAAAACCAGTTTGATCGGGCAGCGTGTAGCGCACCAGTTGATTATCCGAAACATTGCGATAATAAGCTACCTGTAGGCGCACCCGATCTTGAAACAAACCAGCTTCAAAACCAACTTCCGCTTTTCGATTTCGTTCCCACACATAATTCGGATTGTAAAGCGATAACGGATTCATCCCGGTTATACCTTCGTATGTATAGAACCCGGTTGACCAGGTATCTACATATTGATAGTCCCCGATCTGGTCATTGCCTGTGACCCCATAACTGGCTCTGAATTTGGCGTTGTCAAGCCAGTGCGCCCACTGCATGAAACGCTCTTCGTCCAGCAGCCAAGCCGCGCCAACAGCCGCAAATGTGGTATAACGATTTTCTGGACTGAACCGGCTGGATCCATCCCGCCGGCCGGTCAAATTGATAATATAGCGATTAAAAAATTTACCATTGAGGCGGGCGTACCAACCTTGATAACGATATTCAGTATTCTGATCCTGATTGGTCGTATTACCGGCTCCGGCAATTGTACCTAAAAGGATATCACTGGAATAATTTGTGCCGAAACCACTCATGGCATCCGACTGTTGGTGCTGCCACGTGGCTCCCATCAACGCAGAAAACTCACCCCACTGGGTATTACGCGTATAGTTGAGCTGCGGCTCTAACGTCCAACCGGAGGTCTTGCTATCGGCAAAGTTTGCACTAGGCAATATCGTTGTATATGGGTCGATCGCCGCGCTAGGTGAAGCGCTCCACTCGTTATTAAAGGTTAAGGCTGTGCCGAGGTCCGCTTTTAGGTTCAATCCTTTTGCCAAGCGGAAATGCGCAGATACCTGACCCACAATATTAAATAAATCTGCGATATACCCCCGGTGTTGATGGGCAAGCGGATTTCCATCAGCGAAGCCCAAGTTGAGGTAGGGCGTACCTCCTATATCCCAAGCTAGTGTACCATCATCATTATACAACCGGAAAAATGGAAAGTATCTTAAGTATCTCGTGGCATCGCGCATGGGAATATCATACTTCATCTTACTAACGTTTGCCGTAGCCGTCAGGCCGAAGTTACCTGACGCGCTCCTAATGGTGCCTGCAGCACTAACGCCGAAGCGCCGATTGGCTGTACGCTTGTCAAACACAGTCGATTCATCATGATAGCTACCGCTAATGAAAAAATTAGCACTGCTATTTCCGCCCTGTATGGACAACTTTGCATCGTTGTATTGTGCGTTTTCGGGCAGGAGTAATGAGGCAAATGCCGTTGGTTTGGTCGTGTCCCAAACGGTCAAGTCCGGTGCTATCTCGGGAGTCACATCGATACCGTCATTAGCATATGCCTCGCGTCGCATCATTAAGTATTCGGTACCCGAAAGTACTTCCGCCAACCTTGCCGGGCGGCTCAATCCCGTGCGGTATTGGACATTGATAGTTGTTGCTTGCAAGGTAGCCATACGTGTTGTGATCAAAACAACTCCATTTGCACCTCGCGAGCCATAAATGGCGGTTGCATCTGCGTCCTTAAGGATTTCTATTGATATAATGTCCGAAGGATTTAACATACTCAACGGACTAATTCCCGCCGTCACTTCCGACCTGGTAGAATTGCTCGCCGCACTGCTCAATTGGTTTATAGGTATTTGACCTACCATAAAGAGGACTCCGTCTACAATGTATAAGGGATCACTACCATTGATCAGACTGTTTTGGCCCCGTATTCGTAAGCTTACAGTAGCTCCTGGAGCACCGGATTGTTGCGTCACTTCTACTCCCGGTATCTGCCCATGAAGTGCTGCAAGTGGATTGCTGACAGGCTGGCGTGCAATGGTTTTTGCGTCTACCCTGCCAATGCTTCCGGTGCGTTCTCGGTCTGTGACCGTATAGTATCCGGCATTGATTTCTACCTCTTTAATGGCCAGCGTATCCCGTACGGACGCTGTCGTATCTGCCACTGCCGTAGCCGCAGGCTCCGCCTGTTGGGCGGAGGCCTGCTTCACGGCATACAAACACATGCTCGTCAGTACAGCCAACAG
>Ga0182739_1004243_pt1 | contig 11968 bp, 8 predicted proteins | sample eDN5th30CBELigBY_FD_128873 | JGI IMG/M metagenome (GOLD analysis project Ga0182739, IMG submission 128873) | Enriched backyard soil microbial communities from Emeryville, California, USA - eDNA 5th pass 30_C BE-Lig BY (version 2) (version 2) | ecosystem: Environmental > Terrestrial > Soil >... | reverse complement strand
TAGGCGTTGAGCTGATTTTGCCCGAACCGGCCGAGAGGGATGCCGTGATAGGGCGCGATGATGCGGCGGCTGCCGATCACCAGCCGCTTCCATGGCGGGCCGGCGTCGTTGAGCGCCGCGAAGATCTTGGTCCGGGCCTCGGGGTCGTTGAAGCCGGCGCGCCGGATGACGGGCTGGCCGTGATCGTCTTTGCCTTTCAGGGCGAGAAGCATCGCCAGTCCGAACATGTCGACCTGCGTGGCGTTGCCGCCGATGGTGTTGTCGTGCGCGGTCCAGGTGAATTCGGCGAAGTCGAAAAGCACGCCATAGTTCGGGTCATCGGGCACCCAGCCGGGCGGCGAACTCGGCGGTGCGCCCTCGGCCGTCGCGGTCACCACCACCGGCTTGCGGAATGACATGTAGATGCGCAGCGCGGTCATCTGCGGAAGGTTCAGCCTGGCGACCTGCGTGCGGCCGAGATCGAGCGCGAGCGACACCGGCTGGTCCGCCTTCGGCACAATGGTCACGTCGCCGTTGGTGGCCGACACGTAATAGGCCTTGTTGCCGTCCTGCGGCACGAGGCCGGTGATGTAGACGAACAGCTTTCCGGCGTCGCCCGAATTGTTCTGGATCACGAGCGGAATGGTGGGCAGGCCAAGATTGTTGGCGGCCTGTGCCGGCGCCAAAGCGGCGCTCACTGTAAACGCCAGCATCAGCGCTGCGGGCGGCATAAGTGCACGCCCTGCGCATTGCAGGAAACGCAGCATCTGGATTTTCCCCCTTGATATGCGCGCGGCACCAAAAGGGATTCGCACGCACGGCAAGAAAATCATTTACGCCACAGAGTTGCAATCCATGCCATCCGAACCATCGCGCGTGGCGCGGTAAATCCATCGTGAAGGGTACCGAATGCCTCGTCCGCGCCGCATCGGGCTTCCTTGCGCGACGCATCCGGTCAGGTTTGAATATTCGCAGCTTCTGCGCCGGCCGGTTTGCGTGATGGGACTGGCTTGACCGTCTGTTCGCACATATCCGGGCGCGCAAAGGAGCGCGTCCTGGCACACCGATTGCTAATCACCGCGACCTGGAGACTGATCGACCCATGACCGAAACTGTCGTGTTCGCCCCCGGCGGCTACCGTTACATCCCGGCTGTGTTCCAGTATTCGAGCGGCGTTGCCGCCGAGGATGGTTTCGAACTCGAGCGCGTCCGCTTTCTGCGGCCGGTGCCGCTGGCCGAAGCGTTCGCCGCCGTTGAGGCGCACATCAAGGCGATCGGCCGGCCGATGACCGCCTTCGCCCAGTGCGAGCTTCGCTCCCCGGCGCCGTTCGACGACCAGGGCTTCATCGATTTCAACAAGCAATACGTGACCACGCTCGAGCGCTGGGGCATCTACAAGGACGGTGTGAACCCGGTAGCGCGCACCAATGTCTGCCCGATGTATAACGAGCCGGCCACGCCCTCGATGCTGGCCTTCACCTACACCGTGCCTGCGCCGAAGGCGAAGCGCACTTTCATGCTGGCCGGCGGCGGCGATGCGCGCGGCGGTGCAGGATCGTATCGCGAGCGCATCGTGCGCTATGGCGACACCTCGCCCGAGGGACTGCGCGAGAAGGTGGTCTTCGTCATCGAGGAGATGGAACACCGCCTCAGGGCGCTCGGCTTCGGCTGGGCGGATGCCGTGAGCACCCAGCTCTACACCGTGCAGAACATCGGCCATCTGGTGGGCGAGGAACTTGCAAAGCGCGGCGCCGCGGAAGGCGGCCTCGTATGGAACTACGCGCGTCCCCCGGTCATCGGGCTGGACTACGAAATGGACGTGCGCGGCGCCGCGCGCGAACTGATCATTTAAGGAGCTTTCGATGAGATTGATCGTTTCATGGCTTGCGGGGTTCGCGGCCGCACTTGGATTGCTGGCGCCGGCCGCGGCCGAATGGGCGCCCACGCAGCCGATCCGCGTCATCATTCCCTACGCCGCGGGCGGCACCTCCGACATCGTCGCGCGCGTGATGGCGGAGCAGTTGCGCGACCGGCTCGGCCAGCCGCTGGTGATCGAGAACCGCCCCGGCGGCGCGACCCAGATCGGCACCGGCCTGGTCGCCGCGTCGAAGCCTGACGGCCACACGATCCTGCTGGTCGCCAACACCTTCACGATCAATCCGAGCCTGTTCAGCAAGCTGCCTTACGACTCGCTCAAAGACCTCGCGCCGATCACCTATGCCGGCGTTACGCCGCACACGGTCGTCGTCAACCCGGACCTTCCGGTCAAGACCCTCGCGGAACTGCTGGACTACGCGCGAAAGCATCCGAACAAGCTCAGCTACGGCTCGGTCGGCAACGGCACTTCGTTCCATCTCGGCACCGAGGAGCTCAAGGCGCTGTCGAACACGCAGATGGTTCACGTGCCCTATAAGGGGATGGGACAGGTGCTGGCCGACGTGATGGGCGGCGGCATCCAGTTCGCTTTCGCCAACACGCCGAACGCCGCGCCGCTGGTGAAGGCCGGCAAGCTGCGCGCGATCGCGGTGGCCCACGATACGCGCGTCCACCAGCTGCCCGAAGTGCCGACGGTGGCGGAGCAGGGCTTTCCGGGCTTCACCTCGAATTCGGGCTTCATGTATCTCGCGGCCGGCGGCACGTCGCCGGAAATCCTCGACCGGCTCAATGCCGAATTCGTCGCGGTGCTCAAGCTGCCCGTGGTGCGTGACGTGCTGACGGTGCAGGGCGTCGAGATCGTGGGCACGACGCGCGCGGAGACCGCTGCCTTCATCCGCGCCGAGATGGAGAAATACGCCAAGGTTGTGAAGTTCTCCGGCGCCAAGGTGGATTGAGGAGCGATTGCCCCGTTAAAGACGCAAGCGGCTATGCGATGCGGAGCAGTTGCATCGCATTGCCGCGCGCGATGGCGTGCTGGTCGGCCGCGCCGAGCCCGCCATGCACGAATGCGGCCTGCAGACGTTCGGGAACGTCCTGTTCGACGAAGATCGGCCAGTCGGTGCCGACCAGAACATGGTCCGCTCCCATCAGGTCGACGACGCTGCGCATCAGCGCGGGATGTAGGCCCATCGTATCGACGTAAACATGCCGTCGCGTCATGGCAGGCGTATCGGAGCGCAGGCGCGAGCCCTGGCCAAAGCCGCCGGCGATCATCAGACCGCCGATCGCAAGCGTGGTCACGACGACGCGCAGGTTCGGCAATTCGTCGAAGACGCCTCCCTCCAGCAGCGCGACGAGCGCGGCAGCGTTGATGGTGCCGCGCGAAAGCTGCTGGCCCAGCCGGCCATAACGCGCGAGGCGCGGATGCAGGGCGGGGTCGTTGACCGGGTGGATGAACACCGGCACGCCCAGCGCCGCAGCGGCGGCAAGGGTTGGCCGTGCCTGCGGCGCATCGGGCAGCATGTTGCCGCTCGCGCTTTCGATGAAGATCCCCGGCAGGCCGAGTTCGCGCACTGCGCGCGTCACTTCCCGTGCGCCTGCTTCGCCGCTGAAGGCGTCAATGGTCGCCAGCGCATGGATGCGGCCGCGATGCCTGCCGGCGAATTCGGCAAGGGCATCGTTGATCCGCCGGATGGTCGCGAGCGGCAGTTCGGCGCTCTGGGGGGCCACCATTGCTGGCGGCGTGCTGACGACCCGGGCCGCGAGCCCCGCGCTCTCGATCGATGAAAGCAGCGCATCCGGATCGGTGAGGTTGCGGTCCACCGCTTCCCAATAGGTGCGTTGTGCCGGCGGCATGCTGCTGGGACGCGGGGCGAGGGGGATTCCCGGGTCGACGTAGTGGTTATGGAAGTCGATGATCGCCGGGCGCTCGCCAGCCGCCGGCGCGCTGTCCTGCGCGCGAGCGGCCCGCGCCAACACACTGCCGGAAACCGCGGCGCCTGCGCTTCCGGCCAGGAATTTCCGTCGGCTCAGGTCCTTGCAACATCCTGTCGCCATTGCCGCTTCCCGCAAGTCACGGTGTCGCGGAAGTTTAGCCGAAAGGGCGGGGTGAAAACAGCGGAAGCCCGGATCAAGGCGGGCGCTTGCCCGCTCACCCTTCCTCCAACGCCTTCTTGATCGCCAGAAAATCCCGCCACGCATGGCGCTTTTCCAGAGGCGAGCGCAGGAGATAGGCCGGGTGGAAGGTCGCGATGGCGCGGATCTCGCGGGTGCCAGTGTCGTAGCTGTGCCAGCGGCCGCGGCTGCGGCGGATGCCTTCCTTGACGCCGAGCAGCGTCTGCATCGACGGGCCGCCGAGACAGACCAGCACGTCGGGGTCGGCGAGTTCGATCTGGCGCCGGATGAAGGGCAGGCAGATCGCCGATTCCTGTGGCGTCGGCGTGCGGTTTCCCGGCGGACGCCAGGGGATGATGTTGGCGATATAGGCGTCGGCGCGGTCGAGGCCGATCGCGGTCAGCATGCGGTCGAGCAACTGCCCGGAGCGGCCGACGAAGGGCCGGCCCTCGATGTCCTCGTCGCGTCCGGGCGCCTCGCCGACGAACATCAGGCGCGCCTGCGGGTTGCCGTCGGCGAAGACGAGCTGCTTGGCCATCGTCTTGAGCGCACAGCCGTCGAAACGGTCGAGGATCGCGCGAAGCTCATCGAGCGTCGCGGCGCTGCCTGCCGCCTCGCGCGCGGCCATCGTCGCCGCTTCCGGCGAAGTGGCCGAGGCGGGAATGGGCGCAAGCTGCGGCGTCTCGGGTGAGGGGGCGCGCGCGGCCAGCGTGCGAGACGGGGCCGGTTCGGACGCGGCGCGGGGCGTGTCTTCGGCGGGCAGCGGAGCGGTTGCGGGAGGCATGGCCGGTTCGGCCAGCCGGTTCACCGGCTCCTCGCGCACGAAGCTCGCGACGCCCGCCTCCGCATAGAAGGCGAGCAGGGCACGCAGGGCGTTCGCGGTGTCAGGGCTGCTCATGGCGCGGCGAGCCTAGAGCATTTCCCCGGCAGTTTGGATACTCGTTTCAGCGGCAGAAAACCGCCGTCAGGCCACTTCGGCTTCCTTGCGGCGCTCTTCACGCTTGCGGTCGTTGGGATCGAGCAGGTTCTTGCGCAGGCGGATCGACTTCGGCGTCACCTCGACCAGTTCGTCGTCCTGGATATAGGCGAGCGCCTTTTCCAGCGTCAGGCGGATCGGCGGGGTGAGGCGCACGGCCTCGTCCTTCGAGGTGGTGCGGATATTGGTGAGCTGCTTGCCCTTGAGCACGTTCACTTCGAGGTCGTTGTCGCGCGAATGCTCGCCGACGATCATGCCGCGATAGACCCGCGCGCCGGGGTCGATCATCATCGGGCCGCGGTCCTCGAGCTTCCACATCGCATAGGCGACCGCGTCGCCCTGGTCGTTGGAGATCAGCACGCCGTTGCGGCGGCCCTGGATGTCGCCCTTGTAGGGCGCGTAGTCGTGGAACAGCCGGTTCATGATGGCGGTGCCGCGGGTGTCGGTGAGCAGTTCGCCCTGGTAGCCGATGAGCCCGCGCGTCGGGGCGTAGAACACCAGCCGCTGGCGGCCGCCGCCGGACGGGCGCATCTCGATCAGGTCGGCCTTGCGCTCCGACATCTTCTGCACGACGACGCCGGAGTGCTCCTCGTCGACGTCGATCACCACTTCCTCGATCGGCTCCTCGCGCTCGCCCGCCTCGCTGCGGCGGAGCAGCACTTTCGGGCGCGACACCGAGAGTTCGAAGCCTTCGCGCCGCATGGTCTCGATCAGGATGCCGAGCTGGAGTTCGCCGCGGCCGGCAACCTCCATCGAGTCCTTCTCGGAGGATTCGGAGACGCGCAGCGCGACATTGCCTTCCGCCTCGCGCAGCAGGCGGTCGCGGATCATGCGGCTCGTCACCTTGTCGCCTTCGGTGCCGGCGAGCGGGGAATCGTTGACCCGGAAGGTCATGGCCAGCGTCGGCGGGTCGATCGGCTGCGCCGGCAGCGCCGCCGTCACTTCCGGCGCGCAGATGGTGTTCGCGACCATCGCGTTCGGCAGCCCGGCGATGGCGACGATGTCGCCGGCCTCGGCCTCCTCGACCGCGGTGCGCTCGAGGCCGCGGAAGGCGAGCACCTTGGTGATGCGCCCCTGCTCGACCAACTGGCCGTCATGGCCGAGCACCTTCACGGTCTGGTTCGGCTTCACGCGGCCGGAGGTGATGCGGCCGGTGATGATGCGGCCGAGATAGGGGTTGGATTCCATGATCGTGCCGAGCAGGCGGAACGGCCCTTCCTCGACCTGCGGCGCCGGCACATGGCGCAGCACGAGGTCGAACAGCGGCCGCATGCCGGCTTCCTTCGGCCCGTCGAGGCTTTCGGCCATCCAGCCTTCCTTGGCCGAGCCATAGAGGATCGGGAAGTCGAGCTGCTCGTCGGTGGCGTCGAGCGCGGCGAACAGGTCGAATACCTCGTTCAGCACCTCGTTCGGGCGGGCGTCCGGGCGGTCCACCTTGTTGATGGCGACGATTGGCTTGAGCCCCATGCGCAGCGCCTTGGAGACCACGAACTTGGTCTGCGGCAGCGGGCCTTCGGCGGCGTCCACCAACACGATCGCCCCGTCCACCATGTTGAGGATGCGCTCGACCTCGCCGCCGAAATCGGCGTGGCCGGGCGTGTCCACGATGTTGATGCGGGTCTCGTCCCACAGGATCGAGGTCGCCTTGGCGAGGATGGTGATCCCGCGCTCGCGCTCGAGGTCGTTGGAATCCATGGCGCGCTCGGCGACGCGCTGGTGCTCGCGGAACGAGCCAGACTGCTGGAGCAGGCGGTCGACCAGCGTGGTTTTGCCGTGGTCGACGTGGGCGATGATGGCGACGTTGCGAAGCTGCATGCGCGTTCCAAAAAAGCGCAAGCCCGGCGGGGGCCGGGCACGCGGGTGCGGTTTGCACTGCAATATATGAGGGGACCGCCACTCGGCAAGCGCCAAGCGAAGGGCCAATTAAGGCAATTTTCGGCCCGGCGCGGGCCGGGAGACCGTCAGATGGACGCCTCCCGTGCCGGCCGGGGTCGGGCCGGGTCAGTCCCCCAGCTTGATATTGGCGTCCTTGATGACCGGGCCCCACAGGGTCATTTCGGCCTTGTGGTGCGCCCGCAATTGCTCCGGCGTGGTGCCTCGCGTGAACAGGCCAAGCTCTTCGAAGCGGGTCTTCACGGCCTGTTCGGCCACCGCCTTCTGCGTGTCGGCGCTGACCTTCCTGACGATTTCGGCGGGGGTCTTTGCCGGAAAATAGAAGGCGTACCAGCCGGCGACGTCGAAGTCCTTCATGCCGCCGTCGGCCATGGTCGGGATTTCGTCCGCGCCGGGCGCCTTGCGGCCGGAGGTGACGGCGAGGGCGCGCAACTGGCCCTGCTTTATCATCCCCATCAGCGGCGCGATGTTGTTGAAGAAGGAATCGACCCGGCCCGCGATCGCATCCGGGATCGCCGGCCCCGCGCCGCGATACGGCACATGGGTCAATTTGATGCCGGCGCGCCGCATGAACAGTTCGCCCGCGAGGTGCGGGCCGGTGCCGGTGCCGGGGCTGGCGAAAGTGAGCTTGCCCGGCTCCTTCTTTGCGAGCGCGATGAATTCGCCCAGCGTCTTGATGGGCGACTGCCCGGACACCACCATCGCGCCGGGATACTGCACCACCAGCGAGACCGGTTCGAGGTCGGTCTCGGCATTGAAGGTGAGTTTCGGATAGATGAACGGGTTCATCGCGACGAACTCGCCGGCCATGTAAAGCGTGTAGCCGTCAGCGGGCGAGCGCACCGCGGCGTCGGTCGCAATGTTGCCGCCCGCGCCGCCGCGGCTTTCCACCACCACCTGCTGGCCCCAGTATTCGGACAGCCGCGCGCCCACCGTGCGGGCGATGATGTCGGCGCCGCCGCCCGGCGGATAGGGGATGATCAGCCGGACCGGCTTCGTCGGCCAGTTCGACTGCGCACCGGCGCTGCTCACCAGCGCGGGCGCCGCGAGCGTCGCGGCGGAAACGGTCAGAAGGCGGCGGCGTGTTATCATCGGTAATTCCTCCCATATGCCTTGTTCAGCTTGTCTTGTTCAGCCCGTCTTGTTCTGGTTGTCTTGACGGTGGGCTGACACTAGCGCGTGCGGCGTGCGCTTGAAAGGTCGCGGTTCAGGGCGGGCGCCAGCGCTACGTCGCCTCCCGGCTCACGCGCCCGCTTCGCGCCGGCTCCAGGGTCCGAAGCGGATGCCGGAGGGCAGCGCCTCTTGCACCATCAGCATTTCGCCGATGGTCTCCGACGTGATCAGGCCGACGAGGCGGCCGGACGGGTCGGTGACGCCGACCGCGGGAACGGCCTTCTCCTGCAGGAGCTTGAAAGCCTCGTCGAGGCAGTGGCGGTGGTCGATGGTCGGAACGTCGGCGGTCATGGCGTCGGCGATCCGCGCGTCCGGTCCCCGCTCTTTAAGCGTTCGGATCATGTCGTTGCGGCTCAGGATGCCGGCGAGATGGCCGTCCGCATCCACGACGGGAAACTCGCTCTGGCTGGTGCGCAGCAGCGTCTCGATCGCGGCGTCGATGTGTTCCTCGGGCGTGAGCGTCGCATATTGCGTCATCATCGCAGCGTTCACCGGCACGCCGCGCGACATCGCACGCACCGTGACCAGTTGCGCCTCCGAGGCTGCCGCGAGGTAGACGAAGATCGCGATGAAGATCAGCAGCGGATTGCCGAACAGGCCGAGGAAGCCGAGCGCGAAGGCGACGAACTGTCCGATGCTCGCAGCGACCTGCGTCGCGCGCGTGAAGCCGAGCCGGATCGAGAGCAGCGCGCGCAGCACGCGTCCGCCATCCATCGGGAAGGCGGGTATCATGTTGAAGATCGCGAGGAAGAGGTTCACGACCGCAAGCCGGTCGACCAGCGATACCTGCGGCTGCTCGACCAGTGCGAGATTGCGCCCGCTAAGGTTCGCGCCGAAGAAGACCATCAGGATCAGCGCGATCGCGACGTTGACCAGCGGCCCGGCGATCGCGATCAGAAACTCTTCGCGCGGATTTTCGGGAATGCGTTCGAGGCGTGCGACGCCGCCGATCGGCAGCAGCGTCACGTCCGGCGTCGCCACGCCGAAAGCGCGCGCTGTGAAGATGTGACCGAACTCGTGCAACAGCACGCAGAGGAACAACAGCACGATGAATACGAGCGTGTTCATCGCTGCCTGCGCGCCGCCCGCGACGTAGCCGGCGACGCCGATGAATACGAGGAAAAGCAGAAACGTGATGTGAACGCGAACGACGGTGCCTGCGACGGTGCCGATATTGATCGACCAGAACATGGTTCTTCTCGCGTCTGATAAAGCGTTTTCGAGCGAAGTGGATACCGGTTGGCGTGAAGAAAACGCGTCACTATAAACAATTAGAGCTCCGGCTTTGATTCTATCAAAGCCGGAAAAGCTCTAAACGGCCGGTGCGCTGCAGCAGCGTCTGTGCCGTTCGGATGGCGTAGATGGCGTGTGGCGGTCTCGCGCGCCGCAGCCTGCGCGCGATAGCTTACAAGAGTACCTGTCAGGGCGGTGATGGAACAATAGCCGGCTTCGCGTGTTCAGTATGGCTGGCGGTAGCGATGGTTGCGGGCCTTGTCATGCTGCGGTGACATTGCCCTGCTTGCGTCACGCCAAGGCCCAGCTTATGCCCCGCCTTGGCAGCTACGTTGCCGCATCTCGCCCTTCTCTCATCCACCCATCATAGCGAGCTCATGCTGATGACATTACCGAAGCCATATCTTCTCGCCGGCACAATGCTATCGACAATCCTGCTTTTGCAGCCAGCCCCAGTCGGGGCCAGTCAAACGGAATCGCCGATCGTTGTTGCGCAACAGGCGAAGGAAGATGGCAAGGAACGGCGCAGCGGACGGCCCGAAGGGCAGGAGCGTCCCGCGCGCCAGGAGCAGCGGCAACAGCGTCCGATGGCACAGGCGCAGCCCAGCCGTGAGGAGCGTCAGGAGCAACGCCAGCAGCGTCAGGAACAACGTCAGGAACAGCGCCAGGAACGTCAGGAGCAGCGTCAGCAGCGTCAGGAACAGAAGCCGGCCGCTCAACAGCAGCAGCCGCAGCGTTCCGAGCCGCAGCGCCCGGCCGCACAGGCGCAGCCCAGTCGCGAACAGCAGCGCGAACAGCGTCAGGAGCAGCGCAAGGAAGAACGCGAGCAGCGTCGTGACGCGCGCGACGGCAAGCAGGAGCAGAAGCCGGCCGCGCAGCAGCAACAGCAGCGTTCCGAGCCGCAGCGTACGCCTGCGCAGACCCGGGAGCAGCAGCGCGAGCAGCGCCAGGAGCAGCGCAAAGAAGAACGCGAGCAGCGCCGTGACGCGCGCGACGGCAAGCAGGAACAGAAGCCGGGCGCGCAGCAACAGCCGCAGCGATCCGACCCGCAGCGCACGCCCGCGCAGACCCGCGAGCAGCGTCAGGAACAGCGCAAGGAAGAACGAGAGCAGCGTCGCGATGCGCGCGACGACAAGAAGGACGACAAGCCGTCGGTCGAACGCCGTCCGGACGGAGCGGGCCAGCGCGGTGATACGCGTGGGCGCGAGGAACGGGAAGCTGCGCGCCGCCGGCTGGATGGTGACGGACCGCGCCGCATCGACGACGTGCGCAAGCAGCGGAAAGAGGAGAAGCAGGGCGATCGCGTCGTCATCCGCGAACCGGGTGGCCGCGTGATCATCCGCGAAGGGGGCGGGCGTCCTCCGATCATTCGGCGTGACGAGAGCCGCCGCTTTGCCGTTTACGGCAAAGTGCGTACCGAGCGGCGCGGCAATGACCGCGTGACGATTGCTGTGCGTCCCGGTGGCGTCGAGATCATCACGGTCGTCGATGCCAATGGCCGGCTGATCCGCCGGTCGCGGCGCGTCGGAGGTCGCGAGATCGTGCTGATCAACAACCGTCCGCGTGCGGGCCGCCCGGCCGGGTTCTTTGTTCAGCTTCCGCCGCCGCGCCTGCGCATTCCTCGTGAACGTTATCTCGTAGCGGCAGCGGCCGCTGCGCCGGCGCTGATCTACCAGACGCTCACCGCGCCGCCGGTCGAGAATCTCGAGCGCCGCTATTCGCTCGACGAAATCCGCTACAGCGAGCCGGTGCGTGCGCGCATGCCGCGCATCGATCTTGATTCGGTGAACTTCGCCACTGGCGCCTGGGAACTGACGCCGGATCAGATCTCCAAGCTGTCGGCGATCGCGGAGGGGCTCAACAAGGCGATCGAGGCTGATCCGCAGGAAGTGTTCCTGATCGAGGGACACACCGATGCGACCGGCAATGACCTCGACAACCTCTCGCTTTCGGACCGGCGTGCCGAGACGGTGGCGATGATCCTCGCCGACGAGTTCGGCGTGCCGCCGGAAAACCTGGAGACGCAGGGCTACGGCGCGCAGAACCTGCGGGTCGACACCCCGAGCGCCGAAGCGCGCAATCGCCGCGTGACGATCGTGCGCATCACCCCGCTGCTGGAGCGGGAGACGGCAGGCTCCGCGAACTGATCGTGGATTGACGAGGCGCCGGCCGCGAACAGCGCGGCCGGCGCTTTTTTTGTGCTCAGCTCAACTCAACTTGAGCATCGTCCGATCAAATTGAATCAGATCATGCGCCAGATGTCATTGTCTGGCCGTATGGCTCGAAGGCGTTTCGACGCGTCACAGTTCGAGCGGCCAACTCCGGTGTTATTGCGAGCGGAGCGAAGCAATCCAGCTTGTTGGAAGAACTGGATTGCTTCGTCGCTGCGCTCCTCGCAAAGATGGTCGCCAGGCTATGCCCACCGAGGTTGAAGCATGCGATCGGCTCGCTCAACTCGACGGCGGCTTCGTCATCACGGCGCTGATCGGCACCAGCGTGATCCCACGCGCCGACGCTTCCTTCGCCCACTGCGCGATACGTTCGATCGAGACCGGCAATGCGCTCGCTGATCCGATCGCGCTGCCGCGCTCGCGCGCAAGCGCTTCGAGCCGCGCCAGCGCGGCGTCGATCTCAGCAGCACCCGGCGTTGCGTCGAGCACGACGTCGGCACGGGCAAACGGTATGTTGCGGCTGGCCGCCAGCTTGCCGGCAGCCGAATGCAGC
>Ga0182739_1004242_pt1 | contig 11973 bp, 8 predicted proteins | sample eDN5th30CBELigBY_FD_128873 | JGI IMG/M metagenome (GOLD analysis project Ga0182739, IMG submission 128873) | Enriched backyard soil microbial communities from Emeryville, California, USA - eDNA 5th pass 30_C BE-Lig BY (version 2) (version 2) | ecosystem: Environmental > Terrestrial > Soil >... | reverse complement strand
CCGCGCTGCGCGCCTTCGGACACGACGTCGGGATGGCCTTCCAACTCCGCGACGACGTGCTCGGCGTGTTCGGCGACACGGCGGTGACCGGAAAGCCCGCCGGCGACGATCTGCGCGAGGGCAAGCGCACGGCGCTCATCGCGCTGACGGAGCAGGCGCTCCCCGCCGCCGCGGCCCGCACTTTCGGCGAACTGCTGGGCGATCGCGACCTCGATGCGGAGCAGATCCGCACGCTGCAGGCGACGATCCGCGCGTCCGGCGCCCCCGATCGCGTCGAGGAGCTCATCGCCGACTACGCGCGTCGCGCCGACCGTGCGCTCGCGGGCGCTCCGCTCGGGAACGCCGCCGTGGGTGCTCTGCGCGACCTCGCGCGCCGCGCCATCGACCGCACGTCCTGACGCCGCGGCGCGGCAGGTGCGCGCGGTGCCATGCAGGCGGCCGTCAGCCGAGCGTCTGCGCGACGCGGCGCACTTCGCTCTTGCGTCCGGCCCGCAGCGCCTCGATGGGGGCGACCCCGATCGAGTCCTCGACGTCGAGCAGCCACTGCACCGCCTCGTCGTCCGAGAACCCGGCGTCGGCGAGGACGAAGAAGGTTCCCCGCAGCGAGGAGAGCGGATGCGCGTCCACGAAGAACACGGAAGGCACGACCAGGATGCCGTCCCGGCGGATCGCGACGAGGTGACGCTCGTCCAGGAGTCGACGCACGCGCCCGGGGGTCTCGCCGATCAGTTCGGCGACGTCCGGGATCGTGAGCCAGTCGGTGGCAGTGGTCTCGATCGGATCGGTCACGCTGCCCACTATCTCACGCACACGGGGACTCGCACGATGACGACAATCTTCCCACCAGCATCACCAGTCGCATATACCACTCTGGTTGACACTGATACGCATTCGTGCCAGCGTGTCACGAGATCACAACGAGGGGAACGTCCGTGAGAACACTGTCCGTGGGCACACTGTCCGCACGCACACGCCTGCTGGCTCCCGCCGCGCTGATGGGCACACTCGCGGCCGCGCTCGCGCCCGCTCCCGCCGTGGCGGATGCGGGGACGTCCACCGAACGACTCACCCGGCTCGCGTCCCTCCCCGCACCCACGTTGGCGTCCGCCCCCGCGTCGTACACCGTCCAGGCGGGAGACACCGTCTCCGGCATCGCCGACCGGTTCGGGCTGCGCACCGTCGATGTCCTCGCATGGAACGGGCTCGACCGCACGACCGTCATCTACCCCGGTCAGGTGCTGCGTCTGACGCCGCCCGCGACGCCCGTCGCATCCGCTCCCGCACCAGCCGCCGCATCGACTCCCGCCTCCGCGCACACCGTCCGTGCGGGCGACACCCTGTCGAGCATCGCGAGCGCGTACGGCGTGGGTCTGCAGGCGCTGTTCGACGCCAACGGGATGGGGTGGTCCACGGTCATCTATCCCGGCCAGGCGATCGCGATCCCCGGAGCTGCAACGAGCGCGGCACCCGTCGCCGCTCCCGCATCCGCGCCGGCAGCGGCTCCCGTACCCGCCCCGGCACCCGCATCCGTCGGCCACACCGTCAGTTCGGGCGACACGCTCTCCGGCATCGCGAGCGCGTACGGCGTCTCCCTGCACGCGCTGTTCGAGGCGAACGGCCTGGGCTGGTCGTCGATCATCTACCCCGGCCAGTCGCTCGCGATCCCCGGAGTCGCCCCGCTGTCGGCGACCCCGGCCGCGGCCGTGAACCCGGCCACGAGCCCGTCCAGCGCCGCGCTCGATGCCGAGCAGGCTGCCAACGCCCGCATCATCATCCAGGTGGGTCGGGAACTCGGTGTGTCCGACCGCGGCATCGCGATCGCCCTCGCGACCGCCATGGTCGAGTCGTGGATCCGCAACCTCGACTGGGGCGACCGCGATTCCCTCGGACTCTTCCAGCAGCGACCCAGTACGGGATGGGGTACCGCCGACGAGGTCCGCGACCCCGTCCGCGCCGCGCGCGCGTTCTTCGGCGGCCCGAGCGACCCGAACGGCACCGCCACGCGCGGGCTGCTCGACATCCCCGGTTGGGAGAGCATGGGGTTCGCCGAGGCCGCGCAGGCCGTGCAGATCTCCGCGTTCCCCGACCGGTACGGGCAGTGGGAGTCCGCGGCATATCAGTGGCTCGCTGCGCTCGGCTGATCACCGGGGCTGATCACCGGGGCTGATGACCGGGGAGCACCCGGGCTGAGTCGCTGAGGTGAGCCGCTCCCGGGTGCGGGGCCTCGTCGTCCATAGACTCAAGGGGTGAGTACGGGGCAGCCTTCTGACCCGATGATCGGCCGACTCGTAGACGGACGATATCGGGTGCGTGCGCGCATCGCGCGCGGCGGGATGGCGACCGTCTACGTCGCGACGGATCTGCGCCTCGAGCGCCGCGTCGCGCTCAAGGTCATGCACGGGCATCTCACCGACGACGCCGTGTTCCAGAGCCGCTTCATCCAGGAGGCGCGCGCCGCCGCGCGCCTGGCCGACCCGAACGTCGTCAACGTCTTCGATCAGGGTCAGGATGCGGGCATCGCCTACCTCGTGATGGAGTACCTGCCCGGAATCACGTTGCGCGAGCTCATGCGCGAGCAGCGACGACTCACCGTCCCGCAGACGATCGCGATCATGGATGCGGCGCTCTCGGGCCTCGCCGCGGCGCATCGCGCCGGGATCGTTCACCGCGACGTCAAGCCGGAGAACATCCTGCTCGCCGAGGACGGGCGCATCAAGATCGGCGACTTCGGATTGGCGCGCGCCACGACGGCGAACACCGCGACGGGTCAGATGCTGCTCGGGACGATCGCGTATCTCGCCCCCGAACTCGTCACGCGCGGAACGGCGGATGCCCGCAGTGACATCTACGCGCTCGGCATCCTCCTGTACGAGATGCTCGTCGGCGACCAGCCGTACAAGGGCGAGCAGCCGATGGCGATCGCCTATCAGCACGCCAACGACACCGTGCCCCGGCCCAGCGTGCGCAACCCGCAGGTACCGGAGCAGCTTGACGAGCTCGTGCTGTGGGCGACCGAGCGCAACCCGGACGACCGGCCCGATGACGCCCAGCAGATGCTTGAACGGCTGCGGGAGATCGAGCGGGAGCTCGGCGTGACGCCGCTGCCCACGCAGGCGACGTCCGCGATTCCGACCGTGGAGCACGGTGGCTCGGGCGAGCTCACGAAGGTGCTGCCGGCCGCGGCCGTCACGGGGTCGACCGCACCGGTCGCCGTCGACAACGCCGCCCGCCTGCGACGCCGCGGCGCGCGGCGCCGTGCCCGCGGCGCCTGGATCGCGGTTCTCGTCGTCCTGCTCGCGGCGCTCGCGGGCGGCGGAGGCTGGTGGTTCGGCTCGGGTCCCGGCTCCCTCGTCTCGGTGCCGGACGTGCGCGGTCTGACGCTCGCCGACGCGTCCGCCCAACTGGCGGAGGACACCCTGACGGTCCTCGAGGGCGAGGGCGAGTGGAGCACGGAGGTCGCGGCGGGCCTGATCATCTCGACCGATCCGCCGCCGGGTACCCGGGTGGATCGCAACTCCCCTGTCACGGCCGTCCTCTCGCTCGGTCCACGGCCGACGACGCTCGATCCGGCCCTCGCGGGCCTCGATGAGAGCGCCGCGCGCGCCGTGCTGGAGGCTGCGGGAGTGAGCCTGGACGAGAGCATCCGCTGGTTCTCGGATCAGCCCGTGGGGATCGTGCTCTCCGCGGCCCTGCATCCGGCCGGTGGCGGGGACGACGTCGACATCTCGGCGGTCGGTGCGGTCGTCCACGACGGGGATGCGGCGACGCTCACGGTGTCGCTCGGGCCGATTCCCGGCGTCGCGGGCATGACCGAAGAGGACGCCGTCAACGCGCTGGCCGCGGTCGAGTTGAACGTCGGCGAGCGCGTTGAGGAGTACAGCGACGACGTGCGCCGGGGCGAAGTGATCGGGCTCCACCTGCCCGACGGTCACCTCACGGCGGGTGACAGCGTGACGCTCGTGGTCTCGAAGGGACCGAAGCCCGTGCCGGTGCCCGACGTCGTCGGCATGACGCGCGACGAGGCGAAGCGGACGCTCGCGAACGCCGGCTTCCGCGTCGTCTACAACACCCTCTGGGACGTCGTGCTCGACGCAGCGACCGAGGTCGAGGCGCAGGATCCCGTCGCCGGGCGCGAGGCCGTGCCGGGTTCCGAGGTCTCCCTGCGGATCACCGGCTCGTTCTAGTCACGCGAGCGCAGCGGCGTCAGCGCTTCTCGAGCTCCTCGGCCACGAGGAAGGCGAGCTCGAGCGACTGCATGTGGTTCAGGCGCGGGTCGCACAGCGACTCGTAGCGGGTCGCGAGCGTCTGCTCGTCGATCATCTCGGAACCGCCGAGGCACTCCGTCACGTCGTCGCCGGTGAGCTCGACGTGGATGCCGCCGGGGAACGTCCCCACGGCGCGGTGCGCCTCGAAGAAGCCCCGCACCTCGTCGACGACGTCGTCGAAGCGCCGCGTCTTGTACCCCGTGGGCGTCGTGATCCCGTTGCCGTGCATCGGGTCGGTCACCCACAGCGGCGTCGCGCCCGAGTCCTTGACGGCCTCGAGGAGCGGCGGCAGGGCGTCACGGATCTTGCCCGCCCCCATGCGCGTGATGAACGTGAGCCGGCCGGGCTCGCGCTCGGGGTCGAGCTTGTCGATGAGCTCGAGCGCGACCTCGGGCGCCGTCGTGGGGCCGAGCTTGACACCGATCGGATTGCGGATGCGGGAGAAGTAGTCCACGTGCGCGCCGTCGAGCTCGCGCGTGCGCTCACCGATCCACAGGAAGTGCGCCGACGTGTTGTACGGCGTGCCCGTGCGCGAGTCGATGCGGGTCATCGGCCGCTCGTAGTCCATGAGCAGGCCCTCGTGGCCCGTGTAGAACTCGACGCGCCGCAGTTCGTCGAAGTCGGCCCCGGCCGCCTCCATGAACTGGATCGCGCGATCGATCTCGGTCGCCAGACGCTCGTAGCGCTGGTTCGCGGGGTTCTGCGCGAACCCGCGGTTCCACGAGTGCACTTCGCGCAGGTCGGCGAAGCCACCCTGCGTGAACGCGCGAATGAGGTTCAGGGTCGACGCGGCCGTGTGGTAGCCCTTGAGCAGACGCTGCGGATCGGCCGCGCGCGACCCCTCGGTGAAGTCGTACCCGTTGACGATGTCGCCCCGGTATGCCGGCAGCGTCACATCGCCGCGGGTCTCCGTGTCGGACGAACGCGGCTTGGCGAACTGCCCGGCCATGCGGCCCATCTTCACGACGGGCATGGATGCTCCGTAGGTGAGCACGACCGCCATCTGCAGCACCGTCTTGATGCGGTTGCGGATCTGCTCGGCCGTCGCGCCCGCGAACGTCTCGGCGCAGTCGCCGCCCTGCAGCAGGAAGGCCCGTCCGGATGCGGCGCGCGCGAGCCGATCGCGCAGGTTGTCCACCTCGCCGGCGAACACCAGGGGCGGCAGGGAGGCGATCTCCGCCGAGGCGGCGGCGACAGCGTCCGCGTCGGGCCACTGCGGCTGCTGCTTGATGGGCAGAGTCCGCCAGTGATCGAGGGAGTCAAGGTGCTGGAGCATCCGCCAAGTCTATCGGCGCGCATCCGCTCCCGGATGCGCGGGAGCGGCCCCGGTCCCGGTCAGTGAGCGGCCGCCGCGATGCGGTCCTTGACGGCCGACGCGTAGACGTCCTCGTACTCCTGCTCCCCCAGTCGCTGCAGCTCGACCATGATCTCGTCGGTCACCGATCGCAGGACGTAACGGTCGCCCTCGAGACCCGCGAAGCGGGAGAAGTCCAGCGGTTCGCCGATCACGATGCCAATGCGGCCGATGCGGGGCAGTCTGCGGCCGATCGGCATGATGTCGTCCGTCGAGACCATGACGACGGGAACGACGGGCACGTGGGCCTCGAGCGCCATGCGGGCGATTCCCGTGCGTCCGCGGTAGAGCTTGCCGTCGGGGCTGCGCGTCCCTTCCGGGTAGATGCCGAGCAGGTCGCCGCGGCCGAGCACCCGCAACCCGGTGTTGAGCGACGCCTCGGAGGCCTTCCCGCCGGAGCGGTCGATCGGCAACTGGCCGGTGCCCTTGAAGAACACGCGCGTCGCCCAGCCCTTGATGCCCTTGCCCGTGAAGTAGTCACTCTTGGCGAGGAACGTGACGGGACGATCGAGCATGAGGGGCAGGAAGATCGAGTCGATGAAGGAGAGGTGGTTGCTCGCGAGGATCGCAGCACCCTCGGTCGGAACATTGCGGCGCCCGACGACCCACGGGCGGAAGATCGCCTTCATGACGGGTCCGACGACGATGTACTTGAGGATCCAGTAGAACATCGCCCCGTCCTCCCTCAGCTCATCCGTCGGCTCGCTGATTCTAGTGCGGCGGGCCCGAGTCGGTCCCAGTCGCACACATCCTGGGACTGAGTATCACCCGTCGGCAGGTAGACTCCGAGAGAAGCCATCGCCGACCGGTGCCGAAGGAGCTGCCGATCATGAGTGTTCAATTCGAAGTCCCCGCCGTCGTTCCCGCCGACCCGCAGGCGAACGTGGCCGACCTCCTCGCCGAGCGTGTCGCCGCGACACCCGACCGCGCCCTGTTCGCCGTTCCCGAGGGAGCCGGGTGGCGCGACGTCAGCGGGAAGGAGTTCGAGCGGCAAGTGATCGCCCTCGCGAAGGGCTTCGTCGCGGCCGGCGTGCAGCCCGGTGACAAGGTCGGATTCCTCGCCAAGACGACGTATCAGTGGACGCTCGTCGACTTCGCGCTCTTCTACGCGGGCGCCGTCATGGTTCCCATCTATGAGACCAGCTCCCCCACCCAGATCCAGTGGATCCTCTCCGACTCGGGCGCCGTGTCCTGCATCGTGGAGACGTCCGGGCACGCGCAGCGACTCGACGAGGTGCGCTCCGATCTTCCGCTGATCACGGAGGTGTGGCAGCTCGACCTGGGCGCGATCGACAAGCTCGTCGAGCAGGGTAAGGATGTCGAGGATGCGGAGATCGAGCGCCGCCGGAAGATCGCCAACGGCGACGACATCGCGACGCTCATCTACACGTCCGGTTCGACGGGGCGCCCCAAGGGCTGCGTTCTGACGCACGCGAACTTCGTCGAGCTCTCGCGCAACTCCGCCAAGGCGCTCAACGAGGTCGTGCAGACGCCCGGAGCATCCACGCTCCTGTTCATCACGACGGCGCACGTCTTCGCCCGTTTCATCTCGATCCTGAACATCCACGCGGGTGTGAAGACCGGGCACCAGCCCGACACGAAGCAGCTCCTGCCCGCCCTGGGCTCGTTCCAGCCGACGTTCCTCCTCGCCGTCCCGCGCGTGTTCGAGAAGGTGTACAACTCGGCCGAGCAGAAGGCGGAGGCCGGCGGCAAGGGCAAGATCTTCCGCGCGGCCGCGCACGCCGCCGTCGAGCACTCGACCCTGAAGCAGGAGGGCAAGAAGATCCCCTTCATGCTGGGGTTGAAGTTCAAGCTCTTCGACAAGCTCGTCTACGGGAAGCTCCGCACCGCGATGGGCGGTCGCGTCGTGTACGCCGTCTCCGGTTCGGCCCCGCTCGGCCCGCGCCTCGGGCACTTCTTCCACAGCCTCGGCGTCACGATCCTCGAGGGCTACGGTCTCACCGAGACGACGGCCCCGGCGACGGTGAACCTCGCGACGAAGTCGAAGATCGGCACCGTCGGTCCCGTGCTGCCCGGCGTGGGCATCCGTCTGGCCGAGGACGGCGAGATCGAGGTGCGCGGCATCAACGTCTTCAAGGAGTACTGGCGCAACCCCGAGGCCACGGCGGCGGCGTTCGACGGCGACTGGTTCAAGACCGGCGACGTCGGTTCGTTCGACTCCGAGGGTTTCCTTACGATCACGGGACGCAAGAAGGAGATCCTCGTCACGGCGGGCGGCAAGAATGTCGCGCCGGCCGTGCTCGAAGACCCGATCCGCGCGAACCCGATCGTCGGGCAGGTCGTCGTGGTCGGCGACCACAAGCCGTTCATCGCGGCGCTCGTGACGCTGGACCCCGAGATGCTGCCGACGTGGCTCGCCAACAACGGATTGCCCGGCGACATGTCGCTCGAGGATGCGGCGAAGCACCCCGCGGTCCGCGCCGAGGTGCAGCGGGCGATCGACGCCGCGAACGCGCAGGTGTCGCGCGCCGAGTCGATCCGTAAGTTCACGATCCTGCCGCTGGAGTGGACGGAGGCCTCGGGCCACCTCACGCCGAAGCTGTCCATCAAGCGCAACGTCATCATGGACGACTTCGCGGCCGAGGTCGACGCGCTGTACGACGTGCCGGTCAACACGAGCAACGTCTCGCTCGGCGGCTGAGCTCGGTCACTGAGTTCGAGGACGTGACGCGAGTCCGGCTGGTGTCAGAACCAGCCGGACTCGCGCACTTCGCGCATCGCGATGCGCCGGCTGGCGGGCTCGAGCCGGTCCAGGTACAGCGTGCCGTCGAGGTGGTCGGTCTCGTGCTGTAGGGCCTGCGCGAGCAGCCCCTCGCCCTCGAGCACGACGGGTCGCCCTGCGAGGTCGATGCCCTCGACGCGCGCCCACGGGTGCCGGGGCGTGTCGTGCCACAGGCCGGGTACCGACAAGCATCCCTCGCCGATCGGCACCGCCTCGCCGCGTACCTCCACGAGAACGGGGTTGAGCACGTACCCAATGTCGCCGTCGATGTTGTAGGAGAACGCCCGCAGACCCACGCCGATCTGCGGTGCCGCGACCCCGGCACGTCCGGGCGGCTGCACGGTGTCGAGCAGGTCCTGCACGAGCGCGCGGATCGAGTCGTCGATCTCGCCGATCGGCGCGGCGACGGCCTTGAGCACGGGGTCGCCGAAGAAGCGGATGTCGCGGATGGCCATCAGCTCACGCTCAGTTCACCGCGGGCTGGCCGCGCAGGCTCTCCACGACGCGGGCGGCGAGCTGCCGTGCCGCCTCCCGCGTCGCCGGCTGCAGGTCACGGAACGTGATCGCACCCCCGGTCGCGATGAGCGTGTCGTACGGAATGCGGATGACATCGTGCACGCGGGAGCGGAAGTGCCTCTCGATCTCGTCCAAGCGCACGAGCGGGGCCCCCGGCGACGACGCGTTGAGCACGACGATCGCCGTCCGCACCTGGTCCTCATATCCGTTGGTCTCGAGCCACGTGAGCGTCTCGGACGCCAGGCGCGCCTCGTCGATGCTGGGTCCTGTGACGATGATGAGCTGATCGGTGATCCCGAGCGTCGCACCCGCGACGGAGTGCACGATCCCCGTCCCCGTATCGGTCAGGACGATCGAGTAGTAGTGCCCCGCGACCTCGGCGACGGTCGTGTACTCCTCGGCGGAGAACGCCTCCGAAACGCGGGGGTCTGTGTCGGAGGCGAGCACGTCCAGCCGCGTCTCGTCACGCGCGACGATCGCGGACACATCGTTGTAACCGCGCAGTCGATCGCGCTCACGCACGAGGTCGCGGACCGTCTTCCCACTGGAACGCGCGATGCGATCGGCGAGTGTGCCACGGTCCGGGTTCGCGTCGATCGCGATGACGCGGTCGTCGCGCGCGGAGGCGAGTGCCATGCCCAACAGCGTCGTCACGGTCGTCTTGCCGACGCCGCCCTTGCGGGAGATGATCGCCGTGAAGCGGGCGCCCCCGGGCAGCGGCGCGGCGATGCGGCGGTCGAGCTCCTTGCGCATGCGCGCACGACGACCGTCGCCGATGTTGATGCGACCGCCGCTGAGGGAGTATAGGAAGTGCGCCCACGTGCCTTCGGGCTCGGGCTTGGAGACACGCCCGGGCTCGACCAGCCGGTCAGCCGTGAGCAGGTCCGGTGTCTCCCGCACGGATGACTGCACGACGTCGCCGATCCGACGCGAAACGAGTGCGGTCTCGGCGGGCGCGTGCTGCTCGACCGTGCGCGCGGGCACATGCTGCTCGACCGTGCGCGCGGGCGCGGGCGCGACCGCGTCAGTGGTCGCGGTTCGGCGGTCATGGCGCAGCGGACCCGTCGTCGCGGGAACCGTCACCTCGGGTTCGGGCGCGGGTTCCGTTTCGGGTGCGGGCTTCGGCTCGGGTTCGGGTGCGGGCTCCGGCTCTGCTTCGGGCTCCGACTCTGGCGCCGACTCGGCGACCGGTTCCGGCTCGGTCGCGTCACCCGTGACGATCTCGGCCGTGACGATGTCGAGGTCCTCCTGCGCGACCTCGCCGTCCACGACGTCGTCGGCCAGGTCGTCCTCATCCCGACCGCCCAGATCGATGCTCACATGCGATGTGGGGGTACCGAGCAGGTGGATGCCCGTTGTGTCGACCGATGGGCCGCCATCGAGCACCCCGTGCACATCGTGCACCTCGGCATCGGTCGGTTCATCGTGGGACTTCGGGGTCACGGATCGCTCCATCAGGTCAGGTCGGGCCTGATCAGGCTAGTGCGCCGGACGGATGACCACCAAAAGGTCGCCTGCCTCCACCTGCTGCGTCGCGCCGATGACGATCCGCTCGACGACACCCTCCACGGGCGCGGTGATCGCGGCTTCCATCTTCATCGCCTCGATGGATGCGACGGGCTGGCCGGCCTGGACCGTGTCGCCTTCGGCGATCTTGACGGTGACCACTCCCGAGAACGGTGCGGCGACCTGTCCGGGCTTGCCCGTGTCGGCCTTCTCCGCCTGCCGAACCTCGACGTCGACGCTGCGATCGCGCACGAAGACGGGACGCAATTGGCCGTTGAGGGTCGTCATGACGGTGCGCATGCCCTTGTCGTCGACCGCGCCGATCGCCTCGAGCCCGACGTACAGCCGCACGCCGCGCTCGATCTCGACCATGTGCTCGTCGTCGGGGCTCATGCCGTACAGGTAGTCCGCCGTGTCCAGGAGCGACACGTCGCCGTACTGTTCGCGCACGCTCTGGAACTGCTTGGTCGGGCCGGGGAAGAGCAGTCGGTTGAGCGCGTCCCGGCGCTCCGCCGAGGTGCCCTCCAGAGCCTCCGCATCCGCCTCCGACAGCGGCTCCGTGTCGATACGGATGTCGCGTCCGGCCAGGACCGCGGTGCGGAACGGTTCGGGCCACCCCCCGGGCAGATCACCCAGTTCGCCGGCCATGAAGCCGACGACCGAGTCCGGGATGTCGTAGTTCTGCGGATTGGCGGCGAAGTCGGCGGGGTCTGCCTTGACGGCCGCGAGGTGCAGCGCCAGGTCGCCCACGACCTTCGACGAGGGCGTCACCTTCGGGATGCGCCCCAGGATGTCGTTGGCGGCGGCGTACATGTCCTCGATGAGCTCGAAGTCGTCGGCGAGCCCGAGGGCGATCGCCTGCTGGCGCAGGTTCGACAGCTGGCCACCGGGGATCTCGTGCCGATACACGCGGCCGGTGGGCCCGGGCAGCCCCGACTCGAACGGCGCGTAGAGGTTGCGCACCGCCTCCCAGTAGGGCTCGAGATCGGCGACAGCCTGCAGCGACAGTCCCGTGTCGCGCTCCGTGTGCGCGAGGGCCGCGACCAGCGCCGACAGCGACGGCTGGCTCGTGGTGCCCGACATGGGCGCCGAGGCCGCATCCACCGCATCCGCCCCGGCCGCGCTCGCCGCGAGCAGCGTCGCGAGCTGCCCGCCCGCAGTGTCGTGCGTGTGCACGTGCACGGGCACGTCGAACCGCTCGCGCAGCGCCCGCACGAGGCGTGCCGCCGCACCGGGCCGGAGGAGTCCCGCCATGTCCTTGATCGCCAGGATGTGCGCACCGGCGTCGACGATCTGCTCGGCGAGCCCGAGGTAGTAGTCGAGCGTGTACAGCGATTCGGCGGGGTTGAGCAGATCGCCCGTGTAGCAGACGGCGACCTCGGCGACGGCCGTGCCGGTCGCGAGCACGGCGTCGATCGCGGGACGCATCTGCGACACGTCGTTGAGCGCGTCGAAGATGCGGAAGATGTCCACGCCGGTCTCGGCGGCCTCCCGCACGAACGCGTCCGTCACCTCGGTCGGATACGGTGTGTAGCCGACCGTGTTCCGGCCTCGCAGCAGCATCTGCAGCGGGATGTTCGGCATCGCCT
>Ga0182739_1004240_pt1 | contig 11976 bp, 10 predicted proteins | sample eDN5th30CBELigBY_FD_128873 | JGI IMG/M metagenome (GOLD analysis project Ga0182739, IMG submission 128873) | Enriched backyard soil microbial communities from Emeryville, California, USA - eDNA 5th pass 30_C BE-Lig BY (version 2) (version 2) | ecosystem: Environmental > Terrestrial > Soil >... | reverse complement strand
GGGATTTCCGAAAACCGGTGCGAAACGCGACCCCATCGACCTGCGTGATCACATGTTTGTCCCGCGCCTCGAGCTTTTTGCCGCCCGAGCATCTGTCTTGGGATGATCTGTTCGCACCCGGCAGCCCCGGCATCCTGCCCTTCGACCTGTGCGATCAGGGCAGGCGCGGCAATTGCGTGGGACAGGCCCTGGATCGACGTCCAGTTTCGATAGCACGACGGTCCGCACCCGCCGCCGGCGCGAGTCAGCGCGGCGATGCTCTATCGGATGGCGATGTTTGACGATGTTGCTGAAGGCACCGCACAGGACGGCATCCGCAGCCTGCGATCGGACATCAAGGCCTTCTTCCATCACGGCGTCTGCCCTGACGGTGAGGGCAAGGATGGCTGGGCGGATGACGATGCCGGTGCCGTCCGCCACTGGCCCAGCGAGGATCAGGCCCGCACCGCGCAAGGAGATTTCGCTGGGCGCCTATAGCAGGCTACGCCCCATCCTCCACCACCACCGTTGCGCGATCCGCGAAGCCGGCTCGATCCTCGTCTCGGCACGGGTCCATGACGGTTGGATCATGCCCGTGGATGGCCGGATCACGCCGCGGGATCCCAGGGACAATCATCACGCGGTGGTCATCCTGAGATATAACCGCGAAGGCTTCATCATCCTGAACTCTTGGGGTGAGGACTGGGGAGGCTATCCGCTGCAGGCTCCCGACGGCCCAAGGGCATGGCGCTGTGGCGATATGCCGACTGGGCGAAATGCGTCGAGGACGGCTGGGTTCTGCGCCTTGTCGTTCCGGGGCAGGATGCCTTCTCGGACAGCGCCGGATCGCAGGGGCTGGCGCGCGATGCGGAAACGCCCGGCTCGACGCGCTGCCGGATGCTGCAGGGGCATTTCATCAATCTCGACGCGGGCCGCCTGCAGGACAGCGGCAGCTACCCGATCCCGGCTGCCGCCGTCGCCGCGACCGAGGTGGAGAGCCGGCTCAGGCATTTCGATCCGGCGGAGTTCCTGACGCTTGGCGGCAGCCATTTCGGCGGCGGCCCGGCGCATCGGCTGAACGCCCCGCCGCCCGAGACGCTCTGGCCGAATGTAGTGCCGACGGCCCGGCTGCTCGACGCCTTGCGCGAGAGCTTGGGCGTGCCCGTCACCATCAGCAGCGCCTTTCGCACGGCGGCCTATAACCGCGCGGCGGGCGGGGCCGCGAATTCATGGCATCCCCAGTTCATCGCCTGCGACATCACGGCGAATGGCGCCTCGCCCCGCGAGGTCGCCGATACCTTGGCCGAGATGCGCGGTCAGCGCCTCTTCCGGGGTGGCATCGGGCGCTATTCGAGCTTTACTCATGTCGGCACGTGCGGCGTCAACGCGGACTGGACCGGAGAAGGGAGGGATCCTCAGGGCCAAACGGAAACCACGGTCGAAACCGCCAGCCGGAAGCTCAGCGAGCTTGCCGCGACCATCCCGATCGACACGACGCGCCCCGGCGGACGCCCGCGCGCGACGGAGTCGGGCGATATCGGCGAAGCTGACGCCGCGGTCAATGGCGCGCAAATCCTCGCCCTTGACCACCGCCTCCCGGCTGAATTGCGCAGGGCCGTCCTCTACTCGACGCAATTCGCGCAGCACGCGGCGGATGCCGCCGCCGATCCGGTCGAGGACCACGAGGGCTGGCGGTTCATCCTGACCTTGGCACTGAGACCGTCGCCCGACCGGTCGTCGAGCAGCGCCTGACCGACGCTCCGAGCCAGATCCTCGCCTTCAAGCTGAGCACCAGCCGACGTGACCCGCGCTCCACGGGCCTTCATCGGGCGGTGGGTTCCGCCAGATCGCCCGGTTCGACCTCGGTTTTGCCGTGCCGCGCCTCGTCCACCGGGCTGCTCGGGGCGAGCTGGACCGGGCGCAGCATCACCGCCGCGAAGAACCCAATCGCCGCCGTGATCACAGCCGCAAGATAGACCCAGTCGAAAGCGCCGCGATAGGCCGCGGCCACCGCCTCGCGCGCCGCGGCAGGCAAAGCCGCCATCTGGTCGGGTGTTATCTGTATCTTGGCGCCCGTGCCTGCCGATTGCATCAGCCGGTCCGAGAGGATCGCGCCATAGACCGAGATGGCCAGCGCCGCGCCCCCCATGCGGGAGAGCGTCACCGCGCCGGTCGCCGCGCCGACATCCCGCGCCGGTGCGGCAATCTGGACCCCGATAATGGGCGATTGCTGGCCAAGGCCGATCGCCATGCCCTGCGCCAGCAGGATCGCGGCCACCGCCCAGAAGGGCACATGCAGCGGCAGCGCCGCCATCACGCAAAGGCAGAGCGCCGAGAAGAACAGCCCCAGCACCAGCCATGGCTTGTAGCGCCCCGTGCGCGAGATCAGCCGCCCCGCCGTCAGCGACCCGGCGGCGATGCCGCCAGTGATCGCGATGAAGAACAGCCCCGCCCGCGCCGGCGAAAGCCCAGTGGTCATCTGGAGGAACAGCGCGTGATAGTTCATCATGCCGATCCCGACACCGCCGCTGACAACGCTGACGATCATCAGGAGCGAGAAATTCCGGTCGCGGAACAGGGTCAGCGGGATGATCGGCTCGGGCGCGCGGCGCTCGATCCTGATCCAGAAGATCAGGGCCAGTGCCGAGACGAGGGGCAGCGCCAGTGCCGGCGCGGCCAGCGGCGATCCGAACAGGGACTGGCTGTCCGCCCAGAGGACGATGCCGGAAATCGCCACGGCCAGGGCTATGGCGCCCGGATAGTCGATCTTGGGCTGCCTCTCGGGCCGACGATAGGGCAGCAGGAAGATCAGCCCCGCCAGCGCGACAATGCCGATGGGCAGGTTGATCAGGAAGATCGAGCGCCAGCCCAGGAACTGGCTCATCGTGCCGCCAAGCATGGGGCCGATGGACCCGGAGGCCATGATCATCAGGCTGGAAAAGCTTTGATAGCGCGCCCGCTCACGCGGCTCGAACAGGTCGGCATTGATCGAGAAGATCGAGACCATGATCCCGCCGGCCCCCAGCCCCTGAAAGGCCCGCGCGGCAATCAGGCTCTCCATCGACCAGGCAAGCCCGCAGAGGACCGAGCCCAGCGTGAACAGCGCGACCGCGAAGATCATCACATATTTGCGCCCGAACAGGTCGCCCAGTTTGCCATAGACCGGCATGATCGCGCTCTGGCTCAGCAGATAGGCCGAGCCGATCCAGCTAAATCTCTCGATCGCACCAAATTCGCCTATGATGGTCGGCAGCGCCGTCGATACGATCTGGTGGTCCAGCGTCGCCATGAAGAGGCTGAGCATGAGAAAGCAGAAGATCACCAGCCGGCGGCGATGGGTCAGGCCGGACGGTCCGGCCAGGCTTGTTTCTTGCAAAGGCATTGGTGACGGAACCCGGTCTGGAACGCAAAGGCGATTGCGGGAGGAAGGATGCTCCCGTATATGTGCGAAAGGCAAATACATGTCAACAGCACATAAATTCGCAACAAAACGCTGGTGATCAGGGGAGGGGAGATGATGGACGAGGCATTGAGAGAGCTGGATATCGAACGGATCTCGGCCTCGATGGCGCGATTTCGCATGCTGATCGGGCGGCGGGTCATCGGCCGGCTCGCCTTGGCCAATGTCGCGCCCGCGCTGGAGATTTCCGATCTTGACGTGATCGCCCTCGTTCCCGACCGCCCGCGCTGCATCGAGGCCCCGGCCGAGGAGGTCTCGGTCGGCGACATTGCGCGGCAGTTGCGGATTGATCCGTCACGCGCGAGCCGGCTGGTCGCGCGTCTGGTCGAGCAGGGCTTCCTGGTGCGCACGGTCGCGCAGGCCGATGCCCGCCGCGCCGTTCTTCGACGCAGCCCGGCCGGCGACCGCATCTTCGCCGAGATCCGGCGCGTCAAGCTGGACCTGATCGGCGAGATCACGGCAGGCTGGACGAAAGACCGGCTCGCCCTGTTTGCCGATGGCTTCGAGGACTTCACCCTGGCTCTCGAGGAACGGGTCAGGAGCGAAAGGACAGACGAGCCGGGACTTGATCACCCGCCGCGGCGCGCCGGGTGAGACTGATGCGGAAAGGCGGTTAGCCGCGCTCGCGGGTCGCGAACATCGGCCCGCCGCGCCAGCGCGGGAAGCCGTAGCCGTGGATCTCGACCAGGTCGATATCGGCGGGACTTGCGGCAATGCCTTCCTCAAGGATCGCCTGCCCTTCCGCCGCCATCTCGGCAATCAGGAAGGCGGCAATCTCGGGCTCGGCCATGCCGGGATCGGTGGCGATCCTGTCGCCCAGCAATTCGGCGACGGCCACAGAAGGATACGCCCGGCGGTCGCCCGGCTGATAGTCATACCAGCCGCCGCCGGTCTTCTGGCCCTTGCGGCCCGCGCGGACAAGGATGTCGCCCAGCGTCTCGGGCACATCCTGCCCTGCCGCGCGGGCGCCCTCGCGCTGAAGGAAGGCGATGTCGAGCCCGCCCAGATCCTGCGCCTCGAACGGACCCATCGCCATGCCGTATCCGCGCATCGCCGCGTCGATCCGCGCGATCGGCACGCCCTTGCGCAGCAGCCCCTCGGCGCTTGCGCGATAGCGTTTCAGGATGCGGTTGCCGATGAAGCCCTCGCATATGCCCGATTGCACCGGGATCTTCTTCAGAAGGCGGCCCAGAGCAAATCCGGTCGCCAGCGTTTCCGGCGCGGTCTCGGGCGTCGGAACGATTTCGAGCAGCTTCATCACATTGGCCGGGCTGAAAAAATGCAAGCCGATAAAGCGATGCGGATTGGGCAACCCCTCGGCAATCGCGCGCGGGTCCAGATAGGAGGTGTTCGTCGCCAGAACCGCATCCGGGCGGCAGGCTTCGGCCAATTGGGCGAATACGGCGCGCTTGACGCCGATCTCCTCGAAGACCGCCTCGATCACCATGTCGGCATCGGCAAGCGTCGCGTAATCCGTCGCGCCGGTGACGCCGTCCTTCAGCGCCTCTGCGGCGTCAGGGGTCAGCTTCCCGCGCTTGACGCCGCCGTCAAAGACCTTCGCGACATTGGCAAGGCCGCGCTCGACCGCTTCGGCATCGCGTTCGATCAGGGTGACGGGCAGCCCGGCGTCACGCAGCGCCGCGATGATGCCCGCGCCCATCGTGCCACCGCCGATCACCGCGACCCGGCGCAAAGGCAGCGGCTCGACCCCGCGCAGGGTGGCGGGACGCGGCGCGGCGCGTTCGGCAAAGAACACGGTCCGCAGCGCCGCGGCCTGCTCGGTGCCGCGCAGGTCGAGGAAGGTCTCGCGCTCGAAGGCCATCGCCTCGTCGAAGCCCGTTTCGGCGGCCTTGCGCAGGCAGGCAAGCGCGCGAAGCGGCGCGGCCGAGCCCTTGGCGGCCTTCGCCACCGATTTTTCGGCATCGGCCCAGAAATCTGCGTCCGGCGCCTCGACCGGGCGGGCTGAAACTGGCGCCGGAAGCGGTTGCTTGATCGCGGCGCGCGCGAATGCAATGGCGCCCTCCAGCAGATCGCCTTCGACCAGTTGATCCAGCAGCCCGGCGGAAACCGCCTTGGGCGCGCGCATGGGCTTGCCCGAGGTCACCAGATCGACCGCAACCGCCATCCCGGCCAGACGCGGCGTCCTGACGGTGCCGCCCGCACCGGGAACGATGCCCAGCGTCACCTCGGGCAGGCCGATCACGGCGTCGGGCCGCGCCACGCGAAAGCGGCAGCCAAGCGCAACCTCGAACCCGCCGCCCAGAGCCGAGCCGTGGATCGCGGCGACCCAGGGCTTCGCCGCCGCCTCGATCCGCGCGACCAGATCGGGCAGATGCGGTTCAACCGGAGGCTTGCCGAACTCGGTCACATCCGCCCCGGCGATGAAGGTCCGCCCGGCACAGATCAGGACCACCGCCCGCACTTCGGGATCGGCGTCCAGCGCCGCCACCGCATCCCACAAGCCTTGCCGTAAAGCCTGCGACAAGGCGTTGACGGGCGGATTGTCCACGGTGACGGTTGCGATTTCCCCGTGGCGGGCGATGGTGACGACGGACATGTTCAGATCCCCAGATAGGCTTCGCGGATACGGGGATCGGCGATCAGCTCGGATGCCGGTCCCTCCATGGTAATGGTGCCGGTTTCCATGACATAGCCCCGGTCGGCGATTTTCAGAGCGCCGAAGGCATTCTGCTCGACCAGCAATACCGTGACGCCCAGCGACTTCAACCCGCTGACGACATCAAAGATCTGCTGGACAATGATCGGGGCCAGCCCCATCGACGGCTCGTCCAGAAGCAGGCAGGACGGCCGCCCCATCAGCGCCCGCGCCATGGCCAGCATCTGCTGCTGGCCGCCCGAGAGGCCCCCCGCGGCAAGGTTGCGCTTTTCGCGCAGGATCGGGAACATCTGGAAGGCGTCTTCCATGTCCTTCTCGACCCTGTCGTCCACATAGAGGAAGGCCCCAAGGCGCAGGTTCTCCTCAACCGTGAGGTTGGTGAAGATCTGCCGCCCCTCCGGCGATTGCGCCAGCCCGCGCGAGAGGCGCTTGTGGGCGGGCACCGTCGTCAGCGCCTCACCGCGAAAGGTGATCCGGCCTGCCGATACGGGCTGGACGCCCGAGAGGCAGCGCAGCAGCGTGGTCTTGCCCGCGCCATTCGCGCCGACCACGGTGACGATCTCGCCGCTGTCGACATGCAGATCGATGCCGTGCAGCACTTCGATCCGGCCATAGCGCGAGCGCAGGCCCTCAACCGTCAGCATGTGCAGCCTCCGTTCCCAGATAGGCGGCGATCACCGCCGGGTCGCGGCTGACCGTCTCCGGCGCGCCCTCGGCAATCTTCTCGCCATGGTCCAGCACGACGATATGGTTGGAAATGCGCACGACCATCTTCATGTCATGCTCGACCAGCAGGATGGCGACGCCCGATTTCGCGACCTCGGCGATCAGGTGGTCGATCTCCTCGGTCTCGACGGCATTGCAGCCTGCCGCCGGCTCGTCCAGCAGCAGGACCGAAGGGTTCATCGCCAGCGCCCGCGCGATCTCGAGCCGCTTCAGCGAGCCATAGGAGAGGTTCCCCGCCTCGCGGTCGGCGGCACGCTCCAGCCCGACGCGGACCAGCAACTCGCGCGCGCCGTCCTCGGCCAGACGCCCCCGCCGGCGCGAGGAAGGCAGGTTCAGCAGGTCGGAAAGGACCGGGCCGCGCTCCTGCAGGTGAAAGCCGGTCATGGCGTTTTCGAGCACCGTCATGTTCTGGAAGATCTGCAGGTTCTGGAAGGTCCGCGACATGCCCCTTTGCGCAAGGCGGTAAGGGGCCATGCCGGTCACGTCCTCGCCCTTCAGCCGGACCTTGCCCGATCCGGGCAGGTAAACGCCCGAGATCATGTTGAAAAGCGTGGTCTTGCCCGCGCCGTTCGGCCCGATGACCGAGACGATCTCGCCCGGTTCGACCGAGAAGGAGACATCATGCACGGCCCGCAAGCCGCCAAAGGCGATGCCGAGGCCGTCGATCTCAAGCAGTGTCATTCGCCCCTCCCCCGGAATTTGCGCAGGATCGAGGGCACCAGCCCTTCGCGCAGGAAGATCATCACCAGCATCATCACCAGACCCAGAATGAGCTGTTCATATTCGGCAAAGACCGTCAGCACCTGCGGCAGCAGCGTGAGGATACCCGCCCCGAGGATCGCGCCGGGAACCGAGCCGACGCCGCCAAGGACCGCCATCGTCACCATCTCGACCGAATGCATGAAGCCGGCGATGTCGGGGGTCACGAACTTGTTCTGAAGCGCCGTCAGCGAGCCCGCGACCGAGGCATAGACCGCCGAGATGACGAAGGCCTGAAGCTTGACCCGCGCGACGTCGATCCCGACCGTTCCGGCCGCGATCTCCGACCCGTGCAGCGCCCGGAGCGCCCGGCCCGTGGGGCTGTCATGCAGGTTCAGGGCAATCCATGCGCCGAGGATCAGGCAGATCCCGGTGAAGGCATACCAGAACTCGCCATTCGAGAGGTTGAGCCCCCAGTCCTTCAGGAGGCCGCGCAGGCCGAGATCCGCGACCTCGATCCCGTCCGGCCCCTTGGTCAGTTGCCGTTCGTTGTTCAGGATCATCGCGACCAGAATGCCGAAGCCCAGCGAGGCGACGCCGAGGTAATAGCCCTTAAGCCGCAGGATCGGCTTGCCGACCAGATAGGCGAGGACGGCCGAGACACCGGCCCCCAGCACCACCGCAAGCGCCGGATGAATGCCCAGATGAACGGGGGCCAGCGCGCAGGCATAGCCACCGATCCCGGCAAAGCCCGCATGACCCAGACTGATCTGCCCGGCATAGCCGGTCAGGATGACGATGCCGGTGACGGCCAGCCCATTGACGAAGATCAGCGCGCCGACCCGGAAGTAATAGCCCGAGGGAAAGAAGAACGGCGCCGCGGCGATCAGGGCCGCCATGATCAGCAGGGTCAGGTGTTTCTGGGAAATCCGCATGTCACACCCGATCCGTCGATTTGCGGCCGAAAAGGCCCTGCGGCATGAAGAACAGCACCGCGAGGATGACGACGAAGGCCGCCGCTTCCTTGTATTGCGACGAGAGATAACCCGCCGTCAGCGCCTCAAGCAGGCCCAGCAGCAACCCGCCGATGAACGCGCCCTTGGGATTGCCCATGCCCCCCAGCATCGCGCCGGCAAAGCCCTTGAGCGCAAGCGCCAGCCCCACGTCATAGGAGGTCATCGTGATCGGGGTGATCAGCACCCCGGCAAGGGCACCGATGCCTGCGGACAGCGCAAAGGAAAGCGTCATCACGAAATCGGTGTTGATGCCGACAAGCTGCGCGGCCAGCCGGTTGTTCGAGGTGGCAAGCACCGCCCGCCCCAGCAGCGTCCGGGTAAAGAACAGCCACAGGCCGACGAAAACCGCCGCCGCGCCCCCGATGGCCCAAAGGCTCTGCGACAGGATCGTCGCGCCAAGGACATGGATCGGGTCATCGCCGGAAAACGCCGGAAAGCTGTGGATCTGCTTGTCAAAGACCAGTTGCGCCGCCCCCCGGATGAAGATCGAGGCGCCGATGGTAATGATGATCAGCGACACGACCGGCGCCCCGCGCGCCGGCTCGATCGCGAGCTTGTTCAGGCAGACGCCAAGCGCCGCGGTCGCGGCAACCGCGACCAGCGCGGCAAGCGGGATCGGCAGGCCCGCCATATGGGCAAAGACCGTGATCATGCCGCCCAGCATGACGAATTCGCCCTGCGCGAAATTCACCACGCCCGACGCATTATAGATGAGGGTGAAGCCTAGCGCGACAAGCGCATAGACCGCACCCACGGTCAATCCCGAGAACAGGAACTGGAGAAACTCGGACATGCTGGGGTCCTAACTGAAGGGCTCCGGGCGGACGGCCCCTTTCGGGGCCGCCACGATCACTCGACGATGGTCCAGCCGCCGTCCTTGATCTCGAGCATGCGGAACGCGCTCAGGTCGAGACCCAGGTGGTTTTCCGGCGACATCGTGTAAATCCCGGTCGTGCCGGCAAGGCCCGAGGTCGCTTCGATGGCGTCGCGGATGGCGTCCGGCTCGGTGCTGCCGGCGGTGGTGATCGCGTTGACGAGCAGCGCGAAACCGTCATGGGCATAGCCGCCAAAGGTGCTGACGGGCATCTTGTATTTCGCCTCATAGGCGGCCTTATAGGCAGCGACCACGGGCTTTTGCGCATCGTCCTCGGCCAGCAGGTCGGCGACCAGCAGCGCGGTGCCGGGCAGGCGCACGCCCTCGGCCGCGTCCTTTCCGGCCAGCTCGATGAACCCGTCCGACGCGACGCCATGCGACTGATAAAGCGGCAGGTCGATCGCAAGCTGCTTGTAGTTGCGGGTGACGATCGAGGGGCCCTGCCCGAAGCCGGGGTTAAGCACCGCCTGCACGCCCGCGGCATTCTTGATCTTGGTCAGCTGCGCCGTCATGTCGGCGTCCTTCGGATCATAGGTCTCGTCCGCGACGATCTCGATCCCGTAATCGCCCACCACGTCCTTGCACTGGGCATGCATCGACGCACCGAACCCGTCGGTGCCCGAGATCAGCCCGACCTTGGTGATGCCGCGCTTCTGCATGTCCTCGAAGATCTTCTCGCAGGCCATGCGGTCGGTATGCGGGGTCTTGAAGGTATAGGGCCTGACCGGCTGGATGATGTCGATGGCGCCGGCGAGCGAGATGAACGGCACCTCGGCATCCTCGGCGACCGACAGGATGGACATGGAAGGGCCGGTGGTCGTTCCGCCGATGATCGCATGAACCTCGTCATCTTCTATCAGGCGGGTCGCGAAGGTGCGCGCCTTGTTCGCGTCGCCGCCGTCGTCATAGAGGACCAGCTTGACCTCCTCGCCATTGATGCCGCCCTTGGCGTTCAACTCCTCGACCAGCATTTCCAGCGTCTTGGCCTCGGGATCGCCAAGGAATGCCGCCGGGCCGGTGGCCGAGACCGAGGCCCCGATGCGGATCTCGGCATGGGCGGTCGCGCCCAAGCCAAGCGCGATCAGCGCAGCCGGAACAGTCGTCGTCAGGATCTTTTTCATTGTATCTGTCTCCTCCCAGAGAACTTGAGATGTTTCAGGCCGCCACCGGACGGCGCCACATCACGCGCCGGAAACGACCGGCGACGAATGCGGTATCTGTCAGGCTGGCATTGCCGGCGGGGTTTGCTCCGGTGACATGAAAGTCGCTGAAGGCCGCCGATTGGTTGACGTAAATATTGCCGGTCAGGTTGATCGACAGGTTCACCCCGCTGCCGGCAAAAGCCCTGACGGCGCGCGCGATGCGGGCCTCGTCAAGATCGTAGAGCGCCGCTGTGATCGCGCCCTTCTGCTCTGCAAGCCCGGCCGCGCGGGCGATCCCCGCATCGGCATCGGCCACGGGCACGAGAAAGGCGATCGGGCCGAAGCATTCCGTCTCGCTCACAGGATCATTCTCGTCCACCGCCAGAAGCAGCGGCGTCGCGCTGCGCCCCTCGGGCAGCGCGGCGGTGTCGCGGACGATCCGTCCCACTGAACGCATCGCCTCCACCCGGCCCAGCGTTGCGGGATTGGCGATGGCGCCACAAACCCCGGCGGCACGCGCGGGATCCGACAGCAGCGCATCGATGGCGCCCGCGATGCCCGCCGCGACCTCGTCAAAGCCCTTCGGTCCCTGATCGGTGTCGATGCCGGATGCGGGGATATAGATGTTCTGCGGCGCCGTGCACATCTGCCCGGAATAGAGCGCCAGCGAAAAGGCGAGGTTCGCGCACATGCCCGCAAAGTCGTCGGTCGCGGCGATGGTGACGGTATTGACGCCCGCCTCCTCGCTGAACAGCGCAGCCTGCGTGGCATTGGCACGCAGCCAGTCGCCGAACGCGCCCGAGCCGGTATAGTCGATCAGCCTCACCGCCGGGTTCGTGGCCAGATCACACGTGATCTCGGCACCCGCCTGATCCACGGCAAGTAGGACGGCATCCGCCGGCAGCCCGGCCTCGGCAAAGACCTCGCGCAGGACGCGCACGCTCAGCGCAAGCGGCAGGATCGCTGCGGGATGCGGCTTCACGATGACCGGATTGCCGGTCGCAAGGCTCGCGAACATGCCGGAGTAGGAATTCCACGTCGGGAAGGTGTTGCAGCCGATCGCCAGCGAAATTCCCACCGGCATAATGGCCCAATGCTTTTCCAGCACGATCGGGGCGGCCTTGCCCTGCGGCTTTTCCCAGCGCGCCGATCCTGCAAAACGGGTCATCTCGGCCCAGGCCACCGCCACCGCCTCAAGCCCGCGATCCTGCGCATGGGGACCGCCGGCCTGAAACGCCATGGCGAAGGCCTGTCCCGTCGTATGCATGACAGCGTTCGCCATGGTGAAGCTCATGCGGTTCAGGCGCACCAATGCCTCGAGACAGGCCCCGACCCGATCCTCGGGACTGGCCGCGGCAAGTGCGGGCGCGGCCGCCTGCGCCGCGGCGATCAGCGTCGCCGCATCCGCCGAAGGATAGGTGATTCCCAGCGCCGGACCAAAGGGAGAGACTTCCTGCCCCAGC
>Ga0182739_1004239_pt1 | contig 11976 bp, 15 predicted proteins | sample eDN5th30CBELigBY_FD_128873 | JGI IMG/M metagenome (GOLD analysis project Ga0182739, IMG submission 128873) | Enriched backyard soil microbial communities from Emeryville, California, USA - eDNA 5th pass 30_C BE-Lig BY (version 2) (version 2) | ecosystem: Environmental > Terrestrial > Soil >... | reverse complement strand
ACGTCTTCTTTCACCGCGGCGAGGGCAAGCTCTACCGCCTGGTCGACGGGGCGTGGGTTGCGACCGTGCCGGCGGTGGACATTACCGGGCAGCTCGTAGCCGATCAGATTGCCGACGCCGCCATCACGGCCGCCAAGCTGGCCGGCGGCATTATTGACGCCACGAAGATTGCTGGCGGCCTGATGCTGCAGGGCGCCGGCGACACGCTGCCGAACCCGGCGACGTATCAGGATTCCGACGTCTTCTTTCATCGCGGCGAAGGCAAGCTGTACCGGAAGGTCGGCGGCCAGTGGGTCGCAACCGTGCCGGCCGTCGATATCGCCGGCCAGGTGGTAGCCGGCCAGATCGCCGACGCCGCGATAAGCGCCGCGAAGCTGGCGGCCGAAGCGGTCACGAATGAGAAGATCGCCGCCAGCACCATAACCGGCGCGAAGCTGGTCGCGGGCACCATCACGGCGCGCGAACTGATCCTGACGGACTTCACGAACTACACGCAGAATCCATACTTCGATGCAGGAATTGCGGGATGGGGTTCGCTTCCGAGCGGCTGGTCCGTCGAGAGTGGCGACGGATACGAGGGGCGCGGCTTTTATATTCGCACCGGCGCGGTCGGAGTTAATTGGGCGAACGAAAACATCTTTGAAGTCGCGCCTGGCGACCGCTTCCTGATTGTCGGCGTCGCGCGTCGTGAGGCGACCGCGCCGACTGGTACTCTCAACTTTCGCATTGCGTGGTTGAACGCCGCGGGCGGAACGATCAGCACGAACAACGGGGCCGTGTTCACGACGGCGAATGCGCCGATGGTCTGGGAGCGGCGCTCCAACTCATTCACGCCGCCTGCCGGGGCCACGCATGCGCGTGCGACATTCAATGGCGGGGCCGGTCACTACAACATTGCCTTTCACGGGATCTTCCGGCAGGCCGCCGCAGAACTAATCGTTGATGGCGCCATCATTGCGGCGAAGATTGCGGTCGGCGCGGTCGAAACCGACAAGCTGGCGGCGAACGCGGTCACTGCCGACAAGATTGCGGCGAACACCATTACGGCGGGGCAGATCCAGGCCGGCGCAATTGGCGCCGACCAGATCGCGGCGAACGCGATCAATGCGACGCACATTCTCGCCGGCAGCCTCGCCGCCGAAACGCTCGCCATCGGCTTTGGCAAAAACATGATCCCCAACGCCTCGTTCACCTGGGGCGCGGATGGTTGGGAGCACGCCAACAGCGGCGGCATGCCGGGGGCGGAGGTCACCTTCGCAACGCGCCCGGTGGACCAGTCATTCTCAGGGCCGATTACGCCGACGCTGATGGTCTTCCAGAACGGCACGAATGCGACCGGCCAGACCGACGTCTTCGTTAGCCGGCCCGATCACACGAGTGAATGGCTGCGGCGCAGTTTCCCGGCCACGCCCGGAAAGAGCTACGAGGCGAGCGCGCAGCTTTCGTTCCATCGCTGTTCTGGGCGCATCTATATGCGCTTCTACGACATCGCCGGGGCTGCGCTGCAGACGATCACCGGGGCGCTCTATACCGACATTCAAGGCGGGGCAAACCCCGAATTGTGGACCAGGGGCGTCGAGCGTGGTGTCGCGCCGACCGGCACCGCCTACGTGGCGTGCTGGTTTCGGAAGGGCGGTACGAACGCCAGCTCCAACAGCTATATGTTCATTCACAAGCCGATGCTCTGCGAAGCACCGGCGAATGCAACAGAGCCGACGCCGTGGAGCGACGGCGGCGTGATCATGATGACCGGCGGCGGCATCGTCGCCAACGCTATCATTGCCGCGCACATATCAGCCGGTGCGATTGAAACGGACAAGTTGGCGGCGAATGCGGTCACCGCCGACAAGATCGCGGCGAACACCATCACGGCGGGGCAGATCCAGGCCGGTGCGATTGGTGCCGACCAGATCGCGGCCGAAGCCATCCGCGGCGTGCATATCCTCGGCAACAGCATCGCCACGTCGCACCTGGTGGTGACCGACTTCACCAACCTGCTCGAAAATCCCGGCTTCGAGATTGCCGGAGGCGTCGGCTGGAACGCAGGGACCGGCAACACTATTGGCGGCGCCGGCAATGCGTATAACGGGGCGCCGTCGTTCCTGCGATTGAACCCTGGCGGAACCTCGGCGTCGAACAATAATAGCGCGATCAAAGTCGAACCCGGAACCGAGCTGCTGGTCACGGCAGCGGTAAAGCGCACGGTCGGTGCGGACGGTTCGATCAATTTGCGGGTGCGGTACACGCTCGCGGACGGCAATGTCATCAATGGGCCGACACTGCTGCTCACCGCAGCCGCCACGACCACCAGCTATGTCGTATATTCGTCCCCGGCGGCCTCTTCGCCGGCGCCGGCGAATGTGCGCTCGGCTGCGCTGCAGATCGTCAACAATGTGAGCGTCGGCGGGATGGACGTCGGCTATGCCGGGCTGTTCCGGCGCGCAGCCGGCAACCTGATTGTTGACGGCAGCATCACCGCGGACAAGGTGTTTGCCGGCGCCATCACCGGCGAGAAGATTGCGGCGCTCACCATTACAGCGGGCAACGTCGCGGCTGGGACGCTCACCGGCGACAAGATCGCCGCGAACACCATCACCGCTGGGCTTATCCAGGCCGGCGCCATCGGCGCCGACCAGATCGCGGCCGAGGCAATCCGCGGTGTGCATATCCTCGGCAAGAGCATCACGTCCGAAAAGCTGATCATTACCGACTACACGAACCTGGTCGATAACCCTGCCTTTGAAACCGGCGTCACCGGCGGCGTGGTGGCGGGCTGGAGCGGCACGATCACGGGCGCGGGCAACTCAATCGAGGCCGGCGGCTATAATTCCGGCTTCTTCGTTCGCATCGCCGGGGCGCAGAATTTCGCCAGCATGTCGCGAGCCCGGATCGAGCCGGGCAGCGAAATCATGGGTGTGGTGGTCGCGCGGCGCTCGGCGGCCACGACGGGCACCGTGGTGGCGCGCCTGCGCTTCCTGGATGCCGCCGGCGGCATCGTGCAAAGCGCAAACCAGAACATCAGCAGCAACGTCACGAACGGCTGGACGCGGCTGGCCTGGTTTGCGACCGCACAGCCCGGCACCGCGACCGTGCATATCGATTTTGTCAACTCGCTCACCGCGCAGACAGTCGACGTCGGCTTCGCCGGCATTCATCGCCGAGCGGCCGGCGAGCTGATTGTCGACGGCAGCATCATCGCTGGCAAGATCGCGGCGGGCGCGATCAATGTCGGGACCATTATCGCCGACGAGATCATTGTTGCGGGGCACCTGGTGGTCGGCGCGGCCACGCGCAGGGCGACGAACACGCATGCCTCGACTGGCATCATGACAGGTTGGACGACGCTGGTGAGCGTCACAATGACGGTTCAGGATGGCACCGCCGTGATGCGCTACTCGAACAGTCGAACCCGCTTCTTCTGGGGATCGAAGCCGAACCCGCCTGGCGCGCAGGCTCGAACCCGCTTCCTGGTGGACGGCAACACGCACCAGGATTTCATCACGACGCAATATCGCGTCGGGAATTCGAACGACTACCTGTACGACTGCCCGCTGACCTTGATGAGCCCGGTCACCGGCCTCTCCAATGGTTCGCATACTTTCGCCGTGCAGGCCGAAGGCATCGGCGAAGAGTACAACGTCGGATTCCTCGAAGTGGATTCGCTTTACCGATGAACAAGGGCGGCTATACGCATTACGTCGTTTTCGACAATCGCACCCGCCGCATCCTGTGGGTCGGCACCTGCGAAAAGGCGCTGCTCGGCGAGCAGGAAAGCACGCACGACGGCAACGAGCAGCACATGGTTGCGCGCGAATTGCGGGCTGCCTGCCGGCCGCAGGATCTTTATGTCGACGAAGGCTACCGGGTGCGCCGGTCTTCGGATCGCGCTCTGGTCGAACAAGGGTAGCGGCGGCCCGCACCGGGCGGGCTCGCTTCACTTCATGCGCTCACCGCGCGGCGCGTGAAGCCCATTCTGGCGCGGCAATCCAAGGATCGAAAAGATGAAGAAGCAGAACGGAGCGCCGGCGGCGCGACGCAAGCCCTTGGCGCGCGATGTGAAGGCGCCGCATGAGCAGACGCTAGAAATTGACGGGACGGAATTGAAGGCGCTGCGCGAGGCGTCCGTGGCGCTCAAACACAGCTTCGCCGGCCTGCGCTTCAATCGCGGGCGGGTGCAGCTCGCGCTGGCCGTGAACCATGATCGGCTGGAGCGGGTTTACAAGCCGATCAACGAGGCGACGGTCGCGCTCTTGAAGCAATACGCGCCAGATGGCGAGGATCGGCCGGCGCCGGATGACAAGGTGGGGAACGCGGCCTTTCTGTCGGCCTATAAGGAAATGATGACCGAGCAGCACCGGGTGACGTTGCGCACGGTCGACGTGGCCCATCTGGAAATGGGCGCGCGGAACCAGCTGCCCATGGAAACGCTCGCGACCTTCTACGGTCATGGCGTGTTCTTCGGCGAACTGCCGGACGACGAGCCGGCAGAGACCGAAGAGAGCGAGGCGGAAGCGGCGGTCTAGCCGGGATTTCGAATAGCGATTCCGGACAGCACATGGTCGATGGTCGCGCTGGCCATTTCCTTCACCCGCGGGTGTATGGCGAGCGCCGGGTCAATGTGGTCCGTCTGTTCGTGCAGATGACGCTGAATGTCCTTGGTCTTCTGTTCGAGCCACTCCTGGCCGTGAATGCGCGCCAGCTCAAAATACAAGTGCTTGATCAGTAGAAAATAAGCGAGCGTATCGGCTGAGCGCGCGTGCTGCACTTCCTGGCTGCTTTCCGGCTGGTTGGCGCGCTCTTCCGGATTCAGGCTGCGGCCTGGCGTGAGGCCGAGGCCCTCCAGCGTTACCGGCTTGCGGGGTTTGTCGTTCATGACGGCCTCTTTTCTGCGCGTCGCCGAGACAAAGGCGCGTCGGCGGCGGAAGTCAACATCCATCCAATCTCAGGAGACATATATGGCGGTCGAAAAGACGCATCCTAACGGCATGGTCGAAATGCGCCGCTCGCGCGAGGCCAGCATCGTGACATTGCAGGACCGTGAGCACCGGCTGACGCTGTATCGCGATCACTTGTTCAAGCCGCCCGGCGCCGAGCAGTTCATCGGCGGCCGCGATGACAAGCCGGTGCATGTCACAGCCTCGCAGATCGAAGCGATGCAAGTCGAAGACCAGAACGGCGAGATCAAAAGCGGCGATTACGCCATGGACCTGATTTCGCGGTTCTTTGATGAGGCGGACGAGCGCTTCGGCGTCTCGCTGCGGCCGCCGGCCGAGCCCGATCCCGAGCCGGAAGGCGAATAGCTCGCCGGCATCTTTCGCACATGGCAGCTCACGCCAGGCGCCGCTCGCGCGCCTGGTCGCTGCTGCTTGAACTGAAGGGACCGAAGCGCATGCAAATGTCGGATGCGGGTCTTGCCGACCTGATCGCTGATGAAGGCGAAGTGCTGCGCGCCTATCGCGATGTCGTGGGCGTGTTGACCATTGGTGTCGGCCTTACGGCCGCCTCGGGCGTGGTGACGCCGAAGGTCGGTATGACGATCACGCGCGAGCAGTCGCGCCAGCTTTTGCGCCAGGCGCTTGCCCGGAACTACGAGCCGGCCGTTGCGAAGCGGATGCCCGGCGTCGCGCAGCACGTCTTTGATCCTTCTGTGTCGTTCCACTTCAATACCGGCGGCATCGGTCGCGCGAGCTGGGTCGGTCGCTTTCTCGCAGGCGACATTGCCGGCGCCAAAGCAGCCTTCCTGTCGTGGAACAAGGGCGGCGGGCGGGTCATCCGTGGGCTTGAGCTGCGGCGCGAGCGCGAATGGCGCACGTTGTCGACCGGTCGCTATCACAGCACCGGCATGGTGGGCTCGCCGGCAACGTTCGAGCAGGCGGCCGAACGGGCGATGATGAAGCGCGGCGACCGCGGCGAGGACGTCGAGCGGCTGCAGCGCGACCTGGCGGCGCTCGGTTACTACGCCGGCACCCTCGACGGCCAGTTCGGCCCGGCGACCGACCAGGCGGTGCGACGGTTCCAGGGCGATCATCCGCACCTGACGGTGGACGGCAAGGCCGGCACCGCCACGCTCACCACCATCAAGCGCGAGCAGGATGCGCGGGCGAAGATCGGCCGAACGACGGCCGGCGGCGCGGCGGCCGAAGGCGCGGCGCTTGGCAACGAGGCGGCCGGGCAGCCGCTCTCCACCGGCCTGCCGATGGAATGGCTGCTGGTCGGCCTGGCGGCGGTCACGGTTGCGATCCTTTGCTGGCAGGCCTGGCGCTACCGGGACGAAATTCGCGCGTGGTGGACCGCCTGGCGCCGCCGGCGGGCCGAAGGCTTCCGGCATGTGCTCGCCGATGGCGGGTATGTCGCGCCGCGCGATGCCTCGCCGCTGGGTTACCTGCAACGCGCGAGCGCGCTCGGGCCTGAATTTTTCGGCCGCGTGCCCGCTGGGGCCATCACGGCCGTGCAGCACGAAATCGACGGGGCGAACGAAAGGGATGCGCCATGGACTGGAGTGGAGTCGCCGGAAAAATCATCAGCCTTGGAGCGCCAACAATCGGCACCATCCTCCGGCATACTGCCGGCCCTGGCACCGGCCGATTTGTTGGCGGTCTACTTGGCGGGCCGGCTGGTGCGGCAATCGGCGAGCGGGTCGGGCAGCTCGTCGCCGACGTCCTCGGCGTCGCGCCGACGCCAGAAGCCGTCGAGCGCGCCATCGACGCGGATCCGAAAGGCGCCGCGGAAAAGCTCGCCGCGGCCGAAGACCGGCACGCGCAAGCGCTCATAGCGCAGTATCAGGCGGCGGCCGCGCAGTCGGAATCGATCAATCGGACCATCCGCGAGGAGAACGCTTTGGGCGTCTCCTGGTGGCACTGGCGGCATCTGAATGGCTACCTGGTGCTGTGGTTCGGCCTGGTCACGTCGCTCGGTATGCCGGCGGTGATGTTCGGGCTCATGACCGCGGGCGAGCTGACCGCTTTGATCGGCGCCATCACGCCGGTGTTTGTCGCGCTGTGCGCACTTGCCGGCTACGTCGCCGGCGACACGACGGCGCGCAAGGTGGCAGCCGTCACCGGCGCAGCGCCTGATGGACTGGCTTCGACGGTCGTTAAGGCCATTACCGGCAAGAGGTGATCTGGCATGGAGTGGTCTGCAATCGCGGCGCTTGCGGGCATGAGCGGTGCCGCGATTGCTGCGCTGGGCTTCTGGCTGAATTTCTCGGAGCGGGTGAGCAAGGCCAATGCGCGAGCGCAGGCGGCCGAAGCCGAGGCCCAAAAGGCGATGGAGGCGGCGAAAGCCGCCGGCATCAAGGTCGAGGCGCTGGCGACGGCCTTCGGCATTTACCGCGAGCAGGTTGCCCGTGAGTACGTGTCCTATGACCGGATGAAGGAGTTCGTGCAGCGTCTTTCGGATGAAATCGGCCAGGTGCGCGTGCGCTTCGACCGCTTCCTGGAGCGCCAGCGCGAGCCGGAGCGGTCTGACTAGCCGCCCGGCAATGTTTCGGCGGATACCGCCGTAAAGGGCTCGGCCGGATCCCGGCCGGGGCAACTCCTTGGAATGCGGCCTGCGACGCCGCCAACTTCAAACCCGCCGGGGCGACCCGGCGGGTTTTTTGTTCGCCAGACATGACCAGAAAATTAATCATCCTTCGCGGCTAAGCGAGCAACCTCAGCATCAGTAGCATCTTCCGCCGCGTCCGCCATGTAGTCGACAATGTCACCTACATCCTCTTCGAGTTCATCTTTGGTGATGCCCTGAGCCTTTGCCGCGAATAAACACTGTTCTGCCAGCTCTTTCGCTCTCGAATCGTCCCCTTCAGGCGCATATCCTTCCGGATTAATGTTCTCAGACACCCAAGCCTCTAAGAAATCGGTGCCGCGCTTGCTCACAGAAACCTCCCGTTTTGGTTGAGCATCCAGAAAGGTGGTGGTGATGATCGTCCTGTCAAGTAGCCCAGATTCCTAGCCGAACTACTATCAATTGAGATCGAAGCGATGACTCGGTGGGCTATTCGCGCTTAGTCCTCGTCTCTCAGGCTTTTCTCTTTTGTGAGACGCTCGATAGTGCCACGGGGGGCGCGTGCGCCTCGCTCCCGGCATGGCCGGCAAGCGAGCGCGCCCTCAAGCCGCCAGACAGGGGTTTCAGGCCGCCGGCGGATATCTATCAGCGGCACCCATGCGCTTTGACGGCAGGTCGAGCACCGGACGCGCAAGTAACGGTAACCCTGTGCGAGAGCTTGGCCGATGGTCGGTGACGGCTGCGCCGGGCCGCCCTCCACGAACATGCGCTCGTTCCAGGCGACAATCGCGAGCCGGTCGGCCTCGTGCTGGGCACGGGCGGCCGCCTCTGCCGTGATGCGGACCTGTATCCGCCGCCGTTCCCATCCGTTGTGCGCCATGGGAGGATAATCCTCCTGCGGCGATCGCTGGACAAGCCGCTAAGTGTTGGGTTCGCGAGGCGATGGCGGCACTACCGTGAGCGACGGGCGTCCCTCCCGCAAAGCCTTGAGGGCGATCCGATCCATTTCCTCAAGCAGCCTGCGGACGGTGTCTTCGTCCGCCTCGCGCGCGGCCTCGATTAAGACCCGGATGTGCTTGAGCGCTTCGGTTGCGGTCATGTTGTGGCGGATGTTGTGGCGGCGTGAGCCTAAGAACCCGCTAAGTGCTTGGTCGGAGTGGCAGGATTTGAACCTGCGACCCCCTCGTCCCGAACGCAAGGGCGTGGTCGGCCTTCCTTGAATTATCAGCATTTTTTGTCCCGTTCGAACGCTCATGTTCGCGTTCGGTTCACGCCATGTTGTGGCGTGTTGTGGCGGGATTATCGGCTCGCCTTGCGCGCGGTCGCCGGCCGGTCGAAGGCATTGCGCGGGCCTAGCAGGTGGTCGGGATGATGGTGCCCGTACACTTCGTTGAGGGTCTGCTCCGTCATGGCGAGATATTCGGCCGCCTCGCCCTTATCGACCTTCAATTGCATGAGCCAGGTCGCCGAGGTGTGGCGCAGCACATGGGGGGTCACGTCCGGCAGCTTGGCGGCGATGGCGGTCTTGCGGAATGCCTTGTCGACGTCTTTGACCGGCTCGCCATTGAACTGGACGGCGTAGCGCTGGCCGTTCTTCTTCCATCGCCGCAGATGCGAAAGCAGGCGCTGCGGGATGCGCACCGGCGTGCGGCGCTTCTTCGTCTCCCGCTCGCCAGCCGGGCGGCGGTAGAAAATCCCCTCTTTGAGATCAATCCAGCCGCGGCCTTCGGCCGGCCCGAGCGCGGCCGCGCAGATGGCACCGGCGCGGGTGCCCGTATAGACACCGACCAGAATGAAGCGCGCGACGTGGCGCCGGCTGCGGCGGTCTGTCGGCTTGCCGTTCTGGATCTCGCGGTAGCGCCAGGCCGCCCATATCAGACGGGCGATTTCGCTGCGCGTACACCAGCGCTGCCGTGACGGATTGCGCTCGGGGAGCACAACCTCGACCACTTCCGAACAAAGCCCTTCCTTGCGATGGAAGTAGATCGCGGCGCGCAGTTCCTCCAGCTCGCGGCGTGCGGCCTGCGGCGAAGAGCGCGCCTTGACATAGGCGCGGCAGTTCTCGCCGTTCACGTCCGAAAGCCGGCGGGTGCCCCACCAGGTATTCAGGCGCTTGATGCGGGCGGCCGTTTCCTTCGGCCGCGCATGAAGCGGCATCTTTTCGCGGGCATAGAGCGCGAGGACGTCGGCTATGAAGATATGAGTTGGAGCACGGGCGCCTTGGCGCGCCGTCGCTTCGATCCGCGCGATGCCGAGGTGCTTGTGGAGCGCGAGTTCGGCCCCAGCCAAGTCTCCAGGGCCGCATCCAGTGCTGATTGTGCGGCCGCCTCTTCCGCTTTCTCGGATGACGTAGACGGCAGGATGCGAGATGCGCCCGCTTGCGTCCCGGCGTTCCTCTCGCAAGTAGAGTCGGGCGCCCTTACGGTGCGCAGGCATTGATCCCTCATACGGTCGATGGCGGCCAGTGTCGTGTAATCCTTCCCTGCGACGCGCCAAATGTCGAGCCGCCCCTGGGCATGCTCTTTGCGCAACCCGCTCGCGGACATGGACCCGTCCGGGAAGGCCAGCGTTGCGGCCACCTTGAGCCGCAGCAGACTTTCGTGCGTGATGTTATTCGGCGTCGCCGCGCTCACGATTGTGCCCTGCGCGGATGGAGAGTGAGGATCGAGCGGGCGTACCAGTCGCCGCGCGTGGTGAGGCGCGCGGTGTGCTGGCGCCGCTCGCCGGTGCGGCTGGTTAGGACGAGATAGCCGTCCGCCACCAGGTGCCGCACCGTCTGATGCTTCACGATGTTGCCTTCATGGTCGCGCCAGCCGGCGCGGTCGCGGGTGAGGTTGCCGGTGAGCGCGCCGACCAGGGCGTGCCGCTGGGCGTGAGTAAGAAGCCGCGCGCCACTTGCGGGCAGCTCGTCGCGGGCGAGCATCGTCACGGCCGCGGCCTCGCCCGGTACATGGCGGCAAAGATTTCCTGCACCAGTTGGTCACTGGTGCCGCAGGCCGGGCCGTAAAGCACGCCCATGCCGGCGGACACCATTTCGCGGGTGAGGAGCGGCACTTCGTCAAACGGCGTCGGCGAGCGGTTGCCTTCGGTAAGCCTCGCGAAATCAGGATTGTCGATGTTGAGCGGCATCTTGAAGCCTCACGTTGGACGGCTTCAAAGTTAGCTGTTGGCGAACTTCATCGCAACGACAAAAGTTCGCCTACAGCGAACATGCCGTTTGGGCGCCCGGCTAGACGCCCATTCAACTGAGTGGAATGCGGTCTAGCGCCGTTTCGCTTTGCGAGATTGTTCGAGGAGCCGCGAACGGGTGGCTGGGCTCAGTTGGCTGACGGCGGATAATTGGTCGTCGGACGGCGGGGGCCTGTACAGATCGTCAATCGTAACACCCAAAAAATCGGCGATATCGTATGCTCTGTCGAGGTTTGAGACAGGCTTTTCGCCTCTAAGCAATTCCGACACATAAGGCGGTTTGACGTTGATGTGCGTTGCCAGCGCCGCCGCCGTACGCCCGCTGCTCTCAAGCCATTCGGGAATGTAAAGCCGGCGGTTTCGCCGGTCGCGACAGTACAGAGCCATACCTGAGTGTGGCGTCCGACGATAAGCGGGTAAATTATCCAGTAGCGAATAAGCCCGCTCGTCAGAATGTTCGCTATTGGCTAACATTCTAGACATGACTGATTCGCCTCATGCCCTCGCTCGCTGGATTGAGAAGCACACAACCCGCGCTGCGTTCGCCCGGTCGGTCGGGTGCTCGCGGGGGCACCTCTCGGATATTTTGAATGGTCGCCGCCGGGTCTCGCTTGATCTGGCGATGAAGATGAGCCGCGAGACCCGGGGCGCAGTTCCGGTTGAAGCCTTCGCTAGCGCGGAGGCGGCCGAATGAATTCAGCTCAGTATCCGAGAGAAGTTTTCGCCGAAAATAGCTTTCGGCCCGAGGGTTTGAGCCGCCAGGTTGAAGGCTTGAGCAATGGCGGGTGTCGGCAAGATCACGTCCAATTCCAGTCGGCGCTCCATTCCGCCAATGCTGCCGGGCCGCGGGTGAAGAACGTAGTAGCTGAGCAAGGTGTTGCCTTGCATCGGCACCAGACGCGCCAAACCGGTTACGAAGAATCGCGGAGTGCGGTCGATCTCGATCAGTGGCAGGTCCGCAGCGGTGTTGTCGAGGATGTAGCTCACAGGCGCCTCCTGGCTTGTTGTTTCGATCAATTTTATGAATCGGAACGGTCGCCTGCGGAGGTGCAACGGTACGCATCTAAAGCACTCGCGTTCTACTGGGGCACATGGTTAGCGCGGGGTGTCGCGCCATGAGCCGACCCTACGCCGAGCGCGGGAAAAAGGTTTCCACAACTTCGACGCATGCGTCGGTCGAATGTTACCGGCCGTCTCAAGTGCCCGTAACTCAAGCAAAAAATTCCGTCGCTTGCGTCGGTGAGGCGGGGCTTGAGGCGCTGATGGCGACCGCTCGCCGGCTGT
>Ga0182739_1004238_pt1 | contig 11977 bp, 12 predicted proteins | sample eDN5th30CBELigBY_FD_128873 | JGI IMG/M metagenome (GOLD analysis project Ga0182739, IMG submission 128873) | Enriched backyard soil microbial communities from Emeryville, California, USA - eDNA 5th pass 30_C BE-Lig BY (version 2) (version 2) | ecosystem: Environmental > Terrestrial > Soil >... | reverse complement strand
CGTAAAGGTCCGATTGGTTCAACTAACTATCAGTGGGGGAGGAAGGAACCCCCACTGATAGAAGTTTCACTTTATCCCACTCTTAACGGCCAGTAAGCCTCCCGCCTCAAGCTTATGAAAATATGAGGAAGATAGGAGGAGAGCAACTGTCCGTAAAGGTCCGATTGGTTCAAGTAACCATGAGTGGGAGATGAAGAACCCTCGACTCATGGAAGTTTCCTTTATGAGCTGATAAATAAAAACAGTATTTTTGATGAAATTTGTTGGAGTATCGCTTTTCCACTAAATCATTCATAGATACTGTTTTTTTATGTGAAAAAGGAAGTGCAAATCAAAAAAAGCCTGCAGGCATGTACCTGCAGGCTCCTTCCACATCCTTATTTTCATAAGGAAAGAAGGTAAAGGGAGAGGAGAAACCGGAGGAAGAACTTATGGGGAAACGTAAGTCTTCTCCGCGGTTGGCAACAACATCCTCGAATAGATGCTGTTAATTACATTATCCCCATCAAGGGGACACTTATACATAAAATGTAATATTTTTTTAACAATGCGAGAAAAACTGATTTGCTTAGTATTTGATGAAAAGAAAGGCTTCATCAAATACTAAGCGAAAATCTTTAAAATGTTGGCTCTCCATTCCGTTTATGGTAGGATAGGGAAGGTAAAAGAAGTTGTTAAAGTAAAATAGGGTTGTGGTGATTAAAATGAGAGTTGTCTCCGGAAAGAATAAGGGGATTCCATTAAAAGCAGTGCCTGGTAACTCAACTAGACCAACTACAGATAAAGTGAAAGAGGCTATTTTTAATATGATAGGTCCATATTTTCAAGGAGGAGAAGGCCTTGATTTATTTGCTGGGAGTGGTGGACTAGGTATTGAAGCTTTAAGTAGAGGGCTGGATCTTGTTATTTTTGTAGACAGAGATGGAAAAGCGATACATACTATTAAAGAAAATCTTTCTATATGCAAATTAGATAGCCGAGCTGAGGTATATCGCAATGATGCGGATCGTGCTTTGAAAGCATTACAGAAAAGAGAAAAAAGATTCGATTATATTTTTTTAGATCCGCCATATAAAAAACAGCAATTAGAAAAAATGCTAACATTTATTGATGAAGCTGGTCTCTTAAAGGAAGAAGGAGTTATCGTTTGTGAACACGGTTCAGAAATTTCTTTACCTGAGGCAGTAAGCAGATTTCAACAAGTGAAACATGAAAAATACGGAATAATTGCGGTTTCTATTTATTCCTTACAAATTGGTACGGAGGACTAAGAAATGGCTAGTATAGCAGTTTGCCCAGGTAGTTTTGATCCGATAACCTATGGTCATATTGATATTATTAAACGATCAGCAAAGGTATTTGATCATGTATACATATGTGTATTGAATAATTCTGCCAAAAAACCTTTTTTCTCGGTAGAAGAAAGATTAGAGTTAATTAGAGAAGTAACAAAAGATATTCAGAACGTTTCTGTATCTTCTTATGAGGGACTTCTGATCGATTATGCAAAAAGTGTGAATGCGAATGCAATCATTAGAGGATTAAGAGCAGTATCAGATTTTGAATATGAAATGCAAATTACATCAATGAACCGTGTCTTATCAGATGATATTGAGACTTTCTTTATTATGACCAATAACCAGTATTCTTTCTTAAGTTCAAGTATAGTGAAAGAAGTGAGCAAGTATGATGGGGATATTTCTGAACTAGTTCCAAAGATTGTTCATGATGCACTAAGAGCGAAGTTTCATCAGAATCGTAAATAAAGCTTTTAAATAGTAGCGAATAAATAAAAGGACATATTGCCAAAAAAGAAGTAGTTGCATCTAATTCTTTTGGCAATGGATGTCCTTTTTTGCAGTTAGAATGTATAAATTTTCTGTAGCCAATTTGATGTTTAGTAGAAGTAGCCTATCGGTTAAGTGAATTTCCGATTATTTCTTCTGTGTAAGGAATATACCCCCTAAATGGGTGTCCTCCACTTTTCTTATATTTCTCTCCTTGGAGTTAATCTTTTTATTAAAATAAAACAATATATCATTAAGGAAATAATGGTTACAATTGGTCCCCATGCACTTATATTTTCAAATATTTGTTGAAAGAAATCTCCTTCCTTGGTTACTCCGGGAATTACTATTGTCGGAGTGTCTTTTGCCAAGAAAGTTTTGTTAAAGAAGTCCCAAGCGATAAACGTATAGATTCCAGAGAAAATTGCTTGCATAATTCTTGCTATAAAAAATGGTTTAAAGCGAATGTCTGTCTGGGCAAGAATACTTGCGACCTGTGCTTGTACGCTTAATCCGCTAAATCCAAGAATACAGCTAGTTATAACAGCTTGATGCATGAGTGTGGATGTCTCTACATCACTCGTTAATTTACTTCCTAATGTAATCTCAAAAATGCCAGCGATAAAAGGAATGGTTAGATCAGCCGAAAATGTAAAGAAATGAAAAACTGATTCTAACAGGTTTGCAAAAAAGGAAGTAATATGTAAGTGGAATAGTAAACGATTAATAACGGAAAAAAGTATGATAAAGCCACCGACCATTAATAAAGATTGAATAGAGGAGGTTACAGCATCTCCCATTAGCTTACCAAGTGGACGCTTGTCTTTTAAACGAGTATGATGCAGTTCTCGTAAGGCTCTTTTCAAAGAGGCTCTTTCTCTTGGTTCTAACTTATTTCTTTCTGTATCCTTGCCGTGGAATCTCATAAATAGCCCAACTGTAAAATTGGCTAAGTAATGAGAAAAAGCCAATAGTAATCCGAGTTTTGGGCTATGGAAAAAAGAGGCTGAAACAGCGCCGATAATAAACATTGGATTAGAAGCATTAGAGAAAGAAACTAGTCTTTCTGCTTCCGTTCTAGTTAACTGTTTTTCCTCACGCATTCTTGCTGTTAATTTTGCTCCAGTTGGAAAGCCGGATACCATCCCCATTGCCCATACGAAACCGCCTACTCCAGGGACTTTAAAGAGAGGGCGCATAATGGGTTCTAACAAAACACCGATAAAACGAACAACACCAAAGCCTATTAATATTTCAGATAGTATAAGGAAAGGAAGAAGTGAAGGAAAAACAATCGTCCACCAAGTGTTAAGTCCGTTTTTGGAAGCATCTACCGCCACCCCTGGAAAGGAAATCAGGGCAAGAGCTAAAAGTGATGCAGATAAAGCGAGTACGATTGTCTTCAATTTTGAGCGTAACAAATTATATTGCTCCCCCTTCAAATATAAATAGTAGGTTTTTATTCTCGTCTATGTAAGGAAGGCTGTTTGAAAGTTTTTATGTAAAAAAAGAGATACTTGTACACAAACAGCCTAAAGAATATCCCTCTACCAATCAATATACTCATAACCTCCAAAAAAAGACCATAAGATTATATAGATTGTTATTTTGATAAGAATAGGTGGGACGATATGGAACGCCCGAAAATTGGATTAGCGCTAGGTTCAGGGGGAGCAAGGGGATTTGCTCATATTGGGGTGATAAAAATATTGAGAGAAGAGAATATTCCAATAGATTATATAGCTGGCAGCAGCATAGGGGCGATTATTGGCTGCCTATATGCTGCTGGTTCTGATATACAGCGGTTATATACGTTATCAAAGTTCTTTAAAAGGAAATATTACTTGGATTTTACTGTTCCCAAAATGGGCTTTATTGCTGGGAAGAGGGTGAAGGAATTAATTCATTTATTCACCTATGGAAAGAATCTTGAAGATTTGGATATCCCTGTTGCTGTTGTGGCAGCCGATTTATTAACAGGAGAAAAGGTTGTATTTAAGAAAGGGGCAATAGCTGATGCCGTTCGTGCCAGTATTTCTATTCCGGGTATATTTGTTCCAGAAAAAATGAATGGGAGATTGCTAGTAGATGGGGGAGTAATCGATCGCGTACCTGTTTCGGTTTTAAAGGAAATGGGAGCAGATATCATTATTGCAGTAGATGTAGCTAAAGTAAATGTAAATACAGAAATTTCGAATATTTATGATGTGATTATGCGTTCATTAGATATCATGCAAATGGAATTAGTCGAATCAAGAGAATTTGCTAGTGATGTAATGATCAAGCCGCCTGTTGAAATGTTTAATAGCAAAGCATTTACTGATTTAGAAAAAATCATTGAGATAGGAGAAGAAGAAACGAAGAAATATATAAAAGTGATTAAAAAAGAAATTAAGAAAAGAAAAGCTAATGAGAAGAAGTAACAAAATAAAGTAGCGCATAGCAAGCAAGCGCTACTTTATTTTGTTGCCCCTTTTCAATAGAAATTACTTCATAATAGGAGGCTTGGAATAATCCATCTCTAGCAACTTTTGCTGAGCAGCAACCGGCACACCTAATGCATAAATTTGGGAGGCTCGTACGTCCAATACTATTTTCTCTTTTTCAAAAGAAGAAAGCTTACTAATGATAGGAAGAAGAAATTGCTTCTTTTTTTCCTTTAAATACAAACGACCATTTGCTGTTGTTCCGAGTAAGCGAATATATGCTGGCTTGGAGTAAGTTTGCATTTCTTCTTTTTTAGTATTTGTTAGAATATGTACACAAATTCTTTGCAGTCTTGTCCAAGTATACCTTTTCGTTTTTAGTAAGCGGATAAAGTCCTGAAATGATGATGCTTCTTTCACATATTTAAGAAAGCGGTATTCTATTCCTTCTTCTATTTCATAAATGGTGGAAAGTTCTTCTGCTGTTGTTTGCAACAGCCGGAATTTTAAATAGCTCCAGTAATTCTCCCATGTATGATAAGTAAGATACGTTTCTTTATACTGTTGTAGCGCTTGATAACTACTAGAAGGAAGGAAGGGTTCAATCGTTGTTAATGATCCTGCTGTCTGTAACAATTCTTCTCTTATACTTGTAGCGCTTGCTATCGTATCAGAAGTGAATTTTTTATCATGGTAATCAGCTTTAATACGAGCAACCGTGCAAACTTGCATTGGATAAGCATTTGTACGAACTGACTTGTAGTACTCATATCCCAGTATGTTATTAGGCATATGAAGATTGAGTCCTTGTGTTTTATTTACACTTGTTAATTCCTGGATAGCGCATGATTTTGCTTTTGGATAACTCATGCCTTGTTTCATATACTCTTTTACAAGTCTATCTTCTTCATCCTTTTTTTCCGCCAACAGGTTAAAAATAGAATCAAATTCGTTTATGTTTCCTGACTCACTTCCGAAGCATAAGTAGTCACAGCCTAAGCTGTGGAGAATTTCTACTGCTCCAGAAGCAAATACGGCTGCATGCTGTGTGGCAAAAGGATAAGGAAGCTCCACAATAAGATCTATTCCGTTTTCCAGCGCCATTTCTGCTCGAGACCATTTGGAAATAAGTGCAGGTTCCCCACGCTGGAGAAAAGGACCACTCATAACAGCTATTACAACCTCTGCTTGTGTTAATTCTTTCGCTTTTTGGATATGATACAAATGACCATTATGAAATGGATTATATTCTACAACAACACCAACTGCCTTCATCACAATCTCCCTAATCATTTTTCTGAAAAAACATTAAAACGAATGCTTTATTAGTAAAAGTTTATCCTAAAAACATTGGTTATAAAAGAGAAACCTATTTGCGTCAGTATGGTTTTCTTTAGTTTTTCTATTGAAAAACAACACTCCTCACGAGCTTAAAGCTTAAATCAAGAGCAAAGAACTGGTGATTATATCAAAGTTTTGGTTGCAATTCTGTTGATTATGGGTAGAATAGAAAAGAAATCGAAATAAATAAGGGAATAATCACTTATCCACTTATTATTTACTGTAAAGAAAAAATATTGACAAATAATTATATGAAAGCTATAATTACCTTTGTTGCCTTGGGGTGATATATATGAAATGGACGTTAAGCCAGTTACAAAAATTTCGAAGTAAGGGATTGCCAATTGATGAAACAATAAATATGGATGTGATTAAAGAAACAGATCCAACCATAAGAAAAGTATCTCCTATTCATATAACAGGACGTACAGATATTGATTCAACGAAAGTGACTTTTCATTTAAATATAAAAGGATCTCTCGTGCTACCTTGCTCTCGTACTTTAGTAGACGTGGATTATCCAATTAATGTTGAAACAACAGAAACCTTCCTATTAAAAGTTTCAGAATATGAAACAGACGAAGAGGAAGTTCATCAAGTAAAAGGGGATGTAATTGACTTAGAGCCAATTATTGCTGAAATTCTTTTACTTGAGGTACCGATGCAAGTCTTCTGTGAAGATACGAAAGAAGAGGGTGCTCCTCAGTCAGGTAATGATTGGGAAGTTATCCAAGAGCAAGATTTACAGGATAAGAAAGTAGATCCTCGTCTTGCCGGACTTGCTAAGTTTTTTGAAAATGAGTAAATAAACTCATAGTTAATTATGCAAAAGAAACATGTGAGATTGGAATCATCTTTTCTCATTACTTTCTTAATACTCTTTAAGGAGGTGGGACGAATGGCTGTACCTTTTAGAAGAACATCTAAAACTGCAAAGAGAAAACGTCGTACACATTTTAAATTACAAGTGCCTGGTATGGTAGAATGCCCTAACTGTGGTGAAATGAAACTTGCTCACCGTGTATGCAGCGCTTGCGGAACATACAAAGGGAAAGAAGTTGTAAGCAACTAATTATCTTTTTTGTTGATTAAAAGCACAAGAACTTTGGTTCTTGTGCTTTTTTCCATTTAACCATTTTTAGAATAAAGTCTTTTTTTGAGACGTAATAGGAATACATAGTGAAGGGTGATGGAGAGTGATTGTCGTTAGTTCTTGTTTAGCAGGGTTGAGGGTCCGGTATAATGGAACAGATTGTTTGAATGACAACGTGGAAAAGCTGTTGAAAATGAAAGAAGTAAAGACAGTTTGCCCGGAACTAATGGGAGGATTCTCTACTCCGAGGGAACCAGCAGAGATCATTGGCGGAAATGGCTACGATGTTATCGATGGCAATGCAATAGTAAAAGATGCAAGCGGAAATGATGTAACGCAAATGTACATAGATGGAGCTTATAAAACATTAGAATTTGTTAAAAGCGTAAAAGCTGAAATAGTAGTGTTAAAAGAAAATAGTCCTTCATGTGGTAGCAGCCATATATATACTGGCTTTTTTGATGGAACCAAAAAGGAAGGAGTGGGGGTAACCACTGCGATTTTAAGAAGAAATGGTATCAAAGTGGTTTCAGAGGAAGAATTATTATGATGATTTTTTTCTAAAGATAATATTTTTTAGATGCTATATAAATGTTATTTTTCAGAACAGCATTCAGTTATTTTTTCTTTTTCATTATGAATAAATCAGTCTATCTTTTCTAGTAGATGCATATGTATGAATAAAAAACACTAGGAGGGTATACTGATGACAACAACAAGACAAGATGCTTGGTCAAAAGATGAAGATATTTTGCTTGCCGAAATCGTTCTTCGTCATATTAGAGAAGGCGGTACGCAGCTTCAAGCATTTGAAGAAGTGGGGAAGCTATTATCAAGAACAAGTGCAGCGTGTGGATTTCGATGGAATTCATATGTACGCAAACAATATAAATCTGGTATTGAACTTGCCAAAAAACAAAGAAAGCAATTAAAAAAGACAAATGGAACAGAAGAATTTTCTGCAGATGAAGCAATTGTCCAGCCTTCCGCTTCTCCAGCACCAATACAGAATCAATTCGATGAAATGATTCTATATTTAAAAGATTTATATGATAAAGCAACGAAATGGGAGCAAGAAAATATTGATTCTTCCACTGTGAAAGAGAAAACAAAGGAATTGGAAGAAAAACTGACGTTGCTAAAGAAGGAAAATGAAGAGTTACAAAGCGAATTAGACTCTATGGAAGGCGCTTATAAAGCATTAGTTGATTTAATGGAGAAAGCAAGACAAATGGTGGTTTTTAAAGATGAGGATAAATTGCCAAAGGGTTAATTAAGTTATTTTTCTCTTACATTAAAATGATAACATTATATGTGTCAATAATGGATAGGTTATATGACTTATTGCAGGAGGGATCCTGTCAGTTAGGTAAAGTGTCCGCTCGACTCCTGTTTAGAATAGCGATGCAGAGGAGACTCACTAGAAGTTTGTTCCCTCCATTTTCGCTATAGGAAAGCGAGCGGTGTTTTTTATAAATTAAAAATGCGAGTATATCATTTGAATTTTGAAATTCTAAATTCTAGAGACTTGAAACGACGGTTAATTATTCCATTCTAATTTCTCTCCGATGGATGTAAACATTCTATTCCCCCCATCAAAATGATTAAATTCTTCATTGTTTATCGATTATTTCAATCATTCTTCATTTTTTCTTTTTATTGGATTTTAATGATAGAAAAATAGAGTGTGTAAATAAGTAAATAACCCTATTTCTTTCTGTTGGTCATAATGGAGGTCTTTATAACATCGAACAGAGCATGCTTTTCACTAATCTCTGTTCCACTTAGCGACGATAGCACAATAGTAATGAATAAGTTTTTTTATCTTCCTATGCTTTTCGTACTAACAAACATTTCAGAAAATGTTAAAATAGAACTAACGATAACTTGAAACGGTAAAGGAGCTTCGAATGAAAATTGGAATTATTGGAGCTGGGGCAATTGGCTTATTGTGTGCTTACCAGTTAGAGGAAAAGTATGATGTAACTTTATACGTTCGGTCAAAGAACCAGTATGAGCGAATTAAGCAGAGTGGAATTTATTATAAGGTTAAGGAGGAAAAGAAGGCTCGAACTATAAATGTGCGATATTTTGAAGAGTGGAATGGACTAGAAGAGCTTACGATTGTGACGGTAAAGCAATATCAATTAGCGCCTATTTATGAAAAGATGGAAGCTTTTGGAACGCAAATAAAAGCAATGTGTTTTCTTCAAAATGGAATGAGTCATATAGAGAAAATCAAGAACACGGAAGTTGCTAATGTATTGATTGGAATTGTTGAGCATGGAGCCATGAAGGAAGATGCGCATACGGTAATACATACTGGAATTGGAGCAACAAAATTAGCTTGTGTAAAAGGGGAAATGGAAGAAATACTCGTTTCGCTAACAACAATGACTAATGAAGTTTTTCCGTTCATAAAGGAATATGATTATAAGACGATGATGCAAAAAAAATTAGTGGTAAATAGTATTGTAAATGGTTTAACTAGTATTTTGCAGGTGCAAAATGGTCAGTTATTGGAAAATGGTCACTATGCTCAATTAGCAAATATGTTCATGAATGAAGTGTTAGAGATTTTAACGATAACAGAAGTTGATAAAAAGATGTATCGAGATTATTGTTTGGATGTTATACGAAATACTGCCTTAAATAAATCTTCCATGTTAAAGGATATAGAAGCAGGGAGACCAACGGAAATAGACGCTATTTTGGGTTACATACTAGAGGAAGCTAAAAAGAAACAAAAGAATGCACCAATTGCATCCACTATTTATTATATGATTAAAGGAAAAGAACGAGAAGGAGAGGAGTTTTATCGATGATTAATGTAACTTCACAGCTTATTAGTTTTCTCGTTGTTTTTCCGATATTTACATTATTTATTGTTTTTGTTATTAGTAAGCTAATTACAAAAAAACAACGGCTTTCTATTCAGCTAGCAATAGATATTAGCACGATCTTTTTTATTCTGTCTGTACATTTTCTTATTCAATCCATTTGGAATACATCTTTCTTATTATATATTGTTATTTTTATCTTGTTGATTGGAATGTTATTTGTTATTATGCATTGGAAGTTTAAAGCAGAAATCGAATATAAAAAAGTATTTAAAGGGATTTGGCGTGTAACATTTCTGCTTTTTTTCACTTTATATGTTGGATTAATCGTTTACGGTCTTTTACTATCTATATTAAAAGCAATGGGAATAGTGTAATAGCGCCTGCAACTTGGTAATAGAAATACAACCAAATTAACGATTTATTTTTATTACTGACAGTTTATGAATGAATAGCTGGTTATGGACTGGCAGAAGCTATAAGCAACTTTTTTTCTTTTATATAAAAGGGATGCTATACTTTTCTATGTAACAAAATATGATAATCGCTGTTTCTTTCATTAGTACTAGTGTTAAGGGAGAAGCTCGTGGTTGGCTCCTATTATTGAAGGGGTTTTATTAATAAGGAATTAATACATAAAAGTAAAAGGAAAACTCGAATTGGAGAAAGGAAGTACATAGATGGAGATGATAAATCTCTCTTTGCCTGTGGCAAATAAGTTCGTAACAGATTATTTAGAACAAAAGAATAGTACGAAAGATTTTTTTCATTATTCTTATCTTGATAAAGGTAGTTATGAGAAGAGAGTGAAAGAATTAGAAGCAAGATCTTTTATGAGAAATGATGTTGCGGACTATATTGAAGCTTATATGAAAAATTTTCCTCAAAGTGATAAGGTGAGGCATTCCATTGCTAAATTACGAATGGAAAATAGTGTGGTGGTTATTGGCGGGCAGCAAGCAGGAGTATTAACTGGTCCGCTGTATTCGATTCATAAAGTAATTAGTATAATCCTTTTAGCAAAACAAAAAGAAGAAGAATTGGATATCCCGGTCGTCCCTGTATTCTGGGTAGCTGGAGAGGATCATGATTATCTAGAAATCAATCATATATACACACCAAGCAAGGAAAAAATGAAGAAAGTTGTATTTCCACAAAGAGTACTAGATAAAAGAATGGCTTCAGATATAGAACTTGATAAACAGGTCTGTACAGACTGGCTGGAAACAATCATCGAATCTTATGGGGAAACAGATCATTCCCAGTCTTTATTACAACTTTTGCAAAAGGCAGTTGATGAGTCTACAACAATTGTTGACTTCTTTAGTTATTTGACAATGAGCTTATTTAAAGATTATGGGTTGTTACTTGTTGATTCTGGTGATAAAGAAATTCGTAAGTTAGAAAAAGAAATTTTTCTAAAACAAATCAATGAATTTCAACAATTGGCGGATGCAGTGTCCACCCAACAGAAATTAGTACAGGAAAATGGATATTCCCTTGTTATTGAAATGGCAGAGAATCCAGTTAACTTGTTTTATTACGATGATACAGAGCAAGAAAGAGTGTTGCTGCAATATGATGAAAGAGGCAACCGTTTTGTTGGAAAAGACAAAATCGTATCTTTTACAATCGATGAATTAAAAGAAATAGCAAGTGAATTCCCTCAAAAATTAAGTAATAATGTTGTTACAAGGCCAATAACACAAGATCTTCTATTTCCAACGTTAGCGTTTATTGGCGGACCTGGAGAAATTGCTTATTGGGCAGAACTAAAAAAGGCGTTTGAACACTTAGAAATAAAAATGCCACCCGTTGTTCCCCGTCTAAATATTACTCTGTTAGAGAGAAGTGTGGAAGCGGATATAGAAGAACTAAAACTATCTATGAAAGATGTTCTTATAAATGGAACATCGGAAAAATGTGCACAATTTTTACAGTCAGTTTCAAATGAAAAGATTGCTCGGTTGCTAAGTGAGGTTAAAGACGTAATTGAAACCAAATACAATCAGATTGAAGAAGAAATAAAAGCAGAGCATAAAGGTTTATTGCCATTATTGGAAAAAAATGAAGATTTTCTAATCAGTCAAGTAGAATTTATGCAAAATAAAGTTGATGATTCAGTGAAATTAAAACATGAAGTAATAGTGAATAAATTTAGTCGAATCGAACAAAATTTAAAGCCTGAAGGTTCCCCACAAGAAAGAATCTGGAACATTACTTATTTCTTAAATAAATACGGGATTGATATCCTTCAAGATGTTATGGATTTACCAATGACTTTTGATGGAACCCATAAAGTTGTTAAGTTATAAGGAAGAAGAAATGGAAACCGTCCTAATTATAGGGCGGTCAGACTGTAGACAAATCCCTGAATTTTAGAAGTAGAGGTTTGTATATAGTATATTTATTATTCTCTTTGAATAGGGATGTTGCTTTCCGCTTCAGGGGTTCGCTTTCCGTGGGGCTCGCGCTGAGCCGCTTCGGCCT
>Ga0182739_1004237_pt1 | contig 11981 bp, 6 predicted proteins | sample eDN5th30CBELigBY_FD_128873 | JGI IMG/M metagenome (GOLD analysis project Ga0182739, IMG submission 128873) | Enriched backyard soil microbial communities from Emeryville, California, USA - eDNA 5th pass 30_C BE-Lig BY (version 2) (version 2) | ecosystem: Environmental > Terrestrial > Soil >... | reverse complement strand
TTAAGCAACCGCGAAGTCGCCCAGACGACATTCCCCTTGTTATTCACTCAGGAAGGACAGACCGCGGATTTTCTCAAGTTGGCGGAATCGGGCGAAGAGAATGGCTGGGACCAGTTTCCCGGCGTCTGCCTGACCTATCCGACTCGTGGAGCCAAAGCGGGAACCACTGTTTATGCAGAGTTCTCCGACCCTCTTTCCCGGGGAGCGGGCGGACAACCAATCATTCTGGCCGGTCAGCGTTACGGACAGGGACAGGTGCTTTATATCGGCAGCCCGGAAATGTGGCGATTACGCGCCATCGATCCCGCATACCTGGAACGACTCTGGATCAAACTGGTCCGCAAGAGTGCTGAAGGACGTTCCAAACGGGGGTTGCAGCGGGGCATGTTCATTCTGGATGGACGGGAATTCACGCTGGGACAGACTATTCCGCTACGTTTGCGGGCTCTCAATCCACAATTTCAACCTTTGGCGAATGATGTGGTGACGATCGACGCCTTTCGACAAGGGGGAGCTCCGGTGGTTCCCAGCCCCCAACTGCGCAAAGACCCCATTCGTCCCGCGGAATTTGCAGGGGATTTTCGACCTCTCACCCCCGGTCGATACCGTCTGGAATACCTGTTGCCGGACTCTCCAGAGAAAGTGGTCGCCGAAATCGATCTGCAACTCCCCCGGCAGGAAGCGTCTTCACTGGTGCAGGACGTTGCTCTGTTAAAACGCCTGGTGGATGGAACAGCTGGGGAATATCTACAATTGGATCAGGCAGCCGCTTCCGTTTCTCAATTGTTTCCAAATAAGGGGGAACGGGTCATCATTGATCAGCGGATCAAAGAATTATGGGATCGAAACTGGATGTTGGGGCTGCTGGCAACGCTTCTGGCATTAGAATGGCTGACAAGAAAACTTTTGAAACTGGCATAGAAGAGATGAAAGAGGGAAGGAAAGAGGGGAAAGAGAAAAGAATCGATCCCCGATCCCACCCTCTGCCCTTTGACCTCTTCCCCGAAATGGTTGATTCGTGACACAAAGCCGACCCGAAATCCAGAGTGTTCTCAGTCGCCTGCGGCGATGGATTCGGCGCTATGTTTTGCTGGAAGGCCTGGCAGGCACCGTGGCGCTGGCCTGTCTGCTGTTCTGGGTGACGTTTGGAATCGATCTGGCCTATTTCTGGTTGAGCAATCTGGAATTACCCGGCTGGTTCCGGATTGTCTGCACAATTGCCATGGCGAGTCTGCTGGTGGGGACACTCTTGACCTGGATGGGGGCCAGGTTGTTCCGGCAGATGCGTCCGGCAGATCTGGCACTGGCGCTGGAACGAAAGTTTCCCGAACTGAATGATCGGCTGATTACAGCTGTGGAACTGGCGGACCGTCGGCCCGATGGAGCCCATTCAGACATGCTTGATCGAACCATTGAGGAAGCTGTTTCGCAACTCTCTGCAATCCGTTTGCAGGAGACCACCAATCCCGTGCCACTGCGGCGAATGTTGCTAACGGCGGGAGTGCTGGCCGCCTCGGTTCTGGCCCTGGGAATCGCCCATGCACAGGGAATGGAACGCTGGTATCAGGCCTATATTCTGGGCAGAGATGATTACTGGGAACCGTTCCGTCGGAATGAATTGAAAATCCATGTCGTCGCCCAGCCTGGAGACCGGGTCCGGGAATTTGACGCCAACGGCATCTACAAACATCCGCGCGGTGCCGATCTGCAACTGGTGGCCGTTGTTCCAGAAGGGACCATTCCTCCGGAACGAGTCAATCTGCAGTACATCGGTTTCAGCGGTGCTGGTCAGCAACGGGGCCAGGTGACGATGGCCCGACTGGGCGATAGCGAGTTTCGTCATCCCCTGATCCGCGTGGTGAATGACCAGGAACTGTGGTTTCGCGGAGGCGACTACGTCAATCGCCGGCCATTCCGCGTGCAGGTTGTCGATCCGCCCAGAGTGGATGCCCTGCAACTCCAGTGTGATTATCCCACGTATACCGGTCTGGATGGTCTTGAAGATCAGTTGCTGCGCGTGGTGGGGACACAGGTCGCACTCCCGATGGAGACAGGATTTGATTTGCGCGTGACTGTCAATAAACCGCTATTGAAAGTGATCATTCGCAGTAGTCAATTCGAACTCTCATTCGGCTTTGATGCAGAGACCAACGGGCACACTCCACTCCCGACCCGGCTGACACTCATCAACTCCGAAACGACCGAAGTGCGTTCGTTGACGCTCACGGAACCTCCCAGCACATTTTTTGACGAGACGCGCCGGCAATTTCATCTGCCGTTGAAAGTAACCGCCGCTGCCAAAGAGGAACTCGGCAAACTGAATCAGACGGTTTCATTGCCGCTTCCCATCGTTCCGGATGAATCCCTGCAGATTTCTTTGGAGGATGAAGATCGCATTTACAGCCCGGAACCGGCGACGTTAATGGTGAACGGGATTGTCGATCAACCCCCGGTCGTTGAGACCCGCCGGACCGGAATCGGCACTGCAGTCACGCGCATGGCCACCATCCCCATCGAAGGCAAGTTACAGGACGACTACGGCGTGGAAGCCGCCTGGTTTGCCTATCGGACCGACAAGACCGAAAAGGAGGAACAACAGGCGCTGGCAAATTCCCCTTCCGGTCAGAAGGAGTTCCGGTTGCAGCAGACCCCCGAACTCAATGTGGAATATTTCAACCTGATTCCCCTGCAACTTCTGGAAGGACAGAAATTGACCCTCGCCGTGGCTGCCAGAGATGGGGATGATCTTAACGGTCCCCACGAATCACGGGGCGAGCTGCTCACATTTCAGATTGTTTCCGCAGACGAATTACTGGCCAAACTGGCGGATCGGGAAATGACACTGCGAGCCCGTTTCGAACAGAATCGCAGCGAAGTGAGCGAACTGCGGACAGCTGTGGAAAAAATGCAGGCACAAATTGTCGAATTGGAAGCGGAAAAAGAGAAAACCCAGATGGCCACGGGAGTTGTGACAGCTTATGCCGATCGTGGACTGCACCAGATTCGAAAAAATCATACAGAATCTCGTTCCGTCGAGGTTTCTTTTCGAGATTTACGCGATGAAATGGTGAATAATCGGGTGGCGACCACGGAACTTCTGGAACGCATCGAGCGTCGAGTGATTGAACCGTTGGAATTGATCAATACGCAGGACTTCTTGTCGGTCGATCAACTCCTGGGAACTTTGCGGCTGGCGATTGAGCGTCAGCAACGGATGAGCGCCGCTGTGGAGGACGTTTTGCCCGCGATCGATCGCCTGCTGGCACATATGGATGCGGTTCTGGCAGAAATGCGGGACCGCGGCACATTGAATGATGTCATTCAAAACTTGCAGAAGATGATTGATTTGCAGGAAAAACTTTTGGAAGAGACAGAAAATAAACGCATTGAAGATAGTTTCTTCACTCCACTTAAATGAAAATTTCTTGATTTCAACATGTTTGTCGAACACGATCGTGCGAGAATCACAGGGAATGCGATCACTCTGTCTTGACAGGTGATCGGTCTGGAAATGTGAATGTTGGGAACCTTTGCAGTTCGGAAAGTCTGGTTGGAGAAGGAGCTGATGTCCAAGTTCGTAAATGTCTGGCTCCTGAATCTCGTGGCTGCCTGGATGATTGTTCCAGCAATTGCTTTTGCCCAGACTGCCTCTTCTCCTTCACCTGATGCCACTCCCCCCGCTCGAGATCTTTCCGCCACGGAGCAGCAGATTTTTCGAGATTATGAGCGGTTTGAGAAATCGTTGTTTGATGTGGGGGAACAACTGCGGCGCAAAGATCCGGAGCGGGCCGAACTCCTTTACCGCGCTCGCAGCCAGAGTCAGGAGCAGAACATCCTGGCTGAGATGCAGACGATTGCAGAATTACTCCGCACCCAGAATGCTTCCGGAGCGACTGCGGAACCGCAATATGGGCCAGCGGCAGACCGTCAAAAAGAAGTCCTCGTCCGTATGAAAGCGGTCTTGCGACTCCTGCAAAGTCAGGACGAACGGGAACGGGTTGGCGCGGAAATCGCCCGGATTCAGGAATTGCTGAAACAGACCAACCGGATCATCGCCCGGCAGAAAGATGTCCGGGCAGACACCCAGCGGAGCAGCGATCCCAGTAAAAACTCCGATGCCCAGAAACGAGTCGCGGAGGAAGCCAAAAATTTAAGCGAGAAAATCGAGAAGCAGGACACCGAACGCGAACAACAGAATTCGGGTCCTTCAACAGGAGAACAAAAGCCGAAAGGCGAACAGAAATCCGGCAAGAATCCGGATTCGCAAAAGAAATCAGACTCCGGAGAAGAATCCAAGCCGTCAGAAGGGGAACAGTCTTCACCCGGTGAAAAATCTGAGGGTGAAAAATCTGAGGGTGAAAAATCTGAGGGTGAAAAATCAGGAGGCAAATCCTCCGGAGAGCAGAAGCCCGGAAGTCAGGGACAACAAAGTCAGGGGGAACAGGGTTCGCCTGGAGAGCAGGACCAACAGCAATCTTCTCCCGAATCGAAATCGTCCGATTCCCAAAGAACGCCAGGTCGCGAACAATTGGAGCAGGCCCGTCAGAAAATGCAGCAGGCCATTGAAAAACTGCAACAAAAGCAGAAAGACAATGCCGTCGATGACCAGGACCAGGCCGTGGATCGGCTGGAAGAACTGAAAGCCAAGCTGGAAGAGATTTTGCGTCAATTACGAGAGGATGAACGCGAATCTTATCTGACGATGCTGGAAGCCCGCTTTCAGAATATGCTCAAGCGTCAGCAACACATCAATACGGAAACAATTCGGATCGATCGCATCGAAGTTTCGGATCGAGCTCAACAAAACTTTGCCTCACAGGCCGATAACATCCGTAAAGAACAGGAAGACAATGCCTTAGAAGCAGAAAAAGCACTGCATTTGTTGAAGGAAGAAGGCTCTTCGGTGGCCTTCCCGGAAGCAGTGCAGCAGATGCACCAGAATATGCGGCTGGTCGCTGCCCGTTTAAGTCGGCAGGAAACCGGTCAGACCACGCAGGTTGTGGAAAAGATGATCAGCGATACGCTGGAGGAAATGATTGCCGCTTTTCGACAGGAACTTCAGGAGCAACAGGAGAAGAAACAACAAGGGTCGCAAGGGGGCCAGGGGCAACCTCAGGACCCCGGGCTGGTCAATCAACTGGCCGAATTAAAATTGATTCGATCCTTGCAGAATCAAATCAACGTCCTGACCAAACAGATTGGCACGGAAGTTGTTAATGGTGCAGTCGGAACCCCGGATCAACGACAGTTGCTGCACGATTTAAAGGTGCGGCAGGAGCGGATTCAGGAAGCAACCTACGACCTCTCTGTCGGCAGGAATCAGTAATGCGAAATTCTCGAGTTGGTGTGACAGGACTGCTGCTTTCGGCAGTATTGGTGTGCGGAAATCGTCCGCTGGCTCAGGCTGCTCCTGCCCCACAGACAGTCTCTTCCACGGAAGTGTTTGCTCCACCATCAGCCATGGATCTGAAAGCCGCGGTCTTTGCCTGGATTCAGCAGAGCAATCTCGTAGAAACCCCCATTGTCGATGCCATCGCCCCCAGCTGGCAGTTCGAAGAGAAGCCCAGTCCAGAGCAACTCTTTGATGTTTTAATGCGAACATTTTACCTGGCCGACAACGACACCCGGCACCTGATTGACAGTTGTCGAAACTGGACCTATTCCGCTTCTCTGCTGCAGATCGAACTGCCGTCCAAGGATCGGGACCGAAACGAACCTCTGTTGACCAACAATGTGCGATATTTCCTGGCACGGCATCTGACACTCCTCACCGCCTATAACGATGCTTTGACCATCTTTGACACGATTAATCCCAAGTACGTTGTCGACCCGGCGGGGTGCCTGTTTCATCGAGCCGTCTGCGAACAACATCTGCTGATGAAATCCCAGGGACTCAAAACCTTGCATCTGCTGTTGAATCAGACCCAGGATGTCCCGGTCCGTTATCGGAAACTGGCGGAGTTGATGGAGACGGACTTACAAGGGGTCGAAGAAAAAACGCTCGATGAAGTCGCGCGACAGATGAAGGATGTCCAACGCCGGTTGTCCCTGCAGCAGACCGATGAAGGGGTCCAGCAGGTGGAAGAGAAGATTATTGCCACGCTGGATGAACTCATCAAAAAGATGGAAGATCAGCAAAAACAGAATTCTTCCTCTTCGTCAGGCGCGAATTCCGGCGGAGCCCCCATGAACCCCGCCGGCGATTCCTATCTGGGAGGAGTTAAGGGGCCGGGCGAAACCGACAAGAAGGAAATTGGACACAAAGACCACTGGGGAGACCTGCCCCCCAAGGCCCGTGAAGCGGCCAAGAACATGTTGGACCAGCAATTTCCCGCTCATTATCGCCAGGCGGTGGAAGAGTATCTGAAGAAACTGGCCGATCGCCCTGCCCCTGCTCCCTGAGAAATTACTGTTGAAGGAGACGATGTTGAAACCAGCATGGCGATGCACCTTTCAAAGGCTGTTTGTGGGGACGGTGTTTCTGGTGTCCTCCGGTTTAATGCTGCACGCGGGCCCACCCGTGACACTCACTTTGCTGGATGGTTCGACGCGCACCGGCGAGTTGCAAACCCTGACAATCGATGACGTCGAGGTGAATACCGATCAGGGGCCGGAAAAGATCGCGGTGACCCAATTAATGATGGTGGACCTGAATCCGGAACTGGCAACCGGAGAAACACCTCAGATGGAGATCGTGCTGGCCGACCATTCCCGGTTGCAGTTATCCACATTCACTTCCGACGGCACGCAGGCCACGCTCGTCACTCCGGATTTGCCCGCTGTTTCGGTTCCAGTCCGCCAGATCAGCGTGGTTCGACTGGCAGGACTGGATGATAAAATTGCTTCCCGCTGGGAAGATTTAACGGGCCGCAATGCCCGGGATGACCTGCTGGTCATTCGGAAAGGGGACGTTCTGGATTACGTGGCCGGTTCCATCAGTAAAGTGACTGCGGACGCGGTGACCGTACTGGTGCGTGAGAAAGAATTGTCGGCTCCTCGAGAGAAAATCTTCGGGCTGATTTTTGCTTCCCGAGCCACGCCACCTCAAGTTCGCCGGATCGCGGTTCGAACCCGGACCGGAGATGTTCTGCAAGGGGAATCTCTGCAGCTCGTTGAGGACCAGTTGCGAATCACCTCTTTTTCCCTGGGTGAACAGTCTTTGCCGCTGGGAAGCATTCAGTCACTGGACTTTGGAGGTGGTCGCATCCGGTCCCTGGCCGACTTGCCATTTGACCCCTCCGGTTCCAAGCCGCCCCACGAGAACGATCCGGTGGTCTGGTTTGTCTGTCGTAATGCGCCCGCCGGCAGCGGCGGCAAACTCCCCTTAACGATCGGCGAAAAAGAGTATCGCAAAGGGTTGTGGCTGCACTCTGGAGCGGCATTGCGATTTCGGCTCAATCGCGAATTTACGCGTTTGCGAACAACAGCCGGTTTCGACCTCACCCATGTCACCCGGATGCCACGTTTCAATCCGAGCGTACGACTGGTCCTGCTGGGAGACGGAAAAGAATTGTATTCAAAAGAATTTCGCTGGAATGATCCCCCGGAACAACTGGATGTTTCGCTGGCGGATGTCCGGGAGCTGACCATCCGGGTCGACACTGCCGGCTCGGGACAGGGAATTCTGGAACATTTTGCTCTCGGTGATGCCCAGGTGATTCAGTGACCACGCGCAAACAGAAAATCTTTTCCACAGGACGTGTTGCCCTGGCATGGTGTCTGGCGGAGGGGCTCATATTGTCCCTGTCAGTATCTCTGTCCTTGTCAATGCTTCGGTCAGTCGGTGAGGCTGCGCCGGTCACTGTTTCTGAAGTGGTGCGTCATGCGGAAGAGCAGCGGATCAACACGATGAAATCGGTCGCTCCGGCAGTCGTGGCGATCTTTGCCGCAGGCGGAAATGGGGGTGGATCTGGTGTGCTGATCAAGGCGGACGGGTTCGCCATTACGAACTTCCACGTCGTCCAGGGACAGGGCGGGTTCATGAAATGCGGTCTGAACGACGGCAAAGTTTACGATGCGGTCCTGGTCGGTATCGATCCCACGGGAGACGTGGCGCTCATCCAATTACTGGGGCGGACAGATTTTCCGCATGCCCCCATCGGCAATAGTGATGAAGTGCGGATTGGGGATTCCACTTTCGCCATGGGGAATCCGTTTCTGCTGGCGACGGATTTTCAGCCCACGGTGACTTATGGAATGGTCAGCGGAGTACATCGGTATCAGTATCCAGCGGGGACGTTTCTGGAATATACCGACTGCATTCAGGTGGATGCTTCAATCAATCCGGGAAATTCCGGCGGCCCGTTGTTCAATATGCAGGGAGAACTGATCGGGATCAATGGTCGAATCTCCGTGGAGAAACGGGGCCGGGTGAATGTGGGGGCGGGCTATTCCATTTCCATCAATCAGGTGATGCACTTTCTGGATCATCTGAAAAGCGGTCGGGTGGTGGATCATGCCACACTGGGGGCCACGGTGGCCGGCACTTCCGATGGCACAGTGGTGATCAATCGTATTCTGGAGACATCCGAAGCGTATCGTCGCGGGTTGCGACAAGATGATGAAATCGTGACCTTTGCCGGGCGTCCGATTCGCAGCGTCAATCAGTTCAAAAATATTCTGGGGATCTATCCCAAAGGCTGGATCGTTCCCATCTCCTATCGTCGCGAAGGTCAGCGCTCTGATATTCAGGTCCGATTGATGGGGCTGCATCGTCGCGCGGAACTGGCGGGGGGAGAAGGGGGGGAACCGGAAGAACAACCTCCTCGCGGACCGGAGAGAAATCCGGACGAGGCCCCTCGCGATCCGGACGAAACCCCAGCAGGACCTGCCGCCGCCAAGCCGGAAATTCCAGAACAATATGCCAGCCTGTACATCGAACGGCAGGGCTATGCCAATTATTACTTCAACCAGCAGGCCCAGGCCCGGTTGATGCAGGGACTCGCGGACTGGGGAGATTATTCCAAAGTGCCGGTTGGCTGGTCGATCACCGGAACATTGAATGGGACGACTCCTGTTCAGATCCGGATGCTGACAGAAGCTATTGCTGCCAAATTGGGGGACCAGTTTGCTGTTCAGGAAATGAAGAATGACTTCGCGGATCTGCCTGCCGGGTCGGGTGGACTGCTGGCGGCACTGGAGCAACTCAAACATCTGCTCGCCGACCCGCAGGATTATTTCACCGAATTCTACTATCTGGGGAGCGAGCCCTTTCGAGATACCCGAGAACAGGTGCAAGTGTTGATCACGACCCGCAGCCTGGTCACCAGTCGCTGGTATTTCAAACAGGAGTCCAATGAGTTGCTGGGCTTTGATACGACTCTGGCGGAAGATGTCGATCCCTGTGAAATCCGCTTTGGTGAACTGGTGAGTCAGGAGGGCGTGAAATTTCCCAAGGTGCTGACGATTCGTTACGGAGATCAGGCATTCGGCAAGCTCAATATCGACTCTCTGCAGTTCTTTGCTTCTCCAGCAGCGGCCACGGGAGGTCAGAATCCATGATCGGTCCTCGGGTTTGCAGACTTTGGGTTTCTGTTCATCAAGTTCTCACAAGCCTGTCTCGGAAAGGTCTGTGCAGGACGTTTTCAATCGGTCTGTTGGTTGTCTGTGCGGGGCTTCTCTGTGGCGGATCTGTCCAGGCACAGAGTGCAGACATTCATGGTGAAGATATTCATGACGCCATTCAGTACGTGCAGCAGCGGATGGTGAAATTGTACGGTGCGGGGGGACTCAAGAATCTGGCGGGATATGGTACCGGATTTCTTGTTTCTCCGGATGGACATATCGCCACGGTCTGGAGCCATCTGCTGGACGCGGACACGGTGGCCGTCGTGCTTCCGGATGGACGCCGGATGTTTGGCCGCATGGTGGGAACGGATTCGAAAAAAGATATTGCTGTTCTCAAGATCGATGCGGTCGATCTTCCCTATTTCGATTTGAGCCATGCTGCTTCTGCCGGTCCGGGGGCTTCGGTCCTGGCCTTCAGTAACATGTTTAAGGTGGCCGTGGGTGATGAACCGGTCACGGTGACGCACGGTGTCATTTCTGCAAGAACCGATCTTTCCGCACGTCGTGGGCGGTATCAGGCCCCCTATACAGGACCGGTTTATATTCTGGATGCGGTGACCAATAATCCGGGAGCAGAAGGGGGCGTGCTGACGACGTATGACGGCAAGCTCCTCGCCATGCTGGGGCGGCAGGTCCGCAGTGATCAGAACAATGTCTGGTTGAATTATGCTGTGCCCATCAGCGAACTTCGTACCAGTATTGAAGACATTATTGCGGGACGATTACACCGGACTGATCCATTAATGGCGGGAACGAAGCCAACGGGTGACGGGTTTAAGGGGTTGGATTTCGGCCTGGTGCTGGTGCCGGATGTGGTTTTTCGGACCCCTGTCTACATCGAAACCGTTGTGGAAGGATCTCAGGCTGACAAAATGGGCCTGAAACCAGACGATCTGATCGTCTTTGCCAATGGAGAACTGGTGCCGTCCATCCGCAACTTCGAAACAGTTTTGCAAAGCCTGAGCCCGGGGGACGATCTGCAACTGGTCGTTCGCCGAGAATCCGAATTGATTTCTGTCACCTTTCAGGTTCCTCGACAAAAAAGATGATGGCCAATTTCATGAACCTGAACCCCTGTGGAGACAAGTTCTCCAGTCTGCCGGCAGCGGTGCGACCATGCTGTGCGGCAACAACTGCCTGCTGGCGAATGCTGCTGCTCTGGTTGATTGCGGTGTCTTGGGGAACTGGTGCCTTGCCTGCAGCCGATCTCCAGCTGGAACAACAACTGGCCATTCAAAAAGCGGTGGCAGCTGCCGATGCCTCGATCGTGCGTATCGAGACGGTGGGGGGAGTGGATCTGGTTGGGGAGATGCTGACCGGAACCGGTCCCACGACGGGAGTTGTCGTGCGGGAAGATGGTTACGTGATCACCAGCCGGTTCAATTTTCTTTCGAATCCCAGTTCCGTGGTGGTCACGTTGGCGGATGAACGAAAATTTGCCGCCGAGATCGTGGCCAGCGACATGTCCCGCATGCTCACGCTGCTCAAAATCAAGGCGGATGACCTGGTTCCTTTCACGGCTGTCCCCAAAAATGAATTTCGAGTGGGGCAGTCCGCCATTGCACTGGGACGAACATTCGATCTGAAGTTTCCCAATATTTCCGTGGGAATCGTGAGTGCGCTGGATCGCGTCTGGGGCCGGGCTCTGCAGACCGACGCCAAAACCTCTCCCGTGAATTACGGGGGGGCATTGATCGATCTGACGGGGCGTTGCCTGGGAGTGATTGTTCCGCTCTCTCCGCAGGAACAGGGAGAAACCGCGGGGGTGGAATGGTATGACAGCGGCATCGGCTTCGCCGTTCCACTCGTGGATATCGAAGCGGTCCTGCCGCGGCTCATTGCGAAAGAGACGCTCAAACCGGGACTCATGGGAATTGGTTTTGAAGATCATGGTCCCATCAGCGGAGCTGCAAAAGTGCTGCGCGTTCGTCCGGAATCTCCTGCGGATCGCGCGGGCCTCCTCGTCAACGATGTCGTTGTGGAAGTGAATGCACATCCCGTTGCCAAGTTGAATGATCTCAAGCACCTCGTGGGTTCGATGTACGCCGGCGACGTGGTCCATCTGACAGTTCGCCGCGACGATGAGACATTGCAGAAAGAGATCACGCTGACAGATGTTCTCAAAGCCTATCAGTTTCCGTTTCTGGGGATTCTGCCCGATCGAAATCCTTTGAAATCCGGACAGCAGGGGGTGCGGGTGCGCACTGTGCTGCCCGATTCTCCTGCCGCCAAAGCCGGGGTGAAAACCGGCGACCTGATTCAGAAAGTGGGGGAGACGGAGATTTCTTCTTCCGTCGAACTGGCGACTCAGATTCACCGGATTGAACCGGATGCCGATGCCGTTTTGAGTCTTCAACGGGATCAGCAAATCCTGACGTTGACGGCCAGATTGATTCCGTTTCCCAGTGAGCCCC
>Ga0182739_1004235_pt1 | contig 11987 bp, 10 predicted proteins | sample eDN5th30CBELigBY_FD_128873 | JGI IMG/M metagenome (GOLD analysis project Ga0182739, IMG submission 128873) | Enriched backyard soil microbial communities from Emeryville, California, USA - eDNA 5th pass 30_C BE-Lig BY (version 2) (version 2) | ecosystem: Environmental > Terrestrial > Soil >... | reverse complement strand
TCCTCCCGCTGTCGTGCCCACCATCTGGGTGTTGAATACGGTAGGGCTGTTCAAGACGCTGCCGGGGCTGACGCTGGTCGAAATTGCGCTTCATTTTCCGTTTTGCGCTATTTTGTACAAAGCGTTCACGGCGACGATTCCCCGGGATATCGACGAGAGCGCGTTTATCGACGGCTGCGGCGGACTGAAGCTGTTTACGCATATCATTTTTCCGCTGCTGAAGCCGGTATCCTCGACCATCATTATTATTCAATCCGTCAGTGTGTTTAACGATTTCGTCAATCCGCTGTACTTTTTGCCCGGTTCCGAGAATGCCACTGTCCAGCTGACGCTGTACAACTTTATGAGCATGTACCTGACGTCCTGGAACCTGCTGTTTGCCGATGTGGTGCTGATTTCTCTGCCCCCGCTGATCTTGTTTATCTTCTTTAACAAAAAGATTGTTGCCGGCATGACGGCCGGATCGGTCAAAGGCTGACCGGACCGGTCAAGGGCTGTACATGAGTATATCAAGGCTGGGCTGCAATCCAAGTCAGGCCGCATTGACCATGCGATTGGCGGAATGCACAATGAACCGGCCCGGAGGGCAAAGTACAATAAAGCTAGGAGTCGGGGCTGTCGCAAGATCGCCCGATAATAAAGCTTTCGCATAAGACAGAAAACGCTAAAGAGGAGGCAAGTACATGGAAAGCTCCAGCGGTAGTGTACTTTGGTTTACAGGCCTCTCGGGCTCGGGGAAAACGACCACCGCCGTCCAGGTGTACCAGCGGCTGCTGGAAGCCGGCAGACCGGCAGAGCTGCTAGACGGGGACGCCATACGCACGACACTCGGCAAAGGGCTTGGATTCAGCCGCGAAGACCGGCTTGAAAATATCCGCCGCATGGCATTCGTGGCCAATCTGCTGTCCCGGCATGGGATTACGGTGCTGGTTTCCGCAATTACGCCTTACCGTGAAATGAGGGACTATTTGCGGGAGCATGTGAGCGGATACGTAGAGATTTATGTAAACTGCTCATTGGAGCAGTGTGAGGCCAGGGACGTGAAAGGGCTTTACGCCAAGGCGAGAAGGCAGGAGATTCAGCAGTTTACAGGTATTTCTGATGCGTATGAGGAACCCGAACGCGCAGATATCGTAATCGATACGCAGCATCAGACGGTGGAAGCGAATACAGAGCGGATTTTGGAATGGCTGTACAGGAACCGGTACAAGGAAACCGCCGATTTGGCCGTACAGCAGTGCATCGCAGCCGGTCAAGAGGTGCCGGATACGGGTAACGCAAACGGTCAGGAGGCGCACAACCGATGAAAATCATCATGATCTCGCTCGATACGCTTCGCGCAGACCGGCTGGGCTGCTACGGATACCGCAAGCCGACGAGTCCGTATATCGACCGGATCGCTTCGGAAGGAGTCCTGATGGAGCGGGCTTATGCGGCCGACATTCCGACCGAAGTAGCGCATTCGGCCATTTTTACCGGCAAAATCGGCCTGACCACCGGCCTGGTTTCGCACGGCTCCGACCTGTCTTATTTGCCCAAATCGGTCGAGTGGCTGCCGTCCAAGCTGAAAACAGCAGGCTTCACCACTTGTGCCGTAGATAATTTGTACAATCTCAAGGAATGGTTTGCACGCGGATACAACTATTATTTGAACAGCTCGGGACCCAAGCGCTGGATTGACGGCAGAACCGTTAACGATTTGGCGCTGCCGTGGATTCGGGATCATAAGGATGAGGACTTTTTCCTATTCCTTCATTATTGGGATGCGCACACGCCTTACCTGCCGCCCGAAGCCTATGTGCCTTCATTTTACGAGTCGAGCAAGGACCCTTACCGGGAGGGCGGCTCCAGCATGGAGCGGGCCTATGAGCATCCGGCCTATCCATTCTTCAAGCATCATCATTACAAGCTGCTCGGTCCTGTGACCGATGCGGAATATATGAATGCACTGTACGACGCAGAGATCCGCTACTTGGACGATCTGCTCCGCGAGCTGGACGAAACGCTGGTCCAGCTTGGGATCAAGGAGGAGACGCTGCTCGTGCTCTTCGGGGACCATGGTGAGAGCTTGACCGAGCACGATATTTATTGGGATCACTGCGGTCTCTACGAGCCGACGGTCCATGTGCCGCTGATCCTGCGGTGGCCCGGGCAAATTCCAGCCGGCGGACGCGTGCAGGGCTTCGTCCAGCATGCGGACCTGCTGCCGACGGTGCTTGAGGCCGTTGTCCGGTCCGCAGCGCCGGGCTTGAGCTTGCCGGCGCTGCACGTTCCGGACGGCGTCGACGGCCGCAGCCTGTGGCCGTCGATGCTTGGCGAGGCCGACGGCACGCTCGAGGAGGTCTGCTTGAGCGAATGCGCCTGGCAGGCGGCGCGGGCCATCCGTACGGATCGCTATAAGCTGATCCGTTATTATGACCCGGGGCCGTTCCAGCGCCCGGTCACGGAGCTGTACGACCTGCTGGAGGACCCGCAGGAGCTTGTCAATTTGGCCGACCGGGAACCGGTCATCGCTGAAGAGCTCGAAGAGAAGCTGATGCGGTTCGTCGCCCGCAAGCTGGGCGGGCGGCCGGATCCGATGCTGCGGCAGATTCAGGAGTCGCAGCTGCCTTTTCGGCGCAGGATCGAGTCGATCCTGGAAGGGGTGGGCCTCTCCTGGGAAGCGTGGATTCAGAACCCGCTGCGGCAGCGTTACGACACGTTGGAGGATGAACGGCGGGCCAGACATGGCTCTTAAAGCTCCTCAGGGGGCGCTTGGACGTTGTCGCAATCGGCCCTGAGGATGTCGCAATAGGCAATGCCGCAGCCTGCGAGGAAGATTATGATAATTAAGACAATAAATACCGGCGCAAGAGTTGCAGATAAAGATGCAGATGAAGCCGCAGATTTAGATGCAGCTCATCTGCCTACGCAAATGCAAGTACAGATGTACTTGATGCACTTGCAGATTCAGATGAAGGGCAGGCACCAGGTAGAAGCTTTCGTAATCCGGGCTTTTTACACTTGAACGAAGAAAGGTGGTGCAGTCCCCGCTTGAACGCCCAAGCATGGGCGGAACGGGCGACGGGACGGAAACGTATGGCATTGAAAATCGGGATTGTCGGAATGAATGGAATCGGGAATCGGCACGCAGACTGCTACGCAAGCGAGCCGCTGGCCCAGCTGGTTGCCGTATGCGACGTAGTCAAGGAGCGGGCCGACAAAGCGGCCGAGAAGCATGGCGTCAAAGCTTATTACAGCCTGGAGGCTATGCTTCAGCAGGAGCCGGATATCGAAATGATAGATATTACGACAGGCGGCATCGAGAATGGGAGCTGGCATTTTGAGCCCGCCATGCAGGCGATCGCAGCCGGCAAGCATGTGCTGATCGAGAAGCCGCTGGCCAACAATATTCTCGAAGGAAGAGAGCTGGTCCGCTTTGCGGCCGAGAAGAAGGTGTATCTGGGCTGTAACCTGAACCACTACTTCTCCGCACCGGCGGAAAAAGCCAGACAATATATGGATGCAGGCGATATCGGCGAAACGGTGTACTGCCTTGCCAAAATGGGCTTCAACGGCGGCGAGGAGCTGTATTCGGTGCCGAAATCGCCGAAGGATAAAGGCCAGCCTTACTTCCATATGAAAGCGTTTTTAACGCATCCTTTCAGCGTCATGCGTTATTACTGCGGCGATATTACGCATATCCAGACGTTCTCGAATCAAGCGGGCTTCCGCAAAAGCGCAGGCGATATTACGGTTTCCATCAACAGCATTCATGTGAAGTTCGCAAGCGGCGCCGCAGGCTACCTGCTCAGCCAAAGGGGCGATGCCACGTATGGCCTGGGCGGCTGGTGGACGATGGAGGTCGGCGGCACGAAAGGGACCTTCTGCATAGAGAACTGCGTGGAGAAGGTGTCCTACTGGCGGGCGCAGAAGGGCGTTCCGTCGATCGGCTCCCATCCTGAGCCTGAGGTAACCTCTTCAGGAGTCACGGAATTCAATTCCACCTTTAACAACCGGCTGCATGCTTTCCTGGAGGATATCACGAACGGCGTGCCACGGGAGCATATCCGCGCCTCCGGACGCGATGCGCTGGCTGTGCTGGAATATACGTATGCGGTGATCGAATCGTACGAGCAGGGCGGCGCCGTTGTCAGACCTCATCCGCTTCCGGCGTTCCACGGCGACCCGCAGTGGATGAACTAAGCTTATCGATTATTCGGAAGCGCTTGAAGGAACAGATTGTTTGAAGAGAACGGCTATTATTCCAACGGCAGAAGGAACTGCCGATAAGAGGAGCGTGTCATAAAACATGATTAAATTAGGTGTCAACTCGGTGCTGTTTAAAGAGTTCAGCTTTGCGGAAGCGGCGCGCCATATCGCGCTCAGCGGATATGACGGCGTGGAAATTTCGGCGATTCAGGGCATGTGCGAGCATCTGGACCTGTCCCGCTGGAAGGAGCAGGCGGCGGAGCTGCGGTCGATCGTTCAGGGCGAAGGCCTAAGCTTCCTGTCAATGGAATTCGGGAGCGTCAAGGACGAGCAGCGTCTGTTTACCGCGCTTGAAGCGGCGGCGGAAATCGGCATTCCTATCGTTAATATCGGTCCGGGCGGCAAAACGGGCGTCGAAGAGGATGTCCAGCGGTCGATCGAGCAGCTGCAGCGCTTCTCCGAGCAGGCGTCTTCCTTGGGGATCACGCTGTGCGTGAAGGCGCATATCGGCCAGGCAATCCACGATACGCCAACGACGCTGAGAGCTATGGCGGAGGTGGCTTCCCCGGCATTTGGCATCGATATGGACCCGAGCCATATTTTCAGAGCCAATGAAAATCCGGAGGATGCGCTCCCTGCTGTTATCAGCCGGGTCAAGCACGTCCATATCCGCGACTGCAAAGGACGCGAGCAGGGGCCGGGACCGATCGAGCTGCAGGCCTGCGGCCGGGGCGATATCGACCTGTTCGCCTACTGCAAGGCAATGACCGATCATCAGTACGACGGCCCGGTGGTGCTTGAGGTCATCGGTGCGAAGCCGGAGCATTCGCTCGCGCAAATTTCCATTATCGCCGCAGAAACCTACGGCTACTTGAACGCTTGCTTGAAGCAGCTGGGCGCCCGCTAACCGGGCGTTCTTCATGGATATCAAAGGAGAGTGAAGAAGCAATGTCGACTTCCCCGAAACAACCGAATTTGATCGTTCTGGGCATTGACAGTCTGCGCAGAGACCGCATGAGCGGATATGGCTACGGCAGGCTGACCACCCCTCATCTGGATAAGCTGGCAAGCGAGGGCGTACTGTTCGAGCAGCATTTCAGCCCGAGCATCCCGACCACGCCGGCCTACGCGGCTATGCTGACCGGCAAGGACTGCTTCGGCACCGACGTCGTCGCGCTTCGGCACAAGGGCCCGGTAGGGGCGAAAACATTGGCGGAGGTGCTGGAAGAGCAGGGCTATAACACGACCTGCGTCGGGTTTACCGGAAATCCTTCCGCACGCGGCTTTCAAAAGTATCTGGATTACGAAGCCTGGATGCCGGACGAGAGCGGCAGATGCCCGAAAGCGGAAAATTTGAACGAGGTGGCCGTTCCCGAGCTGCAGCGGCTGGCGCAGGACGAGAAGCCGTTTTTCCTCTTCCTGAGACATATGGACCCGCATTCGCCCTACCTGCCTCCTCAGCCGTTTGAGCGCATTTTCTACGGCGGTGATGAGAAAGACCCTTCGAACGATTCGATGGAGCCCGTGTACGACTTCAAACCGTTCGCGGATTTCCTGAAATCCTGGATACCCGAAGGCGTGACCGACCAGGAATACGTCAGCGCCCAGTATGACGGCGCCGTCGCTTATATGGATGCCTGCATTCAGAATCTGTTTCAAGCCGTCGAAGCATTGGGCATAACGGAAGAAACCTTGATCGTCGTAACCTCGGACCATGGGGAAACCTTGTATGAGCATGACTGCTACTTCGATCATCACGGGCTGTATGACTGCACGCTTGTCGTGCCGCTGATTCTCAAGTTTCCGGGCAAAATTCCTGCCGGCAAACGGGTATCGGACGTTACGGTCATCCATGATATCATGCCGACCATTATGGAGCTGCTTGGCATCGACGAGCCGCTGGAGCCGGACGGCCGGAGCCTGGTGCCGTTCATTGAGGGGCAGCCGGAGCGCAAAATCAGCGAGCTGTACCTGACGGAATGCACATGGATGCGCAAGCACGGCTGGCGCACGCCGCACTGGAAGCTGATCCGGGCGCTGGAGCCGGATTTTCACTTCAAGCCTGAGGTGGAGCTGTACAATCTGATCGAAGATCCGCAGGAGAACCATAACGTTGCCGAGCAGGAGCCGGCTGTCGTCGAGCTGCTGACCGCCCGAATGGAAGCGCATATTCAGCGCCGGGAACAGGAAACGGGCCGCACGAACCCGATGTACACGAACCTTGGCTGGCACGGCAAAGGGGATGCGCCGTTCACATCCTCCCAGCAAGCCTACGATACGCTGCATATCGGCAGCTCGCTTACCGCTCGTTCGCTGCAGGCGAACAAAGCGAAATAGCATGTTCCGCACCGCAGAAGTCCGGCGGTGCGTTCTTCTTTCATTTCACAACGGGTGAATCTTGACTTGCAGCGGCACGCTCATTATGAAGTACAGCGAAGCTGCGATACGGATTCAGCCCAATATAAGGAGGGAAACGTTTCATGATACGAATAGCCGTAGTCGGCGTAAACAATATCGGCAAAATCCACTGCCGCTATTACAAGCAGCATCCGGATACCGAGCTGGTCGCGGTATGCGATCTGATGGAGGATCGTGCCCGGGAAGCGGCGGAAACTTATGGGGTAAAGGCATATACGGATCTTCGCCAGCTGCTTGCGTCCGAAGAGATCGATATGGTCTGTGTAGCGACCGGGGGCGAGGAGAAGGCGAGCCATCACTATGAACCGGTGATGATCTCTATCGAAGCGGGCAAGGATGTGCTTGTCGAGAAGCCTATCTCCAATAATATTGAGGAAGCGAGAGCCATGGTGAAGGCTGCGTCCGAGCGAGGCATCCGTTTCGGCTGCAATTTGAATCACCGGTTCACGCCGGCGGCCGCCAAGGCCAAGGAATGGATCGAGCGCAGCATGCTCGGCGCTCCGCTGTTTATCAATATGCGGCTGACGATCGATAACAAAGCTGATTTTACCGAATGGTTTCACATGCGCGCACTGCACCCGCATTCGATCGATGTCATGCGCTACTTTTTCGGCGATGTGAAGCGGGTGCAGTCCTTTATGACGAAAGCGCCGGGGAGAAAAACATGGTCGACGGCCAGCGTCAACCTGGAGTTCGCGAACGGAGCGGTCGGCCATTTGACCGGGAGCTACGATATGTCGATGCTGCACCCGATCGAATGGTGCGAGGCGGCGGGAACGGAAGGGCGCTTCGTGATCGAGAACGTCTACGAAAGCGCAACCTACTATCCGCGTCACAGCAGCGATAAGATTGTCATGAGCAATTCCATCATGCGGGGGATGCAGGGCTTTAACGACACGTTCGGCAACCGGATCGACCGCTTTATCGAGCAGATCAAGCAGCAGGCGGCTCCCGGGGAAATCGAGGGCTCAGGGGCGGAAGCGCTGGCCGCGCAGGAAATTATCGAGGCGGCCATCCGCTCGCATCAAGCCGGAGGGCAGGTTGTCGAGGTGCCTGGCATAGAGTAAGAAGTAGGGAGTAAGGAGGGGAACCGCTTTGTTTAAAGCCGCTCCGTCGAAATCGTATCCTTCCGTACGCATGAATCCCGGCGATGCTCTGAGAAGGCGAGGCTGGAAGCATCTCAAGGCGTATTTGTTTCTTGCGCCGATTCTCTTATCGATCGGGTTGTTCAAATACACGCCGTTCGTGCACGCGTTTGTGCAATCGTTCTATGAATGGAACGGAGCGAATGTTGACCGGTTTATCGGTCTGGATAATTTCACCAATTTATTTCAGGACCAAACCTTTTATGCTTCATTGAAAAATATCGCCTTGTTTACCGGCAGCTTCGTTGTTATTCAGCTGACGCTCCCGCTGCTGGCCGCCATCGGCGTATTCCGGCTCCGGCAGGCGGGATTGCAGTCGTTTTTTAAATCGATGTTTGTCCTGCCCATGGTCGTTCCGCATATCATCGTCTTCCTGCTGTGGAAATGGATCTATGTCGGGGACGGCTTGCTGGACCGTCTTCTCGGAGCGCTTGGGTTGGAAAGCTGGATTCACGCCTGGCTCGGCGAGAGCGGAACGGCCCTCTGGTCCATCGTGTTCATTAACTTCCCCTGGGTTTCCGGCATTTATTTCCTGATTTATTTGGCCGGCCTGCTTGCCGTGCCGCAGGAGCTGTTCGAGGTCGGGGGGATGGACGGCATGAACGGGCTGCAGCGGCTTTGGCATATCGAGCTGCCGCTCATTCGAAGCCAGCTTCGTCTCGTGCTTATTCTGGCCTTCATTCAGCAGTTTCAAAGCTTCGAGAACGTGCTGGTGCTGACCAACGGCGGGCCGGGCTTCTCCACGCTCACGCCTGCGCTGTATTTGTACAAAAAAGGCTTCGAATACAACGAGCTGGGCTACGCCTCGGCGATCGGGGTGGTCGTGTTTGTCGTGCTGCTGCTGTGCACGCTCGCGGCGAACCGCTTCATTAAACCGGCGGACCAGGCGGAATAGGGGGAACATGATGAAAAAGATAGGCACATGGGCGAATTGCGCCGTATTGACGCTGCTGCTGCTTTTGACGCTTGTCCCCTTTTATATGCTGATCGTCACTTCCCTGAAATACCGGGATCAGGTCATTCACGAGTTCTGGTTCCCGGCGCTGCCGCTGCATTGGAGCAATTATGCGAATGCGTTTGTTCAGCTGTGGCCTTTTTTGTGGAATTCGATCCTCATTACCGCCGGCATTATTATCTGCGTGCTGGTCAATGCGAGCTTGGCGGGCTATGCGTTCGCCCGGTTTTCTTTCTGGGGTAAAAGCTTGATGTATTACCTGATCATTATGCTGATGATGGTGCCTTCGTTCCTGATTCTTATTCCGCAGTTCATCTTGTTCAAAAACTTAGGCTTGATCAATACGTATTGGGCGCAAATCTTCGGACCGATGGCCGGCGCATCCGCGATGGCGACGATGCTGATCCGAACCTTCTTCGAAGGGCTGTCCACCGGCGTACTGGAAGCGGCGGAGGTAGAGGGAGCGGGGGACGGCAGAATTTATCTGCAGATCGCGCTGCCTCTGTCATTGCCGATCCTGTCTACGGTAGCGGTTATCAATGCGCTGCTCGGCTGGAACAATTATGTGTGGCCGCTTGTTGTCACGTCGGGAGACAAGGTGAAGCCGGTAATTCTTGCGCTCTCAAGCGTCCACGGCTCGCTGGACCAGGTTCAAGGCCTGCAGTTCGCAGGCTATGTGATCTCCTCCGTGCCTCTGCTGCTGCTATTTTTGTTCGCAACCAAATCGTTCGTCTCGGGGATTACGGCCGGTGCGGTCAAAGGGTAACAACCCGAGCGATAACTTGTGAGGTGATAATAATGAACATGCGCAATCATTGGATGCGGCCGCTGCTTGGCGCCGTTTCCGCTATGCTGCTGCTGAACGGCTGCTCGTCCGATTCCGGGAACAGCGCTTCCGGCGGCGACGGCAAGTCCATCGATTTGAACGTCATGGTGATGCTCGAAAGCGATGGCGACGAAGCGGAACGCCAGTCATGGGACAGCATCGCCAAAACCTATATGGAGTCGCATCCCGGCGTGAAGGTCAACCTGCAGATGCAGCATTTTGCAGGCGTCGAGCAGCATCGTACCTGGGTAACTACGCAGCTGATCGGCAAGACGGCTCCGGATATTTTTACAACCCGTTACATTTGGGACCAGGAGGATTTGAAAAAAGGACTGCTGGTGGATCTCACACCATATTATAAGCAAAAAACGGCTTACTCCGGGGACCAGCCCTGGGAAAAGCTGTTCTCTCAGACGATTCTGCAGCAGCTGATCGGCGACGACAAGACGTATGCAAGCGTACCGAACTACGTGAACTCGGTACGGGTTCTGTACAATAAGGATTTGTTTGCTCAAGCGGGCATTAAGGAGGTTCCGAAAACCTGGAACGAGTTTCTCGATGCGCAGGAAAAGCTGCTCAAGCTGAACGTCGTTCCGTTCGCCTTCCCCAATTCGAAGCCCGGCGACTATAATTACAACTGGACGATTCGGATTCTGACCGAGGAGCTGCTGACCGGCGTCTACGAGAAGCTGGATATCGATAAGAGCGGCTTCATCGAAGTGAATGAATACGTAAGGGGCGTGGACCAGGGCATTATCGATATCGAGAAATCGCCGTACAAGGATGTATTCGCCATCGTCAAGGATTGGAGCAAATATTGGCCGAAGGGCTATAACGGCCTTGATTTTGATACGGCGGGCGACTTGTTCCTGCAGGGGAAAGCGGCGATGGTCATGCGGACCTCGGCGCAGAGCAAAGCCCTGTACGAAACCTCGGCCCGCAAGTTCGAGATGGCGGCCTTCCCGCTGCCGTACCTGACCAAGGAGAACCACCCGGACGCGGCCGGAAAGCTGATGGAAATCGGCGGCGTGCCTGCCGGCAATATGGCGATTCCGAAGACGATTGCGCCGGAGAAAATGGATGCCGCGGTCGATTTTCTCGCCTATACGACGTCTCCGAAGGTGCAGGGGCTGCTCGCCGAGAGCCTGTACCGCACCCCGGTTGTCGAGAATGCGGCGCTGCCCGATAAGCTGAAGGGCTTCCAGTTCGTAGGAGACCGGATGCAGCTGAATATTTATGCGGGCGAGGTCGACAAGAATGTGACGGAGAACAACCAGAAGCTGGGGCAGCTGTATCTTGAAGGCACGAGCACACAGGAGAAATATTTGGCGGAGCTGAAAAAGATTATGGTGGACGGCGTCAAGAAAAAAATGAGCGATAACCAGTGGACCAAGGAAAATAATTACGGGATCAAAGCGCCATGACCAAGCCCAACCTTCTTTTCATTATGCTGGATCAGCTTCGTTACGATTGCATCGGCTGCAGCCGCGCCTATCCGGTGCAAACGCCGAATATCGACCGTTTGCCCGCGGAAGGCCTATGGTTTGAGCATACGTTTCCGCCTATTCCCACCTGCTGCCCGGCCAGGCAGGCATTCATCAGCGGCCGGCGGCCGGAAACGTTCGGGGCGCTGTGGAATTTCAAGAACGGCCTGCCGGTGACGGCGCTGGAGCCGTCCGAATATGCCTGGCCGCGCGAGTTGAGTAAGCACGCGTATCGCCGTGTGCACCTCGGCAAATGGGATGTGCATCCGAAGCATACTCCTCTGGAGTATGGCTACGATGAGTATGTCGGGTTCGCCGGGTATCATGAAATGATCGCGCATAAATACCCGTACGTAAAATGGGAGGCAGGCTATGCCGGGGAAGCCAGCCCGATCCCGCTGGCGGACGCGCAAACCCATTGGCTGGCGGACCGGGCCTGCGAAACGATCCGCCGGCTCTCGGCGGATGCGCAGTCCGAGCCCTGGTATATCCAGCTGAACTTTACCGAGCCGCATCTGCCGTGCCGGCCTTCCGAGCCGTTTGCATCGATGTATGCCGCGGCGGATATTCCACCGTGGGGCGGCTTCGGCGATACGTTCGCGGATAAGCCTTATATCCAGAAGCAGCAGCTGCTCAGCTGGCAGGTTCAAGATTATACATGGGACGACTGGGCTCCGATTGCGGCCCGCTATTATGCTGTGATCAGCCAAGCCGACGACGCTATCGGCAGGGTGCTGCAAGCTCTTGAAGCGTCAGGCGCCGCAGACAATACGATGATTGTTTTTACCGCGGACCATGGGGATATGTGCGGCTCGCACGGGATGATGGATAAGCATTACATCTTGTATGACGATGTCGTCAGGGTACCGCTTATCGTGAAATATGCGCCGATCACCGGGCAGAGCGGGGAGAAGCGCGGCGGGTTCGTCTGCAATATGCTGGACCTCCCCCCAACCATACTGGAACTG
>Ga0182739_1004234_pt1 | contig 11987 bp, 8 predicted proteins | sample eDN5th30CBELigBY_FD_128873 | JGI IMG/M metagenome (GOLD analysis project Ga0182739, IMG submission 128873) | Enriched backyard soil microbial communities from Emeryville, California, USA - eDNA 5th pass 30_C BE-Lig BY (version 2) (version 2) | ecosystem: Environmental > Terrestrial > Soil >... | reverse complement strand
TTAACCCCACCGTGCTGCTCTATGCAACGCCTTTTGATTTTAATGGCTATGATGAAAAGGCGGCGGCTGTGCTACTTGGCGCGGATTTCCGTTGGCAGCGTTGCAATATCAAATCGACTTCACTCATGGCCAATGTACTTACCAACAACAGCGCACATGAGCTCGATGCGGTTGAGTATGTCTTTGAGCGGAATGGTACTATCACCGAAGGGTCGCATTCGTCGGTTTTCTTTGTGCGCGATGGCTGCTTGTTCACGCACCCTAATGGCCCGCACATCTTGCCCGGCATAACACGTGATGTGGTGATTTCCCTGGCCGCACAGCTTGATGTGAGTGTTAAGGAAGAGGCTGTTTCAGTTGCAGGTTTATCGGACGTATCCGAGGCCTTTCTTACGGGTACAACCACACAATTGACGGCTATACGTTCGTTTTCAACAAATAACCACAAGCAGGTGGTCGGGAGCGGAGCGATCGGGCCGGTAACCCGGCGTTTGCAACAGGCCTTTAACGAGCTGACGAGGCCATCATAGCTGCTATCCCATCCACACAAGTTCAACTATTGTGTCAGCAAAGGAAGTAATTTTTCGACGGGAAGGGAATTGACTGTCCGGCCGTTTTTTCCCGTAGTGGTCTGGGCAGCAAAAAGTGAATTGATGATTGCCTCTTCGGTTGCTTCGATGGCCGCCATGAAAAGCGGAGTCATCAGGTCATTGGGCACCAGATCAGCGAGCTGATGTGATGACGTCGAAAACGCAATGACGTAATCGCCACTTCCATTTGAAGCGATGCCCCCCGTTTTAGCTAACCCCATAAACGCCCGTTTTGCTAGTCGCCCGAGATTCCGGCTGTCGATAGGCGCATTGGTAGCCACAACAATCATGCATGACCCGTCTGCATTGTTGAGCAACTCGTCGCTAAACGCAAATTTACCCAGCTTTTTGCCCACCTGGACCCCATTGATCTGCAACACGCCCCCAAAATTAGTCTGTACCAGCACCCCCACCTGGTAGCCACCTATGGCAGCGGGTAACTGGCGGGAGGATGTGCCTATACCCCCCTTGAACCCAAAACATACCGTACCTGTTCCGGCACCCACGTTTCCTTCCGCAGGCATCAGGGTATCCGCCGCGTGGATGGCAGCAAGCACATCCTCCGTTCGGACGTGTCGCCCACGTATATCATTGAGGTATCCGTCGTTGGTTTCCCCTACCACGGCATTGACGGACTGTACGTCTTCATTACCGGGCTCGGCCAGCACGTAGTCAATCACCGCTTCCATAGCCGTTGGTACACTTAGCGTATTGGTGAGGATAACCGGTGTTTCCAGCGTGCCCAGCTCGGCAATTTGCGTGCTACCGGTAAGTTTACCGAACCCGTTACCCACAAAAACGGCAGCCGGAACTTTCTGTTGAAAAATATTGCCACCATGGGGCAGGATGGCAGTGACACCGGTGCGAACCGAGTCGCCATTTTGTATCGTGGTGTGCCCTACGCGGACGCCAGTGACATCGGTGATGGCATTTGATTCGCCTACAGGCAGTACGCCTATCGTGACCCCGTAGTCCCGAAGGCGATTATGTTGCCCCTCGACAAACAGAATAGCAAGGCAGCAACATATTGTCCATGACATTCGAAGTGTTTTTTCCATAGGATAAAGTTAGTAATTATAATGTGCTTGGTGTGCCAACTCGGAATATTGCATATCAGGGGAATTTAGCTAAGTTTGTGCATGCTCGATCCGTACGACGCCCATATTTTCATTTTCAAAAATACAACATTTGATCAACTGACCGAGGTGGCCATCGCTTCGGCCGGTGCGGGTTTAGGATCGATTGAAAGACGGTCGATACTTCCGGTGCAAGCTGAGGAAATGACGATCGATACGGGCGTGTTTTCATGCCGTGCAGTAGGCGGGCATCGTACACGGGTAGCGGTAGTACAGGACGCCAATGGCCTGACGATTTCGAGCGATGTTCCGGCCGATGCTAACGTACTTACAGACCATGAATCCGCTGTGCTGCTCGCTATTCTCCGACGCGATGAACTGGGGGTTTTTTATCGCCCGGCATTGCGCGACCAACGGCTTAGACAAGCAGCTGTTGACTACGGGCTCGAACATGAGCCCGACCTCGAACGCTATTTTGTGCCGATACTTACTGAAGGGCACCTGATTGTGCAGCCCCGAATCGCCGGATTACTGCCCATCAATTCGACGATGCTACGGGCTTTGGGGAGCAGGGCAACGGATTGTGCGCTGCCGCCAGCAGGGGGAAGCATACCCGAAGAGCGGATAATCGTCTTGAGCAAGCATAAATATTACCGGCATATCCGGGTAGACGTTATGCAGGTGGGGCGTACAAAGGCCGGTAGGTTAAAACCACCGTTCGTCCGTTTGCAGCCACTCGATCTTATTGCGTCAGCAACAAGTATTGACGAGGCAAAGTTTTATGCGGCGATTGCCGCTATTCAACAGGTTACCGAAGGCGACCGCACGGTATCAGACTTGACAGCATTGCAGGCCATTATAAAATATGGTGGTCACTATCCATTCTATTGCCATGACGATGCAGTGAGCGAGACATTTTCATCAAAAACGTTGATGCCCGTGAACGTCATGATGGCGCCGAGCGGTGCTAGTTTGTCCATTCGAGCATCCGGCCCTTTTTATACCGTTACAGGTGTGTTCACTGTGGGCGACCATGCCTATCCATTACATGAACTGCCGCGTTTCTTCGCCCACTTTTTACGTCTTAACGATACCCTTTATCTGCTGGACAGTACCACTTTATCGGGTATCGTGGCGTTGTTGAAAGAACAAGAAGGACAATTGCTTGTTCACGCGGGCAAATATCGGCAGTTTCGCCGGGAGTTTTTGGATAAGATATCGGCCACCATCCGGGTCGAGTATCCCGATGTAAAACCCGGTACGGCCCGACAGCTCCGTGAAGGCGGCTTTTGCGGTAAGCCGGAACGACTGCTTTACTTGTCGGATTTCGGCGAGCATGTTATGCTTATTCCCGTTGCAAGGTACGGGGAGGCCGAGGTGGCTATCCGTACGGAACAGCAATTAACGGCCGTCGATGGGAAAGGCGGCGACTTCAATATACCAAGGGATGCCGGTTTCGAGGAAACATTCATGACGTTACTGATTAAACAACATCCGTACCTGCCCGAACAGTTGGATAATCAGTTATATTACTTCTACCTCCACAAGAAGTATTTTTTCGATGAAACATGGTTTTTGCCAGCGTTTGACACGTGGCGCGAGGAAGGTGTTGAGGTGTACGGTTTCAATGAGCTCACCGGCAATGACTTGAACCCGAATAGGGTTTCGATAACTATCAAAGTGGTTAGTGGGATAAACTGGTTCAATGCTACTTATGAAGTCCGTTTTGGCAGAAAGAAAGTCCCGCTGAAAAAAATCCAGGCTGCTCTGCGCAATAAGCGTAATTACGTGGTGCTTGACGATGGCACAAGGGGTATCCTTCCGCAGGAGTGGATCGACAAGTTCGCGGATTATTTCCAGGCGGGAGAGGTGACGGACGACGAGACCATCAGGTTTGCCAAAACCAATTTCGAAACGGTGGAGGCGCTATTTGACGAATCGGCCTTGGATGCAGCAGCAACTACGGAAATCGCGGAGATGCGCAAACGGGTGGCTGATTTTGAAGCTTTACCCGACGTGCCGGCACCACAGGGCATTGCAATAAAACTCCGTCCTTACCAGCAGCAAGGGCTGAATTGGCTCAGTTTTCTGGATACGTTCAGGTTTGGCGGCATACTGGCAGATGAGATGGGGTTGGGTAAAACGGTGCAAGTCATTGCGTTTATGCAATCTCAGCGCGAGAAAGGAAGACGGGGTACCGATCTTGTTATTGTGCCGGCTACACTGATTTTTAACTGGGAGCGGGAGCTGGCTACCATTGCTCCATCCTTAAAGGTATTGACGCTTTACGGACCTAACCGGGTGAAAACTATCGCTTCCTTTGGTCGCTACGATGTGGTGCTGACGTCTTATGCCTCATCGCTATCCGATATCCGATTCCTTAAAAAATTCACATTTAATTACATATATCTTGACGAATCGCAGAACATCAAGAACCCCGAGTCGCAGCGGTGCAAGACGGTAAAGCTACTGCACGCCCACAACCGCATCGCCATTAGCGGAACGCCGCTTGAAAACAGCTCTTTCGATTTGTATGGACAGTTGTCATTTACTTGCCCAGGATTATTGGGCGACAAGCGGTATTTCAGGGACGTGTATGGCAAGCCTATCGACCAGTTCAAGAACCAGAAACGCAGAAAAGAACTGCGCCAGAAAATACAACCGTTTATTCTGCGGCGTACGAAGGATGAAGTTGCGGCCGAATTGCCCGAAAAGGTGTGTCGAGTATTATATAGCGAGATGGGTGATAAGCAGCGCCAGGTATACGACGCTTATGAGAAAGAGTTCCGGGATTTTATCTGCGCACTTTCGGGCGACAAGTTGGATAAAAGCCCGATGCATGTGCTCCGGGGGCTGACACGTTTGCGCCAGATCTGCAATTCACCGGCGTTATTGCCGGATGGGATGCTCAATACCGCGGTATCGGCCAAGATAGAGCTGTTAAAAGAACAGGTGAGCGACAAGGCGCCCCATCATAAAATCGTTATATTCTCGCAATTTGTGTCGATGTTGCATTTGGTAGGGGCTATGCTGACTGAAATCGGCGTGCCTTATGTGAGTCTTACCGGCGGTACGCGCCGACGGGGAAATGTGGTCCGGGCGTTTCAGGAGGACCCCAGCGTGCGGGTTTTCCTGATTAGTCTCAAGGCGGGAGGTGTTGGAATGAACCTTACAGCCGCCGAAGTAGTCTACCTGGTGGACCCCTGGTGGAATCCGGCAGCAGAAAATCAAGCCATTGATCGGGTGCACCGGATTGGCCAAGATAAAAAGGTAGTAGCCTATCGGCTGGTCACACCCAATACCGTTGAAGAGAAGGTGCTGGCATTACAGGCAACCAAAAGCGCGCTGGCAGACGGCCTGCTGGATGATGGTGCTTCGTTTCTCCAGACGTTGGATCGCGAAAAATTGTTGAGCCTGTTGTAATCCCGACTACCGGCTAAACGTCAATTCATTCTGGAAAACCCTGGTGTACTTGCGTTTATCGAGTTTATATAATCGGGCGGCGCGGTAGGAAACACCACGTTGAAATTCCGACAATTCCTTCAGGATGTCGTAATTAAGCATCTTTTTACGGAAATTGCGTTTGTCTAGTTTACGCCCCCAAATGGCTTCATATAGCTGTTGCAATTGCGTGAGTGTAAATTTCTCTGGTAATAGCTCGAAGGCGATGGGGCTATAACTGATTTTCCGGCGTACTTTCTGGATACTCTTATCGATGATGTGCCGGTGATCAAAACCGAGATCCGGCAGGTTATTGAGCGAGTGCCACACCGCCTGGCGAGCGTAGTCGGTTTTAGGCTCGGGTTGGGTTTTGAGGTCATCAAGCCGTAACAATGCATAATACGCAACCGTAATAATGCGTCCCTGGGGATGGCGTTTCAGGTCGCCAAAGGTGTATAGCTGTTCCATATAAATACCACGCAGGCCGGTATGCTCATAAAGAATCCGTTTTACGGCATCATCTATCGTTTCGTTGTGGTCCACAAAAAAACCCGGAAGCGCCCACCAACCTTTAAACGGATACTCGTTACGTTCAATAAGTAACACTTTTAACTCACCCTCATGGAAACCAAAGATGACACAGTCGGTGGTAAATGTCGATTGTAAATGTGGTAAATTTGATTGCAAAACGCCTATATTTTGTTTAGTTAATTGATTTAAATTTACTATTTTTGTTTACTTCAAACCTTTCAAGTGGAAAAATAATTCTTGAAAAATTTAATAGTGTAACAAATACACACTATATTCGTGCTGCTAATTTACAAAAGATTATTAGAAAAGTGCAAAGCATAATGAAAGTCGGGGTTTTTACCTCTGGTGGTGACGCCCCGGGGATGAACGCCTGTGTTCGGGCGGTTGTTCGGACCGCGTTGCACGCCGGTAAATCAGTGGTAGGTATCTACCAGGGATACCAGGGCATGATAGAAGGCAACTTTGAGGAGATGAATAGCCGTTCGGTGAGTAACATCATCCAACTTGGCGGTACAATTCTAAAAACCGCAAGATGCACAGCTTTCCGCACACCCGAGGGCCGGCAGCAAGCCTATGACCATATCAAAGCGGCGGAAATTGATGCGCTGATCGCGATCGGGGGTGACGGGACTTTTACGGGCGCGGAGGTTTTTTCCCGAGAGTTCGACATTCCGGTGGTATGCATACCCGGCACAATCGACAATGATCTGTATGGTTCCGATTTTACGCTGGGCTATGACACAGCAACCAATACGGTCATAGAGGCGATCGATAAGATACGCGATACAGCTGCATCGCACGATCGGTTGTTTTTCGTCGAGGTAATGGGCCGCGACTCGGGCTGTATTGCACTGAATGCCGGCATCGCCGGCGGAGCGGAAGCCATCCTGTTGCCCGAGAAGGCAACAGGTATCCAGACCCTTTGCAATCAACTAGAGGTTGCCGCCCAGGGCAATAAATCGTCAACTATCGTCATTGTTGCCGAAGGTGAAGAGAACGGCGGTGCATACAATGTAGCGAAGGAAGTGAAAGCGCGATTCGATTTTTATGATACCAAAGTGACGATTTTGGGTCATCTTCAACGGGGTGGATCACCGAGTAGCTTTGATAGGGTGTTGGCCAGCCGATTGGGTTACGCTGCAGTCCGGCGTCTGCTTGCCGGGGAGACACGCGTGATGGTTGGGTTGCGGGGCAACGAGATTAAGACAACTCCCCTCGAAGAGGTATTGAACAGGAAGGCGTTCAAGCTGAACAAAGATATGTTGGAAATGATGGAAGTGTTATCAATATGATCGCTGTTGTGTTTAGCGGCTCCAGGTTTTCGGATTGGCGTTTGGCCGACCGGGGAAAGATTGTAACGGGATTCCGGATGATGGGCATTAACCCATACCTGCACGATGAACGTTTTATCCTTCAGCTGTTGAATAAAAACAACAACCTCATTAATTATGCGGAAAAAATTCGACGGATTTATTTCTTTGGTGCGGGTTCTTCTTCTCCCGAACGGAAGGATAAAATTGCATCGGTCTTTAAACAATTCTTTAAAAATGCCAGGGTAACGGTAGATCATGATGTTAAAGCATCTGCAATTTCAACTTTCGGCGACTGTAAAGGGCTCATCGGTATTTTGGGCAGCGGATCGAATGTTGCTTATTTTAACGGCAAACGGACAGCCGACAATAATTTCGGCCTTGGGTATATCCTTGCTGACGAAGGATCGGCCAACTGGATCGGCCGTATGCTGCTGAAAAGTTTCCTGAATGACGCGTTGCCCGAAGATTTGCTGGAAAAATTTGTAGCGAGGTATCCAATAGATCGCAAGATCATTATGGATAAGGTGTATAACCAGGCGAATCCGACATTGTTCCTCACGTCGTTTGCCGATTTTGTGTTGGAGAACCATAAACATCGTTTCGTGAAGAAAACGGTCTATCATGGATTCAAGTTGTATATAGAAACTTACCTTTTGCCGCTTACCAAACAATACCCAGGCATGACCGTTAACTTTACCGGAAGTGTAGCATCGGGGTATGAAGAATGGTTAAGGGATGTGGCTGGGAAGTACAACATCGAAATTGGTAAAGTTATCAAGGAACCCATACATAATTTATTGAAATACTATTTAAATAAAAATTAATACTGAAATGAAAATTGGAATCAATGGATTCGGTCGGATTGGCCGTTTAGCATTCAGGGCAGCAGTGAACCGCCCGGGTATCGAAATTGTTGGGATAAATGACCTCGTCGAACCGGATTATCTGGCTTATATGCTGAAATATGACTCTACTCACGGAAAGTTTGACGGCACCGTGGAGGTCAAAGATGGTCACCTTGTTGTAAACGGCAAGACCATTCGTGTTACTGCAGAAAGGGACCCTGCCAATCTGAAATGGGGCGATGTGGGTGCAGATGTTGTTATCGAATCTACTGGTTTGTTCCTCACCAAAGAGGCTGCCCAGAAGCATATCGACGCGGGTGCGAAGAAAGTCGTCTTGTCGGCTCCGGCAAAAGATGATACACCCACATTTGTGATCGGTGTAAACCACAACGACCTGAAAGCAGACCAGACCATCGTGTCTAATGCTTCATGTACAACCAACTGTCTGGCGCCGCTTGCCAAAGTACTTCATGATAATTTTGGAATCGTTGAAGGACTGATGAGCACCATCCACGCGGTTACTGCTACCCAAAAAACAGTAGACGGCCCATCGGTGAAAGATTGGCGTGGAGGACGCGGGGCGTACCAGAATATTATCCCCTCTTCTACAGGTGCTGCAAAAGCTGTTGGATTGGTGTTGCCAGAACTGCAAGGAAAACTCACGGGCATGTCTTTCCGTGTGCCAGTACCCGATGTATCGGTGGTCGATCTTACGGCACGGTTGGAAAAACCGGCAACATATGAGCAAATCAAACAGGCGTATAAAGCAGCTGCAGAGGGCGAGCTTAAAGGTATACTTGGTTACACCGAAGATGCCGTAGTGTCTGAAGATTTCCGGGGCGACACACGTACGTCCATCTTTGATGCGGGTGCGGGTATTTCGCTCAATGAGCACTTCGTGAAAGTTGTGTCGTGGTATGACAACGAGTGGGGATATTCCAACAAATTGGTCGACCTCGTTGAATTGGTCGGCAAGGCTTAAGTTGTTGTATTAAACTTCAAATGGAAGGCCCATCTCGTTTAAAACAGGATGGGCCTTTCTATTCTAATTTTGCTTACGTCAGGAAACCACCGCCAAGCAGGTCGTCACCTTCATAGAAAACCGCTGATTGGCCGGGTGCAATTCCTTTTACCGCATGATGGAAATCGACCTTCATGGTTCCATTTTGCTCCACAATGGTGCTGGTCATACCGGCATCTTTATACCGTATCTTGGTCACCGCTTCCATCGGCTGTTCAATGCTGGCATATTTAATGAGGTTGAGGTTTTTCACATAAGCTTCGTGCCGTTGCAGTTCGTGTTCTTCACCCAGCACAACGGTGTTGCTTTCTGGCAGTATTCCGGTCACGAATATCGGTCGCCCTAGCGCAATTCCCAATCCTTTGCGCTGGCCAACAGTATAGTAGGGGTAACCCTGATGCTGTCCCACAACGGTGCCGTCTGTAAGGATAAAATTACCCGGACCGATACGGTCGTCGATATCTTCCACGCGGTGCCGTAAAAACGCACGGTAGTCGTTGTCCGGTACGAAGCAAATCTCATAGCTTTCAGATTTGCCGGCGAGTTCCAGTTGTCCCATTTCGGCCGCAAGTTGCCGGATTTCAGGCTTGGTGTATGAACCTAGCGGAAATTGGGTGCGGGCAAGGTTTTCCTGTGAAACCCCCCAAAGTACGTACGATTGATCCTTGTGGGTATCCTTTCCTTTCGAAATTACGTAGCGCTCATTCTCCTGGAGGCGGATATTGGCATAATGTCCCGTAGCGATAAATTCGCAGTCCAGTTTATTGGCACGCTTCAGCAACGCCTCCCATTTGATATGGGTATTGCAAAGCACGCACGGGTTCGGCGTGCGTCCGGCGAGGTATTCGTCTACGAAATTATCGATAACGGAGTCGCCAAATTCGCTTCTTATGTCCAATATATAATGGGGAAACCCAAAAGAAACGGCCAGCGCACGGGCATCATTTATACTGTCCAGGCTACAGCAGCCCGTTTCCTTGGTTGAGCCGCCCGAAGAGGCATAATCCCAGGTTTTCATCGTAAGCCCGATGACCTCGTAGCCCTGTTCATGAAGCATCACCGCTGCTACCGAACTATCCACTCCGCCGCTCATGGCTACTAATACTCTTCCTCTTTTGCTCATTTGCTTACATTAAAAGTGCAAAGGTACAGCTAATTTTTATTCCGGTATGTTTTCACGTTGTCATTTTATCGCCAACGCAGTCAGCCGTTTGTCTTCATCCATCGAACAATTTTCAAAAAAAGTTTTCTTAAATGAAAAAAGGCGCTACATTTGCAGTCCGTAAAACAACCTTCTACGGTTGATTAGAGGCGGTACCATAGCTCAGTTGGTAGAGCAAAGGACTGAAAATCCTTGTGTCGCTGGTTCGAATCCAGCTGGTACCACTAAATTCAAAAGCCCTTTTTAAAAAAGGGCTTTTTTTATGCGCTAACGCGTAACGATGGGAGTGAATGCCGGGCAGGGTTTTTGGCTGCATTACTCGTTTCGAGCCGAGGCACTTCTCTGGCTAAGCCGCAAAACTATATCCCGTTCGTTACGCAAGCGGTGGAATCTTCGTGGAAGTCGGATTTTTTTTCAGCGGTAACTCGAAAATAAACGTGGTCCCTTCACCGGATGTGCTTTCAAAGCGAAGTGTTCCTCCCAATACTTCGGACAACTCTTTACATAACACTAATCCCAATCCCACGCCCTTTTCGTTCCGCGTACCGGTATTAGGGTCGGTATGGAGGGTGAATATCGTCGCCTGTGCTTCTTCCGGTATGCCCATGCCGTTATCGGCCACGGCAATAGTGACGGCATTGGCTGTCGCAGCGGTCGTTACACAGACTGATCCATCGGGCGCGGTAAATTTTAAGGCATTATTCACCAAATTCCGGATGATAATCTGAATCGCATGTCTGTCGGTATGAGCTGTCACATCGTCATCCGGTAATCGCAGTTCCACTCCTTTGGCCCGAGCCGTGTCGATTTCAATTTCCAGCGCATCGTGGATGCAGGTACGTAAGTTCACCGGTTCCGTTTTCACGGTAATCCCTTTGATCTGCTGCTGGGCCCACATCAATAGGTTGGTCAGCATAGCCGATGTCCCCGCCAACTGCTTCTTTAATTCCTGCTCGATATGTTGGCGTTTATCCGGTTCCAGCGCTGTCTGGAACAACATATCCATGTAATTGTAAACATTTCCCAGGGGAGTACGCAAATCGTGTGCTATGATGGAAAATAGTCGGTCCTTTTCAGTATTCAAACGTTCAAGCTCCTCTTTCTGGATACTGATTTCGAGGTGTTGTTCGCGGATTGCCTCGGCACGGTCTGCCGCTGACTTTCGCTCAAATTCATAATTGGTGATAATATACGAGGTGCCGTAGTATAAGACCGAAGACAAGATGATGTATTGGAGCAAATGATCCCAAAGACGGTCCGTCGGCTCTTCGTATTCGAACGATACCCAGTCTGGGTATTGGTATTGTACATACAACAGCGCGCTCAATAGACTGATATTAATTGCGCACCATGTCATTTTGGCCCGTTTGCTTGACGAGAGAACGATCATTAGGAATAACGCGATCCAAAAACTAAGTAGATTGGGCCCATTTATTCCTGCTGCGGTTAAAAAAATTAGTGAAAAAAAAATATTGATTGCCGCACCGAACATCCCAATCGCCAATTCCACGCGTTTCGCGACTCGCGACAGTGAAAAAAAAATAATGAGGAGCACGATGGCTACGAACAAAATGTAGAGGGCGTCGTATTGATGAAAGAAATAGTTGATAGGGACAGAAATCAACAATCCCACCATTCCGAAAATACAGATAGAGTGGAATATTCTACCCTGTAGTGAAAATTCATCCGGGGCTCCCTTAAGGTTCGCCCATAGATGGGACAGTATGTAACGCCTAGACATTAGGTAAGATATATGCGTAAACTTTTGGTTAAGGTAGTCTTTTATCCGATGAGTTGCAACACCTCCCGATACCCCATTTGCTGTCTCTAATGGTGCAATTCGGTTAGCGTGTCGATGCCGCGAATGTTCGCCGGCAGGTCGGGAACGTAGCGCATATTACAAGCTCCCGCTTCAGCATGGATAGGATTGCCCGGGGGTGCGCATTATCTTTAAAATGTGAGTTTTAAAATACTGTAATTCATGTATATATAAGTACGATTTCTAAGT
>Ga0182739_1004232_pt1 | contig 11992 bp, 3 predicted proteins | sample eDN5th30CBELigBY_FD_128873 | JGI IMG/M metagenome (GOLD analysis project Ga0182739, IMG submission 128873) | Enriched backyard soil microbial communities from Emeryville, California, USA - eDNA 5th pass 30_C BE-Lig BY (version 2) (version 2) | ecosystem: Environmental > Terrestrial > Soil >... | reverse complement strand
TGTGGGGTCGTCCGCCAGCTCGACACGGAACCGAACCGGGAAGCCGAATCCGGGCGTGTCGGCAAAGTCGGTCGGCCGCGCGGGGATCAGGCGGACCTCGTCAATCGGCAGGGATTGGCCGAGATCGACCTGGACCCACTTCACGACGTCGGGCGTGGCGGCAATCGCGCTGTGGTAGCCGTTGCTCGGGCTGAGGGCCACAGGAGTGGGGTTCGGCCATGAAGCACGCTGCTGCCGGAGCTTCGCGAGGTCATCACCAAGCCGGACGAGCTCGGGACTGGTCGCCGCATTGGCCCGAGCCTCGAGCTTCGTGAGGCGAGCCTCGAGCTTCGTGAGGCGAGCCTCGAGCGCCTCCCGACGCGATTCGAGAGCCGCCAGTTTTGCGGCCGACTCCCGACGGTGATAAGGCCGATCGCCTCGTTCCACGCCGGCGAAGACCGCCTGCAACCGGTAGTAATCCTTCTGGGGGATCGGGTCGAACTTGTGGTCGTGGCAGCGGGCGCAGTGGACGGTCAAGCTCTGGAAGGTCGACATCGTGCTGGCCACCATGTCGTCCCGATCGTTGAGCCGGGCCTTCTCCTTGTCGACCGTCCCTTCACGAAGCTCGACGTGGCCAACAAAGTCCCAGGGGCCAGCCGCCACGAAGCCGGTGGCGATCACCCCGCGCGGGTCGCCGGGCCAGAGGACGTCGCCAGCGAGTTGCTCCTGGACGAAGCGGGCATAAGGGAGGTCGTCGTTGAGTGCCCGGATCACATAGTCGCGATAGGGCCAGGCATGGTCGCGCCGCTTGTCCTTGTCGTAGCCGTGGGTGTCTCCATAATGGACCACGTCGAGCCAGTGCCGCCCCCAGCGCTCGCCGTAGCGGGGCGAGGCCAGCAAACGGTCGACGAGCCGCTCGTAGGCATCGGGGGCGGGGTCGCTGACAAACTGGTCAACCTCCCGGGGCGACGGGGGGAGCCCATGCAGGTCGTAGGTGAGGCGACGAATCAAGGTCCGGCGATCCGCCTCGGGACTGGGTTCAAGCCCCTTCTCCTCGAGCCGCTTCAAGACAAAAGCATCGATCGGCGTGCGCGGCCATTCCCGGCGCGAAACGACCGGCACCGCAGGCCGTACCAGGGGGCGGAACGCCCACCACGCCCCCGCCTCAGGCCCTTTGGCCTTGAGCGTCATCCCCTCGGGCCAATGCCCCCCCTGCTCGATCCAGCTCCGCAAGCTCGCCACTTGCGATGCCGTGAGCGGCTTTCCCGTCCTGGGCATTTCGGGCGCTTCGCCGGTGACCGACTCCAGCAATAGGCTCTCGTCCGGCTTACCGGGCACGATCAAATCCGAGCCGCTCTCGCCTCCGGCCCGTAACCCGGCCGCCGTCGCCAGCGACAGCTTCCCCTTGGGCGATTCGCCGCTGTGACACCCCACACAACGCGCTTCCAGCACCGGCGCCACTTGTTCACGGAAGAGGCGATCGTCCGCCCCGAATACCGCCATCGGCAGCGTGAGCACAACGACGGCCGCCAGCAGGCAACGGCTCTCCATGATCCCCCCTTCAACCGGCCTGAGGCGAACCAAACCGACATCCCCGGAGCGTACCCGCACCGGCGGGGCACGAGAAGGACCTACCTGGGGACCTGCATTTTGATCCCTCCTTCATGCGATCGATCGCTGGGGTTCCTTGCGTGGCCCAGGTCGTGATGCAGACATCGAATCAACGCGGAAATAGCGTCACCCTCGGCGGGCCGAAGTCCGCCGAGGGTGATTGAAAGTGACTGGACCAAAGGCGAAGAATTGATGTCGAGGTCGTCAACGCCCAGGTAGCGTGAGAGGGCCAATCTGCTGGAGGTTGTTGACCACTCGCACGCCGTTGCGGCCGTCGACGGGCCGAGGGGAGGAGATGATGTCGACGTTGGAGCGCTGGGGGATCTCGGCGTGGCCGAAGGGCTGACCGATCAGGACCGAGTTGGAGGCCCGGTTGATCTTGGCCAGGTTGATGAAGCCGGCGACGTTGAAGACCATGCCCGTCGCGTCGTTGGCCCGGAGCGACTGGACGTTGCCCTGGACGTCGATCAGGGCCGAGTTGGCCAGGTCGGGGCGGAACGACTCGCCCAAGCCGGCCAGCAGGTTGGGATTGTTCAGCAGGACCGACCCCTTCGGCGTCAGGGTCTGGGGGCTGAGCAGCGAGACGTAGTTCTTGCCATCGACGACGCCGGTCACCAAGGCCAGGCTCTGATCGACGCTGCCGAGGACCTGCGGCGGCTGGCTATCCACCGAGCCCTCGGGGCCGGCGTTGACGAAGTTGCCCCTGACCTTCAGCGCGGTCCGCGACGACTCATCGAGCCGGTTGCCCGACGTGTCGATCCCGAGCACTCCGTATTGAACGAGGTTCGGTTGGAACGTATCGAAGTGGGCGGCACCCGTGGCGTACATCGTGTCGGTGGCCGGAACGCTCGCTAGACCGCCCGACAGTTCGAACTGCTGCTGGGGAGCGAACGGCTGGCTGGTCGCGACGGCGTGTCCGGTGGCCAGGCTGGCGGTGACGTCGATCTTCAGCGCGAGGCCCGTTGCGCCCGCCGTCGAGTCGGAGATGACGGTCCGGGTGTCGGTCGAGCCGATGCCGTCGATCGTGGTCAAGCCGAGCGACCCGAGATTGGCCGTGGTGAATTGTCCGACCGGGTCGCCGGTCACGGCATCGAAAGCGCGGATGTTCGTGCCGTCGCCGACCAGGGCGACAAGTCGACCCCCATTGCGGGCCAGCGCAACCCCGGTGTTTGCCGTCCCCATCCCGGTCAGCGGAATCGTTTGGAGCACGGCGCCGGTGGCCGCGTCGAACCGGATCAGGGTCTGGGTCGTCGAGTCGAGCCCGAAGATCTGCGGGTTCTCGAGTCCGGAGGTACTCTGCGGCGCCCCCTTGATGTGCTTGATCACCGCAACCACGCCGGGAGGGGCCGGCGGCGGCCCTGGGTTCACGCCGATGGTCTCGGAACCGCCAGTCGGGGTGTTGTTGGCGATCGCATTGAAGTCGGCCACGAACTCGCCGCCCACGCTGGTCAAGGTCCGCGCCCCGATCACGTCGGTGATGAAGCCCAGGGTGACGCCGTTCGAGGAGGTCGAGGGCGCCGTGCCGCCGGTGAGGAATTCGACCGGTTCCTCGCGGAGGTTGATCTGCGTGTTCCGCCCCACCGAGTTCAAGAACAGCGAGTGGACCCCGCCGGTCAGGTTGATCCGGCCGTTGTTGACAAGGTCGAAGTTCTTGAAGTTGACCACGTTGAGCAAACTGCTGCCGATCCCGCTGAGGTCGTCGAAAGCGAGATCCTTGTGGCGGATACTCCGCAACGGGGCCCGGTGGGTCCCTCCCGAGGTCTTGGCGATGATCTGAGTCTGGGGGCCCGTTCGGCTGAACACCAGGTTCAAAGCACCGTCGGGATCGACCGTCGTCCCCTCGAGGCTCCCCACGCCGTAAAGCGTGACGATGACCCGGGTCCCCTGGGGAGTGGTGTACGACAGCCGCCGGTCCGCGAGCGAGATCCCGTTCTGCCGGTTGAGGATCCGGGACGCATTTTGCACGAGGGCCGTCGCCGTCGTCCCGGTCGTCGTCGCCATCAGCCTCCGCTCCTCGAGGCCCTCCAGAGACGGCCGGGTGTTCCGAACGGGGCGCGTCATCGACTCGCTCATCGCATACTCCCAAAAAGCTCGACTCGACCGGCGCCCCCTCCCCATCCTGGCGAGGAGATCCCGGCACCCGGCTTTGCGATCGGCACGCGAAGTGGTCCATCCGCCCCGTCATCAGGCACTCGGCCGAGCCGGCCGAGCCACAACGGGGCATCCGGTTCACGAAGCACTGTTCAAGGTCTTACCGGATGCACCACAAGGGGACCTCTGACCGAACTCGTCCGATCGTTGGGGATTATCGACACAATCCGCCCGAGAGCTTCTCCGAAAGAACCGGGAACAAGGCCAGTTCCTCGGAATTCTCGCGCCGCGAGTCGGCCCGCCGTCCGGTCGGTCGCAACCGTCGCGACGCGCGAGGCGGGACGGCCCCCTTCCCTTGGAATCTGCCAGGAGACTGCGCAATCTGGCGGAAAACCGTCGGTGAGGCCCTCCTGGCCCCGCTTTCGGGACTGGTCGCGGCTCATTGTCCCTAGCACAAGGGCCGGGTGACCGTTACACTCGGCGAATCCTGGCCCTCAGGGCATGGAGTGAGGATGATCCTCCGAACACTATCTCGAAAGCAGGAGATTCTCTGGTGCGCCGTTTCGCCACGTTCGCGCTGTCGCTCTCCCTCGTGCTCGGTCTGATGGCAACACCTCACGTGTTCGCCCAGGACGCGGAGAAGAAAGAGGCCTCGACGCCCGCCGAAGAGAAGAAGGTGGAGGCTCCCAAGGAGGCAGCCCAGACACCGGAGGAGCCCAAGAAAGAAGAAGCTCCCAAGGAGGAGCCCAAGAAGGAAGAAGCTCCCAAGGAAGAGCCCAAGAAGGAAGAGGCTCCCAAGGAAGAGCCCAAGAAGGAAGAGGCTCCCAAGAAGGAAGAGGCTCCCAAGAAGGAAGAGGCCAAGAAGGAAGAGCCCAAGAAGGACGAGGCCAAGAAAGAAGAGCCCAAGAAGGACGAGACTCCCAAGGAAGAGCCCAAGAAGGAGTCTGCCGAGTCGGCTCAGGCTCCCATTCCTCCCGAGGTTGAGGCCAAGCTCGAGGCGGCTCGCCGCGCCGTGGCCGAAGCGATCGTCGCCGCTCAGGACGCCGGCCTGGTCCAGACCACGATCGACCCCCCGCCGATCCTCGACATCCTGATCACCGGCCGTGCCACCGATGAGAAGACCATCAAGGACCGCAACGGTGTGAGCATCGAGGTCTTCGGCGCCTGGTGGACCAACTACGGCAAGCCGGTTGAGGGCATCACCGCCGCCCGGGACATCCGGATCGTGCAGCCGTCGAAGGGCTTGCAAGCCTTCTTCGACCAGCGGGCCGCCATCCTGAACAAGCACATCAAGGCAGTCCGCGACGCCAAGGGAGGCGACAAGCCGAAGGCCGAGGCTCCCAAGGCCGACGAGACCAAGAAGGAAGAACCCAAGAAAGAAGAGCCCAAGAAGGAAGAACCCAAGAAGTAATCACGCGGGAAACTGAACGCGGGATCGCCCCCGCCCCCTCCGCCCCTGGGGCCCTCAGCCCCAGGGAGAGCGCCGAGGGGGCGGACTCGTCATGGGAGATCCTCGTTCGGACCGCCGTGAGCCGCGAGTGCCCAGCGGGCGTTCAGTCGGCGCTCCCTGCCATGGCCATTCTTCCTCGTAGGGTAGGCTTTAGCCTGCCAGGGCTAGCCCAGAAGACTGGCAGGCTAAAGCCTACCCTACGAAGAGACGTTCCATGGTTTGGCAGATGCACCACTCAATGGTGCATCCGCCAAGTCGTAAGACACTCGGCCGGGCCGGACGAGCCACCCGGTTCGCACGAGGCCAGACCGAAGTCGATGGCACGGCCGGCTCGGCCGTGGTTCGGAACTGGCCGGATGACCCACTAAAGTCTATTCTGCGAAGAGCTTTTCAATAAACGCAACCATACATTACAAGACAACGCATCCGCCAAGTGATTACGCCCACGGCCAGCCCGACCGAGAGCTAGTCACCTTGGCAGAGACATCCTCTTCCCGTTTCACGTGCACGACTCTCTTCCAGTAACACGACCCCGCCCTCTCTCGTCGCATGTTTTCATGCTCCCTAGTTCTCGATTGACCGTTTACCGCCGAGCGAGGTCGCTTCCGTGACGCCCCCCTCCCTGAATAAGGCCACGACGACGCTCCTGGCCCTGGCCTGCGAGGCGGCCAAGCGCCTGGGCACCATGGGGGTCATGATTCTGCCCGAAGGACCGATGGACTGGGAGGCGATCGCCGACCTGGCCGACGGCACCCGGATCATGGTCGCCGAGTCGTCCGAGCGTCATCTCAAGGCGATCGCCGAGGCCGGCCTGATCGGCATCGAGGTCGAGACGACCGAATCGGCGATCACCGAGCAGATCACCCTGGCCTTGATCGAGGCCGTCGCCAACGACCAGCTCACCGCCGGGGCCCGAGTTGTTGTGGCCTACTCCGGCTTCGAGGCCGAGACACTCGACTCGCTCACCGTCGTTCGGCTCGGCGAGCACCTGGAACGGCTTAGCTCGCGCGACCTCCGGGCGCTGGAGACCTCGGTGCCGTTCGAGACCCTCAAAGCGGTCGTCGACGTGGCCGTCGAGATCGGCCGTGAAGGGCGCGAGGGGAAGAACGTGGGCACGCTCATCGTGGTGGGAGACGTCCGCAACGTCCTGTCGCGCACCCGCGCCCTCGGCTTCGACCCGTTCAAGGGGTACAAACGCAAGGAACGCAACGTCCGCGACCCCCGCGTCCGCGAGGCGATCAAGGAGATCGCCCAGATGGACGGCGGATTCATCGTGGCCCGCGACGGCACCGTCGAATCCGCCTGCCGGATCATCGACGCCCCCAACTCCGGCCTGACCCTCCCCAAGGGCCTGGGCACCCGTCACTGGGCGGCCGCTGCGATCACCAACGTCACGAACGCCCTGGCCGTCGTCGTCAGCCAGTCGACCGGCACCGTCCGCCTCTTCCAAAAAGGAGAGGTCATCCTCCGCATCGCCCCCATGCGGCACGCCCGCGCCATGAAGTGGCAAGACGCCGACACCGAACCGCCCGAAAAGACCGGCCACTAACTGTTGCGTCCGGCAAGTCCTTCGACATTCAGCGCGGCCTCGTCGCAGTTAGGATTCCTGCTTCCCTGGGTGGCCGTGGTTGCTTGCAACCAGGGTCGCGAAGCGACAAGAAGGGCTTCACTCCACGACTTGGCTTCACCCCAGCCGATCGAGCCTCCGACTTCAAACCAGGCCGATTCATGGGATCTCGTCGGACCCAACCCAAGTGGTGTTCTCGTACTTGCCGGACGCACCACGAACTGGTGCATCGGCCAAGTCCCGAAACACGGCCGAGTGGCTTATGACTTGGCGGATGCACCACGAACAATCGGTTGGACGCGAGCTTCTTGGAAATCTTGATCGTTCGGAGGCTTGGGGTCTCGTCCTCAACGCTCCGGGGCGAGGGCCTGCGCGTCAGGACTTCGAAGACGAGCCCCCAGCCACCCGAGACTCGCGTCGCGCGCGGGCAGAGAGCCCAACACCTGGCCGTCGTTTTCTTTGATCTTCCATTCTCTGGGTGGCCGCGGTCGCGAAGCGACAAGAGCCGTGACCCAGGTCCAGGCTGGCCGCACCGAACCCAGGCGTTCGCAACGACTCGTGTGGCTGCGTCACCAGAACGACGAGCTGTCCGGACCCGCCAAACGACCCGAAACTTGCGCCGAGTTCGTAGGCAACATGATGGCAAACCGCAGTGGCCCTAACCAGGGGCCTTTGACGGTTCGATACAGGCTTCCGGGAAAATAGCTCGGCCCCAGCCACACACCAGCCCAACGCAACCACCAAATTCTTCATGTCAATTCTATTTATTTTTCGAATTTTCTCTTCCTATTCACAACACCACATCATTGCTATAGCGGACTGATCCACCGGCCCCATGTGATTAACCGTATCTCGGCTAAACGGGACAAACAACGTCAAGGCACGCGCAAGAGCCTCCGGGCTACGGCCGGATCTCCGCGAGCCGAGGGGGGGCTGGATCTTGACGCAGACGACCCCACGAGTTCATGCTTGGTATCAATCCCATCCATCGAACCCGCGATCAGCATGGAGTCTTGTCATGACGATTCATTCACGTCACATCTCATGGCCAGAACAGCCTATGACCGCGGTCTCCCGCCCCCGGACGGTCCGCCACGGTTCTCTCGAGAGTCGCATCGAACTCCTGGCGATCACGATCGTCCTTCTGGTCCTGCCATTCACGGCCGGGTTCGGGCGTGGCGACGAGGATGGAGCCGTCCAACGAGCGGTCGCCGCATTGCAAGGGAAGGACGCGAAGACTCGGGCCGAGGCCGCTCGAGAACTCGGCCGCCTGGGTTCGAAGGCCAAGGATGCGATACCGGCCTTGATCGAGACGTTGGGGGATGGGGACAGCATCGTCCGGGTCCGCGCAGCCACGGCCTTGAGTCAGGTCGGCGGTCCGTTGAAGTTAGCTCTGCCGGTCCTGCTGGCGAACCAGAACAACCCGGACGAGGCGACCAGAGAGGAGGCCCGGGCGGGCTGGGACCAAATCGGCCCCGGCGTCCGCGCGACCGTGCTCTACTTGCCCGAGGTACTCCGACGAGAGGCGGCGCAAGGGCAGCAAAAAGCAATCGCTACGTTGGGCGAGCATGGCCTCGTGGCTGTGCCGGCACTCATTGACATCCTTAAGCTCGACTATGCGGAGACGTCAACATTCAACATGGTGAGGATATCACCGCAGAGTTCCGGCATGGTCAATGCGGCCGGCGGCTCGAACCACTCGGGATCGCACCAGACTAACGGCCAGCTCCGTACCGTTGCGGTCGCCGCGATCGGGGGGCTGGGTCCGGAGGTGATTCCCACCCTGCTGGTGGCCCTGCACGATCGGTCCCCCCTCGTACGCGAAGGGGCCGTGCAAGCGCTGGCGAGCCTCGGGTCGAACACGACCGAAGTGCTGGCCCCCCTCGCGGCGGCACTCCAAGATCGGGACACGTGGGTGCGGCAACGTGCGGTCGAAGCCCTCGCCAGCGCCAATCCATCGCCGGTCGCGAGGAAGGCGCTCGCCGATGCGTTGGAACACAAGGACACCATGGTCCGCCGCGCGGTCGTGCAGGCCCTGACAACTTCTGAAATCGGCCGGAAACCAGCCAACGTCACGTCGATGGTTCCTAACGGGATGATGCGAGTGAACGAGATGGCATTGAATCCCGGCATGACCCCCTTCTCGATAGGGCCGGCCCCGGCGTCTGGTCCCCTGGACTCGAGCCCGGTCGATGCCTCGATCATCCCCGCGTTGACTGCGGCGCTCTCCGATCCCGATTCCTTCGTCCGGGTCAAAGCGGCCGAGGCGTTGATCAGGAGCACGCCGCCGGCCCAGGCGAGCGTCCGGACGTTGCTCGAGGCACTGACCGACCGGGACGAAGGCACCCGCCAACTGGCCGGGCAGGTTTTGCTGACCCTTGGGCCGCGTACCAGGGAGATCGCCCCACACCTGCGAGAGCTGACCGAGGATCCGGATCCGTTCGTCCGTCTCATCGCCGCTCGAGCGCTCAGTCGGGCCGGCGCCGCCGAAAAGGAAAACGCGCTGCGGGCGCTCCGCTCGCTCCTCGAAGAGGACGCACCGAGCCGGTTCCATGCGGCCGAGACCCTCTGGGAGATGGGCCAGGTCGACGAGGCGATCCCCGTGTTGATCGCCGCGTTCGACGACTCCCAAAGTCGTGGCATGAACATCCTCGGCATCCGTGCCCGGGAGATCCTCCAACGGGTGGGACCGACGACCAAGGCCGTGGTGCCCGCGCTAGTCGACGCGCTCAAGAGCGAGAATCCCAACACCCGGCGCCAGGTGCTTGAAATCCTCCAACGCCTGGGAACCGCCGCAGCCGACGCGGCCCCGGCCCTCGTGGTGCAAGCGTCCTCGAATGAGAAGGATCTCAATTTCTTGGCGTTGGGTATCCTCCGGCAGCTCGGCACGCTCCCCAAGCAGGTGATCCCCGACATCCTGGCAATGGTCAAGGAGAGTGATCCCGCACAGCTCGGCCCGAGGCTTCCCCTCCTCCAGCAATTCGGCCCCGAAACGAAAGCGGCGATCCCCGTCCTGGCCGGCTTCCTGAACCACCCGACCCCAAGGTTCCAGATCCAAGCGATTGAGATCCTGCAACAGGTCGCCAGCCAGGCGCCGACGGAGTCGGTCCCCGTCCTGATCGAGGCCCTGAAGCACAAAGACTCCAACATACGATCCCGGGCCGCCTCGGCCCTCGCGCAGCTCGGGGCCCAAGGGGCGCCGGCCGCGGCGGCGCTGGCGGAATTACTGAACGATCCCGACGTCAACAGCCGCCTTTTGGCCATCCAGGCCCTGGAGCAGCTCGGCCCCGCAGCCAAGGGGACGGCCCCTGCCCTGGTGAAAGCCCTGCGCGACGAGAACCACAGCGTCCGTCTGCAAGCCAGCCAGGCCCTCCGAAGGGTCGATCGGAGAACGCGGGCCGAACTGGAGCCAGCCTTGCTGGAGATGCTCCAGGATCAGAATTCTTCGATCCGTTCCCGGGCCCTCGCGGTCCTGACGTCGAATGTCGACCGGAAGTCGCGGCCCCCCCTCCTCGCGGCGCTGCTCCGATTCGCGAGCGACTCAGAACCGAATGTACGACTCCAGGCGGTTCACGCTCTCGGCCAACTCAGCGGCGGGGGCCTCGACCGACAGATCACTCCTGCGCTGAAGGAACGGCTGGCCGACTCCAGCGACGCCGTACGGCTCGCCGCGGCGCAAGTGCTGGCCTCCGCCCCCACCCGCTCGGCGGAATTCCAGGCCGCCCTCCAAACCCTGGTCGCGCTCCTGCAAGCGGCCCCGTCGAGCTTCCGTATCCAGGTGTCGGCCACGCTCGAGATGCTGGGATCGCGGGCCAGAGAGGCACTCCCGGCGCTGACGGCTCGACTGGGCGCGACGTCGGACCGTGCCAGCCGCTTCTCGATGGCGACGGCCCTCGCTCAGCTCGGCCGCGAGGGGAGGAAGGCGGCCTTGCCAGTTCTGCTCGACCTGGCCAAGGCCGGGCCAGCCACCAACCGCTTTCGCGCCCTCAGGGCGGTTCAGCAGCTCGGCACGGCCGAGAGCCAACTCACGGTCCCCCTCCTGCTGGAACAGCTTCGCACCAGCCCCGGGGTCGTCCCGAACCAGCTCATCCAGGCCATCGTCCAACTCGGGCCAGCGGCGGCCGAATTGATCCCCGAACTGGTCGAGCGGCTCCGCACCGGCGATGCCGGCACCCGCAGCCAGGCCGCCACCGCGCTCGGGTCGTTGGGTCCGACAGCGACGAAAGCGGCAGAGCCCGTCCTGATCGAGCTCATCCGGAACGACAAGAACCTGACGCGCAACCAGGCGGTCGGATTGATCCGGGCGCTGCCAAACGCCGACATTGGTCCAGCAATCCCCGACCTGATGAAGGGGTTCAACGAGCTCGATCGGAACGCCCAGTTGCCGGTCATCTTGCTCCTCGGAAAGCTCGGGCCTCCCGCCAGGGCCGCCGTCCCGGCGCTGAGGACGGCCTTGAAGAACCAGCGATCATCCTCACGCCTCGAGATCGCCCGGTCGCTCTGGCAGATCACCGGCGACGAACGTCCCCTACTCCTTGTGCTGGAAGAAGAACTCCGCTCGCCCCAAACCCCGACGAAACTCCAGGCGGCCCGCTTCCTGGCCGAGAAAGGGTCGCATGGCCGGACGCTGGCGTTGCCGACCCTGCTCGATTGGTCGAACTCCACCGACCCGTCCTGGCGATCCCACGCGATCCTCGGCTTTGCCCATTGGCCTGGTCTCGAGATCACCCAGGCCCTCCCGGGATTGATCGCGGGCGTCAACCACCCCGACCCGGCGAGCCACAACCTGGCTCTGGCCGTCCTCACGCGACTGGGCCCGGCAGCCCGAGGCGCCGTTCCCGCCCTCGCGGCGCGACTGACCTGGCCCGCCAACCCTCCAGCCAGCCCCGCGCTGGTGCAAGCCCTCGGGGCCCTCGGACCTGATGCGGTCCCCGCCCTGACCACCGCCCTGAAAACGGCCGCGCCGGACCTTCGTGGTGATATGATCGAAGCCCTGGGCCGGCTCGGACCCGCGGCGAGCTCGGCGGTCCCCGCACTCATCGAGGTTCTCCGTTCCGGCGAGGCGAACGGCAACATCCCTCTCAGGCCCAAAATCCTCGCCGCCCTGTTCAGCGTCGGACTCCCGGCGGTGCCCCACCTCGTGGAGTGCCTGGACGCGGACGACCTGGCCCTTCGCCAAGACGTCGCGCAGCTCCTCGGACGGTTCGAAGCCGGGGCGAAGGAGGCGATCCCCTCCTTGCGTCGGGCGTTGAACGATCACGACATCGCCTGGCGCGTCATCGCGGCCGGTGCTC
>Ga0182739_1004231_pt1 | contig 11999 bp, 9 predicted proteins | sample eDN5th30CBELigBY_FD_128873 | JGI IMG/M metagenome (GOLD analysis project Ga0182739, IMG submission 128873) | Enriched backyard soil microbial communities from Emeryville, California, USA - eDNA 5th pass 30_C BE-Lig BY (version 2) (version 2) | ecosystem: Environmental > Terrestrial > Soil >... | reverse complement strand
CTGCTACCGTGTCGCCACGCTCGCGAAGATTGATCACAGCCGCATCCGTTCGCGCGGCTACTCCTTCATGGAAGAGATCCTCTTCTGGTGTCGCCAGGCCGGTGGCCGGATCGGCGAAACGCCGATCCTGTTCGAGAACCGCCGGTCGGGAGCGTCGAAGATCAACAAGCGCGAGGTGGTGGAGGCGCTTCGGGTCATCCTTCATCTTGACTTCGACCGGCTCCGCGGCAAGACGCGCAGGCCGAACTCCTCGACGCTTTTCTCCGGCTCGCGCGCCTGATCGAACAAACATGGGTTTCGCTATTGGTTCTGGCCGCGTGGGGCTCGGACCTCTTTGACCAGGGTGTGGACCGTGGCGGCGATTCGGTCCTCGATGTCGCCGGCCCAGCGGAAGGCGGGGCGTCCGTATTCGTAGAGGTTCGATCCTCCTTCGTAGCCCCCCTCCTCCCAGACCCGGCGCGAGGGGATATACGAGATCATGTCGTCGGCGTAGCCGCAGACCCAGGTCCCAGGGCCGAACTCGGTCTTGAAGCGAAGAGCGTAGTCGACCACCGTCTCCGCCCCCAGCCCGATGACGATCGTCTCGGCACCGAGTCGCCAGGCGTGGACCGGGTAGGGGTACGACGAGGAGAACGTCTCCCCCGCGTCGAGCTTCCGGAGCATCCGGGTCGCCCAGCGCGCCAGGATCGCGTTCTTGTTCTTGTTCTTGCTCGGGTCGGCGAGCGTGGCCGTCAACTCCTCGCGGGTGACGACCTTGAGATAGGGCAAATCGACATATTGGAACGCGGTGTGGAGCTCCGGTGTGACCGGCCGCATGGGCTGCTTCAACGCCGCGTCGACGGCGTCGGCCAGCATGTGTCCGTAGCGCTGGCAGAGCTCGACGCTTCGGCGCGGCAGCGGGTTCTGGTCGCCGCCGCAGGTGTTGACGAACAGGGCGGTCGCGCCCGGGTGGTTTCGTTCTAGCTCGAGCTGGGCGAAGCCTGGGTAGTCGCCGCACCACGTCGTGAAGCTGAGCGTTGTCGGATGGCAGGCGTAACCGAAGAGGACGGCCACGAGCTGGTCGTCCCGCCCGGTCACGGTCAACACCGGCACGGTGTGGTCCACCGGCCCGGCCAGCGGTGTCCCCTTGGCCAGGAGGGCGGGAACGTCTGCCTCACGATTGTTGCGCCGGTTCACGGCAAACGTGGTTTTCCCTTCGCCGAGGCTGAGCCGCGCGGGGGCGAGCTTCTTTAACGAGGCATCGACCACGGCGACGACCTTGTCGACCATGGCGGCGGTGTACTCGTCGACCAGCTTGACCTGCTCGGCCTCGACCGGATAGTAGTCGACCAGGTCGTCGCCTAGCCGCGGTCCGCAATGGTTGTGCGAGAAGGTGAACATCACCTGTTGGCGTTCCAGCCCGTGAGATTTGAGCAACCGGGCGAAGACCTGGTCGCTCATCACCTTGGGGACCCCTTGAAAGTCGCTGGTGATCATCACGGCGCGACGGCCTTCGGCATCTTCGAGTGCCAGCGATTTCACCCAGAGCGGGTGCAGCTTGCCATCGGGGGGCCGTTTCGTCCCGTAGCCCGCGAGCCAGACTCCGGTTTCGGGCGTGATCTCGGCCTTGGCCACCCCCGCCTTCCAGGGCCATGTTTCACGCGGAACCGGTTTCGGTGTCGATTCCGACTGGGCAAGCGCTGCGGTCGGCTCGCCGAAGCCGAAGCCCAACGCAACGGCCAGGATTGCAACGATTGCCCTGGGGCTTGCGGAACCAAGAACGGTGGGAATGGGTGCTTGATTCATGGGTGAGGCTCAGACGCGGGGTGTGGTGGTCGTCCGGTGGGTTGGAGAGTCGGAGGCGGGCCAGGTCGTTCGTCTTCCCAGGTCGGTTGGCCGGCGGCCTCGTCTTCGAGACCCCGGTAGGCGGGCCGGGCGCTGGGGGCTCAGCGTTGAGAGCGTCCGCCGTCCGGAGCCCGCTTTGGGCCCACGAAATCGTGGAATCGGAGTGACCTCGCCACTCACCTGGGGAGGAGCGGGGCGGAGTGGTGCCGGTGCCGGGGGACAACTCAGGTCTCGTGGACCGTCGGCTGGCCGCTGGCCTGCAAGACGACGGACTGGACCGTCAGGTCATGGTTGTACGAGAAGTCGGCCGGCTTCTCGCCGCGGATGATCCGGGCCATGTCGGCGGCGTCGTCGACGTAGCGGGTGTACTTCGGAAACGTGATCTCCTGGGTCCCCTTCTTGTACGGGCCGCGCGCGGTCGCGAGAGTCAGCCGGGCTGAGGGGTTGTCGAGCGGCTGGATGTGGAAGGTCCCCTCGGTGCCGCAGACGACCAGGTGTCGTCGCCCACCCCCATCCACTTCCAGGGCGGTCGACTTGACGGTGGCCAGGGCCTTGGGATACTCCAGGACCGCCAGCATGTTGTCCAGCAGTGGATCTTCGACCGTGGCGGAGTGGCGGGAGAAGGGTCTGACGGCGGTCGGCTTGCCGAGCACGTTGACCACCAGGTCGATCACGTGGCAGCCGAGCTCGAACATGATGCCGCCGGGAAACTCGGCCAGCCGGCGGCGGTCGGGCGGGCCGACGACCTTGCTCATCACGGCGTGGACCTCGAATACCTCGCCCAGCCAACCGCGCTTGAGGATGTCGCGCAAGAGGACGACGGCGGGGTTATAGCGGTACATGTAGCCGAGCTGCACGAGCCGGTTCGACTTGGCCGCCGTGTCCAGGATCCGAGAGAACTGGGGGAGCGAGTCGCCGGCTGGTTTGTCGAGATGAATATGCTTGCCGGCGTTGACGCAAGCCTGGGCCGTATCGAGCAGGTCGCGCACCTCGGTCTCGACCAGGATCGCTTCGACTCCGGGTTGGTTGAGCAACTGCTCCTGGGTCATCCAGGGGATGTCGCGGAACGGGGCCTGCGACTCGGCCCGCTTGCGGAGTGCCTCGTTGGGTTCGACGAGACCGACGACCTCGTAGTCGGGTGATTGGCGGTAGACGGCGAGTTTGCTCGCATGAGCATGCCCCACACCGATCTGGCCGATCTTGATCCGCGGCCGGGCCGGCGCGGGGCTGGGCGACTGCGCCTCAGCCCGTGCGAGCGTGAGGGGGACCGAGCCGGCGAGCGCTCCTCCCAGCCGCTTGAGGGTTTGCCGTCGGTTCTCTCCGCGTCCTTCACGCATGGTGCTCTCCTCGATGACGCGAGCGCTCGTGGCTTGTGGCGTGTCTCCGGGTCCACAGTTGACCACTCGCGTTCAAGGGACGCAAGCACGTGGGTCGGGCCGAGGAGTGAAAGCCGGCCCGGTGCTTCTCTCCGTCCGACCGGCATAGGCGTTCGGTTCCGGTCAGGAAGCGTCGGAGGCGATGTAGGTCAGGAAGGTGTCGTCGTCGACGTTGCGGCCGCTGACCACGACCACGAGGTCTCCCTCGCCGCTCAGGTCAACCTCGCCCCCGAGCAGGGCGGCGACGGCGATCGCGCCCGAGGGTTCGGTTCGCAGGCCGTGCTGGTCGTAGAGCCAACGCATGGCGCGGCGCGTGCTCGAGTCGGGCAGGGCCACCGCCTGGTTGACCAGACGCTTGAGTATGGGCCAGTTGTGTTCGCCCACGTCGTAGGAGAGCAGGCCGTCGCAGATGCTCGTCGGGCGGTCGAGCCGGACCCGGGTCCCGGCGGCCAGCGAGCGGCGGAAGTCGTCGGCGTCGGCCGGCTCGACGCCGATGATCCGGGCCTCCGGGAAGCCGTCGGCGATCGCCAACGCCTGGCCGGCCATCAAGCCGCCCCCGCTGACCGGACAGAAGAAGTGCGAGAGACCTCGGCCTTCACGTTTCAGGTCGCGGACGATCTCGAGGGCGCCCACGCCGTTGCCGGCGATGACGTGCGGGTCATCATAGGGCGAGGCCTGCACCCCCCCTTCCCCTTCGGCAATCTCCCGCGTCAGCCGATCGCGGTCGCCGGTCAGGTGGTCGCGGCTGATGTCGTAGGTGCGCACCTCGGCCCCGAACGAGCGGGTGCGCTCGAACTTCACCCGAGGAGCCGTCTCGGGCATGATCACGATCACCCGCCGCTGGAACCGCATGCCGGCATACGCGATACCCGACGCGAAGTTTCCCGACGAGTGGGCCGCCACGGGCCGCGTGCCGATTCGCTCCAGGTTGTTGGCCATCCAGTTCAGGCCGCCCAGCAGTTTGAACGAACCTGACGGCGTCCACCCATAGTCCTTGAGCCAGACCCGACGGTCCGCCTCCAGCCCCAACGCCCGCTCCAGGGGATACGACCGGATCAACGGCGCGGGCGAGACATGGGGCCGCACGGTCTGCTCGGCGGCCCGGATCTCCTCGATCGTGACGTCTCGAATCGGCATGACGACCTTCTCCCTGACGCATGGCTTGGCTCAGCATGACGGCAGGTGGACACGATACGACAGGGAGCGCCAGACCTTCAACTCCCCGGGAGCGGCCCGGCTCCCGGATCAGCCGACGGGGAGTCGAGCCAGGTGGCCAGGTCGAAGACGGGAATCGCGGGGTCCCGCGCGCGTTCCAGGCGGAGGAACCAGTGAGGAGCCACGTTCTTGGCGTCGGGCGGGCTGTACTCACGGCTCACGAGCCGCCAGCGATCGTTCAAGGTTCGATCGAGCGGGAAGAGCGTGGAACCCTGGTATTCCCCTTCGACCACCGTGAGCAGGAGCCGGTCCCAGAGGGGAAACGACGCCTCATAGATCACTCCTCCACCGATGATCATGGCCTCCCCCTGGTCGCCCCCCTGCTCTTCGGCAATGCGGAGCGCCTCGTCGAGCGAACCCGCGATCCGAAACCCCTCGGCGCGATAGTCCGGCGAACGGGAGAGGGCGATATTGAGCCGACCCGGCAGCGGGCCGCGCAGCGATTCCAGGGTTCGCCGTCCCATGATGATCGGCTTGCCCATGGTCGCGTCGCGGAACCGCCTCAGGTCGCGCGGCAGGTGCCAGGGCATGCGGACGCCGTCGCCGATCACGCCGCTCCGACTCATCGCGGCGATGGCCGTGACGATCATGGCTGATTCTTCCCTCTCTCGCTCCGACCCTTGGCCATTTTCCGCTCAGATCGCCACCTCGCCCGAGAGCCGCGGGTGATGGCGATAGCCGACCAGCCGGAACTGCTCGGGCGTGAGGCCGTCGAGACTGGTCACGCTCTCGTCGATCTCCAGCTTCGGCAGCGGATAGGGCTCCCGGCCGAGTTGCTCAGCCACTTGCTCCAGGTGGTTCTCGTAGATGTGCGCGTCACCGAACGTATGGATGAACTCGGCCGCCTCGAGGCCCGTCACCTTGGCGATCAGGTGGGTCAGGAGCGCATAGCTCGCGATATTCCAGGGGACGCCGAGGAACAGGTCGGCAGACCGCTGATAGAGCTGGCACGACAGGCGTCCCTGGTTCATCGAGAACTGGCAGAGGGTGTGGCATCCCGACGGGCCGTGAATCTTCGGCAGGTCGGCCGGGTTCCAGGCCGTCAGGATCAGGCGCCGGGCCGCCGAGGTGGTCGGATCGGCTTTCACCTGCTCGATCCCCCGGATTAGTTCCGCCACTTGGTCGACTCGCGCGCCGTCGCCCCCCTCCCAGGACCGCCACTGCTTGCCGTAAATGGGTCCGAGCTCCCCGGTTTCGTCGGCCCACTGGTCCCAGATCTTGACGTTGTGGCGCTTAAGGTACGCGATGTTCGTCGACCCGCTCAGGAACCAGAGCAACTCGACGACCACTTGCCGGAACGGCACGGTCTTGGTCGTGACCAGCGGGAACCCTTCGGTCAGGTCGTACCGGTTCTGATAGCCAAAGAGGCTCCGGGTCTTCGGCTTCGTCCCCGTGCTCTCGAGCACCGCCCGCGACGCCTTCTCCTCGCCCCGTTCGTAGACCAGTCGTAGCAAATCGAGATACTGCTTCATTTTGGGGCCTTCCCGCTCCCACTCGAACGCCTTCCTCGAACTCTCGTAGAGTAGGCTTTAGCCTGCCGGATCAGCCTCGGATGGCAAGCGAAAGCCTACCCCATGGAGGCCGGCCGATGCCTTCAACGGGGGGTATTGGCCCTGGGTGGGCCGCATCCCCCTTGGGCACTCCTTTGTTATCGTAAGATCGGTGGGCCAGAGTTGGGCCTGGATTGGGCTCTTTTGTTCCGAATTGTCGGGGATCGATAGGGTTGGGAGGCCATCTTCGGGATGGCCCCGGTCTCACGATGGTCAATAGGCGTCGGCGCTGAGGATCTCGCCGCCGGCCCGGGTGCAGAGGGCGCGGTAAACGTCCAGCGCGATGGTGGAGCGGATGAATCGCGCCGAACCGTCGGCGAACAGGAAGTGGCCGCCGTTGGGGTGAGGGCTGTAGAAGTCGTCGGGGGCGGTCCCCTCGGTGTTGAAGCCGACGTCGCCGGCGTGCGCCACGACGAGCTCGCCGCCATGGCCGATCGACGAGTAGTCGGGGATGCCGGCCGGCGCGTCGTCGGAGAACTCGCTGATCCCGCCGTCCGGCGCTCCCACCCAGGGGGTTTTCACCAGGCAGGCTCCGCGCTCGCCGACGGCGATCGTGGCGCTGGTGCCATCCCGGACCTCCGCGTGCCGGACCACCAGGTTCCTGCGAAACAGGCCGTCGCCCCGGTCGGGAAACTCGTCGATCTCCAGGCCGGCACCGAAGCAGGCGGCGTAACTGGTCGTGTGGAAGACCTCGAGCGGCAGGCGGCTGTCGCGGTCGACTGTGAACAGACCGAAGTCGCGATCCGACGGACAGTTATAAACGCCGAGCGCGGTCCGTCGGGTCGTCAGGTTGGCGGCGCGCTCAACAGGGATCTCGAAGTTCGCCGAGTCGAAAAGAGCCTCCTGCTCGATCTGGCGCAGAATCATGGCGGCCCAACTCCAACCCGGACTGGTCGCGTAGGCGTTCGGGTTCGCCGTGGCGGCGTAGCCCATCGGGAGGGTGCCGATCGCCTCGTGATAACTCATCAAACCCAGCCCGATCTGTTTCAAGTTGTTCAAGCAGCCGACGCGCCGGGCCGCTTCGCGGGCCGCCTGGACCGCCGGCAGCAGCAGGGCGCCCAGAACGGTCACGATCGCGATCACGACTAGCATCTCAATGAGGCTGAAGCCTCGACGACCCCTTGTCATCGAAAATCCTCCCGAACCCGTCGCGGTGTTGTCAGTGGTGCATCCGGCCGGTGCTTGGACACGCGAGGGCGAGTCCGAAGCCCGGCCTCAGGGACGCTCGGCCGGCCCGATCGAGACGGAGCGACCTGGCGCCGGCCCGCACGGGGCCGAACTCGTCTCGTCATCAACGTCTCAGTGGCACGCCTTCCGCGCAGCTTCGATCAGCCAGGCGAGCCAGGTCCCTCGAGGGGGCGTTGGCAAGAGCAGGATGAGCGAGGCCCCCAGAGCGAGAAGTGTCGTGGCTGTGCTCGCGATGACGCCGAGCCTTGGGGGACTCCCGCGCAGGCCTGGAATCGGTCCTTGCCACAACGGCTCCCGATGCTGGCGGGCCGCGTTGATGGTCGCTCGAACGAGCGGCGCCGGCGGCGTCTCTCTCCGCGTGCGGTCGGGCAACCGCAACAGGAGGAGCATGGGGACCGTCGTCAGACCGCGACGGTCGAGCCCGCGGCGGAGTCGATCGCGACCACTGGCGAGCCGCTCTTTCAAGGTGCTCGGGGGGCAGCCGAGGAGCCGAGCCGCCTCGATGTTAGTCATGCCGTCGAGATAGCAGAGGCGGATCGGTTCCCGGAGTCGTGTCGGGAGCCGATCGATCTCCTCGTGGAGGGCGCGGTGCACCTCGTCGGCGTCGACATCAGGTCCGGTGGACCGATCCGGTGTCGGTCGGACTCGGTTCTCTCGAACGCGCCGTCGCGTCGCGTTCAGCCGCGACCGGACGGCGATCCGGTGCGCCGCGCCGTGGAGCCAGTGACCGAGCGAATCCCCCTTTCGGATCGAGTCGGCCTTGCCGGCAAACAGCAGGAACGTGGATTGGAACGCATCCTCGGCATCTTGAGTGTGCCCCAGCACTTGCCGGCAAACCCGCCAGACCCTCGGACCGTGGCGGCTCACCAGAATCTCGAAAGATTTCGCGTCACGGTTTTCAACATAGCTGCCAAGCAGCTCGCCGTCGCTTGCCACGATCATCGTTCTGGCCCAACGTGTCCCCGGTGCCGTCCGGTCCGGTGCCGCCTGAAGCGACGAGCGGACTCAGACCCCTGCATGCCGTTGCCGGGTGACCGTCGGGCGCTTGCGGGATGCCGCTGCCAATCTGAGACGCAGCACCCTGAACAGGAGCGACTTGCGTCCGGAAGGCAAGGCGTCGGCCCTGGCTCGTTCCAGGCCCGTGACGGCCGAGGGGGACACCTTCGGGATCGCTATGGCCGACTTCACCCCAAGATACTAGTGCAGCATGCCTATGTCTGGGACGGACATTTTTTAGAGATTTTGCCGGGTGGCCCCCTCGGTTAGCGGATCTCCCGCTTGTCTCTCGGTCGTGATTTCGCGCCGGTTTCAAAGGAAGTTCCGACTGCCGGGGGAGGCATGCGCACTACTCCCAGTGGAACGGGCCGAACGTACCGGCCTGACCGTTTCGAACCCGAACCGGTCCGGTGCGACCGGATTGCTCTGGAGTAAACGTCCGATGCAAAGCGAATCCATGGACCACGATCCGAGGATGGACCAGGGGACTGCGGAGGCCTCGCCGTTGACGAGGGAACTGGTACAGCGGGACGACACGAGGCGGTCGTTCCTCCGGGGGGCGACCGTCTCGGCCACGGCCACTGCGCTGGCGGTGCCGGGCCTGGTGCTGGCGGCCTCGCCTGCGTCGCGGAACGCGAAACCGAAGCCGAAGCCGAAGCCGGTCCCGCCGCCTCGTGTGACGGTCGACCCGGTTGTGGCCCGGGTCCTGGTCCGAGAGATCCAGAACGACGAGGCGGCGCACGTCCCGATCCTTCAAAAGTTGCTCGATGACGAGGACAATCCCTTGACGCCCAAGATCCGGCCGATGCCGGTCTTGAACCTGTCTGCGGTCGTCCAGCCCAACCTCCAGGCCTTCCTGCAGGCCGCCGCGGCCTTCGAGAACACCGGTTCCGGGACCTACGGTGGTGCCCTGTTCGCGGTCCAGCAGACGGACGAGTATTTCCCGACCGCCGTCGGACTCTGCACGGTCGAATCACGCCACGCGTCGTTTCTGAACGCCGTCCTGAGCGAGCCCCTGGTCCCCGACTTCGCCCCAGTGGAGGCCCCGATCCCGCAGGGGGTGACCCTCTCCCGGGTCGCGCCTTTTGTCTCCGACCCGGTCGTCGGTTTCCCCGCGTTCGACCCGGTCAACGCCTCGGACCCGAACAACTTCCGGATCCTCGACTTTCTCCTCTTCCTGGAGTACATCGAGGCCGCCTTCTACCGGATCAACGTCCCTCGCTTCTTCCCCTGACCGACGGGTCGTGACCGGCTCCACGATGGGTCGGCAGCCACGTCCCGTGGGAAGACCAAGACGATGCAAAGGGATCCGGGATTCGGGTGACGGCTTCACTCGAGTCCGGGTCCCTTTTGCTTGGTTCTTCCCGGGGATCCAGCCCCCGGCCCACCATTCTCTTATGGGATTAGGTGTTTTGGTCTTTTCCGGATTCGGCGATTGTGTACTCTGCGACCTGAAGTCTCACGGGAGTGTCCGGCCCATTCGCGAATAAGGCGGGGCCGGCCGAGCCGTCGACTTCAGTCGCGCCTCGATCGGGAGCGAGGGGCGCGACCGGCCCGGCCAAGGGGCAAACGACTTGGCAGTGGCGCCGCTGACGGTGCCGAGGCGATCCTGGACAGTTGGGGTCACTCTCCCATGTCGGGTGGAGACTGACTTGAGTTGATCCCAATGACTCTATTGGTTTTAGGGAGGAGCCCTATGCCATTAGTCTCGACTGGAGCCCATGACCGCCCCAAGATCGAGGCCGATTCGGCCTCTGAGCCTGTTCCGGGGTGGAGATGCCTGCTTTCGACGCTCCTCTGGTTCGGCTTTGCCACGGGCTGGCTCGAGCTCGGCCTGCTTTTTTTGCGGCGGGCACTCGACCCTCGGGTGACCGACGATATGGTGCGGCTGAACCGGCACTATGTCTGGATGGTGCCGGCTTCCGACGTCCTGATCTTTACCGTCGTCAGCCTCCTGATGATTCCGCTGGCAAGGGTCTGGCCACGATTCATTCGCTGGCTCAGTATGCGCCTTGCCCTTGCTTTGTCGGCCCTTGCCCTCTTGTTGCTCATTGAGGGAATCTACCTCATTTCGAGCATGATTCTGGCATGCGGGTTGGCCACCGTGATCGGGACCTGGCTCGATTCTCGCGCCCAGGGACTTCGGCGGGTCGTGCGGGTGAGCCTGCCGGTCATGGCCTTGTCTCTGATCGGGTTGACAGGGCTGATGTATGAACGAGTCAATTCCGCAGAGCGCCGCGCTTTGTCACAGACGCCGGTGGCGAAGCCGGGGACTCCCAACGTCCTGTTGATCGTACTCGACGATGTCCGGGCGGCGAGCCTGAGCCTTTATGGTCATCGCCGTCCAACCACGCCGAACCTGGAGCGATGGGCCCGCAAGGGTCTTCTCTTCTCCGAGGCCCGCTCGACGGCCCCCTGGACCTTGCCGACACACGCCAGCATGCTCACCGGCCGGTGGCCCCACGAGCTTTCCGTGGGCTGGGACCGGCCACTCGACCGGACCTTCCCGACCCTGGCCGAGGTGCTGGGCCGGCAAGGCTATGCCACGGCCGGCTTCGTTGGCAACACCTACTATTGCAACGCCGCCTTCGGACTCGACCGAGGGTTCGCCCGGTACGAGGACGCTTACGAGAACCTCGCCGTCTCGCTCTTCGAGACCGTTCGCAGCTCCAGCCTGGGCCAGCGCGTCACGAAGGCCCTGAGTCCTCCGACCTGGGGCGCCGACTGGTTCACCTCGGTTCGGAAGACGGCCGAGATGATCAACCGCGACGTTTTCCATTGGCTGGCCGGTTGTCCCTCCGGCCAACCGTTCTTCGTCTTCGTCAACTACTACGATGCCCACGCTCCGTTCCTCCCTCCCGACGGCCCGGACCCGCACTTCGGGACGGCCAGCTTGCCGGTCGCCGAGCGGCTCGAGATCGACCGGAGATTCGTGGCGTGGTCGGAGGGTAAGCACGCCTCCTCCGAGTTCGCCCCCGCGAAGATCGAGAGCGACGCGATCGACGTGTATCGCGACTCCTACGAGAGCTCCATCGCCTACCTCGACCGCCAGGTCGGCCTCCTCCTGGATGGGATCGAGCGTCGAGGGCTGCTGGACAACACGCTCGTGATCGTGACCTCCGACCACGGCGAGCATTTCGGCGAGCACGGCCTGCTCGGCCACGGCCTCAGCCTCTACCGCGATGAGGTGCATGTGCCCCTCCTGATCCTGCCCCCCTCACGATCGCCCCTTGCGTCCTCGGCCAAGGTCGTCAACGAGCCGGTCAGCCTGCGTGAGATCCCCGCCACGGTCGTCGAGTGGGTCGACTCGGGCCAGCCCAGTCCGTTCCAGGGCCGATCCCTCAATCGCTTCCTCAGCGACGATGCGGACCGCCCCCTGGAGTCGTCTCCCATCCTCTGTGAGGTCCAGCACCTGACGCGTTTGTCTCAGACGGCCCAGATCCCGTCGACCAACGGTCCGGTCACGGCATTGTTGGCGCGAAAGCGAGTCTACATCCGAGGTGTCGACGGCCGTGAGGAGTTTTACGACCTCGCGAACGACCCGATCGAGTCCGACAACCTCGCCGAGGTGCCGGAATCGCGCCGCGAGCTCGACCAGTTCCGAGAGGAACTTGGCCGGCTCTACCCCAAAGCCTCTTCTCCGGTCGGCAAGTAGTTCCATAATCACAGTGGAAAACGTCGTCTTGGCCGAGTCGCCCCCATTCCCCGCTCGAGCGATGGGGAGGCGGCCGGTCAGCCTGCGCCGGGGGTTGCGCGTTTGAGCTGGGCAACCCGCTCGCGTTCGGGGCGGGCTTTGTAGAAGGGGTCGAGGGGGAAGCAGCCGGAGACCATGCCGTTGCGGGGGGCGGTG
>Ga0182739_1004228_pt1 | contig 12001 bp, 13 predicted proteins | sample eDN5th30CBELigBY_FD_128873 | JGI IMG/M metagenome (GOLD analysis project Ga0182739, IMG submission 128873) | Enriched backyard soil microbial communities from Emeryville, California, USA - eDNA 5th pass 30_C BE-Lig BY (version 2) (version 2) | ecosystem: Environmental > Terrestrial > Soil >... | reverse complement strand
CGCTGTCCGACATCGAGGTCATCAACACGGAACTCGCCCTTGCCGACCTGGCTGCGGCCGAGAAAGCCTTGCAGCGTCATCAGAAGACGGCGCGTGCGGGCGACAAGGACGCCATCAAGATGGTGGCGCTGCTTGAAAAGGTGGTCCCTGTCCTGAACGAGGCGCGTCCGATTCGCGCCATGGGCCTCGATGCCGATGACATGGCGTTGCTCAAGCCCATGTGCTTCATCACGGCCAAGCCGTCGATGTATGTAGCCAACGTCAAGGAAAGCGGCTTCGAGAATAATCCGCATCTGGACGCGGTCAGAAAGCACGCCGAGGCGGAAAATTCGCCGGTCGTCGCCGTGTGCGCCGCCATCGAAGCCGAAATCGCCGACCTCGACGACGAAGACAAGGGTGTGTTCCTGGCCGATATCGGCATGGACGAACCCGGCCTGAACCGCGTCATCCGCGCCGGCTACCGGCTGCTGGGGCTGCATACCTATTTCACTGCGGGCGTCAAGGAAGTGCGCGCCTGGACCATCCACATCGGCGATACGGCGCCCAAGGCGGCCGGCGTCATCCACACCGACTTCGAGCGCGGCTTCATTCGCGCGCAGACCATCGCCTACGACGATTTCATTGCCTGCAAGGGCGAGCAGGGCGCCAAGGAAGCGGGCAAGATGCGCGCCGAAGGCAAGGAATATATAGTGAAGGATGGCGACGTGCTGAACTTCCTGTTCAACGTCTGAGGCACCGCCACGGCTGTTGTTGTCGCTGCGTACTCCAAATCCCTGCGGCCGTCGTGGGCTCGGCGGCATATGGGCCCGAATTGGTCCACAATAGTAGTCTTTTGTGTGTTGTTTGCCGGGATATTAGATGACTCGTATTGTTCTCTTCGAAAACATTCACCCCAGCGCCCGCGACGTCTTCACGGTGGCAGGCCTGAACGACGTCGTGACGCACGCGTCGGCCTTGCCGCCGGACGCCTTGCGCGAAGCGCTGCGCGGCGCAGAACTCGTGGGCATACGCTCGCGTACGCACCTGGACGCGACATTGCTGTCCGAAGCCAAGGACTTGCGGGCCATCGGATGCTTCTGCATCGGTACCAATCAGGTGGACCTCGATACGGCCATGATGCATGGCATTCCCGTCTTCAATGCGCCTTTTTCCAACACCCGTTCCGTCGCCGAAATGGTGTTGGGCGAAGCCATACTGCTGCTTCGCCGCATCCCTGAAAAGAATGATCGCGTTCATCAGGGCTTCTGGGACAAGACTGCCGAGGGCGCCTTCGAAGCGCGCGGCAAGACGCTGGGCATCATCGGCTACGGCAACATTGGTTCGCAGGTCGGTACCCTGGCCGAAACCGCGGGCATGCGCGTCATCTTCCACGACGTGGAAGCCAAGCTGCCCTTGGGCAATGCGCGGCCCAGCAGCTCGCTGACCGAATTGCTGTCTCGCGCCGACGTCGTGACGCTGCATGTGCCGGGCGGCAAGGCAACCCAGAACATCATGAACGCCGAAACGATCGCCGCCATGAAGCCGGGGGCCATACTCATCAACGCATCGCGCGGCACCGTGGTCGATATCGATGCCCTGCACGCGGCGCTGACGTCCCGGCATCTGTCCGGCGCGGCGCTCGACGTATTCCCCTCCGAGCCCAAAAGCCCGAACGAGCCCCTCGCCAGCCCGCTTATTGGCATGCGCAATGTCATCCTCACGCCGCATATCGGCGGCAGCACCCAGGAGTCGCAGGAAAACATCGGGCGCGAAGTGGCCGAGAAGCTGGTGCGCTTTGTGCTGTCGGGCACCACCAAGGGTGCCGTCAATTTCCCCGAGATTCCGTATCAGGAAGCCGCCGGGGCTGCCCGCATCCTGCACGTACACCGCAATTTGCCGGGCGCAATGGGTACACTTAGCAACTTGATGGCGGAGCATGGCCTGAACATCGTCAGCCAACAACTGCAAACCCGGGGGCAAATCGGCTATGTCATTTCAGATGTCGAGGGCACGGTGGACGACACCGTCATGTCCGTGTTGCGGTCGCATCCCATCACGGTGCGTTGCGACCTGGCCTGAGGCCGGCTTGGAGGGGCGCCTGTGACGTCCTACAACGACCCCTCCAAAAGCAAGGACGGCACTCCCACGCCGGGCGATTACGATGCCCTCGCCAACTTCCGGCTGACGCTCAGGCGGTTCGCCATGTTCAGTGAACTGGCGGCTGCCGCGGCGGGCCTCATGCCGCAACAGCATCAGGCGTTGCTAATCATCAAGGCGTTAAGCATCAAGGCCCCGCCGAGCGTGGGCGACGTGGCCGAACATCTGCTGGTGCGGCACCATAGCGCCGTCGAACTCATCAATCGCCTGGTGCGCATGGAGCTCGTGCAACGCTTTCGCGACCCGAATGATCGGCGGCGCGTCAGGGTGACATTGACGCCCTTGGCGGAAGAAAAACTGGCGACCTTGTCATCGGCGCATCTGGACGAGCTGCGCGCCATACGGCCGCTGCTGGTCAGCCTGCTGAATTACTTCGACAAATAGCCGCAGCTGAAGTCAGTCCGACTTGACGAGCCGGATGGTGCGAACATGTTCAGGGGCCCATTGCGCAGGCTGGGGCAGGATGTCCGCCAGTGTGTAGCGGTCGAGGTGGCCCAGGAACTGCTGGAGCGCGCCTTCGAGGATGGCGGTCAGGCCGCAGGTGCCACGTAGCGTGCATGTGCTCCCGGTTGCAAAGCACTCGACCAGATTCAGGTCGCTTTCCATATCCCGCACGACGGCGCCCAGATTGATGTCTGCCGGATCGCGATTAAGCCGCATGCCGCCGTTCTTGCCTCGGACCGTCATGAGCCATCCACGCTGCGCCAGCTTGTTCGTGATTTTCATGAGATGCGGCTCGGAAATGCTGTAGGCGCGCGCGACCTCGGCGATGTTGCATAGACGGTCCGGATGCTGCCCGACATACATCAGCAGGCGCATCGCGTAGTCGGTCATGGAGGTCAGGCGCACGGCGTATCCCTTCTAGCGCTGGGCCACACTCGGCTGTATGACGGCCGGCGGGGTATAACGAGGGCGAACGAGCAACGGAATGAATCGCCACAAATAAAGGCCCATGGCGGCGATCCAGAACAACGCTGCTGCCTGGAGTTGCCAGGCGCTCCAGGTGCTGGGCCACAGCGCGGCCAGGCGTAGGATGACAGCCCCCATCATGGCGTAGTAGCTCAGGAGCATGCTGGCATCCAGCGCCAGCGGCCTCCCCAGATGTCCCAGCGCAGTACGTGTCACCATGCCAATGATGAGGATGGCGAATCCCCCCATGCCGATGATGTGGACATGTACGGCTGTGCGTGCCAGCACGCCGGTGCCCCAACCCGATAGTTGCACGGCCGCAAAGAGCAGGCCGATGCCCATGCACGCATAGCCCAGGTACAGGATCCACAGCATGGGTTTGTGCAGCACGGCGAGCGGCTTCCAGCGCAGGATCTGTACCAGGCTGATGAGCCCGACCACGGCCAGCGCGGCGGCCATGGCAACAGGTTGGCCGACTAGCCCCAGTACGATCGCCACGACGCTGATCGCGAGCTGGGCCTGTCCGCTGCGTACTTGCATGGGTATGTTCAGCCCGGGCACCATTCGCATGGAAAAGAAAGGAATCACGCGGCGCGCAATGAGCAGCGCGATGACGGCCATGCAGATCAAGCCCACATTGAAGCGCTGCATCAAGAGCGCATAGTCGCCGTCTAACGCTGCCCGCATGTAAAGCCCATGTGCGACCCCCAGCCCGGCCACCAGCAGGGGCACGCCGTAGTTGCGCCGGCTTTTGCCCTTGACCATGACCCGCATGAGGCATGCAGCACTGACAAGGAAGAAAGCCAGCTCCGCCGCGCAGGCGACGTGAAAAGCAAGTTCGTTCCCGGCCAGATAGCCGATGCGCGCGACCAGCCACAGCACGCTCACGGCAGCCAGGTAGCGTCCCTTCAGCGGGTTGAAGCCCGTCCAAGTGGCGCTGGCGGTCAGGAGAAAGGCGACGGCAATAGTGCCGATGAAACCCCACAGCATCTCATGTGCATGCCAGGCTACCGGCATGATGGGCCCGCGCAGCAGGCCGGGGGCAAAAATCCACAATGCAATGGATATCAGCGCCCAGGCGCACCCGGCGATGTACAGCGGGCGGAACCCGAGGCTCAGGAACGCAGCCATGTCGGGACGGTTGGCCGGCGCGGGCGCGCGTGCGGCGTTGGGTTGGGCAAGCTCAGCCATGTGAGATCTCCGCGGGGATGCGGTCGGGGTGGTTGTTCATCTGGTAGCCGAACCACAGGCTGCGCGCTATGCGGTGGGCGTATTCCTCGGCCCGTTCGGCAAAGGCGCGATTCGGCAACGGCGCGGCCGTTTCATGGAAAAGGGCGAGCCATTGCGTGAACATCTGCGCTGTGAGGCCCGGCAGGGCCACGTGCTTGGGCATCGGTGTGCCGCTGTAGGTGCCGGCACCGTTCAGCAGGGACGACCAGAAGCGCAGCATGATCGCCAGATGCTTGTCCCAGTCATTGATTTGCCGGTTGAAGACCGGGCCCAGTAGCGGGTCCGCCCGCACTTTATCGTAAAAGCCGTAGACCAATGTCTTGATTTCTTCTTCTGTGCAAAGTGCTTCGCGGGGCATGCTGGAATGTCCGGGTAAAGAGGCGGGAAAGTCGATAAGATATATTTTACGGTGATCTTATAAGAAACGTGGCTGAACGTCAACGTTGTGCATATAAATCCATGAAAGGCAAGTGGGAATGGGCCATTTTGCGGTAATATAGTAATTGTCACTATTTGTATATAGCGGCTGCTCTGAAGCGCGAAGGCGCCAGGCGCGGTGCCACGATAGTGTGGTGCTCTATTCGACCTTTTTTCATGACCTCTATGTCCCGGCCGAAAACGCTGACCTGCGTCATCCCCTGCCTCAATGAAGAGGCAAACCTGAATGTGCTGCTGCCGGGCCTGGTTACGGTCCTGAAGTCGCTGGTACCGGCCTACGAAATCATTGTGGTCGACGACGGCAGCACGGATTCAACGCCCGCGTCCATGGAACGATGGACGCGCGACCATCCGCAAATCATCTATATGCAGTTGTCGCGCAATTTCGGCAAGGAAGCCGCGATGTCGGCAGGGCTGGAAGCGGCGCAGGGACAAGTGGTGGTGTGCATGGACGCCGATCTCCAGCATCCGCCGGCCCTCATACCGCGGATGCTCGAGCGCTGGCAAGAGGGCGTCGAAATGGTCTATGCCGTGCGCGCCAGCCGCCACGACGAATCCTTGTTCAAGCGGCTGGGCACGCGCCTGTTCTACAAGCTCATGCGCAGCCCGGGCGGCATGCAGGTACCCGAAAACGCCGGCGACTTCCGACTCATGGATCGCGCCGTCGTCGATGCGCTGCTCATGCTGCCCGAACGCAACCGTTTCATGAAGGGCCTGTTCGCCTGGGTCGGCTTCAAGGCCGAGCCCATCCTGTATTCGCCGCCCGAACGCCTGTACGGCAAGACCTGCTTCCGGCCGCTGAAATTGTTTCGCCTGGCCGTCGATGGTTTGACGGCCTTCACGACGTGGCCGCTGCGCGTGGTCAGTGTTTCGGGCATCCTGCTTTCCATGCTCTCATTCTTGTACGGGCTCTTCATCGTCATCACGCATATGCTGTATGGCGACCCCGTCCAGGGCTTCACCACGCTCATTACGGTCGTGCTGTTCTTTGCCGGCATCAATCTGGTGTCGCTGGGCGTCGTGGGCGAATACGTGGGACGTATTTTCGACGAGGTCAAGAACCGGCCGGTCTACCTGGTCCGGCGCCAACAGGGTAAGGGCCTCGAGGCAGACCGTCCCACCGAGAAGCTTTCGCTTGTGGTGAACGATGGCCACGACGCGAAACCGTCGCGCGCCTCCTCCCGCTCCGCAGCACTCTGACATGTCGGCGAACCAGGCAGTACAGCCCGGCTCGGCCGGGCCTGAAGTAGTGCGCAAGAATGCGTGCCTGCGCTTCATGACCCGAATGCTCGAGCTGCGGTCGACGTGGCTCGTCGCGTGCGTGGCATTCCTTTGGCTCAGCGCGACGACGGGTCTTTACCCGCTGCTCCTGCCGGACGAAGGGCGATATGTCGGGGTGGCGTGGAACATGCTGAGCGCAGGGCAGTATTCCGTGCCGCGCCTGGACGGACTTCCCTTCTTTCACAAGCCGCCGTTGTTCTACTGGATAACGGCGCTGTCGCTCAATGTGTTCGGTGCCAACGAATGGGCGGCGCGCATGAGCTCCGTGGTCGGTGCCACGCTGATGGTTACGCTGCTGTTCGCCTTCCTGAAGGCCTACGCAAACCAGCGCGTGGCCGCGCTGGCTGCCTTCATCCTGTTGTCGCAACCGCTGCTGTTCGGTGCTTCGCACTATGCCAATCTGGACATGACGGTCGCCGGTATCATTACGGCAACGGTGCTGGCCGCCGCGGCAGCCGCCTTCCGGCTTGAAAACGGCGAACGCCACCAGGGCATGCTGGGGCTGGCCTATGCGCTGGCGGCAGCCGGTTTCCTTGCCAAGGGGCTGATCGGCATCGTCCTGCCGGCGGGCATCATCGTCTTCTGGCTGCTTGCCCGCCGCCGCTGGGACGTATTGCGGCGTATGTTCTGGCTGCCCGGCCTGGCCCTGTTCCTGGCAGTTGGGCTGCCCTGGATGCTGGTCATGCAGCAGCGCTATCCCGGCTTCTTCGATTACTACATCGTTTACCAGCACGTCGAGCGCTTTCTGGAGAAAAGCTTCAATAATGCGCGGCCGTTCTGGTTCTACGTGCCGGTGCTGCTGGGGTTGACGCTGCCGTGGTCGGTGCAGCTATGGCGCCTGGCCAACAAGGCGTGGTGGAAAAGTGGCGAGGACGCGGCGGTCCGCAGCCTGATGCTGACGTGGCTGTTGGTCGTGCTTGTCTTTTTTTCGCTGCCCACATCCAAGCTTGTCGGCTATATTCTTCCCGCACTCCCGCCGCTGGCTTATTTCATCGCCGAATCGTTTGCGCGCCGCCTCGGTGGCGCGCGATCTGTCGGCGCGCTGAAGGGTTTCGCCTGGTCCCTGGCTGTATCGCTGGCGATCTGCGTGACGGCCGTGGCTGTCATGGTCATCAAGCCGCAGCCCAGTACCAAAGGGCTCGCCCTCAAGCTCCAGACACGGTACGCGGCTGCCGACAAAGTCGTCATGCTCGAGCGTTTCCGATATGACCTCGATTTTTATCTGGGCGTGGGCAAGAGCGCCTTCGTCGTGTCGAACTGGAAAGACCCCGAACTGATGCGCACGGACAATTGGCGTCGCGAACTCTACGAGGCCGGTAAATTTGAGCCCGAAGCGGGTGAGCGGCTGCTGATCGACGCAGAGGAACTACGAGGCAAGCTGTGTAACAAGCGGGTCGTCGGTCTGTGGCTCATCGGCACGACGGAAAGCCCCGGCCGCTACCCGTATCTGAAGGACTGGCGGGCCGACCTCGATGACGGTGACCTGCGCGCCTGGTATGTGCCCGTAGGTGCGCCGCTCAATTTTTGTGCCGAAACGCCCAGTACCGTCCCAAAATGAAGGTCATGCCGGCGATGCCGATCAGGACCAGTGCAAGCAGGACGTCGTAGCGTATTGCAGTGGCATGGAGCAGCCAGGCATAGGCCGCTTCATTGATGCCGAAACCTAGCGCCGACACGGCAAAGAAACGCCCGGCCGCCCGCGCCAGTGGCGCGTGCTGGTGACGGAAGGTCAGGGTGTAATGGCCGGCAAAGGACACACAGAAGGCAATGATCCAGCCTATGATGTTCGCGAGCAGAGGCGCCATGGCGGTCGCCGTCACGGTCAGCACGACGACGGCCCAGTGCGTGAACGCCGCCGCGCACCCCACGGCAATGAACCAGGCCAGTTGCGTGGCGATTTTTGGCATGAGCATTTTCCGGAGTAAGCGTGGTCCAAGGTGATAAGAAGCGTATCGTCCTGTGCGCCGACGATTTTGGCATGAACCCGGCGATCGACGAGGGCATACTGAAACTGGCGGAGCGACGACGCCTGAGCGCCACCAGTTGTCTGGTGGAAGGGCCGTCTTTCGCATCGGGCGTCGATGCCTTGCGGCAGTCGGGCCTTCAGCTTGGCCTGCACCTGAATTTCACCGAGTCCATGGGGCAGCCCGGATTATATATGCCGGTCTCTTCCCTGATCCGGCAGGCCTATCTGCGTCGCCTTGATTCCGGCGCCGTGGCGTCGCAGGTGCAACGGCAGCTGGACCGCTACGAGGCGCTGGTGGGGCGACCGCCCGACTTTGTCGACGGGCATCAGCATGTGCATCAGTTGCCGCAAATCCGTACGGTGCTTCTTGTCGAGCTGGCGAAGCGCTACCCGTCGGCGTTGCCCTGGCTGCGCAATACGCGGGCCGGATCGCTGCAAGGCATGCCTGCGCGTTTGCGCGCCAAGGCGGCCATCATCGAATACCTGGGCTCGCATGCGCTCGCGCGTGTGGCCCGCCGTGCCGCGTTTTCGCTGAATCCACGGTTTTTGGGTGTCTATGACTTCACCGGCGGTCACGAGTCGTATCGCCGCTGGATGGGGCTATGGCTTGCCGGCGCCGCAGACGGGGACCTCATCATGTGCCACCCCGCGGCCGGGGCTTTGCCTGGCGATGACCTTGGCCCGCAGCGGAAGGCCGAGTTCGATGTCTTGCTAAGTCCGTCCATGGGCAGCGAGTTGGACCGGCACGGGCTGATCCTCGCCTAGCGCGACCCCATCGCTTGCACGGGGCCGACGCAGGACCTATCATTTTCCATAGCAGCCATTCCCGGTCGCAGCGCTTTCCGTAGCGGCCGGCGTCCGGCAGGCAACACCCGTATCACCACCAGGAGTCTTCCATGTCCGTCCCCATCAACGCTCTCACCGATCAGTTCGCCGTGGCACCGCAATTGCGGCCCGAAGACATGCAAGCCGTCGCCGATGCGGGTTACAAAAGCGTCATCATCAATCGTCCCGACATGGAAGGGGGGCCCGAGCAGCCCGCGTCGGCGGATGTCATGGCCGCGGCGCGCGCCGCCGGCCTGGCCGTCGAATACCAGCCCGTCGTCAGCGGCGCCATGACGGCAGACGACGTGGCACGGTTTGCCGTCTTGCTCAAGGAACTGCCGGCGCCGGTGCTGGCATTCTGCCGTAGCGGCACGCGATGCACCCATTTGTACCGGGCCGCCACATCGTCATAACCCTAGGCCGTCTTGCGGATCGGGTTTGTCAGCGTATTCACTAGCTATATTTTCACCGTATATATGGTTAAGATCGCTTATCTGAATACAAGAGGCAACCATCATGTTCAAGAGAATACTTATTCCAACCGATGGGTCGGCCCTGTCGGCGCAGGCTGCCAATAAGGGGGTATGTTTTGCCCGCCAAATCGGCGCGGAAGTCGTCGCCTTGTACGTCACTCAGCCGTTCGCTGCAACGGTAGGCTTCGACGGCATGGCGGCTGCGTATGCCATTACCGACGAAGACTACGACAAGACGGCGGCCGAGCAGGCACAAAAGTACCTCAAGGCCGTGCTCGACCGTGCCGCCACAGCCGGCGTCAAGGCCAAGGGCAGGGCGGTCTCCAATTTCAACGTGGCCGACGGTCTCGTGCAGGCCGCCGAAGAAGAAAGCTGCGATCTCATCTTCATCGGCAGCCACGGCCGTAGCGGCTTGTCCCGCTTGCTGCTGGGCAGCGTCACGATCAAGGTCCTCAGCCTTGCCAAGACGGCCGTCCTGGTCTATCGCGTCAAGGAACCCAGCTAACTGCCGTCCGATAGCGGCTGCGCTTGGCCAACGGGCGGCGCAGTCGTAGCGACCTTGGGCCGAAGCCGCTCGCGATGCTGCAAGATCGCCGCCAGCGTGATGCCGTTCAATGCTGCTTCGCCGCAGTCTCCCTGCGGGTTTGTTTCCAGGAAATCCAGCAGGGCCTTCCGCATCCGCGGTTCCCAAAACTTATGAATGTGGTTTGCGATGCCGTCGAGTGCCGCATCGCGGTCGGGCATGGCATCGAAGAAGTCGCCGATGCGGTTGGCAAGCCGGATCAGGTGCGCGATATTATTCATGACGAGGTTCCTGCAGTTCAAGGAAATCGGGATGGCTATACACCGTATATCCGTTGTCCCGGGCGAATCCGGCCAGGAAAACATTCAATTCATTGGCCATATCGACGGCGTAGGTCGTCGGCGCCGATACGGCAATCAGCGCCGGCATGCCCGCTGCGGCAGCCTTCTGCACCATCTCGAAGCTGGCCCGGCTCGATATCACGGCAAGGCCGTCCGATGTATCGTGCCCTTCGCGTAGCAGCAAGCCGATCAGCTTGTCCAGGGCATTATGCCGCCCGACGTCCTCGCGTACGGCGAGGAGATTGCCGTGGCGGTCCGCCCAGCCCGCTGCGTGTGTGGCGCCCGTTTCCAGATGCAGCGGCTGGCGGGCACGCAATTGATGGCACGCGCTTGCGATGGCCGATGCCGATACGCTTTGCGGGCGGGGTGGAAGGGCGGGCAGCGTGCGCCTGACTTCACTCAGGCTCTCGATGCCGCACAGGCCGCAGCCGCTGCGGCCAGCCAGGTTGCGGCGCCGCAGCTTCAGTTCGTTCAGGCAAGCGCTGGCGATGCGCGCCTGCACGACGACGCCATTGTCTTGCTGGACGATGTCGATATCGTAGACGTCGCCGGCCGTTCGGATGATGCCTTCGGTGAACGAAAAGCCGACGAGGAAATCCTCGAGGTCGCACGGCGTGGCCAGCATGGTGGCATGGCTGATCCCGTTGTACTCGAGCGCCACCGGTACTTCGCAAGCCAGGCGATCCCGTTCGGTCTGCCTGCGACCCGCCGCCGCATCGACCCGGAGGACGCGGCGGGAAGCGAGGCCCGACAAGCCGTCGATGACATCGCTTTTCATTCAGGCGCCAGCGCTGGCGTTGCGCTGGTCTGCGGGGATTTCGCCGATGCGGGCTCGGCCGCCGTTGCGGGCTGCGCCGCCTTTGCAGGCTGAGCCGTCGCCCTGCCGCCCCGTTTCCGCTGGTCCAGCAAGGCTTGCTGCAGGTCGTCGAAACGCGTCCACTGGTCTTGCCATGCCGAGGGCTCCGTCACGAGTCGCGCCTGGACGGCCGTGACCTTGTATTCCGGACATTCCGTCGCCCAGTCCGCGCCGTCGGTCGTGACGACATTGGCGCCCGACTCCGGGAAGTGGAAGGTGGTGTATACCACGCCCGGCTGCACCCGTTCCGTGACATCGGCCCGCAGTACCGTCACGCCGGATCGGCTGCGCACCTCGACCCGGTCGCCGGACCGTATGCCGCGATCCTCGGCATCTTGCGGATGGATCTCGAGCAGGTCCTCGTTGTGCCACAGCACGTTGGGCGTACGCCGGGTTTGGGCGCCCACGTTGTACTGGGACAGTATGCGGCCCGTCGTCAGCAGCAGGGGATATTTGCGCGTGCTGCGCTCATCGCTGGGCACATATTGCGTGATCATGAAGCGGCCTTTGCCGCGCACGAACTCGTCGACGTGCATGATGGGGGTGCCATCGGGTGCTTCGGCATTGCAAGGCCATTGGATGCTGCCGCCCGACTCGTCGATTTTCTTGAACGATACGCCAGTGAAGGTGGGCGTGAGGCGCGCGATCTCGTCCATGATCTCGGACGGGTGGCGATAATGCATGGGATAACCCATGGCATTCGACAAGGCGCAGGTGACCTCCCAGTCGGCCAGGCCGGCCTTGGGTTCCATGACCTGCCGCACGCGCGAGATGCGGCGCTCGGCGTTGGTGAACGTGCCGTCCTTTTCCAGGAAGGACGATCCCGGCAGGAACACGTGGGCGTACTTTGCGGTTTCGTTCAGGAAGATGTCCTGAACGATGATGCACTCCATCGATGCCAGCGCCTTGGCGACATGTTGCGTATCGGGGTCGGACTGGACGATGTCCTCTCCCTGGCAATACAGGCCCTTGAAGGATCCGCTGATGGCGGCGTCGAACATGTTCGGGATGCGCAGGCCCGGT
>Ga0182739_1004226_pt1 | contig 12001 bp, 9 predicted proteins | sample eDN5th30CBELigBY_FD_128873 | JGI IMG/M metagenome (GOLD analysis project Ga0182739, IMG submission 128873) | Enriched backyard soil microbial communities from Emeryville, California, USA - eDNA 5th pass 30_C BE-Lig BY (version 2) (version 2) | ecosystem: Environmental > Terrestrial > Soil >... | reverse complement strand
GCAGAACGCCAGAACATCGAGGTTGTGCGTGCCATCTGCGCAGTGCTGGACAGGGAACGCCCCCGGGCCGATGGCAGTCGGTATGCCGATCAGATAACCAATGTCGCAGACCGACCGGGCCACGATCACCGCTACGCCATTGATGCGTCGAAGATCCGGCGAGAGTTGGAGTGGGAGCCGACAAAGACATTTGAAGAGGGGATCGGTCTGACGGTCCGCTGGTACCTCGACAACCAAGAGTGGTGGCAAACTATTGTGGCTAATAGCTATGCCACCGAGCGCCTGGGCAAAGCCCATGCTTGAGACTGAGCAACCGCTTTCCATCCTCGTCACCGGCGGTGCTGGACAGGTCGGGCTGGAGCTCTTGGCGGCCAAATGGCCAGATCACATCATACTTCATGCCCCCGCCCGTTCCGAGTTGGACCTTAGTAATCCAAGCGCGATAGAGCGGATATTCTCGTCGCGTGCTTATGCTGCGGTTATCAACTCAGGCGCCTACACCGCCGTGGATCAGGCTGAGAACGAAGTGGCCGCCGCCTATTCCGCCAATGCTCTAGGGCCGGCGCTCCTGGCTGACGCAACCCGTGCAGCGGGCATCCCGTTGATCCAGGTCTCGACCGACTACGTCTTCGACGGTGCGCGTGTCGGTGAGTACAATGAAGACGAAGCCGCACAACCCCTTGGCGTGTATGGAGCTTCTAAACTGGCTGGCGAGATGGCCGTTCTGAGGGGCAACCCTCGCTCCGCAGTGTTGAGGACCGCATGGGTCGTTAGCCAACACCGCACCAACTTTATCAAAACCATGCTTCGGCTGGCGACGGAGCGCCACACGCTGCGCGTCGTGAATGATCAACACGGCAATCCCACTTCAGCTAGGGATATCGCCGAAGCTCTGAAGAGGATCACGCTGCGCATGATTGAAGACGAGGCTGCCCCGCGAGGGATTTTTCATTTCGTCAACGCCGGCGCTACAACCTGGGCAGGACTGGCGCGTGAAGTGTTAGCCCTCAGCGAAGCCCACGGCGGCCCCACAGCCAAAGTAGAGAACATTACCACGGCCGAGTTTCCTACTCTCGCAAGCCGTCCAGCCAATTCCCAACTGGCGACGCAGAGAATCCAGCGTGAGTACGGCGTTGTTCCTCGCCCGTGGCAGTCTGCCGTTTATGAAATTGTGGACCAGTTGTCCGCCAAGGAGTGACCATGAAAGGTATTATTCTCGCCGGCGGTTCCGGCACACGGTTGCATCCAATGACGTTGGTCACATCGAAGCAGCTCATGCCCGTCTACGATAAGCCGATGATCTATTATCCGCTCTCTACACTGATGCTGGCGGGCATTCGAGAAGTCCTGATCATATCCACGCCGCGTGATACGCCGTCGTATCAAGCGCTTCTCGGGGACGGATCGCGCTGGGGCATGGACATTCAGTACGCCGTGCAACCCAGCCCCGACGGCCTGGCCCAAGCCTATATCATCGGCGCGGATTTTGTGGGCGACGAGCCTTCGGCGCTCATTCTGGGCGACAACATCTATTATGGCCACGGCATCAACGACCTGTTCGTCAGCGCCATGTCGCGTCCGGAAGGGGCGACCGTCTTCGCGTATCACGTCAACGACCCCGAGCGATATGGAGTGGTTGATTTCGACAAGTCCATGAAAGCCCTGTCCATTGAGGAAAAGCCGGCCAATCCGCGCTCCAATTGGGCTGTGACCGGTCTTTATTTCTACGACAAGGATGTCGTGGATATCGCCGCCAACCTGAAACCTTCCGCTCGCGGCGAGTTGGAGATCACCGACGTCAACCGCATCTACCTGGAACGCGGAAAGCTCTCCGTCGAGATTATGGGGCGCGGCTTCGCCTGGCTGGACACCGGCACGCCTGACAGTCTGCTGGAAGCCGCCGAATTTGTGCGCACGCTCGAAAAGCGCCAAGGCTTCAAGATTGCATGTCCCGAGGAAATTGCTTTCGATCGCGGCTTTATCGACGCCAACCAGTTGGAACGGATTTCGCAAGATTTCGGGAAGGGCGCTTATGGCGATTATCTGCGCAGCATCCTTACCAAGCGCTAATCAAGGCTGGGGCCGCCAAAACCTCCCTCTTGAAGAGGGTCGCTGCCGGCCGCCTCTGCCCGCGGCCTCCACTGAATCAATGCACCCCACCGTTCTGAAGGTGGATTTGTGAAGGCCTCCAAATGGTTCGCGCGCGCGTATCGCAAGGCTTCCGGCCGTCCGCCTCGCCGCCCCGCTCCGCCCTCCACGGAGGAGGCGGCAAGGTCGGCGGCTGAAGCAGGAGACTCCGCCCGCGACCGACAAGACTGGCCGGCCGCCGCCGAAAACTACGGGCTGTCGCTAGTCCTGGCTCCCGCGAACCTGCCTATTCGCATTCAGTTGGGGCACGTGCTGAAGGAAGCTGGACGTTGGTCCGAGGCTGCGGCGACCTATCGCCTCGCCTGCGCGGCCGATCCGGAGAACGCCGAACTACGCCTGCACCTCGGTCATGTGCTCAAGATGCAAGAGCGCCGAGACGAAGCCATCGAAGCCTATCTGGAAGCTCTCTACATCGATCCCGGCCTGAAGCTCGCGCGCGGCGAGCTAATCGCCATTGGCGCGCGCGACTTTCTTCCCAAGGGACAATACGGGCGCCCGGCGATGGCCGCGAGTCTGGCACGGATCAGCGGCCTCCTGGACCAGAACCTGGAGGCTATTCGGGAATGGCTCACCGTATCGACCTACCCTGTCGAAGCCTACCACAACTTCCGATCGACCTTTCCGGTATCGCCTCCTCCGGCGACCCATGGCTCCAGCCTCGTCGTGGTGATCGATGCGATCGACGTAGATCCCGATCTTCTTAGGTTGTCGCTCGCCAGTCTCATCGACCAAAAGGATTGCAACTGGACCGCCGTGGTCCGCGCCTCGGCCAGCCTGCACGACCACCCCGTCGCCAGCTATGCCTGTCAGGATGACCGGATCGTCTTTGCCAGCAGCGACCCGGAACTTCCCCCGCCTGCGCTAAATTCAAACCTGGTGTTGCTGACGGAAGCAGGCTGCCGCCTTGACCGCGAAGCCGTCGGTTGGATGCGCTACGCTGCGAAGCGAACGACCACCGACGTGATCTATGCCGATCACGACCATCATACCCATGACTGGCGGCGCGGCCCCGCCTACAGGCGCCCCGCGCTCCACGCCATGCCTGACGCCTATGATCAGGCGAACACTCCCGATCCGCCGCTATGTCTGCTTGTCCGTCCCGGCGCGCGATCCCTGATGACCGCCGCCTTTGGCGAGACCAGCAGCAGTGAACGACGCCGGGCGATCCTGGTGAACGCCCTCAAGAGCGGTCTGGCGGTCGCCCATCTCCCGCGCATTCTCAGCAGCAAGCGTATTACCGATGCTGAATCGATAATCGACCAAACATCGCGCCCAAAAGATGCAGGGCGTCACGAAGGCAGCCAGAGAATACTGGTCGTCATCCCCACTCGCGATCAAGCCGGTATTCTGCGGACATGCCTCGACAGCTTGAAGGCCAAACTGTCCAATCCGCATTCTGTCGATGTATTGGTGCTCGACAATCGCAGTTCCGAATCGGAGGCCCTGGCTCTCCTTTCCGAACGCTCTCGGGACGGAGACATTGAAGTCATACGCCTGGATGAGCCCTTTAACTGGGGGCGATTCAACAACCTGGCCGTAGCCGGACGCGAGCACGACATACTTGTCTTCGCGAACAACGATCTCGAGTTCCTGACGCAGGGATGGGACGACGTAATTCGCGAGAGCCTGTCTGATGAGACCGTGGGGGTCGCGGGCGCCAGGCTCCTTTATCCTGATCTGACAGTTCAGCACGCAGGCATAGCCATGGGGGTCAATCAGGGCCGGCCCGTTCACGAAGGCCTGGGCGCAGACATGGATGCGGGGGGACCCATGAATCGTTGGCGCCGCTCGCGCCAGGCGTCCGCTGTGACCGGGGCCCTGATGGCGGTGAAGCGACGGGCCTTTGAAGCGGTCGGTGGCTTCGATGAGCGCCTAGCGGTCGCCTATAATGATGTCGATCTGTGCCTGAGCGTCCGGGAGGCGGGCTTCGGCGTCCTTTATGAAGCAAGGCTTGAAGCCATCCATCACGAGTCGAAAACGCGCGGTCGAAACGTCGATCACGTCCGCATCGCATGGGACGATGGCGAACTCACCGACATGTATGAGAAATGGGGTGAGGCGATGCTCCAGGAACCCGGCAAGAATCCACACTGGGTTTCTGCGGATAACCGGACACACGACGGCTATCGCGACTTAAGTCTGAGCGAAGTTCTCAACCACCTGGATCGCAGCGCCGTGATTAATCCCTGGGCGGCGATCCACCGGCATCGAAGCTAGGCTCAGCATCGACTTGAGCTACTTGGCAAGCGCCTCCAAAGGCTTTCGATAGCGCTCTTCTATGATCTGGCGGATCGTGTCCGCATGCCGCTGATCCGCGACCTCAAGCACCATCTGCCGCGACTCGATGCCCGAGCGTAGTTGCGCCTCGCGAGAAAGGCCGGTCCAGACACCGCCAGCGTGCTGATGATAGATGCTCATCGCCTGCTTTATGAACCCGATAGGGCCGAAGCTTTCGAAGAAGAACGCCATCGCGATTTCATTGAACCGTTCGCGGAACAGCCGGTCCGGCAACTGCCGCACCAGGCTGGTTTTCAGCATGCAGGACGAGAAATTGGCGATCAGGTTCATCGATGGATCGGCCAGAAAGTCCTCGCCGCGCAGCTTGTCCGTCGTCAGCGCCTTCTGGCGATCAAGAAATGAATCCTGGCCGCTCGGCAGTTGCCTGACCTTGATCATCGAGAAGACCATCGAGCAATCCGGGTTGCTCAGCAGAAAGTCCTTCTGCTTTTCGAGCTTCGTCGGGTCGGTCCACAGATCATCCCCTTCGAGAATGGCGATATAATCACCCGAGGCGGCCTCGAAGAGTCGGCGGAAGTTGCCGGAAATGCCGACATTGGACTCTTCGCTGATGTCGCGCACCAGCATCGGGTAGCGCTTCCGCCACTCCTGGATTTTGGCGCGCGTCCCGTCCGTCGATCCGTCCGACGACACAAGAATTTCGTGTGAGAATTCCCCCAACTGCTCGACGACGCTGCCGATCGCGGCGTCGATATAGCCCTCCTGATTATAGGTGGGCACGATGGTGGAGATACGGGTCATCGGCTGCTCAATCGCTTCATGGTCTGCGAGACGCCCTCGACGGAAACGCCTTCGCCAAGCCCAACCTCTGTGATTTCGCCATCCATCGATACAATGGCCACCCGGTTGGACTCGTCCTGCCAAAGCGCCAATCCAAGCAGGCGTTCAAGCCCATGCTCGACAGCCCCATCCCGCTGGAAGGCTGAACTATAACCCTCCGAATCGCACATCATCCGAGCCGCCTTCAGCAAAAGTTGCGGGCGCACCCAGAACATGGTGCCCGCCACAAAGGCCCAGTCCTTGTTGAGATGATGAGACAGGTCGAGTTTCTCTGCGAGAACCTCAAGTTGCTCCATACTGGGCGGAATTGTATTGCGCACGCCATGTTTGTAGAAATCCGCACTACAGGCCATGACCATCTTTTCATCAGCCCTGAAGCGCTCGATGATATCATCGACCAGTTCACTGGACCCCAGAACGGGGGCAAGCAGCCCCTTGCGCCAGGCGTCGCCCCAGGGCTCAACGTCGCGCTTGGTATGAATCTTCAGAACCAGTTCGTAGGGTTTGAAAGTCGAGATCAACTCAAGAAAAGGCGCAATGTCTGCGCCCACATTCGGGAAGAAGAAGATACGGGCGTTCGGGAATGCTTCGCGGATACGCGCGAGTGAATCATCCTGCCCATCGAGCGATGTCGATACGAACAGATCAAAATCGACGCGGATATTGCCAAGATATTCAATGCATTCCGGCACCCGATCCGGGTGATAGACATGCAATAATACAGCGATCCGATACGAAGACGCATCACGGATTCTGTCAGGTTCTACGCTTAGAGGCAGCGATTTCGACCGCACCTGGCTTTGAAGCGCGGCGACGGCGCCTCGATCGACATGTTCCTTGTTGGTGATGCGGTCGTTGGTGCCATCGTAATAGTCGACGCCCACATAGGGCAGGCCTGTGACCCTGGTCCCCGCCGCAACACGCAAGATGAGATCCCAGTCCACCAAACGCCGCAAGCTCTCATCAAACCGGAAATCACGGAAAGGTCCGGCCCAGCGCATGAAAAAGCAGTTCAAATCGATGAAGTTCTCGCGCAGGCAAGACTCGTAGTCAAAATCCGCATACAAAATAAATTTTGTCTTATGAGCATCGTCATGCACGTTTGCGGCACAATAGCCGGAAGACGATTGTGTTGCAGCAGCATGCTTCAGTAGGAATTCGATCAGGCGATTCTTCCAGGCATTGTCCGAGTCGAGGAAGAAGACCCATTCACCACCGGCCATGTCTAGACCCGTATTCCGCGCCCCGGACACGCCCTTGCCGTGACGATTGGACGTATAGATGATCCGGGGGTCCGTAAACGTCTTGACCACTTGGTATGTCTCGTCCGTGCTCCCGTCGTCAACAATGATCAGTTCGAAATTGGCATGAGTCTGCGCGAGAGCCGAACGAATGGCCGCTCCTACCATCCCTGCACGATTGTAGGTCGGCATGATGATTGAAACCTTATGGGCCGCGAAGGGACTGGGAAGCGTTTCCAGACGACGCACGATTTTATCATGAGCAGTCCAAACCCACTCGCGATCATGAGGCGCAATTATTCGCTTGCATTCCCGTCGCTCATCGGAACCCTCATCTTCCTGAACAGGATAGATCATCCTGCTCTCGTTCACGCCGCTTTTCAGGTAATGCAGAAGTGGGTTAACCCCCGCTACTTTTACATCCCAGTTTGACCGAAGGTACCTAGGCACACTGAAGGTCGATGATGGACTGCGCCCCAAGCGATGACCGACCCAGAGAAAATGCTCTACTGGATCTACCCCCATCATCTTCACATCATGATAACGCGCTAGATACCACTCAGCATCAAAGAACGAGGAAGACTTTACCAGCGCCACATCTGAATCCGATACGGACTTAATCTTCTTCATTTCGTCAAATCTCGACTGATTGATGACGCCTTACAATGGCATATAAATTCTCAAACATTGAAATAAATACCAAAAATCGGCTTTCATTTAGATCAACTCTTTCCTTGATAAGGAAAATCACAAGAAAATTTAGAATTTATAAACTCACGAAAGCTAGAAAATATTTCGCAAATAATGTCTGATTTTTCGCGAATATCTGGCCAAAATCTTCTTTATTCCCACGTTTTTCAATTGCTCGTTTCTTTGAGCTAAGATAGCTATTCGCTCATTCGCCTGCCGCAACGCCACTCGATCTTCTTCTTTCTTCACCTGAACATCGAGCAGCATCTGACTCACTTGCGCAATCTCTTCGAACCGCTCACCCATATTCTTTTCGAGAATTCGGATCTGGTTGTCGCGAGAGCGCAGGCTCTCCTGCAAGCGCCCTCGTTCTTCCTCGCGTTCCTCCTCAAGCTGCTTCATTTCGGCCTGCAAGGCAGCGTGCGCCTGCGCCAGCCTGCCGTTCTCTTTGAACCACTCTTCCGCCTCGAGACCTCGCTGCCGTAGCGCTCCCTCAAGTTCAGTGACTCTCGCCGCCTGTTCCGCCGCCCTCTCCGCGCCTGCCTTGCGTGCGTGCTCGAGTTCAGTCACCAGGCGGGTCTTCTCTTCCCGAGAAACACTCACCCTCTGTTCAAGCTCAGCGATTTTCGCCGACAGTTCCGCTCCTCTCTCCACGCCCGCCTTGCGTTCGTGTTCCAATTCAGCGGTCAGGTGGGTCGCCTCTCCCTGGAAGGCCTCGACCCTCTGCTCGAGCTCAGCGATTTTCGTCACTCTTTCCGCACCCGCCTTGCGGTCGCGTTCCAGTTCCGTCGCCAGGCCAAGCTTCTCATCCTGGAGCAGTTGCGCCCTCTGTTCGGCGACCTTCAGCTGGCTCGCCAGTTCCTTGCCGGCGTCAAGAGCCCGCACGAAGGGCGCGACCTGATCCAGAGCGCCGTCCATCCGACTGCGTAGCGCGTCCAGGGCGTCATGATCCGACGACTTGCCCGCACCGCCCGCCCAACTCTCGAGGATTTGGAACGTCTCGCGCACGACATCGGCGACCTGAGCGGACCGGCGCACATCTTCCGGCGCTCGCTGCTGGTGGCGAAGGCTATCGGTCAGGAAGTCGTCGATCTGCTGACGGACCTTGCCGGTATTGCGATGAAAGGTCAGGCCGAGCGCCTGCTCCATCTGCGGGATCTGCGCGCGCCAGTCCTCAAGCAGGGCCCTATAATTGGTAAAGACACGCACCCGACCGCGGGTCGCCGCCTCAGCGTCGAGCACATGGCGAAGCCAGATCAGCAGCCCGAGTTCAATCGGAATCCCGTCCCGCTTTTGCAGGGACTGAGCGGTCTCAAGCGGGTTTCGGTGGGTATGGACATACAGGGGTTCATAGCCGGCACGACTGAAGGCCTCGGACCAAAAGCCGACGAACCGGCAAATCCGCGGATCCTTCAGGAGAGGAAGTCTCGCGGCGGAAAATTCGTCCTGCAGCACCTGAACGGCTTCGGACATTAAGCTCTCGAAGACCTGAGCGGTGGTCCCCCCCAAATCCAACGGCGAAAGGTCCTTCCAGTCAGACCCAAGCGCATTCAGAAGCCTGTCGTTGAAGGCCATCACGCGCAGGGATTCGAAATAACCTTCGGCATTGCCCTCGCCCGCAGGCATCAAGGTCTTGGGAAGATCCCCTCCCAGGTGGCTGAGCACCCCCGACAACGCCGACGTCCCGGAGCGATGCGGCCCCAGAACCATAAGGCAGACCGGCTTCTGGACCGGCTTTTCTCGCGAACTTTTCATCTTATCCATAGCTTCTAGTCCACCTGACATTGGCCAGATGGTCGATTTAAGGCTCGTCTCGTTGTCGCTGGCGCGCCAGATTACCCGCTCACTCCCGTTTCGTCCCCCGAACGAAACGACCGGTTGACCTCAAAAGCAGCGCTTGGACAGGCCCCTGTCTGCGGATTGATCCGCCCCGCCGAAGCGCGCGCCTTCCACGGTCCGCGCCAAAACCACGGCCTTTCCCAACCAGCATTCCGCGAGGGCCGTTTTGCCCCCCTTTTCGAGCAGAGACAACAGCACGCCACGGAGCCATCGCCGAGATCTGCGCGCTTTTCTTGTCCGCGTTCATCGCAGAGGCGCTGATCCGCGTCGGCGCAGCCCCTTTCACAGCAAAGGCGGCTTGATCACTGCGAAAGCCGTCCATACGCCGGAAGCTGGCGACAATATTTTCCAACGCGGAATCGTAAAGCTGTATGGCGATACCATAGCAGGCGAGAATCAAATGTCCGAACCCATCAACATTCCAGACAAGCCCATCATGCCTGCGGCGGCAGTCGCACGGCTTGAACGCGCCCTGGCTCAATCTGAATGCTATCTGGAGTATGGCTCCGGGGGCTCGACCTCAATGGCCAATCGCCTTGGCGTTCCCGTGTCGATCAGCGTGGAAAGCGACAAGGCCTGGCTCGAAACGCTGAAGGCCGGCCTCATCCTCACGCCAAGCGTCCGACGCATCTTCCTCCATGCGGACATCGGCCCTACCCGCGAATGGGGACATCCCGTGGACGAGTCGAAGTGGCGCACATGGCACGAATACCCGCTCGGAGCGTGGCGCACCTGTCTCGCCGAATCCCTCGATCCCGACGTCGTGTTGATTGACGGTCGTTTCCGAAAGGCCTGTTTCTACGCAACGCTCATTTTCGGGCGTCCTGGCGCCACCATCCTCTTCGACGATTACGAAAACAGGCCCTTCTATCAAGAGGTGGAAAAATTTGTCCGACCGTCCCTCATGTATGATCGTCTGGCCGAATTCACCGTCCCCGAAATAGCCGACAAGAATACCCTGTGGTTGGCCTTCGCGGACGCCGTCACCGATCAGCGCTAGGGACTTGCCTGGCGTTCTCCCGGCGCCAGACATTCTGATCTAGCCGGTTCTGGCCACATGGACGCCTTGCAGGCCTCAGATGGGCGCGACGGTCGGGTTTCATCGTGACTCACGCTCCCTTCGCCGCTATCGAGCGCGCACGATGATAGAGACTGATCGGCAATCCGAGGAACGCGGCTGGGAGACGGCGAAGACGCTCGCCGAGGCCCTGCCCTATATCCAGGTTTATGACCGCGAGACCGTGGTCATCAAATACGGCGGCCACGCCATGGGCGAGAGCGCCGTGGCGAAGCAGTTCGCCGCGGACGTGGTGCTGCTGAAGCTGATGGGGGTGAACCCCGTCGTCGTTCACGGCGGCGGCCCTCAGATCAGCGCCATGCTGGACAAGGCGGGGGTGAAGTCGGCCTTCGTCGACGGCCTGCGCGTGACGGACAGGGACACCATGACGGTGGCCGAGATGGTCCTGTCCGGCGCCGTGAACAAGGAGATCGCCCACTGGATCACCGTCGCCGGCAAGGAAGCCGACGTGCGCGGCGTCGGCCTGTCGGGCAAGGACGCGGGCCTGCTGACGGTCGAGAAGACGCGCCGCACCAAGCGCGACCCCGACAGCATGATCGAGCATGAAGTCGATCTGGGCTTCGTCGGCGAGCCGACCAAGGTCGATCCCAAGCTGATCAAGGGGCTGATCGCCTCCGAGACCGAGGACTGGGTGCCGGTCATCGCTCCCATCGGCGTGGCCGAGGACGGCCAGACCTATAACGTCAACGCCGACACCGTGGCCGGGGCCGTCGCGGGCGCCCTGCACGCCAAGCGGATGCTGCTGCTGACCGACGTGCCGGGGGTCAAGGGCGCCGACGGCGAGATCATCCGCCAGATGACGCTGGACGAGGCGCAAGGCCTGATCGACGCGGGCGTCGCCACCGGCGGCATGATCCCCAAGCTGGAGACGGCCATGGCCGCCGTCCGCGCGGGCGTCGAGGCCGTGGTCATCCTGGACGGGCGCCGGCCGCACGCCATGCTGGTCGAACTGTTCACCGAGCACGGCGCCGGCACCCTGGTCAAAAGGAAGTGACGGGTTCGGCGTCGAAGACGGCGCCCGAAACCGCCCGGCCGGACTCCGCCTCGACGGAGATCGCCGCAGACCTGCGTCATGTCCGGTCCTGGGTCTTCGACCTGGACAACACCCTGTATCCGCCCGAGACGCAGTTCCTGCGTCAGGTGGAGCAGCGCATCAATCAGTACGTCGTGCGGACGTCCGGTCTGGAATCGGCCGAGGCCCTGTCGGTGCAGCGCGGTTATCTGCATGACTACGGCACCTCCCTCGCCGGACTGATGATGCACTATGAGATCGACCCGCATCACTTCCTGGCCGAGGTCCACGACGTGCCGCTGGACGTGCTGGCGCCCGATCCCGGCCTGCACGCGGCGCTGGCGCGGTTGAACGGCCCGCGTCTGATCTTCACAAACGGCTCAGCCGGTCACGCCAGAAGGGTGATGGAGAAGCTGGAGCTGACGCCCTTCTTCGACGGGGTGTTCGCGCTTGAGGACGCCGACCTGATCCCCAAGCCGGACCCGCGCACCTTCCACAAGATGCTGACGCGCTTCGGCGTCGATCCGGCCACGGCCTGCTTCTTCGAGGACACGCCCAAGAACCTGGAGCCGGCGCGCGACCTGGGCATGACCACCGTGTTGGTCGGCCCCAAGGCCTTCACCGCCGAGGGCGACCACATCCAACACCGGGCCGCTTCCCTCGGCCCCTTCCTGACCACCGCCATGCTGGACGGAGATCCGCAATGACCGACCTGACCCACCTGGAATCCGTCATCGAGGCCGCCTGGGACGCCCGCGCCGAGGTCTCGCCCGCCACGCGCGGCGAGGTGCGCGACGCCGTCGACACCGCCCTGGCCCTGCTGGATTCCGGCCAGGCGCGCGTCGCCTCGCGCGGCGAGGACGGCGTGTGGAACACGCACCAGTGGCTGAAGAAGGCGGTGCTGCTGTCCTTCCG
>Ga0182739_1004224_pt1 | contig 12008 bp, 10 predicted proteins | sample eDN5th30CBELigBY_FD_128873 | JGI IMG/M metagenome (GOLD analysis project Ga0182739, IMG submission 128873) | Enriched backyard soil microbial communities from Emeryville, California, USA - eDNA 5th pass 30_C BE-Lig BY (version 2) (version 2) | ecosystem: Environmental > Terrestrial > Soil >... | reverse complement strand
GGGACGAAGGCGTCCCCGAGCAGGACGTTCGCGGCGGCGAGGCGGAGCGCGGACATCAGCAGAAGCCTCCGAGGAATTCCCAGGCGGCCGGGGCCCCGGCCTGGCCGGCACGGGTGACGGTGGTGTTCATGAGCCCGTAGGGGCGGTCGCCGGCGATGAAGACCTCGTTGGGGTTTTCCAGGCCGAACGGGGACAGGTCCGCCAGGTAGTGGTGCTTGTTGGGCATCACGAAACGGATTTCGGCCAGCTGCGGCAGCTCGTTCAGGATCCGCTCGCCGATGGCGAAGATGGTCTGCTGCAGGGACAGCGAATGGGTCTGGGCGAAGGTCTCCAGCAGCAGCGCCTTCACCGCGGCGAAGGCGGCGTCGTAGTCCACGGCCGGGGCGGGTTCGCCGGCGGGGGCCGGGAGGTAGCGCCAGCGCGCGGTGACGGAGGTGGCGAGGATGCGGTCGGTGGTTTCCGGAAGGGTGGTGTACCCGTCCCGGGGGAAGCCGGTGAACTCGCTGCCGGTGGACTTGAGGACCACCAGGTCCTTGAGCCCGGCAACGACGTGCTCGACGCCGTCCTCGATGGTCACCGCCGCGGTGCGGACCTCCTGGCCGGTGCGCACGAACGCGTGGTCGTGCGCGGTGCCGGCGGCGGTGATGCGTTCCCAGCCGAACTGCTCGGCGTCCCAGCGGCCGCCCACGGCCCACGGCACGGTCCCGACGAAGTGGCGGCCCAGGGTCAGCAGGAATTCCTCGGCGGTGGCGCTCCAGCGTTCCTTGGCGAACGCGTAGATGGTGTTCTTCTGGGTGTCGGTGGCCAGCACGTGGGCGTTGTCGCCGGTGCGGTAGCAGTCCTCGTAGTCCCCCCGCAGCAGGGAGGTCACGTTCAGGTCGGTGATCGCATGGCGGGGGGTGTCCCGCTCGATGCGCACCAGGCGCACCTCCGCCTTGCCGTACTGGTTGGCCCCGAGCACCGCGGTCCCGGCGGCGAGGGTGGTTTCGCTCCGCATGATGTTGGCCTCGTCCAAGATGTTTTCCATGGTCTAGCTCCCCCGGTAGGTCGAATAGGCGAACGGGCTCAGCAGCAGCGGCACGTGGTAATGCGCGGCGCCGTCGACGGTGAAGGCGACGGCGACCTCCGGGAAGAACGCGTCCGTCCCGCGGGCCGCGAACCAGGCTCCGGTGTCGAAGACCAGCCGGTAGGCGCCGGGGGCCAGCGCGGCCGGACCCAGGTCGGCGGCCCGGCCGTCGGCATCCGTGACGGCGGCGGCGAGGTGCTCGCCCGCGCGGGTCTGGAGCACGACGGCGACTCCTTCCGCCGGTGCGCCGGTTGCGTTGTCCAGCACGTGCGTGCTGACAAGGCTGGGGGTCATGGTCGGTCCTTCCGTGGTGCGGGCCGGGCGGTCGGCCCGGCCGGACGTGCGGGCTGCCGCATCCGTCCTGGGAACACGTTACGGAGCGCATGAAGGCGTGCCGTTTCGGCCGCGTAAAACTTTTGTTTCATGACCTGCCCGGCATGCCCGCCGCGCGCTGGCCGGGCCTTTCGGGCGAGCGGACGGGCCGGCGCGGATTCCAGTTAACGCGTCAGTAACGCCTGTCATCTTCGGATGAAACAACCGGTTCGTAGGGTCGGCAGGGTAGCCCGGATCCTCCGTCCCCGGGCTTCCATCCAACTCGCAAAGGACCAAGCATGAAGGTTTCGTCCCGTGTCACCACCCGCCGTTCCGCGCTGCGCCTTTCCCTGGCCTGCGCCGGAACGGCGGCCGCCCTTGCCCTGGCCGCCTGCGGTGGCGGCTCCCCCGCAACCACGTCCAGTCCCGCCGGCCCCTCCGCCGCGGCCGCGGATTTCGGGACGCTGGACATGAACCTGTCCTGGATCAAGAACGCCGAGTTCGCCGGCGAGTACTTTGCCGACTCGAAGGGCTACTTCGCGGACGCGGGCTTCAGCAAGGTCAACCTGGTCGCCGGCGGTCCGGGCGGCACCTCCACCGAGACCGTGGTGCTCGCCGGCGGCGCGCTGGTGGGTACCTCCAGCCCGCTCGGCGTGGCTCCGGTGATCCAGGAGGACGGCGCACCGCTGAAGATCATCGGCACCAAGTACCAGAAGAATCCGTTCACCGTCACCTCGCTGGCCGGCAATCCGATCAGGACTCCGCAGGACCTGGTCGGCAAGAAGATCGGCGTGCAGGCCGGCGTCAACGAAACCCTGTTCGAGGCCCTGCTGGAGGTCAACGGCATCGACAAGTCCAGCCTGACGGTCATTCCGGTCCAGTACGATCCGCAGCCGCTGGTCAACGGCGAGGTGGACGGCTTCTTCGCCTACATCACCAACGAATCCCTCACCCTGGAGCTGGACGGCCACGACGTCGAAAACCTGCCGCTGGCGGACAACGGCCTGCCGTTCATGGCCGAGTCGCTGGTCACCACCGAGGAGAACATCCAGACCCAACGCGAGGCGCTCAAGGGTTTCCTGGTCGCGATGATCAAGGGGTGGAAGGACGCTGTGGCCGATCCCGAGGAGTCGGCCCGGCTGGCCGTCGAGGAGTACGGATCCGACCTGGGCCTGGAGATGGAAAAGGAGGTGCGGCAGGCCGAGGAGCAGAACAGGCTCGTCGCCACCGCCGACACCGAGGCCAACGGCCTGATGACGATGTCGGACAAGCTCATGGCGGACAACGTCGAGATCCTCAAGCTGGCCGGCTACGACCTCACGGTCGAGGACCTGTTCGACACTTCCCTGCTCGAAGAGGTGTACGCGGAGAATCCGGACCTGCTCTAGCCCGGGATTTTGCTGCCTCCGAGGCAGTGTTCACGGAAACAGTGCTCAGGGTACGCGCACTTTTTGCCGCGCGCCGCCTTGAAGGCAGCAAAATCCTGGGCGCACTGCCCGGAAAGTAGCAAAATCCTGGGGCAGCACGCGAGGGAACCACCGTGAGGGGGACGACGGCGAACCGTCGTCCCCCTCACGCGTGCCGCCCGCAGTCCGGACCGCAGGGAAGGACCGGGGGTAGGGGTGCCGGCAGCCAGCGGCAACACCTGTTGATTATTCGACGAAGTCCATATTTCGTAGCATTCGGGAAAAGATTCTTTGATGGAATGGCCCTTTCTTGCCATACTGGAGCGACCATCCCGAGCGGCTGAGAGATCTGGCTCCTTGACGCCGCAGCAACCTTCCGGACTCCGCCGGAAAGGTGCTACCGCCAGAAACGATGGGGAAGGCGCAAGCTTTTCTTCGGCCGTGGTGGCCCCGGGTTCCTTCCGGGGCCGCGGCCCGCCATTGTCCGGGATTCCCTGCACCCCGCCGCACTGTCCCACGCAGTTCGGCGCCGTCCTCCAAGGAATTCGAACATGAGCACCAACACCTCCGTGTCCGCCGCGGCCGATCTGCAGACGCCGCTGAAATTCGCCTACTGGGTCCCCAACGTCTCCGGGGGCCTGGTGGTCTCCACCATCGAGCAGCGCACCAGCTGGGACTTCGACTACAACAGGAAACTGGCCCGCATCGCGGAGGACGCCGGGTTCGAGTACGCGCTCTCGCAGACCCGCTACACCGCCTCCTACGGCGCGGACAAGCAGCACGAGGCGACCGCGTTCACCCTGGGCCTGCTGGGGGCCACCGAGCGGCTGAAGGTCATCACGGCGGTCCACCCGGGCATGTGGCACCCCGGGGTGCTGGCCAAGTGGCTGATCACCGCCGACCACATCTCCAACGGCCGCGCCGCGGTGAATATCGTCTCCGGCTGGCTCAAGGACGAGTTCACCGGCTTCGGCCTGCCCTGGCTGGAGCACGACGAACGCTACGTGCGCACCGAGGAGTTCATCACCGTCCTGCGCGGGCTGCTCACCGAACGGGACTTCTCCTTCCACGGCAGCCACTACGACATCTCAGACTTCACCCTCTCCCCCGCCCCGCTGGACATCCCGGGCCGGGCGCACCCGGAGATCTTCTTCGGCGGAAACTCCACCGCCGCGCAGGCCGCGGCCGGACGCACCGCCGACTGGTACTTCTCCAACGGCCGCGACCTGGAGGGCTTCAAGGGCAACATCTCGGGCGTGCTGGCCGCCGCGGCCTCCGGGGCCCGCACCGCGCCCGCCAGGCCCCGCTTCGGAATCAATGGGTTCGTGATCGCCCGCGACACCGAGGCCGAGGCCACCGAGACCCTGCGCGAGATCGTCGCCAAGGCCCACCGGCCCGCCGTCGAGGGCTTCGCGGCCGCCGTGAAGGAGGCCGGCCAGTCCACAAAGGACGGCAAGGGCATGTGGGAGGACTCCACCTTCGAGGACCTCGTCCAGTACAACGACGGGTTCCGCACCGGCCTGATCGGCACCCCCGAACAGATCGCCGAGCGCATCATCGAGTTCAAGAAGGTCGGCGTGAACCTGCTCCTGACCGCCTACCTCCACTTCCAGGAAGAGGTTGCCGCCTTCGGCCGCGACGTGCTGCCGATCGTGCGCGAACTGGAAGCGGACCTGGCCCGCAAGAACGGCACCGAACTCAACACCGACCTGCTCCCGGCCGCCAGCCTGGAGGGGTCCCCCGCCTAGCGCGGCACCTGCCCCTTCTTTCCACGCTTTTCCGCCCGTCGGCCCCGGCGGCGCTCCGCCCGGGTGCCCCCTGCCCTCCCAAGGGCCCTCCAACGGCCGTCCCGCCATGGCCCCTGCCACCGTGCCCACACACCGTGCGGTCCACTTCCCGAAAGCATTCCCATGATCAGTCTCAAGCAACTCACGAAGGTCTACGGCCGCGGCCCCGACGCCGTCACGGTCCTGGACCGCCTCGACGTCGACGTCGCCAGCGGCGAGATCCTCGCCGTCGTCGGGCCCTCCGGGGCCGGCAAGAGCACGCTCGCCCAGTGCATCAACCTCCTTGAGCGGCCCACCTCCGGGCAGGTGGTCGTCAACGGCGAGGACCTCAGCGGCCTGCCCGAGCACAAGCTGCGCGTGGCCCGCCGCCGTATCGGCACCGTCTTCCAGTCCGCGAGCCTGTTCTCCCGCCGCACCGCCGCCGAGAACGTGGCCCTGCCGCTGGAATACCTCGGCGTCACCCCGGCGGAGGCCAAGGCACGCGTGGCCGAACTGCTGGAGCGCGTGGGCCTGTCCCACCGCGCCAACCACTACCCGTTCGAACTCTCCGGCGGGCAGCGCCAGCGCGTCGGCATCGCCCGCGCGCTGGCCCTGCGTCCCTCCGTGCTGCTCTCCGACGAGGCCACCTCCGGGCTGGACCCGGAGACCACCCGCTCGGTGGTGTCGCTGCTGCGCGAGTTGCGCGACGACCTGGACCTCGCCGTCGTCTTCATCACCCACGAGATGGACACCGTCCTGCACGTGGCGGACTCCGCGGCCCGGCTGGACCGCGGACGGATCCTGGAGCAGGGCCGGCTGGTGGACCTGCTGACCGACCACGACTCCGCGCTGGGCCGCGCCCTGCAGCCACAGCTGAGCCCGGCCGAACCGGGAACCGGGTCGCGCGCCTGGTACGTCACCTACGATTCGCGCACCGTCCCCGCGGACTGGCTCCAGCGGGTCTCGGCGGACCTGGGGGAACCCGCGGCCCTGCTCGCGGCAACCATCCAGAACATCGGCGGCACCAGCACGGGCAACGCGACCGTCGGCCTCGCGTCCGCCGACGCGGCCCGCGTCGAGGCGGCCTTCGCCCGGCACGGCCTGCGCGCGGCCCTGCGTCCGGTCGCGCGTTCCGGCGGCACGACGGCGGCGGCCGGCACCGCGGCCCCCGCCGCGCAGGCCGACTCCGCGCCGGAGGCCCCCGCCCCCGACCACACCCTTGACACCACCCCGAAGGAGGCAGCGCTGTGGGCGTGATTCTCCCCTCCGCCGTCATCGTCAGCACGCTGGCGGACACCCCGATCGCGGACCTGCCCGCCCTGCTGGTGCCCGCGCTGGGCGAGACCCTCGCGATGGTCGGAATCGTCATGCTGGTGGTGGTGCTCGTCGGCACGCCCACCGCCGTGTGCCTGCACAACATGGCCCCGGGCGGACTGTTCGAGAACAGGGGCGTCTATGGAGTGCTCAGCTGGATCGTGAACATCGGCCGCTCGCTGCCGTTCCTGGTCCTGATGGCCGCGATCGTGCCGTTCACCCGGTTCGTGACCGGCACCAACATCGGCATCGCGGCCGCCGTGGTCCCGATGTCGCTGGCCGGCATCCCGTTCTTCGCCCGGCTGGTGGAAAACTGCCTGCGCGACGTCCCGCGCTCGGTGACCCAGGCCGCGCGGGCCTCCGGAGGTTCGCCGCTGCAGATCATCCGCTCCGCGCAGCTGGGCGAAGCGGTTCCGGCGATCCTCGGCGGCCTGACCATCAACACCATCGCGATGATCGAGTATTCGGCCATCGCCGGGACCATCGGCGCCGGCGGCATCGGATACGTCGCGGTGACCTACGGCTACCAGCGCTTCGACCACACCGTCATGATCGCCACGGTGGTCCTGCTGATCGCCCTGGTGACGGCGGTCCAGCTGATCGGCGACGGCCTGGTCAGGGCCACCACCCCGCACCTGCGCCGGCGCTAGCGGGGCGTCGTCCCCCAAACCAGTCACACCACCGGCGGAGGCACCTGCCGCCGCCGGTCAAGCACACCCACACACCACCCCTGAAAGGGAACCGCCATGACCACCACCCAGGACAAGACCACCACCGGTCCCGAAGGACACGGCTTTACCATCCAAAAGAAAAAGAAGTGGCCGTGGGCCGTCGGCGGGATCGCCGTCGCCGCCGCGATCGCCGCCGCCGTGGCCGTCAACGCCGGGGCCGGCGCCAAGTCCCCCAACGAGGTCGCCGGGGCCACGCTCACCGTCGTCACCGCCGAGGGCAACCACGCCGAGCAGGCGCTGGTGAACTTCGTGGCCGAGGAGGTCGCCCCCAAGTACGGCATCAAGGTCGAGTTCAAGGGCCTGGCCGACTCCACCACGCTGAACCGCGCCGTCTCCACCGGCGAGGTCGCCGGCACCATCTACCAGCACAAGCTGTGGCTGTCCCAGGTCCTCGAGGCCAACCCCGACTTCAAGGAGGAAGCCGCCACGCCGGTGTTCCGCTGGGGCTTCGGCATCTGGAGCGATAAGTACAAGTCCGTCGAGGAGATCCCGGACGGCGCCACCATCTCCCTGTACTCCGATCCGGCCAACGAGGCCCAGGGCCTGTGGCTGTTGGAGCGCGCCGGGCTGATCACCCTCAAGGACGGCATCAACAAGTGGGAGGCGACCCAGAAGGACATCGCCGCAAACCCCAAGAACCTGCAGTTCAAGCTGCTGGACTTCGCGGCGCAGTCCCGCTCGCTGCCGGACCTTGACGCCGCCGTGGGCTACACCGAGTACTACGTCTCCGCCAAGGTGGACCTGGACAAGCAGATCTTCGCGCCGCCGGCCCCGGACGAGTTCGCCGGCCAGCTGACCATCGGCTCCGAGTACAAGGACACCGAAAACGTCAAGAACCTGGTCAAGGCGTTCCAGGACCCGGCCGTGCAGGAATTCCTGCGCACCGATCCGGCGGTCAAGGACCTGCTGATCCCGATCGACGCCCAGTAGCGCGGGCACGCAACGGACGGGCACCCCGGGTTTCCACCCGGGGTGCCCGTCCGTTGCGTGCCCTTGGATCCCGCCCGGCCCGGGCATCCGGTTCACCCGCCCCTGGCTGCTCCCTCCCCCTCCACCCGGCCCGGGCGTCCGGGCATGACCCGGCCGTGCACGGGCAGGTCATGGCCCGATGCCCGGGTGAGGCGGGACGGACGGGCGGGTGCTTTCCGGAAGCCCGAGCCTGGCAGAGCGGGCCGGCGCCGACCGGGCAGGGCTGTTCACGCCACACAACGACGGCGGCTGCGCACCCGGGGTGCGCAGCCGCCGTCGTCCGTTGGGTCCGTGGGCTACTTCGAGGCGCCGATCGCCCACACCCGCGGCAGCTCGGTGCCGTTGACGGAGCGGTCGCCGACCAGGCGCGCCTTGTACACCCACGGGTTGTGGTTGCCGGCGGTGCGGGCGTTGCGCCAGTGCCGGTCCAGGTTCTTGTCCACCGCGGTGGCCGAGGCCGCCAGGGCGTCGAAGGCGTGCGAGAGCGCGTCCACGGCCAGTGGGGTCAGGGCCACCTGTCCCTCGGCGGAGGCCAGTTCGGCGAGGTCGTTGAGCCGTTCCTCCTCCACCAGGTCGATTGTCCCGGCACGCAGGGCCAGCGCCCCCTCGAAGGCGCCCTGCAGGGCGGTGGCCACGCGCTCGACGATCGCCTCCCCGGCGAAGCCCGCCGCCGCCAGCTCGCCGACCACCTGCAGGATCTGCGGGTCCTCGCGCCAGAGCGGGGCGGCGGCGTGGCTGAACGTGCGGGTACGGGCCCGGACCTCGCCGGAGAACTCGCGCTGTGCGGCCCGGACGCTGCCGGCCAGGACCGCCAGCAGCACGGCCTGGTAGAACGCCGTCTGGTATTTGAAGCGGGTGTCGAAGTCGATGAGGTTCTCCTCCTCCACCACGGCGTCCACGAAGGTGGAGGTGCCCGAGCCCGTGGTCCGCTGGCCGAAGCCGTCCCAGTCGTCGTGGTGGGTGACCCCGGGCTGGTGCGCGCTGACCGCGGCGATCACGCGGGCGCCGGTGTCCGTGCGCTCGGCGTAGGTGTCCAGCCAGTCGGCGAAGATGCTGCCGGTGGAATAGTACTTGGTGCCGTTGATGCGGAACCGGCCGGGACCGAGGTCCGGGGCCGGCGCCACCTTGGTGACGACGTCGCCGACCTTCACGGCGCCGACCTCCGTCCAGGAGTTGCCCACCAGTTCCCCGCCCGCGAAGCGCTCCAGCCACCGGCTCCGTTCCGGCCCGGGAACGGCAACCAGGCGGTCCTCGACGAACGCGAAGTGGCCGCGGAGGGCCTGGGCGATGTTCGAGTCGGCGGCCGCCAGCTCGGTCAGCAGCGCGAACAGCTGCGGCAGCGTGGCGCCGAAACCGCCGTCTTCGATCGGAACCCGCACCGCCCCGAAGCCGGCCTGGGCGAGCTCGCGGATCTGCGCGTCCGGCAGCACGTGGTTCTGCTCCCGGGCGGAGGCGCCCTGGGCGATGCGGGCAAAGACGGGACGGAACCGCGCGGCCAGGTCCCCGTACACGGGTTCCGTTCGGCTCCGGGTCGCGGTCCCACCGATGACGGCGGCGGCGCGTCCCGCCTGCGCGAACGTGCCCTGCCCGGCCCGGCGGTTCCGCGGGGGCTGCTGCTCGTGCTGGACCTGCTGGCCCTGCTGGACTGGGTGGATCTGCTGGACTGGGTGGATCTGCTGGGTCATGGTGCCTCCCGGCGGGTCGTGTGGTCTGGCCGAACCGGCCGCTGGCGCCGGTTCTGCTCTGGGCCCCGGCGCCGGCCCGGGTCCTGTTCCCGATCCGGCTCCTTCCGACGAGGCTAGGCAGGCCGGCACCGGCCCCGCACCGGCATGACGGGCCGTGAAGCCCCATGACGCTTTGTTGCGCTCCCGCCGCGCCCGCGGGGGCTCCAGCGTCATCCGAAACCGGTTTTGGCGTCATGGAACGACACCTTCGGACGCGTCCCGTCACCGGAGCCGCCGGCGCTTCCCCGGCCGCCGCCGGGTCCCTACGCTCGGTTCCCAGCCGGTCCCGCCGGTACATCCGCCACCGACCACCCGCCCCGACCGCAAGGACACCCGCCATGACGCTCACCCTGACCGAAGCCCTGCACGCCTCCCCGTGGGAGGGCCGGCCGAACCCCGCCACCGCGGAGGCCTGGATCGCCCGCGCCGAGGAGGTGGCCTCGATCCTCGCCCTGGACGCCGTGGAGCGCGACCGCGCCGGCGCCATCCCCCACCCGGAGGTCCGGCTGCTGAAGGACTCGCGCCTGACCGTCCTCCTCGGTCCCGAGGCCCACGGCGGAGGCGGGCAGTCGTGGACCACGGCGCTGCGGGCCATCCGCTCCGTCTCCGCCGGGGACGCCTCGATCGGGCAGCTGCTCGGCTACCACCTGCTCTGGGCGTGGGCCGCCCGGCTGGTCGGGACCGACGCGCAGATCGCGGCCGTCGAAGAGCTCTACACCGGCCAAAACCTGTTCTTCGGCGGGGCCGTCAACCCGCGCGAGGACGACCTGGCCATCGAGGACCGCGGGGACACCCTGGTCTACAACGGCAGCAAGTCGTTCACCACCGGCGCCCGGGTCTCCGACCTCCTGGTCCTTGAGGGCGCCCTGCCCACCGGGGAGCATGTGTTCGCCATCGTGCCCACCAAGCAGGCGGGCATCGCGTTCCGCGGCGACTGGGACAACCTGGGCCAGCGCCTGTCCGAATCCGGCGGCGCCACCATCACCGACGTCGAGGTGGACTGGTCAGCGGCGGCGGGCTTCGTGGACAAGGCGTTCCGGCCCCTGGTGTACAACACCCTGAACGTGCCGCTCATCCAGCAGATCTTCACCGCGATCTACCTGGGCATTGCCGAGGGCGCCCTGGCCACCGCGGGGAGCTACACGCGCGGCACCACCCGCGCCTGGCCGTACACCACCGATCCGAAGGGGACGGCGGTCGAGGAGGCGTACGTCCTGGAGACCTACGGCGACCTGCGCTCCAAGCTGTGGGCGGCGCAGGCGCTCGCCGATGCCGTGGACGCGGAGCTCTCCGCGCTCCTGCATGCCCCGCGCGAGACTGTCTCCGCCGAGGAACGCGGACGGCTGGCGGTGCGGATCGCCGCCTCCAAGCAGGTGGCCATCACGGTCGCTCTGGATACCGCCAACCGGGTCTTCGAAGTCACGGGCGCCCGCGCTACCTCCAACGCGGTGGGCCTGGACATCTTCTGGCGCAACATCCGCACCCACTCCCTGCACGATCCGGTGGCCTACAAGCGCCGCGAGGTCGGCGAGTACGAGTTGCTCGGCCGCCTGCCCGAGCCCTCCTGGTACACCTGAGCGCCGCACGGACTCCTCGGCCCGGTCAGGACTCCTCGAGTTCGCCCAGTTCGTCGTAGACGGATGCGATGGCGCTGATCCGGCGCCGGCCGGTGGAAACCTGGCGGTTGAGGACGCCGTTGGCGAGCAGGCCCACCAGGGCCATCGCGGTGGAGTAGCTGTCGAAGGCCCCGTCGCTGTCGATGGGGCACTCGATCCAGCAGGCGGCGGAGGCCGCGTAGCTCCGCGCCGTCCCGTCCCCGACCAGGACGATGTCGGCCTGCGAGGCGGCGAGCAGGCGCACCAGCCGCTCGAAGGGCGCCGGGCGGCGGCGGAACCCCACCAGCACAACGACGTCGTCCTTGCCCACCCCTGCCAGTTCCTCGCCCAGGGTCTGGCCGGGCTGGGGCGCGACGCGGACGCCGCTGCGGATCTGGATCAGCTGCTGGTGCAGGTGCAGGGCCACCGGGTAGCTGTTGCGCAGGCCCACCACCAGCAGGTTCCGGGCGCCGGCGAGCAGGTCGACGGCGGCGTCGAGCCGCCCGTCGGACAGGAGCGCGACCAGCCGCTCGTGGTTCTCGCGTTCCTTGGCCGCGTGCAGGCCCAGCGCATCGGAGGTTCCCGCGGCGCCGGTGCGCGAGGGCGAGGCCAGCGGAACGCCCTGGCCGCGCATGGCCCGCGTGTGGTCCTTGACCTCCTTGAAGTCGGCGAAGCCGAGCTTGCGGAACAGCCGCGACACGGTGGCCTTGGACACTCCGGTGTCACGGCTGATGTCCGCCGCGCTGAAGACGGCCAGGTCGCCCAGGTGCTCCAGCAGGAAGTCCGCCACCACGCGCTCCTGCGGGGAGAGCCCGGCGTACCGGGCGTCGATGCGGGCATCGATCCGCGGCGCGTCGGCGCGGGGGGAGGAAGCGGGCCGCGGGGCCGCGTCCGTCGTCTCACTGCTCATGCCTGAAACCCTATCTGTCCGCGCACCATCCGCACTCCTTCACGGTCCGGCATTCACAGGCCGGCGGCGGCCAGCACCGCGGCCTCGAACGCGTCCAGCGCCACGGCGACGTCCTCCACGGTGACCTTCTCCCCGGGCGCATGGCTGATGCCGTCCTCGCAGCGGACGAACAGCATGGCCATGTCGGTCACCGCGGCCACGGCCATGGCGTCGTG
>Ga0182739_1004219_pt1 | contig 12019 bp, 12 predicted proteins | sample eDN5th30CBELigBY_FD_128873 | JGI IMG/M metagenome (GOLD analysis project Ga0182739, IMG submission 128873) | Enriched backyard soil microbial communities from Emeryville, California, USA - eDNA 5th pass 30_C BE-Lig BY (version 2) (version 2) | ecosystem: Environmental > Terrestrial > Soil >... | reverse complement strand
CTGGAGCTGAACCTCATGAGCGGCGTGCGACTGTCGCGCCACGCCCTGCCGCACATGCTCGATCGAGGCTGGGGGCGCATCGTCTTCATCGCGAGCGAGTCGGGCGTGAACGTCCCCGCCGACATGATCCCCTGCGGCGTGACGAAGGCCGCGATGATCGCACTCGGAAACGGGCTGGCGAAGCTCACGCGGGGCACCGCCGTCACCGTGAACACCGTCCTCGGCGGGCCGACCTACTCGGACGGCGTCGCCATGACGGTCGAGTCCATCGCCGCCCGGCAGTCCGCCCCCGTGGAGGCCGTCAAGGCGGCGATCATCGCGGAGAACCGGACGACGCTCCTCGAGCGGTTCATCGACCCCGGCGAGATCGCCTCGCTCGTCGCCTTCCTGTCCAGCCCGCGAGCATCCGCGACCAACGGAGCGGCGGTGCGCGCGGACGGCGGGGTCCTCACCGGCATCCTCTAGACCTCGGCGCACCCAAGCGAAAACCCCTGCGTCAGCAGGGGTTTTCATGGCGGTGACGGTGGGATTTGAATCATTCTGCGAAGAGCTTTCTTGGCGCTGGTTCGATGTCCGGGCCCGGAATCACGCGGAAGTCGACGTTTCGCAGCCGTCGGTTGACGTGCTCGATCGGCTTCGTCTGTTCCCACGCCGTTCCCATAGTGCCCAGGGCTTCCGTCGCCGCTATCGTCGCGAATGTCGGCGACGGTTGAAGAACCGGCCAAAACGACGGGCGAAAACTAGGCCACCTGGTTGTCGTTTGCTCAGTCTGCCGGATCCTGCGTCTTGATGCTCGGGAGGCTGTCGATCCCTCGTCCGCGGAGCCGGTAACTGGCGCCCTTGAGGGTGAGGACGTCGGCGTGGTGGACGATCCGGTCGATCATCGCGGCAGCGACAGCCTGGTCTCCGAAGACCCCGCCCCACCCGGAGAACAGCAGGTTCGAGGTGAGGATCAGCGAGGCGTGTTCGTAGCGGGACGAGACGAGCTGGAAGAAGAGATTCGCGGCGTCCTGTTCGAACGGGAGGTAGCCGACTTCGTCGACGATGATCAGCCCGTAGCGGCGCAGCCGAGTGAGCTCGTTGGGAAGCCGCCCTTGCCGGTGCGCGTCGGTGAGGCGGGTAACCCAGTCCGTCGCAGTGGCGAACAGCACTCGATGCCCATGCCGGGCCGCGACGATCCCCAGCGCGGTCGCGAGGTGCGTCTTCCCGGTTCCGGGTGGGCCGAGCAGGACCACGTTCTGCGCTTCGAGGAGGAACCCGCCGGAGGCGAGAGCGGCGACCTGCTGCCGAGCGGTGGGCTGGGCGTCCCAGTCGAAGTCCTCCAGCGTCTTCCGGGCCGGGAACCCGGCTGCTTTGATCCGCAGCGCCGCGCCGGAAGCGTTCCGAGCCGACACTTCGCGCTCGAGGACCGCGGCGAGGTAGTCCTCGAACGACCAGCCCGCATCCCGGGCCTGGTCGGCCATCCGGCTGGCGGCCTCGGTGATCCGGGGTGCTTTCAGCGCGCCGGCGAGGTAGGTGATCTGCTTCACCGACTCGGTGCTCTTCCCGCTGGCCATCACGCCACCCCGCTGATCCCGAACGCGCGGTCGTAGTCCGCCAGATCCCTGGTCAGATCCGTGTCGGCGACGGCCGGTCGAGGCTGCTGGAACTGTTGCCGCAACAGCTTCGCCGTCTCTCGGTGGGCCGGGTCGGTGACGACGGCGCCGCGCGCCCAGATCCGGCGATGGTCGGCGAGGATCCGCCCGTCCAGCCGCACTTTGACCCGGTCGAGGTCCGCGGTGACGTCGACCATCCGGCCGATGGCCGTCGGGTCGACGGAGTAATCGCTGGCATCCAGCCGGACGTAGTAGTCCCGTCCCAGACGCACTCGTTCCCGCCAGCCCAGCTGTAGTGGGACCGGCGGCAATGGCAGCATCCGAGACCGGTCATGCTCGATCAGATCGATCGGGCGCGACTTGATCGTCCGCACCACCCTGGCGTTGGCCCGCTCGAGCCAGTCGGCGAGCTGCAGGTTGAAGTCGGCGGGTGAGGTGAAGGTGCGGCCGGGCATGAACGAGGTCTCCATCCAGCCGTTGCGGCGCTCCACGATGCCCTTCGATTCCGGGTCGTAGGGTCGCAGCTGCACCACTTTGGTGGCCAGGGTGCCGGCGAACGCGGCGACGCCCTGGGCGAGCCGGCCCTTCTGCCCGATGCCCGGCTCGTTGTCCCAGATCAGCCGGCGCGGCACCCGCCCCAGCTGCTGGATCAGCTCCCACGACCCCAGCAGCAGGTCCTCGGTCTTGCGGGTCGGAAGCATCCTCGCCGTGATGAACCTCGAGTGCGCGGCGACGATGACCAGCACCGGCAGCAGCACGCTGCCACCGTCCTCGAGCGGGATCTTCCGCGGCGGAACCACAGATCGCACTGCGCCGCATCACCCGCCGCCCACGACAACCGGTCGGCCGGATCGACCGGTCGATGCTCCGGCCGCAAACGGCGCACGTTCTCCCGGAACCACGTGATCGACCCGGTCCATTCGACGCGTTCTGCGATCACCGTCGCCGGCATCGACGGATGCTCTGTCAGCAGCGCCCGCACCCGCGCCTCGAACGGCGAGAACGACGTCGCCTGCGACCTTCGCTGATACTTCGGCGGCCGGTCCGAGCGCACCGCCGCAGCGACCGTATCCCTCGCGATCCCGAGGTCCCTCGCGACCTGGCGCTGCGGAACCCCGTCCGCGACCAGCCGCCTGATCAACGCCCAATCTTCCAAGGAGATCACCCACCCAATCTGATCTGGGTGGCCTAGCTTTCACGCGTCGTTTTGGCCGAGTTCTCGAGCGTCGCCGACAAATGCTGCCCCCTCTCGGCGCTGCTGCCGCAGCTGATCATGTCTGCAGACTTCCAGAAGCAGGTGATCGTAGACATGACGGTGAGCGCTCGATGAGCGAGGCGGATGCATCAGCCCGGTCGCGCCGGCGATCGGGGCGGTCCGAGGTTAAAAGGCCGCAACGTCCTGCATTTTCGAGCAGTTCCGGTCACGCCGCGAAGGCGCAATGCATCGTCGCGGGGGCTCGCCCGCCGTCGCGAGATCCTCAGGCTGGAATCCGAAGAACCGGGCAGCGTCCGGGGTAACCAGCGTCGCGTCGCCGACGTCATAGAGTGCGACCGCCTCGCCCGGACGGATGACCTGTGGAGCGGACGCCGTCGGTGCGGCACTCCCGTCGATGGTCTCGTCCGCGACTCCGTCGCGCCAGTCAGCGGGCAGATGCCGCCCCAGGCGGCATCAGTGCAGTCTGCACGGGGTATGGCGTGCCGCCGATGTCGACGACCGTGATGTCACGGACCTGGACACCCGTGCCGCCACTGGCGCAGTGACGGCGATGGTCCGTGCGCGGCATCCAGAGCGTTTGATCGATCGTGAGTCCGCTCTCAGTCGCTCCCACCGGGTTGACGATGTCGCCGCAACGGGTGGTCCGTACGATTGGGTAGATCACCTGCGTGGCCACGGCATCAATATCGATCGCATTCCCAAGCCGGACGTACCAGAGTTCCTGGAATCCGTTGCCGTCGAGCTGCGAGACAGGAACGGCCAGGTCGACGATGCCGTCGCCGTCGGCGTCGAACGGGACACCGACTCCGATCTCGTAGGTCCGCACGAGTTTATCGCGAGCGGTGCCGTCCCGGAAGGTGATCATGAAAAGGTTCATCGAGACCGCGATCGGCAAACGACCATGCAGTGTTCGCGACCCACTCCTGGATGTTGTCTCCCGTGAGCGCTGGCTCCGCCGATGCACTCGGCGTGCCGGCCGTCTCCTTGGTAGCGGCTGGCGACGAAGCGCACGAGCCCAGTGAGATGGATGTCGCCACGACGGCGCCGATGACGGCAGCGAAGCGGGTCGCTCGGAGGGCAATGCTCGCCATCGGCGTTGCTCCCTTCGACGGCGCCGAGCCACCCGGCCGATCCGGCGCGGTCGTCGAATATAGTCTCCCCAACCTAGGTGAGTGAGTCCGATCGGCTTGGGCGGCTTGGAGGCTGCTAATCGGAGGCGGAGAGTGGTAGACCCTGTGTGTGAAAACCGAACTGAACACTCTCCTGATCACACTGTACGTTCATCTCGACGATCACATCTTGCCCGCGATGGGGTTCACTCGTGATCACCGCTCAGGCCGCAAGCCTGCGCTGAATGATGTCGAGCTGCTGTGACTGCTAATGGCTCAGCACCTGCTCGGGATCGCATCGGACCGCAAGTGGATCCGATACGCGCGCGCTCATTTGCGGGCATGTTCCCGAACATTCCGAAGCAGTCCGGGTGGGGCGAGCGGCTGCCTCAATGCACCGGGCTGCTGTTCGCGGTGATCACCGAACTGGCCCGCGACACCCCGTCGTTCAGTGGACTGACCCGGCTGATCGACTCAACCTTCATTCAGTAGTCGGCCCTACTGACGATCTCCTCGAGAGCGCGCCGCACGTGGTCCCGGTCGTATGCCAGCAGCTGCACCTCTGCGGCGGGCGGTTCGTAGGTGATCATGTTCCCACGCCCCCGCACGACCGTGTCGAACTCCTCGACGTAGCGGGCGAGCCGATCGCGCGCCGGCAGCCCCGGCCGGTACAGGACGCCCGCCCAGTGGTCGTAGCTCCAGCCGGACGTCCCGATCCTCGCCACGCCGTCCAGGATAGACCCGCCGCCGTGCGCGGCGCCAGCCCTTGACGCGCGGCGCCCGCCTCACTCCCCGGGGACGATCACGGCCTTCATGGTCGCGTGGTCGCGGGTCGCGCCGAACGCGTCCTCGACCCGGTCGAGCCCGTAGAGCCCGGTGACGAGGGCGTCGAGGTCGACGGCGCCCGAGGAGGCGAGCTCGATCGCGAGGGGCCACGTGTTCGCGTAGCGGAAGACGCCGGTAACGACGAGCTCGCGGGACTGGATCCGCGAGACCGGCAGGGGGTACTCGTCCGCGCCCATTCCGACGAGCACGGCGCGGCCGGCGGGGGCGAGGGCGAAGATGCCCGCCCGCACGGCGGGCGCCGCGCCCGACGCGTCGATGAACGCGTCCGCGTCCCCGGCCGGCGCTTCGCCCGCGGAGGGGTCCACGACCGCGGTCGCGCCGTGGGCGAGCGCCTGCGCGCGGCGCTCCGCGACGGGGTCGCTCACGGTCACCTCGGCGGCGCCGAAGGCGCGCGCGACCTGGGCGGCGATGATCCCGATGGGGCCGGCGCCGGCGATGAGCACTCGGCTGCCGGGCCCGGTGCCGGCCTTCCGGTTGCTCCAGATGCCCACGGAGAGCGGCTCGCACAGCGCCGCCGCCTCCATCGACATGCCGTCCGGGATGGGGAAGGCGTAGTCCGCCTGGATGACGGCGTACTCGGCGAAGGCGCCGTCGACCGGCGGGGTGGCGTAGAACTCGATATCGGGGCAGAGGTTGTAGCGGCCACTCTTGCACTGCGCGCAGACGCGGCAGGCCCGCTGCGGCTCGATCGCGACGCGCTCGCCCACCCGATCGGACGGCACCCGGGCGCCGACCGCGACGATGACGCCGGACGCCTCGTGCCCGAGGATCAGCGGCGCCTCGACGACGAACTCGCCGATGCGGCCCTCGTGGAAGTAATGCACGTCGGATCCGCAGACCCCCACGGCGGCGATGCGCACGAGCACCTCGTCGTCCGCGGGGCGCGGGACCGGCACGTCCTCGACGACGAGCTCCCCTGCCCGCCGGAGGACGCTCGCCCTCATCGTTGTGGATTCCCCGTTCATCGCTCTCCTTCTCGGATCTGGGAGGGGTGCTCATGCCCGGCGTCGGGCGCGAGCGCGTCGACGGCCTCGGCCGAGGGCAGGCGGTCGAAGACGGTCGTCCGGAACCGGAACCGGATCCGCTGCCCGCGCTCGAGGGCCAGCGGCCCTCGCATGGCCGGGGCCGCCGCGATGAACCCGAAGCCGTCCGCGGCCGACCACAGGTACTTCGGGGAAGGGTATCCCGGGTTCGCGGGATGGTCGAAGATCACGACCCCGGGATGCGACGGGTCGCGCGGATCCGCAGCGGGATCCCCGTCGACGTGCCCGGCGTAGCTCGCCCACCGCGAGGGCTCGCCGTGACCGGCGTCGCCCTCCCCGTCGGCGGTGTCGATCCGCTCCCCGTCCGCCATCGACCGGGCCGGGCGGAAGGACAGGCCGCCGTATCCGCCCCAGCGGTTCTCGGGGAACGGCGTCGCGCGGATCGTCACCGGCCGCGGGGCGAAGAACTCGTGCTCCCAGTCCAGCGACCACGCCCGCTCCTCGGCGTGGGCGGTCGCCGTGATCGTGCGCACCTCGTCCAGCTGCAGTCCCTCCTCCGCGGACACCCACCCGATGCGCTGCCGCACGGAGCCCGCGGCGACCTCGGTCTCCCGCACCACGGTACGGCCGGCTGGGCCGTCGCCGCCGTAGCCCAGCCGGTCCTCCCAGTATATGGTCCGGTCGAGGCGCTTCCAGCTGAACCACAGCCCCAGGTGCCAGGGATGGTCGAACGGCGCGCACGCCTCGAGCACGGCGGGGTAGCCGTAGGGGCGCAGGCCGGTCAGGAACGGATGATGGCGCTCGTCGCCGTACTGGTACTCGGCGAGCCGGTCACCGGTGTCCCGCACGAGGGCGAGCGCGGTGCCGGACAGCGGCGCCCACTCAGGCGACGTCGTCATCCGACCGCTCCGCGTCGAGGGCCGGCGGGACCCATTCGTCGAACCCGTGGCGCCACCCCGGGCCGTAGCCGGGGTCGTACCGGCGGCCCATGACCTCCTCGAGCGGGACCACACGGTTCGCCTCGCCCGACCGGTAGGCGGCCTCGATCGCGGCGACCACGTAGAGGTTGTCGTCCACCGAGCACAGCGGCGTCCGGCCCGCGTCCAGCGCCTGCTGCAGGTGCAGCATGGTCAGTCCGAACGCGTCCGGGAACCACTCCCCGGGAACGGTCGTCGGGATCGTGGTCCGCACCACCGCGCTGCCCGCGCCGGCGCGCCTCGACAGCGTCGTCGACCCGTCGGCGTTCCAGTCCAGCAACCCGTCCGCGCCCTGGATCCACAGGTGCTCGCGGCCGTGGATCCGCGGCTCCACACCGATGTAGGTCCCGGTGGACAGCACGAGCGCCTGCATCCCGCCCGGGTAGGTCAGCGACAGGTGCCCGTAGCCGTCGCTCACGACCCCCGGCTGCTCGCTGTCGTGGCCGATGAGCGCGTACACCGTCTCCGGGGGGCCAAACAGGAGGTGCAGCAGCCCGAGGTGGTGGACCGTCAGCGCGCTCGTCCACCAGCGGCTGTCGCGCCCGAACCAGGGGTGCCCGTCCGTGTCGAACTGGTACTGCACTTGCATCACCGCGACGGACGGCGCCCCCACGGCGTTTCCACGGAGGACCGCGTCGGTCAGGGTGATCGCGGCCGGGTTGAAGCACATGTTCTGGTTGACCATCGCGCTCACCCCGTTGCCCCGGACGATCTCCGCGAGCTCCACGGCCTGCTCGTACGACTCCGCCAGGGGCTTCTGGATCAGCATGGGCCTGCCCGCCTCCGCAACGGCGCGCACCACGGCGAGCCGGATCGCCCTGTGGTGCGGCACCGCGACGTCCACGACGCCGACGGCGGGATCCTCCAGCAGCGCCTCCATCGAGGCGTGCACCCGTGCGCTCGGCCGGTCCGCCCTGAACCGCGCCTGCGCGGCCGAGGCAGGGTCGTACCCCGCGACGACTGGGAGGCCGAACCGTGCGTACCCCTGCCGGTGCTGCTCGGTGATCGAGCCGAGCCCGAGCTGGCCGATCCCCCGCGCCCTCACTTGACGGCCCCCGCGGTGGTGCCCGCGGCGATGTACTTCTGCGCGACGAGCAGGAGCACCACCGCGGGAAGCGATGCGAGGACGGAGGTGGCCATCACGGGGCTCCAATCGTTGACGTACGCGCCGAGGTACGAGTAGATACCGAGCGTGACGGGGCGGACGTCGGGCGAGGTGGTCAGGGTCAGCGCGAACAGGAAGTCGCTCCACGAGAACAGGAAGGCGAACAGGCCCGAGGTGATCAGCGCGTTCCTGCTCATCGGCACGGCAATCGACAGGAACACCCTGAGCTGGCCGGCGCCGTCCATCCGGGCGGCCTCCAGGACGCCGACCGGCAGGCCCGCCATGAACGCTTGGAGGATGATGATCGCGAACGGGATCCCCGCGGTGGAGTCGGCGAGGATGAGGCCTGGGATCGTGTTCAGCAGGCCGAGGTCGCTGTACCAGACGTAGAGCGCGTTCGCGACGACGATCCCCGGGATCATCTGCGTGACGAGCACGACGAGCATCAGCGGACCGGATCGTCGCGGGAGCGCCTGTGCGATGGCGTACGCCGCGGGTGCCGCGACGAACAGTGTGAGCACGACGCTGCCGCTGGCCACGAGGACGCTGGTCAGGATGTTGCCCGCCTGCTCCGCGAGCGCCACCTCGTACCCGTGGAACGACGGATCGAACGGGAACCACTGCGCGGTGACCGTCGCCCCGTTCGGCTGCAGGGACGTGTTCACCATCCAGTAGACGGGGAACAGCAGGACGATGAGGATCAGGATCGCGAGCGCGGTCGAGATCCCCCTTCTGCGCGCGCTCACTCCGCCGCCTCCGATCGCCGGCTCAGCCGCAGGTAGACCGCGGCGAACAGCAGGGAGATGAGGATCAGGACGTTGCTGACCGCGGCCCCCTGCCCGAACTCGAACTGCGTGAACGACAGGTTGTACGAGAGCGTCGCGAGCGTCTGCGTCGCGTTCGCAGGGCCGCCGTTCGTCAGCCCGAGGATGATGTCCAGCACCTTCAGCGTGTATACGACGCCGAGGACGAGCACGACGTTGGTCACGGGCCGCAGCATCGGCCAGGTGATGTGGCGGAACGCCTTCCACCCGGTGGCCCCGTCCAGCGAGGCCGCCTCGTACAGCTCATCCGGGATGGACTGCAGCCCGCTGTAGAAGATCGTGAGGTTGAACGGGATCCCGATCCAGATGTTGACGAGGATAACCGAGAGCAGCGCCAGCGAGGGGCTGTCCAGCCAGGGGATCCCGGTGCTCGTCAGATGCAGCGCCTCCAGGATGCGATTGATCGCGCCGCTGTCCTTGTCCAACAGCCACTTCCAGATCGCGCCGGTCACGATCAGCGGCAGCAGCCAGGGCAGCAGCATGAGCGCCCGGATGGGACCGGCCAGCGGGAAGCGCCGGCGGAAGAACACGGCGAAGGCGAGCCCGATGACGAACTGCCCCGCGATCGACGCGATCGTGAACACGAACGTGTTGGAGAGCGCGATGGAGAACACCGGCGACTCGAACATGTCGACGTAATTCTGGAAGCCGACCCACGGCGCCTCGCCGTTGTAGAACGTAGCGGTCGTGTAATCCTGGAAGCCCATCGTCAGGTTCTTGACGATCGGCGCGCCGAAGAACAGGACGATGTAGGCGACGGCGGGCAGGAGGAACAGCGCGCTGGCGATCCAGGTGCGGCGGCGCATGGTGAGAACGCGACGGCGGTCGGGGATGCGGGAGGGTGGGGCGGCGGACACCGCCCCACCCTGTGCGGCCTGCAGCGTCATTACTTCATTGCCTGGGCCTGCGCGGCCGCCTCTGCCGGGGGCAGCGATCCGGTGAGCGCCGACTGAATGGCGGTGTAGATCCGGGTCGCCGACCCCGGGTAGTCGGGGCCGAGCTCCGCCGTGAGGCCGCGGGCGTTCGCCACGAGGTCCACGAAGGTCTGCATCTGCGGGACCTGCGCGACCACCTGGGTGCCGAGGGACGACCGGGCCGGCACGTAGTTCTGCGCGAGCGCGTTCTGCAGCTGGCTCTTGTCCGAGTTCAGGCACGCGACGAGCTCGGCGGCCTTCTTCTCCTTGGCGTCGTCGCCCGTGTTCGGGACGGTCCACATCTCGCCGCCGAGCGGGTCGATGAGGGTGTCGCCGGCCGCGGGGACGGGGATCTGCACGATGCCGTAGTTCAGTCCGTCGGTGGCCTCCAGGCCCGGGATCTGCCACGGGCCGTTGACCATCATCGCGGCCTTGCCCGCCTTGAACTGGTCCGCGACGTCGGCCTGGGACCAGTTGACGACGGACTGCGACGCGGAGCCGGACTGGACGAGGTCCGTCCAGAGCTGGAGCGCGCCGATCGCCTCCGGGGTGTCGATGTCCGACTCCGTCCCGCCGTTGCTCCACAGGAACGGCATGAACTGCCAGGAGCCCTCGTACGTGGCGACGGCCGAGAACGCGACGCCGTACTTCCCGTCGCCGGAGAGCGCCGCCGACGCCGCCTTCAGTTCGTCCCAGGTGGTGGGCGGCGTGACGCCGGCGGCTTTCAGCAGGTCCTCGTTGTAGAACAGGGCGAGCGTGTTCACGCCCGGGGCCAGCCCGTACAGGGTACCGTCGTAGCTCCCCGCCTTGAGGATGCCGTCCGGGTAGCCGGAGGTGTCGATGTCGAAGTCCTCCAGAGGGCGGAGGTATCCGGCCTGCGCGAACTGCTGCACGTCGGGGTTGTTCACCATCAGCACGTCGGGGAGGTCGTGCGCGGACGCCTGCTGGAGCGTCTTCTGCACGAGGGAGGGGGCCGCGACGACGTTCCGCTGAATGGTGACGCCCATGTCGGCGGCGCATCCGTCGAGCAGGTCGCCGATGACCGTCTTCTGCGGCTCGTCGCCGTAGTAGTCCTGGACGACCAGCGTGGTCGCGTCGCCGGAGGCGGTGCCGCCCCCCGTTCCGTCGGAGCATGCGCTCAGGCCGAGGACGGCGGCCGCGGATGCCGCGGCGATCCAGGCCACTCGGGTGGTGCGTGGCTTCATTGCCTTTCCTTTCTGTGGTTTCCGGCTCTTCGCCGGAATCATCGAATTGTTTCGATAAGTCTTTCGGACACACGTGCCCGATGCCGGCCGCTACGCGGGCGGCGGAGCGGTCGTCTCGCCCTCCACGAGATGCGAGGTGACGGTCATCGCCACGTCCTGCATGCCCGCGACCTTGTCCATCAGCAGCCGGACCGCGCGCTCCCCGAGCTGGTCGACGAGCACCGGGACGCACGTCAACTGCTTCTCGTAGCGGGTTGCCTGCTCCTCCGGGCACACGGCGACCACCGAGACGTGGTCGGGCACGCCGATCTCGCGCGCCCGCAGCTCGGCGAGCACGAGACCCAGCGCCGACTCGTTGTAGATCACGAGCCCCGTCACCGGCTCGGGACCGCCGAGCAGGCGCTCCAGCGCCTCGGAGGCCCCGGCCTCCGTGCGCTCGCAGGTCGTGGCGACGCCCTCGATCCCGTGCCTGCGGCACGCGGCCTCAAACGCCCTGCGGCTGCGGACGGCGAAGTTCGCCTCCCGCTCGTACAGCACCTCGGGGTGGCCGACGTACCCGATCCTCGTGTGGCCGAGGTCAGCGAGACGGCCCACGCACAGCTCGATGTCGCCCTCGAGGTCCATGTCGACGACCGTCAGCCCGCGCACGTCGAGCGCGCTCCCGATGAGGACGGTCGGCCGGGCGAGCTTGCGGAGCGCCGGGATGCGCGCGTCACGCATCCGGACCTCCATGACGATCGCGCCGTCGACCATCGAGCTGCCGACGATCGACTCGAGGTCGTCGTCGGCCGTCAGCAGCAGCACGTTGAACCCCTGGGTCCTCGCCGCGCTCAGGATCGTCGCGACCAGCGGCATCTGCACCGTCGCGTCCTGCCCCGCGTCCAGCGGCATGACCAGGGCGATCACGTTCGTCTTGCGGCTGCGGATGGAGTGGGCGCCGGCGTGCCGGACGTAGCCCAGCTCGGCGATCGCGGCCTCGACACGCAGTCGCGTCGCATCCGAGATCGGCCGCTTGCCGCTGAGCACGTAGGAGACCGTGCTCAGCGACACGCCCGCACAATCCGCGACATCGTGGATCGTGGCTGCCATCGCGCTCCCAAGATCATCGAAACAATTCGATCAATGTAGCAGCCGTGCGCGGCGACCGCAACCCCCGGCGAGGCGGCGCGTCAGGTCTCGGGGGTCGCGCCGGCATCCGGCTTCGAGACGAGCGAGAGCCGGTCGGCGACGTCCTCCAGGGACCTG
>Ga0182739_1004214_pt1 | contig 12030 bp, 8 predicted proteins | sample eDN5th30CBELigBY_FD_128873 | JGI IMG/M metagenome (GOLD analysis project Ga0182739, IMG submission 128873) | Enriched backyard soil microbial communities from Emeryville, California, USA - eDNA 5th pass 30_C BE-Lig BY (version 2) (version 2) | ecosystem: Environmental > Terrestrial > Soil >... | reverse complement strand
GCTTCCGTTTCCGTAGCACCAAACGGAAATACTACGGAAAATACAAGAAGACAACTGAGCAGCATGGCCATTATTTTTTTCATCTTACTCATGTTTGCAACCCCTTAGTTAAAGAACAGAATATTGTCACGGTAATTCTCTTTTAAATCTGATTCTAAATAACGTAAAAATCGTTCAATAATCGCAGAAGATTGTGCACGTGTTAATGTAGCTTTCGGATTGAAATAACCGTCACTTCCTGACATTAATCCTAACTCTGTCGCGACATAGATTGCATCGCGTGCATAATCCGTAATTTTATAGTCGTCTTTATAGTCTGTTGTATAGCCCGGTTCAGGGGCTTTTCCTTCCAGTCCAAGTGCCCGCACTAAAATTGTTGCTGCCTGCTGGCGTGTTAAAAAACCGTCGGGATCAAATGTCGTTGGGTTTTTCCCTTTAATAACACCTTTATCAACAGTCGCTACTAAATAATTGTAATCTTTTTCTGTACGTTTCACGTCTTTAAAAATAGATGGTTGTGTCTTTTTGCGGTTCGTTTCTTCCAATACACGAAGGTCGATTGCTTTACCAATAGCAACTGCAAAATCGTAGCGCTGTACAGGTGTATTCGGTGAATAGAAGTTCGATTGATCATCCAATATGCCAAGTGAATACAGTTTTTCAATCTGCTCACGTGCCCAGTTGGAAGATAAATCACGGAATTTAGGGATTTTCAGCATTTCCAGCTTCGGCATATAATCGATATTGCTTGCGACCGTTCCCTCGCTATCAGGCAAATCATATTCATATTCCGATAGCGAATCGGCTGAGCTAATCGTTTTATAGTTGCCGTAAAAACTGGATAAAGATGCATCGCTTTCGTTATATTCCAATGTACGTGACTTGGATGTCGATACTTTGTTGTTCACTGTCCCGATCGTCCCGTCATCAAATTCAATCTCAAAATCTGTAATTTGTGTTTCTGTAGCTCCCCAGAAGTTTTCATATCCTTCGTTTCGGCTATCTGCATGTACCGTTATCGTTTTTGTCACAGCATTTTTGCCACGGCCTGTTGTTTCGGTATATGTTTTGCGGGCAATCGCATTGCCTGAATAATAGTCGGATGCCGGCCGTTTGTCTGTAATCGTACTTTTAGACAGCTGATAATCCGCCAGTGTAAATGTTCTTTCGCCAACTGTAATTTTCTCAGTAAATTTAGTAACCTCACCCGTTGCCGAACTTTGCCCTACTTGGTCATAGTTCGTCACATCGTATGTATACGTAAAATTTCGTGTCAGCTTCTCTCCATTAGGTCCAGCCAATGTAAACTTGTATGTTTCAGTTAACTTGCCTTTTGACTCTTTCGTAGAAATCGTTGCATTTTTATTTGTACCTGTAAATTTAATCGGCTTTCCTGTTAAGAAAAAGTATTCTTCATATTCATATTCATTTTTAATACCGCCTGTTAAATCAATAGATTGTGCGGAACTCAGTGAAGGGAGCAGCATCAGAAAAAATGAGCATGCCAGTAGGAAGGTGAAGCAAAGTTTCTTTCTCACAAATTCGTCCCCCATTTCTTTAAAATCATTTTAGTTTAAATGGGGTGCGGGAAAATGCTCCCGCACACCTTTTTAAATTAGTTCACTAATAGTACATAGACTTCCGATGTAGAGCGTGCAATCGCTGTTACATGATCTGCCTTATGAATATCAGTAATGTCGATAACTTCCCCATCTTTAATAATCATCGCTTTAGACAGGTCGAGTGAAAGTGAACCGGAACGGTAGCTCCAATGACCATCCTTGCTCCACTGGCTACTGTTAACAACAGATATCTTTTTCGTATTGAAATTAATCGAACTTGCACGGCCAGTTAATGTTAACGTAGCCAGTTTTTCATTTGGCACAAAATGAATGCCTTCAATATGACCATCATTTACAAAGAAATATCCGTAGTATGGATTTGGTGAATTTGTGTAATTATCATATAAATCGAGATCCAGTTCCGGAATGACTTTAAATTGCTTCGTTCCATCCAGTTCTGATGCGATTGTTGAATTACTGAAAGCAAATGATGTAATGGATTTATCCGTATTCCAGAAATGATTATCGAAGCGTTGTAAATCTGATAATTCCACTTCATAAGCATCTAAATCCGCCACATCAATTCGGCCAAAGTAAAGTTTGTATTTCGATAGATTTGGTGCTAAATAAGCATCATTTGTAATATTGACGATATGGGCATAATCACTCTTAGTCGCCCCATCCGTTAATACAAACGCCGTTGTCGAGATTGGTTTTTGTGCTAAATCAAGCGCAATAAGGCCTTCTGGTTCTACTAAACGGCCATTGCGGATTAAAATCGAACCGTTATGGTAATTTAATTTTAAAGAGTTTTTAAGTTGCAGCGTGTTTACACCAAGATTGACACTTGTAATAGGTTGATAGAATGTACGCTCATTTTTAGCTAATACAATAATCTTATCGATTACTTCTTTGCTGAACTGAGTTTTAGTTACAAAATATAGTTCACTATTTTTATAGTTTTTCAGTTGGCTTTTTGAAATTTTCTTATTCCCTACATAAATGCTTGTATTATTTGTAAAATTGAATGTTGCCTGTGTTTTTGTTCTTACTGTTCCAAAACGCCAGTTTAGTAAAGGATGGGCATTTTTAACATTTAGTGAATTTTTGTTAGTATTAACTGTATTTAAATCTGCTTTATATAACTCCGTTACCATATTGGCTGTGCTCATAATCGTAATTTCAGCGATGCGGGAAGTATTGGCTGTTGCGAATTTTAAGCGGACACGGTCTCCTACATAAAGTGTGCTCAAATCTACAGATGAATTTCCTTTGAACACTTCCGTATTGTTTGTTACTGTATAGTTTTTCGTTGAAGAACCATCGATTTTCACACGGATTTGCAAACCGTTCGGATCAATCTGTGTGACAGCACCGGTTACTTGTTTGGTGTTTTCGACGATTGAACCGCCTTCAACGTTTGTAGAACCACGCATTTCAGTAATTTTGCCTAAGTTTAATTTAATCGTGACACTCATGCCTGCTTTAAAACCTGCAATAGTTGTCGCCGTATTATTAATATAGTATTTCTGCGTATTGGCAAGATTAAATGTAGCGGTTTTCCCGGCACTGTTTTTTAATGTGACACTTTTTAATGTTCGTGTGACATTCCCTTTTTTATCTTCGGTTTCATTATAATTTGCTTTCATAAATGTATATGTATTCGATGCTTCAGCTTTCTGCCCTGTCGGTAAGATTGCCAAAGCAAAAGTAATTGCCATCAATACGGTAATGATTTTTTTAAGCAATTTTTCCGCCTCCTTCTTTCAGTAACTTTTCATTTTAATCAAAGTAAACGCCTGAAAATATTTGTATTTAATCCCAAATATTGTTGCAGGACCTATTTTAGTGTAACAAATTTGCCGACTAATGGCATTGGTTGTCGAAATTATTTATACGGAAATATCGATTGTTTGACCTAAAAAGGGGTGTGATGCCTCAATCACTTCGACTATTTGTTCCGCATTTTCTTGCTGAAATTTCATCATTTTTTTCGTCATGGCCAATGAAACATCTTGGATCAATTCAGTTTGTTTCATCGACATCGCTAATGCAGCAATATCCAAAGTACACCTCCTATTTACCTTTATCGGCAAAATACTATGAATATCAAGTAATTATTATTATTTCTAACAGGAAAATTGCCCAAATAAAAACAACCCCGAAAGTTAAATTCGGGGTTGCATTGTTTACATGCGTGATTCAATTTCGGCCCAGGCTTCTTCAAAACCAAGACCTTTTTCAGAAGAAAACACAATTAATGGATCTTGCTTTTCCATTTGTAATGTTTCGCGAACAATCTTTTTATGCTTATCCCATTTTCCTTTCGGAATTTTATCGGCCTTCGTTGCGACAACGATTACCGGGATATTGTAATGCTTTAAAAAATCATACATCATACAGTCATCTGAAGTAGGGTTATGACGGATATCAACAATTAAGACAACCGCTCTTAACTGTTCACGACTCATAAAGTACTGCTCGATCATTCTTCCCCATGCTGCACGTTCTGATTTTGAAACTTTTGCATAGCCGTAGCCGGGTACGTCAACATAATAGAGCTGTTCTTCAATTTTATAGAAGTTCAGCTGTTGTGTTTTACCAGGCTTTGACGAAATACGCGCCATTGCTTTACGGCCAATCATACGATTGATAAACGAAGATTTGCCGACATTTGAACGACCCGCTAAAGCGAATTCAGGTAGCCCGTCTTCCGGGAACTGTTCTGGTCGGACAAAGCTGCCGATCATTTCTACGTTATGGACTTTCATTACTTATTAAAACCTCCATCTAGTGCGAGCGCAAGAACTTCTTCCGCTTGTGAAACTAGTTTAAATGTGAGTTGCTCACGAATTGTTTCAGGAATATCATCAATATCACGTTCATTGTCTTGCGGAATGATAATCGTCGTTAGTCCCGCACGGTGAGCACTTAATGATTTCTCTTTTAAGCCACCGATCGGCAGTACACGACCGCGTAATGTTACTTCTCCCGTCATTCCAATTTCGCGTTTAATTGCTTTTCCAGTTATTGCAGAAACTATTGCAGTCGTCATCGTAATACCTGCTGACGGACCATCTTTAGGTACTGCACCTTCCGGAACGTGGACATGAATATCGTGCTGATCGAAATAATCGGCATCGACACCTAAATCATTAGTTAATGTGCGGACAAATGAAAGCGCTATTTGAGCGGATTCCTTCATTACATCGCCAAGCTTCCCTGTTAAAATTAATTTACCTTTACCAGGTGTTAATGAAACCTCAATCTGCAATGTATCTCCACCGACTGTCGTATAGGCAAGACCTGTCGCAACACCTACTTGGTTTTCCATTTCCGCCTGTCCATAGCGGAAGCGGTGTTTTCCAAGCATATCTACTAATACTTTTGAGTTGACCGTTACTTTTTTCTTTTCGCCGGATACGATTTTTTTCGCAGCTTTACGGCAAACTGTTGCAACTTGACGTTCTAACCCACGAACACCAGCCTCACGTGTATAGTAACGAATTAAATCCGTAATGGCTTCATCTTTCATTGCCATTTGCGTTTTCTTTAAACCATGTTCCTTCATCTGCTTCGGAATCAAGTGGTTCTTCGTAATTTCTACTTTTTCGAACTCTGTATAACCCGCAATATTAATGACCTCCATACGGTCCAGTAATGGGGCAGGAATCGTACTTAAGTCATTTGCTGTTGCGATAAATAATACATCCTGCAAATTGTATGGCTCTTCAATGAAGTGATCACTGAATGTATTGTTTTGCTCCGGATCCAGTACTTCCAGCATTGCAGCAGATGGGTCTCCACGGAAGTCATTTGACATTTTATCAATTTCATCAAGTAAAAATACAGGATTTGTCGTACCTGCTTTTTTCATTCCTTGAATGATACGTCCGGGCATTGCGCCGACATACGTACGACGGTGACCACGAATTTCAGACTCATCGCGCACACCGCCAAGTGAAACACGGACAAACTTACGGTCAAGGCTTTCTGCAATAGAACGCGCTAAACTCGTTTTACCTACGCCCGGAGGTCCTGCTAAACATAAAATCGGACCGCGCAATGAATTCATTAATTGACGTACTGATAAATATTCTAAAACACGCTCTTTTACCTTTTCCAAGCCATCATGATCGCGATTTAAAATTTCTTCTGCATACGCAATATCAATACGGTCTTCCGTTTTTTCTGTCCAAGGAATCGAAACAAGCCATTCCAAATAGTTGCGGATGACACCACTCTCTGCACTTGCAGCAGGCAGCTTTTCGTAGCGATCCAGTTCTTTTAATGCAACTTTTTGTGTAGACTCAGGCATTCCGGCACTATCGATTTTTTTACGAAGTTCGGCAATTTCTCCCGTTTTTCCTTCGCGATCACCAAGCTCTGTTTGAATTGCTTTCATTTGCTCACGCAGATAATACTCTTTCTGTGTGCGCTCCATCGCCTGCTTCACTTTTGTACTGATTTTTTTCTCGAGATTTAAGATCTCCTGCTCGTCATGCAAACGAATCATTAAGTGATCTAAACGCTTTTTAATGTTCGTAATATCGAGCACTTCTTGCTTTTCATTAATCTTGAAAGGTAAATGAGAAGCAATGACATCCGCTAAACGGCCCGGTTCTTCAATATCAAGCACCGATTCGATTGTTTCTGTCGTAATTTTATTTGAAGATTTTGCGTATTTTTCAAAATACGACAATACCGTACGCATTAAAGCTTCGGTTTCCGCATCTTTGTGCAGCTCATCTTCAAACAATTCTAAATCTGCCGTTGTAAATTTACCGGAATCTTCATAACGAACCATTTCCGCACGGTTTAAACCTTCAACCAGAATACGTAATGTTCCATTCGGAAGTTTTAGCATTTGTTTCACTTTCGCTAATGTTCCCATTTTATAAAGATCTGCTTTTCCCGGTGAATCAACACGTAGATCCTTTTGAGTTACTAAAAAGATTGTGCTATCTTCAAGCATCGCATGTTCTAGTGCAGCAATAGAACGTTCCCGACCCACATCAATATGTAAAACCATCGTTGGGTATACAAGAAGTCCTCTTAACGGTAAAACTGGCATATTAGTTAATTTTTTTGTCACGCGGGTATTCACCTCCATCCAAATCTTAAAAACAACCCGCAATATAAGTATGTGTTAGTTCCTTGTCAATTACGCCTTAGCGTAACTGTGTCCAGATTTTTCCGAGTTTATGTGCTCTAAATACTGGAATAACCATAAATAACGCTTCAAAATCTGTAACATTCGGCGAAAATACCCGAAACTTTATGTATAACTTTTGTAAGAAAAAGCTGACTTTGGACTTGCTTGTGAAGTCTAAGTCAGCTACATTGTTGGAATCCATTCAGCTATAAATTAAGCTGAAGTTTTTTTGTTGTCATCTTTTTTCAATTCAGAACCATCATCCAAAATTAATTTTGGCTCTGCTTTATCACGAATAGTTTCAGCTGTGATGATACATTTTTTAATATCTTCACGTGAAGGCAATTCGAACATTACATCAAGCATTGTCGCTTCGATGATTGAACGAAGACCACGTGCACCTGTTTTGCGTTCGATTGCCAATTTGGCAATTTCGACAAGGGCTTCATCTTCAAACTCTAGTGCAACATCATCCAGCTCCAACATTTTTTGGTATTGTTTTGCTAAAGCATTTTTAGGCTCAGTTAAAATTTGTACTAATGCATCAACATTTAACTGCTCTAAAGTAGCCAATACAGGTAAACGTCCGATGAATTCCGGAATTAAACCGAATTTCAATAAGTCTTCAGGAATTAGCTGAGACATAATTGAAGCATCTTCATCGATCCCTTTGTTCTGTGTTGAAGCAAAGCCAATTACTTTTTCACCTTGACGACGTTTAATAATTGTTTCAATACCATCAAATGCGCCACCTACGATAAATAGGATGTTCGAAGTATCGATTTGAAGGAACTCCTGATGTGGATGCTTACGTCCGCCTTGTGGTGGAACACTTGCAACTGTACCTTCTAAAATTTTCAGTAATGCCTGTTGTACACCTTCGCCTGATACGTCACGTGTAATAGATGGATTTTCTGATTTACGAGCAACCTTATCAATCTCATCAATATAAATGATACCCTTTTCTGCACGTTCTATATCATAATCTGCAGCCTGGATTAGTTTTAAAAGAATATTTTCAACATCCTCACCAACATAACCTGCTTCAGTTAAGCTTGTCGCGTCAGCAATTGCGAATGGTACATTTAAAATACGCGCCAACGTTTGAGCAAGTAAAGTTTTACCGCTACCAGTTGGTCCGATTAATACGATATTCGATTTTGATAATTCAACCTCGTCAATTTTTGAATTCGAATTAATACGTTTATAGTGATTATATACAGCAACTGCCAATGCTTTTTTTGCACGTTCTTGTCCGATTACATATTCACCTAAAATATTTAAAATCTCTTTAGGTTTTGGAATTTCATTGAACTCGATTTCCTCTTCGATCCCTAACTCTTCCACTACGATCTCCGAGCATAGTTCGATACATTCGTCACAAATATATACGCCTGGTCCTGCAACCAGTTTACGAACTTGTTCTTGTGGCTTACCACAAAAAGAGCATTTTAAATTGCCTTTTTCATCATTAAATTTAAACAATTTGGTTCACCCCTATTCAAGCAACAATCTTACAAGATTCTAGTTGTTTTATCAAATAAATTGATTGCGCGTTGTTACTAGCTTATTTTATGTCCTATTAAACTTTGTTGGCTGTTCAATAGTTAATGAAGTTATCCCGCATTAACGGGTAGTATGATTCCCGCCTTTCGACTAAAGTACAGCGATAGGAAAGACGGGAAATCAACTACCCGTAAAAGCCCGATTAATTCAACTAACAATCAGTGGGAGATAAAGAACCCCACTGATTTAAGTTTCACTTTATATTGTAACTTTTTATCATTAAATATTCAAATGAACCAACTATTATATGTATGTATTCAAAGGTAGAAAACAAGGCACGGGAATACCGTACCTTGTCAAAATCTCATTTTATTCAATCCGTACTAGTTTTACCTTTATGTTAGACGGTAGCCCAGTAATAAAACCGATACTTGTCGGTACTGATTCTTGATTCACCATGGTCATGAATCAGTACAGGATCAAATTTAAATTCGATAACTCAAAACAAATAATTAGTTTGAAATTTTAGCGTTTTCAACTAGGAATTCAACTGTTTTTTGAGTGCGGATATCGTTCTCAAGAACTTGAGTTCCACCTAAAGCAGTTAAAATTTGGTCGTTAGACATACCGAATTGAGCAGCCATTTTTTCAACTTCTGTATTGATATCTTCTTCAGATACTTCAATATTTTCAGCTTGACCAATTGCTTCTAAAACTAAAGATACACGTACACGGTTTACAGCTTCTTCAGCCATTTGAGTGCGTAATGCTTCTTCGTTTTGACCTGAGAATTGGTAGTATAAGTCTAAGTTCATGCCTTGCATTTGTAAGCGTTGGCCGAATTCTTGAATCATACGGTCAACTTCAGTGTTGATCATACCTTGTGGAATTTCAACTTCTGCATTAGCAGCAGCTTTTTCAACTAACTCGTCGCGTAAAGAAGCTTCAACGTCTGCTTCTTTGTTAGCTAAAGTTGTTTCTTTTAATTTAGTACGTAATGCTTCTACAGTTTCAACTTCTGGATCGATTTCTTTAGCGAACTCATCAGTTAACTCTGGTAATACTTTTGTTTTAACTTCTTTAACTGTTACTACGAATTTCGCTTCTTTACCAGCTAATTCAGCAGCATGGTACTCTTCTGGGAAAGTAACTACTACATCTTTCGTTTCACCAGTTTTAGCGCCTACTAATTGCTCTTCGAAACCTGGAATGAATGAACCAGAACCGATTTCTAATGCGTAGTCTTCACCTTTACCGCCTTCGAATGCTTCTTCACCAACAAAACCTTCGAAATCGATTACAGCTGTATCGCCTTCAACGATTGCTTCATCTTCTTTAATTTCTAATTCAGCTTTTTTTGCTAATTGAGCGTCGATTAAAGATTGAACTTCTTCGTCTGTTACTTCAGCTGATCCTTTTGTTACTTCTAAACCTTTATATTCACCTAATTTAGGTTCTGGTTTCACAGTTACTGTTGCAGTGTATGTGAAGTCAGTACCTTTAGCGAAATTCTCAGTACCCGCGATTTCTGGGTAATCAACTGGCTCAATACCAGCTTCGTCTAAAGCAACTGGGTATGAAGAATTGATAACGATTTCTAAAGCATCTTGGTAAAGAGCTTCTACACCGTACATTTTTTCAAATACGTTACGAGGCATTTTTCCTTTACGGAAACCTGGTACGTTAATTTGTTTTACTACTTTTTTGAAAGCTTGGTCTAAAGCTTTATCAACTTCTGCAGCTTCTACAGTAACCGTTAATAAACCTTCGTTACCTTCTTGTTTTTCCCATTTTACTGACATGTATATTACCTCCAAAGTTAACATTCGTTTGATTAAACAAACTGTCATATATATTGTTTGACAACCATTTTAGTATAACATAGATGCTCAATGTTTCAACTTTTTTCACTACTCTTGCAAATCCGACATTTTTTCTATGTTTTGTAAAAAAGTTACTATTTCATCATTCATTTCTCTCTCTTCACCAAACATTGTTTTCACATAATCAATATAGCCTGAAGCGACTTCTTCAGTGGCGTATCCTGACCATTCATACGGGTAAAGGACAATTGCATGCTTGTCGATCAAGTGCATCGCAAACTCCAATGTCGAGGGCTCCTGCGCTAACTGTTCCGCTATTTTTTCCGAGATTTCCTTATATTGAGGCAGCTCTGTCGGCAACGGAAAATCCACTGGGTTCAATGCTTTAGACTGACCAAATTTTGATACAGTTACATCCAAATTAACTTCCTGTTCAACAAGAAGAATAAGCAATAAACTTTTTATAAACGGTTGAATTGACTCATTTTCAATGACCGCTTTCAATTCCTCTGAATACGGACGGATATTTTTTTCCGTAAGCTCATGGATACGCATCATTTGCTGTTGTGCGGACATTTCTAAAAATTCAGCTGCCGTAAATTCCTCAAGTTCGTCACCTTCTATAATTGGTGCTTGAAAATGAGATTCCTGATTTTCGGCGATATGCGCATTCAGGTTCTTAAGCCTTTCAAACTTTTCCGCTTCATGTTCAGGAATTAATTGTTCATCAAACAATGATTCGATAATTTTTTCAACTTGTTTAAATTGGCGTAACTGCATGCAGATAGTTAAATACAGTTCCATCACTTCAAAGTACATGTTAGGACCTATCGCAAGCAGTTCCTCACATACTTGTTTGGCACGTTCGAAATTTTTTTCTTCATATAAAGAGTATGCAAATATACTAAGTGATACTTCATCCCCTTCACCTAGCAAGAAAGCTTGCTCAAATAACTCATTCGCTTCTTTGTATTGGTTATTTTCGGCCAAATATTTTGCTTCATTAAGTAACCGGTCCATCATCCCTGGAAAAATAATTACTTTTCCCTGACCCTTATTTTTTTTGTTTTCCTTCATCTAATCACTCCATCGGCGACAAAGTAATGCAGCTGCACTCTTCGTCCATTGCATTTATTTTAACGTTGTTTATACATTCCAACAATAAGTACTCAAAAATTATCGTTATATACAATTTATTACTCGAATGCGTGATTTAATCCGAAACCGTTCCCCTTTTCACTCAATGTTCCCGTTCTTACGTGGAAATAACCCGTTTTATTGAGGATTGCAACTGAATTAACATCATTATAAGCTTGGAAAAAGTCGTTCCGGTTGCATTGACCGACCAGTGCGGTATACTAAGCGCTATGATATTTTACGTATTAAATATAATTAATAATTGAAAGAAGGATTTAAAAATGAAATTTGGATTTATCGGTCTTGGAAACATGGCTGGCGCAATTATACACGGCATGATTACAAGCGAGCAGTTTAATGCTGCCGATGTCTACGGGATGAATCGGAGCCGCGAAAAAACGGATGACCTTGTAGATAAATACGGCATTCAGGCAACTGATTCGATTGAACAATTAATGAAACAAGTCGATGTTATTGTCATCGCTGTTAAACCTCAAATGTTTGAAGAGGTTTTACCTGCAATTAAACAACATCTGACAAATAACCATATCGTCATTTCAATCGCTGCCGGAAAATCGCTCGATTATTTACACGAAGAACTGGGAAGCGAAACATCTATTTTCCGCGTTATGCCGAATATCAACGCTACAATCGGGGCATCGACAAGCTGTTACTCAACTCAGAAAGCTAGTACCGACCAAAAAGCAATCGTTGAGAAGCTATTTGCTACAGTCGGAACAATTGTCGAGCTTCCTGAAAACCTGTTCTCAATCTTTACAACAATCGGTTGTGCTTCCCCTGCCTTCACTTACCTTTATATCGACTCTTTGGCACGTGCGGCAGTTCG